>Ga0078972_1002274_pt1 | contig 64691 bp, 48 predicted proteins | sample YelNatPaOPGAMG01_FD_67568 | JGI IMG/M metagenome (GOLD analysis project Ga0078972, IMG submission 67568) | Hot spring thermophilic microbial communities from Obsidian Pool, Yellowstone National Park, USA - OP-RAMG-01 (SPADES assembly) (version 2) | ecosystem: Environmental > Aquatic > Thermal...
AATGCCGCACGCTGAGCTGCTAGCTCCCACCGATGGATCAAGATGCCGACTGCTGTTTGCAAGGCCCATAGCCTTTTGTGCTGGGGCTCAGCGTAGCGGCGGCCCCGGTGCCTTGCCAGCCGCCAGATGAAGCCTTCGAGCCTGGGCCGCTTAGCTCGGAGATTGGTGTCGATTTCGGCTCTGCTCCCACCGTGGGCTGAAGCCCTCGGCTACCGTCATGCCGGCGCGCCGCAATCGGCCACGACCAGGCTCCCTCAGCCGTCCATTGGCGCCCACACACGGGGGCGCTCCTCTGACGGATCGGGTCAAGTGCCAGGGATTGCGCCCTGGCGCCTCCACACCACCGGACATGCAATAGGCAGCGCCGACGTGAGCGGCAGATTCATCCGGCGGGTCCGCCGCCTTACGGCGGCGGCTACGGGCCCGCGGGATGTCCGCAGTTTTGCTGATCTGTCGATGGCGTTCGGTTGGCGGCGGGGCTTAGTACTTTTGATACCGCTGCAACAGCTCCAGCATCGCACGGTCCAGCTTGTGGCCGCGCCAGTCCTCATACTGCACGTCGGCCCGGCCGCTGTCCAAGATGCCGAAACTGCCGCGGAAGTTCCACAACGCCCAGCCGAACCGGGCTTGTTTCCACAGTTCCAACCAGCTCTTCATCCAGGCCAGCGCCACTTGATGAGGCGTCTTGTTGAAGCAGCCCCATTCACCCACAAACACCGTCTCGCCTTGGGCGGCAATCTCGCGCCAGGGCTTGAGGTAGTCTTTGAGCGTCTGGTCTGGGTCGGTCCCTGGCGGCGGCAGCAGCCGGCCATCGGCACTGACCGGGTGGACAGCTTGGCGTCGGCCCCACGTGGGATCGGCTGGAAATGCCCGGCGCGGACCGCCAGGCAGCCGCAGGCTCAGGTGGCTGAATCTGAGCCAGTCGCCCTCGATATTCTCGATGGCCAGCTCGCGCGCGGCAGCCGGCAGCTTGACTTGGAAGCTCAGCTCGCCCACCGGCTGATGAAAGGTCCACTGCGACTGGCCCGGTGCCACTTTCCATTCAGCCGGGCTGGCCTTCGGATCGAAGGTCTTCTCCGCAATCACCTGGCCATTGGTCCGGGCCTGGAGCCGCGCTTTGACGGATAATTGTTGAATTTGCAGGGCGATCTCGGTGCCAGCGGGCAAATCGCCGCGCAGCACCAGGGCCGATCTCAACTCCGGCTTGGCCGGGCCGTAAAGGTGGCCGGCAAGATGCAACGGCGGCCAGGTCGGTTCCGGCCATTGGTCCGAGCCACGGACCCAACTGGCTTTGTAGTGGGAGATGGTGCCGGGATGGTAGCCGCGGGTGGCCTGGATGACGTTTGAGTAGCGCAAGAACTCCGGCATCGGTGTGGCACCCACGTTGTTGCCGTCCACCATGATCAGCCGGTTCGGGTCTTCGGCCTGGATGGCCTCGATGGTGCGGCAGAAGACCTTCAGGTAACTGTCGCGCGTGTTGCGGGTCGGTTCGTTGAGCAGGTTGAAGCTGAGCCGGGCTGGCGGCACGTGGCGGTAGCGGCGGGCGAACATGACCCAATGTTTGACAAAGACCTCTTGCGTGGCTTCGTCGGTCCACAGGTTGGTGGGTTCTTCGGGCGGGTTGATGCAGAAGCCCGGCGCCCGGTGCAGGTTGAGGCAGACGTGGATGCCGTATTTTTGGCCAAACTCGATGGCTTGATCGATCTCCTTGAGCACCGGCTCGCGGAACTTCAGCCAATCGTCTCGCTCGACGTAACAGCGGTAATCCATCGGCAGGCGCACGAAGTTGAAGCCCAGCTCCGCGATCCACCGGAAATCGTCCTCCCTGAACGGCGCGTTGCCGCGGAGGGTGAACTTTTCCAGCAGATTGAACCCGCGCCACTGCGAGGTGTCCACGCCGGCCACCACCTGCCCATCGGCGCCGCGCACCAGAGTCGGAAGCCCGAGCAGCAGCAGCCCGGCCCATACAGCGATCAGCTTTGCTTTCATGCTTGGAGTAACGGTTGGCACGCCAGACTTATTCACTTGCGCCGGACTGCAGACTGGCCTGGCGGGGGAGCGATTGGGTGCGGACGGCGATGAAGTCTTTGATGTTCCGGCGTTCCTCTTCTTCGAGCCGCTGGCGTTTGGCGGCAAAGCGCTGGTATTTGGCCAGCTCTTCCTGCGTCCAGGCATTGGCCTCGAGGTAGTCGCCGCAGTAAGGCACCAGCAGATCTATCCAGCAGGCCAGCTTGTCCAGTTCCTCGCGCGTCAACCGGACCCCGCCGTGGCCCGACTCCAACAACGGCAACAACTCGCTCCGGCATGCCCCCGCCGCGTAGGGCGGCAAAGGCGCAGGGATGGATTGCGAGCCAATCCAGTTGACCATCCGGCCATCAATGGTGCCGGCGAACGCGCCGCGGTCCCAATCATTGTTCGCCGGCCTGGCCAGCGTCAGGTTCAGATACGAGTCGGCCCAATACCGTTTTGCCACCGGATCGAGTGTGGGCGTAGCCAGTAGGTTGAAAGCTGGTGGGTTTGTCGCCCAGTGTTCAGGCGGCTGAACTTTCCCTGGGTCAGGCGACTGGCCGCGGCGCGCCCGGTCGGCCTGTCCCGGCGCAAGATTGCTGACCGTCCAGACCGGGTCCGGCTGGTTCACAGCCAGACTCTCCAGCCGCTGCGCTTCCATTCGCCGGCTGCGGTCGTGGTGGCACCGGACACAGTGCCGGTCGAGGATGGGCTGGATTTCTTTGAGAAAACTGAACCCGCGCGCTGGTCCGTAGAACGGCTCCAGCGGTTGCGGCCCGGCGCGCAAGGCCAGCGTCGGGCGCGAGCCAGCGGTGGGTGGGGCGGAGTTCTTGTGCTCGTGGCATCCGACGCACGACTGCACTTCGCCCGGCTGCAGCGTGCTCCAGCTTCGCATCGTCTGAGCGGCATGCCCGCGCTCGTCGATCGCCTGGAAATAGACCGGTGTGCGCGCTGGCACGGTGAAGTAAGCCGAACCGTCCTCGTGCACGCGCGCCTCGCCCAGCACAACTTTCACATCCCAAGACCCGTTGCCGATGGCGATGGGCGTGCTGATGAGCGCCGCGCCGCCCGGGCCGCTGCTGCCGTTGTTGCCCACGCCGGCGACGCGGAATTCCAGCGCGACCACGCGCAGCTTCTTGATCGTGCCCCGCCGCACGCCGGCCAAGCCCGGCCCGGCATAGACGTCCTGAACGTAGTAGCTGCCGTGGCTCTTGCGGTAGTCCACCAGGCCGGGGCGCGGTTGCGGTCGGGTGCGGGGCATCAGCGGCACCGGGTGCTGACAGGGCAGGCAGGGATCGCTGGCCAGCAACTCGCGCCGGCCGTCCATGTCCATCCAGTAAATGGCGAACTCGGCGTCGTTGCGATGCCGTTTGCCTTCCGGCCCGGTCCAGCCGAACGGGGCGTAAGTGACCAGCCACTCGCGTTCGTTGAGTGGATACGGATACTGCCACAGCTCACGTTCCTGGCCGTAGGCGTCGATCCGTTCAGCCCGCGTGGGGCGCCCGGGCGAGACCAATTGGACGCCCAGGTTTTCGTGCCGGCCACGCGCCGGGTCAATAATCGCCAGCTTGCCTGCCTGGGCGGTGTGATGGCCGCACAATACGGCCAGCACCTTGGGCGTGCCGGGGATGCCTCGGGCGTGGATGATGGTGGTGGGGAACCAGGAATTGTTCCCGTAAAACTCGGTTTGCCCGGTGCCGTCTGGGTTCATCTGAAACAGGCCTTGGGGAAAAATCTGGCCGCGGTCGTTGTAGTCCCAGCGGGTGTAGATGACCCGGCCATCGTCCAGCACAGTCGGAAAAATCGAGTGCACCTGGTCGAAGGTGAGCCGACGCAAAAACCGGCCGTCCGGGTCGCAGGTGTAGAGGTTGCTCACTTCGGTCCACCAGCAATCCACCGTTTGCACGCAGCGGGTCGAGGCGAAGATCAGGTCGCCATTCGGCAGCCAGGCCGGCTCGTAATCCGCCACGCCGCTGCCGAAGGTGATTTGCCGCACCCGGCCCGAAGCCACGTCCAGCTCGTAAAGGTGGTAATCGTCCTGGTCGAGCGACTTCTTCCAGGCAAACACCACCCGTTGCCCGTCCCAAGACGCAGCCGGATCGCGGATAACGCCCGTGGGGTCAGCCAGCAGGGACCGCACCTGGCCATAAAGCTCGTCGGCCTTCAGCTCCCACAGGCACAACTCGGCCCCGGGCAGGAAATGCCGTTCGTGCTGGGCGTCTGACTGGCCCTCGGTATAGGCAAAGAACGAGGGCCGGATGGTGCGGCGTTTGGTGAACACGATCCGAGGCGCCTGCGCGCGAAGCGTGCCCAATCGTGTGGCTCGACGCTGCTCGCACACGCGGAAGTAAAGCGCCAGCCAACGGCCATCCTCCGGACCGGCATTGGACCGGCAGAGGCCATCCAGATCCTGGCAGAACGGCGCGGCTGCGTCGTGCAGCTCAGCCAACGCGTTGGTCAGCAGGCGCCGTTCCCACTCAGTGCCCTGGCTTTTGGCCCACGATTGCACAAAGTCCGGCCCGGCATCCTGGAGCAGCCAGTCCCAAACCACGGGATAAGCTTCGCGCGTTTGCTGCCGCAACGCAGCCGCACGGGCGGCTTGATCCGGCCCGGCCAGCGTCGCTGCCCGCAACGCCAGCAGAGCCGCTACCCAAGGATTGTCGCCCCTCACCCCGTCTTTCTCACCCGGTGATCGAGCGGGTGCCGCAGGGGTCAATGGCGGGGCCGTTGCGGCGCCGGGCGCAGCCGCAGAGCGGCCGGTTTCTGCCGGCGTGCCGACGCCCACCAACCCAACCACAACGAGTAACAGCCCGATTTGGCGCATCCGCCGCATGATGACCTTTCTGACGCTGCCGGGCAGCTTTTCCTTGAGCGCAATTTCCAGGCTCGACTTCCGGCAGCCCAGTGGCCGGATTCCGGGTGAATGCGATCAATCGCCGTCGCGTCGGTTGTTGTGCACATGAACCGCCTTGCTCTGTCGCTTGCTGTAGGATGTTTGGGCTTGCTTGGCTGCAGTCTGCAGGCTGCCGAGGCCCGGCTCACTTTGAACCTTTCCCAGCCCGGTCCGGCCATCTCGCCGTATCTTTACGGCCAGTTCATCGAACATTTGGGCCGGTGCATCCGGGACGGCATCTGGGCGGAGAAACTGCGCGACCGGAAGTTTCTTTTGCCGCTGACCAATGGTGCGCCCTGGCAGGTGGTTCGGGCCGAGGGCGCCAGCTTCGAGGTGTTCCATGATCCCGCCGGTGCTTATGCGGGCGAGCGTTGCCTGGCCTTGTGGCGTCGAGATACCAAGGGCGGGCCGTGCGGCATTCGCCAGGGCGGTCTGGGCCTGGTGGCCGGCAAGGAGTATGTGGGCTACGCTGTCCTGGCCCATCCTGACGGCGGGTCAGCCCCGGTGGAAATCCGTCTGGCTTGGGGCGACGGCCCGAATGAAGGTCAGAGCGTCGTGCTCGACCAAGTCGGCCGGCAATACCGCAAGTTCCCCTTCCGGTTTCGTGCCGGGGCAACCACCGATTCGGCCACGCTGTCGGTGCTGCTGGCGCATCCGGCGCATTTGTGGATCGGCTGCTTGTCGCTCATGCCGGCGGACAACATCAAGGGTATGCGGGCGGATACGCTGGCGCTGATCAAGAGGCTCAACCCGCCCATCACCCGCTGGCCCGGGGGCAACTTCGTTTCCGGCTACAACTGGAAAGACGCCATCGGCGAACGCGACCGCCGACCGCCCCGCTGGGAACGCGCCTGGAACGATGTCGAAGACAACGACTTCGGTCTGGACGAGTTCATGAGCTTCTGCGCCGAGGTGGGCACCGAGCCTTACATTGCGGTCAATACCGGCTTGGGCAGCGTGGAGGACGCCGCCGATGAGGTCGAGTATGCCACCGGCTCAACCCGCACGCGTTGGGGCGCCGAACGGGCGCGCAACGGCCACGTGAAACCCTACGCCGTCGCCTGGTGGGGCGTGGGCAACGAGATGTATGGGTCCTGGCAACTGGGCCACGTGCCAGTCGAGCGCTACGCCATCCGCCACAACGCCTTTGTGGCCGCCATGAAAGCCCGGACCCCGGCCATCAAGATCATTGCCGTGGGCGCGCCGGGCCGGTGGAACGACGTGTTGCTGCCGCACTGCGCGGCGCACATGGACCTGCTCAGTGCCCACCACTACACCGAACGGCGGTTGCGCGTGCCGTTCAGCCCGGAAGACGCCGCGCGCTACGAGCAGAATTTCCTGGCCTATTCCGGCGATGTGGCGGCGGGCGTGCGGCGGCTTGTGGCCGACTTCCGCAACCGGCTCGGCAAAGGCAACGCCGCCCTGGACAGGGTGCGCCTGGCCATTGACGAATGGGGCATCGTGCGCGACTGGAACGCGGCGCCCGACGGCCCGGGCTTGGGCGCCTTCGAACATTACTACACCTTGGGCGACGCGATTGCCGCCGGACGCGCCCTGCACGAGCTGCTCCGGTCAGCCGACCTGGTGGCGATGGCCAACTGGGCTCAAACCGTCAACGTCATCGGCACCATCAAGACCAGCCGGAACTACGCGGCGCTGGATACGGCCGGGCACCTGCTGGCCCTCTATCGGGCCAAGGTGGGTGGGCTGCTGGTCCCGGCGCAGTTGGAGGCCGCGCCAACGGTGGACGCCGTGGCGGCTTGGGACCGCAAGACAGGCGTCCTTTCGGTGGGGCTGATCAACTTTTCGCCCAGCCAGGATGTCGCGCTTGCCCTGCGGGTTGAAGGTGGGGCCGGTCCCGGCCCAGTAAGAGCCTGGCGGATTCACGGTGCCAGCCTGGGCGCCATCAATGTGCCCGGCCAACCCGAAGCGGTGACCACCCAGCCGCTGCCGGAGACGGCTCTCGACCAGCCCATCCGACTGCCGCGCCACTCGATCACGGTGCTCCAGGTCGCCCGGATACGACGGTGACTGGCCGAGTTGGGTGGCTCGGCTTCGCCAAGTGCGTTCGTTGGCAAGCGCCGGACTGCGCCGCTCCATTGACCTGGCTTGCTAAGCGGCCCTGGCTATGCCTGACGTAGCGGCGTAAAGCCTGGGCTTGAATTCTGGCCCCGAGACCAGCTAAGGAAAAGGTGTCAGTGCCAAGCACGATACACAACGATCAGCCTGCGATCCGCGGCATCTTCACGCCGAACCTGGTGCCGTTTTGCGACGATGGCCGGATCAACGAGCACGAGCTGCGTCGGATGATCAATTGGCTCATCGAGCGCGGTGTGTCCGGCCTGTATCCCAATGGTAGCACCGGCGAGTTCATTCGCCTCAGCTTCGAGGAACGCAAGCGGGTCATCCAGATCGTGGCCGAGGAGGCCCGTGGCCGAGTGCCGATCCTGGCCGGTGCGGCGGAATCGAATTTGACACTGATTTTGGAAGCGTGCCGCACCTATGCAGACTTGGGCTGTCGGGCAGTGTCGATTACCGGGCCCTACTACTACAAAGTCAGTCAGGAAAGCATCGAAGCGCTGTTCCGCGAGTTGGCCCGGCAATCGCCCATTGACATTGTGCTCTACAACATTCCGCAGTTTGCCAACGAAATCAGTGTGCCGGTGGTCACCCGGCTGGCGTTGGATTGCCCGCGGATTGTCGGGATCAAAGACAGCAGCCGTGATTTCCCCCGGTTCCTGTGCACGCTGCACGCCATCAAGCCGCACCGACCGGATTTTGCCTGCCTGATCGGGTGCGAGGAGATGCTGTTCCCGGCCCTGTTGATGGGGGGTGACGGCGCTACCGTGGCCACCAGCGGCGTGGTGCCGGAGGTCATCATGAAATTGTATCATGAGTTTTTGGCCGGGCACTGGCAAGAGGCCAAGCGCATCCAGTTCAAGCTCCTGGACCTGATCAATGCTATGCTCCAGGGCACCAATTTCCCTGAAGGATTCCGAGTCGGCATGGCGCTGCGAGGATTCAACATGGGTTCATCCCGCCAGTTGTTGTCGCCACGTGAAAAGTTGGATTTGGAGCTGATCCGAAGCCGGATCGCTTGTCTGCTTGCCGACTGTGGCTTCGAAGAGGCGGCCAGTGCGTGTCGGCGCGAGCTGATGCCGCCGCAGCCAGCAGGCCCAGCCGCCGAGCCCATGGTCGAAGGGCTAGTGCGTCAGATTCTGCACAAGCTCCAAACTCAGGGCATTCCGCCCGAGCGCCCGGCGTAAATTCAGCCTCGATCTAAAGCCGGCCCCGCCAGTTCAACTGAATGCGTTACGGTTACTTGGCTGGTGGAGTGGCTGCGGCCTTATTGGTCGCAGCCGAATCTGCGATGCCCAACAGTTCCAAATCGAAAATCAGCGCAGCATTGGGCGGGATATTGCCATAACCAGACTCCCCGTAGGCCAACTCCGGCGGGATGAACAGGCGCCACTTCGAGCCCACCGGCATCAGTTGGAGCGCTTCCTGCCAGCCTCGGATGACCGCGTTGACCGCGAAGGTAGCCGGTTCGCCTTTCCGATAAGAGCTATCGAACTCTTTGCCGTCGATGAACGTGCCGCGGTAATGGGCAATGACGGTATCGTTGGTGGTGGGCTTACGGCCAGTGCCTTCGGCAAACACCTTGTACTGCAAGCCGCTAGCCAGCGTGATGACGCCTTCCTTCTTTTTGTTCTCGGCTAGGAACGCCGCGCTGTCTTTCTTGTTTTGCTCGGCCTGGGCTTTGGCGCGTTCGGCCTGCTGTTTGATCCGCTCAGCGCGTTTGGCCTGCAATTCAGCCCGCAGGGCGTTGATGGCTTCCTGGGCTTCCTGATCGGTCAACAGCGGCTTGGCTCCGGTCAGAATCGCCTTGATGCCAGCCGCCAGCGCGTCGGGATCGACCTGGATCTGCTGGTTGGTGATATTGCGCCCGATGTCCATCCCCAAGCCGTAGCTCATTTTGCCACGTTGGGTTTGGATCAAGGCGGCCTCATCGGCTGCCCAGACCCCACTGATCAAACCCAAAACCAGGATCGGAATCGTCGTTCGTTTCATGTCAGTTACCTTTCATCTGGCCCGAGCGAACTTTGCGACTACAACACCGCTGCTGTGCTGCTCGGCGCCTAGTTGATCTCGGCCCGCAAAGCTACCGGCTAGCCCATGTGCGTCAAGGCCCAAGGCCGATGCCGTAGCCGCCGCCCTAAGGCGGCGGATCGGGGTCTGGACAGTAGCCACCGCGGTGACGCGGTGGACAGTCCGCCGGCTCACGCCGGCGGCTACGCATTTCGCTTGGTAGCCGCCGCCGTAAGGCGGCGGACATGGTGGACCGCGCGGATCGCGGTCTCGACAGTAGCCGCCGCAGTGACGCGGCGGACAATCCGCGGACTCACGTCGGCGGCTACGGGTCAATCCACCGACTCAGGTCGCCGGCTACGGATTTGCGCTTGGTGGCCGCTGCCGTAAGGCGGCGGACATGGTGGACCGGGCGGATCAATCCGCCGGCTCACGCCGGCGGCTACGGGTTTGGCTTGGTCCGCCAGCTTACGGCGGACATCGCGGATCGGGCGGATCAGTCCTCCGACTGACGTCGGCGGCTACGGATTTCGCTTGGTAGCCGCTGCCGGCGCATCCACCGTTTCGCACGGCTTGTACCCAGACTCGACTTGTGGCAGCTCGGCCGGCACAGTTGTGGCCGTGACCGAATCGGAAGCGCTGCAGATATTTCGCGACACCGGTGCGTTGCTGGAGGGCCACTTCATTTTGCGCAGCGGACTGCATAGTCGCCTGTATTTCCAGTGTGCCTTGGCCCTGCAGCACATGCCGACGGTCGAGCGGTTTGGCGCAGCCCTGGCTGCCAAGCTGCGGAGCTTCGGCCCGGCCACTGTGATCGCCCCAGCCATGGGCGGGTTGGTCATCGGGCAAGAGGTCGCCCGGCAATTAGCCACGCGCTTTGTGTTTGTGGAGAAGGACCAGGGCCGGCTGGCGCTGCGCCGCGGGTTCCGTATCCAGCCGGGGGAACGGTTCTTGGTGGTCGAAGACGTGGTGACCAAAGGTGGCCGTGTGCAGGAGACCATCGACATCGTCCGCGCCCATGGGGGTGTGGTGTTAGCCGTAGCGACGATTGTGGATCGGTCGGATGGCACGGTGGACTTTGGCGTGCCCTTGTTCAGTCTCATCAGGATGCATGTGGAAACCTTCCCGCCTGACCAACTGCCGCCGGACTTGGCCAGCCTTCCGGCTGTCAAGCCCGGCAGCAGCTAGAGCCCAATCAACCCCGATGCAAGTCAGCTCCTTGCCCAGCCGATGAACGAGCAAGACGCCCAACTGGTGTTAGATTACCTGCGCGCGTATCCGGACCGGTTCGTCTCACCCATCGAGGTGTGTCGCAAAGCCGGCGGACGCCACCGGTTTTTCGAAGAACCGCGTTGGGCCGTGCCGGTGTTGATCCAGTTGCGCGACCGCGGCTTGGTCGAGATGAATGAGGCAGGCTATTATCGCATCGTTACTCGGCCCTGACTGGGGCTGAAGCGGACTCCGTCCATCACGACTAACCAGGTGGCCGGTAGGCGGGCCCGATCCGAGAAGCCGCCCGAATCGAGGGCCGTTCATTGGGGGAGTTTCGCGGTCTTGGGCGCCTGAGCCAGTAAAGCTTGGGACACCCAGCTTGCCTATCGGGCTAGCGGCTGCTTACCGACCTTCCAGGTCGGTTCAAACCCAGCAGCCGCCTATGATTCGCCCCGTTCAGCAGGCGGACTCTGGCGTTTACCTGCGCCCAGGTTCATCCAAGGGCAGCCTTCCCGCTGCGGACAATCCGTACAGCCGTGCTTGCGCGAGATCAACGGCACCACAACAAACGCATCGACCGCAAAGGCCGTTACCAAGCCCGCTACAGCTCCCGACCAAGCCTGAGTGAGGCTGACGGCCCCGCATAAGACCGGAACAAGCCACAGCGGCACAATCACGGGGATATGGCGCTTGAACTTCTGAGCAAAGCAATGGCCTTGCCCCTTGGGCACCAGCCGCGCAGCCATCTTCCCGTAGCCGCATGGGCAACGCCGGGTGTCGTAGAAGGCGCAGTGCGGACATACGAAAACCATGATCCACACCGCACCTGCCAAGCCGGCCAACACGTAACCGATTGCGCCTAGCCAGGCGCCAGGCGACAACTGGAAGCTGGAGGCGATGGTAGCCGCACCCAGAAGAATCATCGCCGCATACGGGCCGTTAGCCACCAGCACTTCAGAGTTGGAATAGTCACGCATGATGGGACAGTTGCGAACCCCAATGAGCCGGTCTCAAGCTGAACCCTTTCCCACAACCACAGCCCCGGTGTTGTCTGCGGTCAAAATCTTCACCTGTGCCTCAGGCAGGTGCCGGTGCATAGCCCGTGCCACCGCCTCCGCGTTTTGCACGGTTAAACAGATGACGCTCGAGCCAGAGCCGCTCAAAAACCCGCCCAACGCCCCCGCCCGTTCGCCGGCACGAATCACACGCCAAAGGCACGGGATCAGCCGCTGCCGATACGGTTGATGCACACGATCTTGAAACATGCCGCGTAGCGCGGTGTATTGCCCGGTGGCCAAGGCCGCGCTGATCAGCGCCGCCCGGTTCAAATTCAAAACCGCATCGGCTCTGGAGACTGTGGCCGGCAGCAGCCGGCGGGCCTGTTCGGTGTTGATAGCAAAGGGCGGAATGAGCACCACAATCTTCAACCTGGGACTGACCCGGAAGCGCAGACACCGAACCGACCGGCCCACGCAGCTTGAGACCGTGAACCCGCCCCAGATAGCTGGAGACGCATTGTCCGGATGCCCTTCCAGCCCCGTGACCAACTCGAGCCATTGTTGCCGACTTAACCCGGCACGGGTCAACTCGTTCAACCCGGCCACAACCCCCACACGCAGGGTGGCGCTGGCACCTAGCCCACGGCCAACTGGCACCTCGCCATCGAGTCGGATCTCCAGTCCGAACGGCTTGTGGCCCACCGTGCGAAAGAAACGGCGCGCTGCCTCGAGCGCCATGTGCTGGGCCCGTTGTCGATCCGCCTCTGTCAGGGGCGCCACCAGCTCGATACCCCTGCCGGCAATGCGCCTGACCGACACCGTGTTGTAAAGTCGCACCGCCAGCCCCAACGTGTCGAATCCCGGCCCGAGGTTGGACGTCGAGCCGGGCACCCGCACCGTAACAGTCAGCGAGCCCATCGGTTGCCGCTGTTGTGCAAGAGTCGCTTTGCTGAGGCAATCAGTTTTTGCTGTTCCCGGCTTCGCAGCGACGTGCACCCGCCCTTTCGACAACCGCTGTGGGTCGAAAGCGCCTCGACGCTGCCCTAAGCCCGTCGGCGCCAGATCCATTCCACCCAAGGTTCCCCACGGCGGGGCCAGGGTGGCAGCCGCCAAAGCCGATGCACCACGCACGAAATCCGAAACAAATTCAAAGGCCCAAAAGGCCGAGATTCAAAACGGCTAGACAGTCCGAGGCCACCGCAATATCCCGGCCCACAGACTGCGGCGGCTTGGCCCTGGGCCACGGTGTCGATGTGGAGGGCCGACTTCCACGTCGGCCCATCCGACCAACGGACTCCACCGCCTTGCCCTTGACGTGCGATGGCCCTGGGTAGCCCCGGCCGCTGGCCGGTTGGTTTCGGCGGCCCGCCGAAACCACCAACCCATCTGCGCCCAAGCATTAAACCGCTAAATACGCGAACTACGCAAAAAAGCTCAAGCCCGCTTATCTCCGCGCTCTTCGCGTCTCAGCGGTTTCTCAGCCCCAAGCCTTCCGGCCGAAAGAATCCGGTCCGATGCTAGGATGCACCCTGCCGGTGTTTGAATTGACCAGATTCAGCCAAGCAAACAAAGCAAAGGAAGCGATTGGCTGAGTTGTGTGAGACGGCAGACTCCAAAGCGCCAGCAAGCGGGCGCACTCCAGACGCTTCAGGTTAAGGCAAGCGCCCGGCCCTTTGGCGCCAGCCTTTGGAGTGCGGCGGCTTGGAAGCCGCTTTGGATTGGGCAGGGCGGCCTTCGAGTCGTCTGCGCTGCGGTCGGGCGGGCAGGTGTTTCGGAGAATGTTTGAAAACAGAATGGGGCGACTTGCCCACCCAGGGCGGCGCTGCGCTTGCCCTGGGCTGGTTTACTGCCGCCCCCAATGGAGCTGCCCAGGCTGGATAGCCCCAGGCGTTTGCCGGGCTGGCTACCTTAAGGGTGGGTGGGGCTATTTCCGGACCGCGCCAAAGACTTTTCGGAGCAGTTCGGTTGTGCGGGTAGCAGGATTCGCGCGAATACGGCCCTCCTCTTCAGCGATTTTGAGGAAGAACCCGTCGAGCGCTTTGCGTGTGATGTAGCTGTCCAGGTCAATGCTGTCGCTGCCGAACAGCGTGGCGGCAAATCCGGCCTTTTCAATCAAGCGCTTGTAACTGCGAGTGACGCCGACTTCATCGGTGGCTTTACGGACGATGGGGAGGAATTTGTCGAAGAGGTTGGTCTCGCTGGTGCGACGGAGGTATTGGGTCGCTGCGTTGGTCGGACCGGTAAGAATGGCCTTGGCGTCCGCCAGGGTCATTTGGGTGATGGCGTCCTTCAGCACGCCCGCGGCTTCCGGCACGGCGCGTTCGGCTGCCCGGTTCATCGTGGTGATGAACTCATCGACAACCTGCCCTTGGCCAACCCGGCGTAGGATCGTCTCCGCCCGTTGCAGCTTGTCCGGCATGAGAATCTTGACCGACAGATCGTTCAAGAAACCCCCGTCTCGACCCAGCAGGCGCACAGCCTGTTGCACTCCTTGGCCCAGCGCTTCCTTCAAACCTTGGGCGATCTGCTCTTCAGACAGGCTAGTCAGTCCTGCGGCTTGCGCGGCGTTGGTGTGACGGGGTTTGCCCAGGCCCAACCGCTCCCAGAAAGTTGCTCCCGCGCACAGCGCCGGCGCCAGCAGCACCGCAGCAGCCAAACCCAAGCTCAATAATCGCATCGTCTTGCCTTTCTGCCGAGATTCGACGGAACAACATGGGCACCCTAACCGTTGCCTCTGCCCAGGCGCAAGGCATGAATGTTTTGGGGGAAGCAAGGCATTCCGAGGCCGGCAGCCAGTTCGCGAAGGCCGCGGCACCTTGAGGCCATCAAGCTGAATGTGGGCTTGGCTACCGAAAAACCTATCTAGCCTGAAGGCACCACCTGCCCGACAGCCATCGGCATGGACAGACCGGGGGCTTTTGCCTAGCTTGCGGCGCGTGACTGGTTGTGAAGCAAGAATGGGTGCAAAGCTGTGCGCTGGTTCGAAAGATAGCGGGCAGCGCTGACACCGTGTTCAGACTGAATTTGGAACCATGAAGGCACTGAAACCTGACTGTCGATTGGTGAAAATCATTTTGATCTGTGCAGGAATCGGGTTGACGGCTGGCTTGGCAGTCGGAGCCACAGCCCCGACCAATGCACCGGCTGGGCCGGCTCAGGCGGCTAAGCCCGAGGAGCTACCGGCTTGGCTGACGGTGCCGTTGTCGTTGGCCGACGCGCTGAACATTGCTGCAGCTCAAAACGCGACCATCCTCAAGTCCAAGCAGGACCTGGAAGCTCAATTCGGCGTGGCGGTGCAGACTCGGGCCATTGCTTTACCGCAGGTGGCCATCAGCAGCGCCTATCGGCGAGTGGCTGAGGATCGGTTAGAGGTGTTTGGCCGCGGCTTTATCCCTTCGCCCAACGTCAACAGTTGGACCTTGGGCATTCAAGTGATTCAGACGGTCTATGACGGGGGGCGTATGCAAGCGTCGCTGCGTTCGGCTCGGTTGCTGAAGGAACAGGCGTTGTTGGATCATCAGACGGCTGTGGCTGACGCGTTGTTGGCGGTGCGCACGGCCTATTACGATGCGTTGTGGGCCACCAACGAGATTTGGGTGCGCGAAGCGTCGGTGGCCTTGTTGCAAAAGCAGCTTGACGATACCAAACGCCGATTCGAGGCGGGCGTGGTTCCCCAATTCAACGTGCTTCGCGCGGAGGTCGAGCTGGCCAATGCCCACCCGCCCCTGATCCGAGCCCGAAACAATTACCGCATCGCCAAGCAGAACCTGGTCAATCAGATGGGCTTGAACCTGCCGAAGACCGTGTTGGAAGATGTCCCGCTGCAGCTATCCGGCCGGCTCGAACAGGAGCCCTGGGATATCGACTTGCCGACCGCCTTGTCTCTGGCACTGCAACAGCGCACTGAGCTGGCCTCGCTCCGCAAGGTGGAGGAACTGCGGCGCGAAGGTGTCAAGTCCGCTCGGGCCGGTTACTGGCCTAGCTTGCAAGTGTTCGCCGGCTACGGCGCGGATAGCCGGCGGTTCACCGACCGGTTTACGGATGAAGTCCACGGCTGGGAAACCGGCGCGCGGCTGCAGTGGAACCTCTTTGACGGGATGCTCACCCAAGGCAAGGTGCGCCAGGCCCAGGCCTTGGAACAACGGGCGATGGTGGACTTAGACGATGCCACCCGCCGGATTGAACTGGAAGTGCGGGTGGCCTACTCGAGCTTTATCGAGGCCAAGGACGTGCTCAAATCTCAAGAAAAGGTCACCGAGCAGGCCATGGAAGCCCTCAGGCTGGCCAACTCGCGATACGAGGCTGGTACCGGCACACAATTGGATGTGCTCAGCGCCCAGACCGCTCTCACCGAGGCGCGCACCACATACGTGCGCGCCTTGCGCGATTACGCCGTGGCTCGTGCCCGGCTTGAACGAGCCATCGGCGCCGGGCTGAAGGTGGAGACAAAATCGGCGCCCGGGCCGTGATGAGATGCCCCAGAGTAGCAAGCTTGCGCCCACCCGGCGGGCCCTCGAATCGAAAAGGTTTGCGCTTGGCCTACTTGGGCTCTGGATAGGTATGATGCTGGCCGGGTGCCAAGCGCCCAGCCGGCCTGCCCGAGCGGTCCCTGAGGCAGCCCGAGCATTCCGGATACGCCCGGGCTTGTTGGTGCTCGAACCGGTTGAGCCCATCTCAGGCGCTCGGGCAGGTCTGCTAGACGATGAGCCGGGATACTTGCGGGTTTATTCAGCCACTGAAGCGCGGGACGTGGGTGGTGTCACGTATCATCCGCATACGCCCTACCTTGTTTACACCGCCGAAGGTAAACGCGTCAAAAGCGTGCTCAACCGGGCGGGGTCAATGGACCAAACGCCGATGACGGGCCGTTGGCCCCGGGCCGGTAGGTCGTTTATGCCCAGGCTGACGGATTCGGGCGGTTGGCGGTGCCGGTGTTGATTGTCAGTTCACGCCTGACATTGGTGTGGCTTCAACCTCCCGGCCTGCCGGAAGCCAAAGCACTGCCGGAAGCCGAGGTGGTCCGGCTGCCCAATGGTGTGGCTGCGGGCCGACGAGCCCGACTGATCAATCCTTAAGCGTCTTAGCTCGCTGCCCCCACTCGGCCTGTCCGGCCTAGGCCAACACAGCTTGCTGGCCGACTGCGCTATTGGACCGCAGGAGTAGGCTACTTGTACTTGATGGCTACCACCACGATCACGCGCTGGTTCACATTGCTAATCTCCGGTGCCCAGGCCGGTCCCCAAACGCGCGAGCCCACCACCTGCATCTTGTCCTGCACCAACACCACGGCGTCGGCCCCTAGTTTGGCTGCCTGCCGCCGTAAAGCCGCCTCGATCTTCTCCACGGGCGTGCCAGGGTCAGGCATCGCAGTCACTTCGCCCAGCCGGTCAAAGGGTCGATCGGGCTCTTTGTGCAGAATCTCAATTCGGGCCGGGTCCGAAGGTGGCAGTTTAGGCATGCCCAGATACGGCACCAACTGAGTGGACACAGTATGGCAACCGGTGCCCAGCCCGCCTACCAGCAGCACCAGCAATCCCAGCACGACGCGTAATCCCAGTGTTCTCATCTCTGCAGTGTTATTACCGAGAAACGCTTTCGATCTGTCGGCTCCAACGCGAGCTGTATGCTAGGCCAGTGCAGCCGAGCGCGTCAAACCCGCAACTCGACCGCGTCAACTGAGTCGGGCGCACTAGGTGGTCGAGCCTGAGGCCAGAACGGCCGCTGCGCTGCTCGGCTGCGCCTGTCGCACGCCAGACCTGGCCTAGGCGCTGCGCTGACCCAGCCTGCTGGACGTTGCGGGAGAGGCTGCGTGCCGTGCCTCGTCCACTGTGCCGAGCCGACGGGATGTGGGGGTGCATCTGAATTTTCTGGTGTTGGCGGCTACCGGGGGCGACCGACGCAATATCGTAGCCGCCGGCGTAAGGCAGCGCAGCAAGCCGGCCCGCTGGATCCATCCGCCGACTCAGGTCGGCGGCTGATCATTGCACGTCTGGTCGTGCGGAACGGCACCAGGAGGCCATTCCCTGCACCAGCCAGATCCCCTGGAATAACCCACCTGCAATCGACTGAGATGCGCTCGCATGGCAGCAGGGAAACGGTCGGGGCTTGACCTCCACCATACAAAGGCCGACAGTCTCGACGCGACATATGACTATGACTACTCATGGCGTGCGGTTGTTTTCCAGGTTCTGTCTGGGGTTGAACCTGCTAGGGGTGTGCTTAGGGGCCCGGCTGGCCGTTGCCCAGGTTGCGCCACCGGTTTCCCTGGACGCGCTGGCCGAGAAGTACAAGCCGGCTCCGGCACCCCCGCCTGCTGGGTTGCTGTTGCAGAAAGGGGATCGGCTGGCCATCTGTGGCGATTCGATCACCGAACAGAAAATGTATTCGCGGATCATGGAGACTTACCTGACGGTGTGCGTGCCGGAGTTGAAAGTAACGGTGCGCCAATACGGTTGGGGCGGCGAGACTGCCGGCGGTTTTCTGGCGCGCATGACCAATGATTGTCTCCGGTTCAAGCCTACCATAGCCACCACCTGTTACGGCATGAACGATCATCGGTATCGCGCTTACGAAGACAGCATCGGCGAGGCTTATCGCCAAAACCAGACTGCCATTGTCCGGGCCTTCAAAGCGCATGGGGCGCGGGTGGTGCTGGGTTCACCAGGCTGTGTGAGCAAACGGCCTGAGGCACTGAATTTGAGCCTGTGCCGGCTCCGCAACATCTGCATCGAGATTGCCCAGCAAGAGCAGGTGGGGTTTGCGGATGTGTTTTGGCCCATGTTCACCGCCGGCGAGGTGGCCAAGCAACGGTGGGGATCGGACTACATGATTGCGGGCAAAGACACGATTCATCCGGGCTGGGCGGGCCATTTGATCATGGCCTATGCGTTCCTGAAAGCCCTCGGGCTGGATGGCGACATTGGCACGTTCACCGTCGATCTGGAGCGTGGCTCGGCCACCGTCTCGCCCGGGCACGAACTGGTGAGCTATCGAGACGGCGAACTTCGGGTGCGCAGCTACCGGTATCCGTTCTGTGCCACGGGCGAGGTGTCCAGCGATAACAGTTTGCGATCCGGCATGGCGCTGGTGCCGTTTAACCGCGAGCTGAATCGGCTCTTGTTGGTGGTCAAGAACCCCAGCGCAGCTCGGTATCGAGTTAGCTGGGGCGACCAAAGCAAAAGTTTTGCAGCCGATGCACTCCGCCGGGGGGTTAACCTGGCTGAGGAATTCGAGGTCAACCCGTTTTCAGAGGCGTTTACTGCGGTGGATCGGGCTGTGGCGGCCAAGCAGGAATACGAGACCCGTCAGATCAAGGTGCTGTTTCATGGCCCGGAATTCCGCGCGGACCCTGAGGCGGTGGTATCGTTGACTGAACGGGTGCGAGCGCCGCTGGTCGAGGCGATCGGGAAAGCGTTTGTGCCGGTCACGCACACCATCCGGCTTTCGCCCGAATAGAGTCTGCCTCACAGCGTGCGCCTGCGGGCTTGGTAGGCCAGGCGCGAACAGGCGCGGAATCTCCAAGTATGGCGCGGGTCATCCACATCGCTCTGTTAGGCCTCGTGAGCCTGGTCAGCGCTGTGGGCCGCGAGACCGAATCGTTACCGTCGATTCTGTCGCGGGCGCCCTACGTGCAGTGCGCCACGGCGACCTCTATTTGGGTGCTGTGGCGCACCACGCGCCCGATCCAACCCGTGGTTCGCTACGGGCTGAGCCCTCAGCAGCTTAGCAGTCGCGTGGAACGCAGCGCCATTGTGGTGCGTCTGGCCCCGACCACCAACCGAGCTGATCTGGAGCTGACCAATCGTTGGGCGGGGCTGACCCTGGGCCCGCGCTTGCACAGTGCCCCAGCCGGCACCGTCCAATACGAAGCGCATCTGACCGGACTGCGTCCGGCGACGACATACTACTATGCAGTCTGCGATGGCGATCAGCCGTTGACAGCGCCTGATCCGAGCTACCATTTCCGCACTCACCCCCTGCCAGGCACGCTGGTGCCGATTCGGTTCGGGGCATTCGGTGATTCAGGCACCGGCCGGGAGCGGCAACGCCGGGTGTGGGAAGCATTGCTGGAGTTTACCGCACGCGACCGGCATCCGATGGACTTTTTCCTGCACTTGGGGGATATGGCCTACAACCGGGGCAGGGACGTGGAGTTTTCCACGCGGTTCTTTGGGCCGTATGAGGCCACGCTGCGTCATACGGTCTTCTGGCCCACCTTTGCCAATCACGAAGGCATCACCTCCAAAGGCGCAGCCGGCTTGGGCCCGTATTTTGATGCGTACCGGTGCCCGACCAACGGCGAGGCTGGCGGTGCGCCCTCGGGCCATGAAGGGTTTTACTCCTTCGACTACGGCCCGGCCCATTTCATCAGCCTCAATTCCCACGATGAAGACCGCCGGCCCACCAGCCGAATGGCGCAGTGGCTCAAACGGGACCTGGCCCAAACCCGAGCCCAGTGGCTCATAGCCTTCTTCCACCAAGCCCCTTACTCGAAGGGCTCACATGACAGCGACCGCGAAAAGGAGATGATCCAAATGCGCACCTACATCGTGCCCATTTTGGAGGCGGCTGGGGTGGACTTGGTCTTGGCGGGCCATTCGCACATTTACGAGCGATCCATGTTGGTGGACGGCGCTTATGCCACACCGACCATAGCTGAAAATGCGGTGTTGGACGATGGCGATGGTGACCCGCGCGGTGACGGGCCTTATCGGAAGCCAGCCGGGCGCCTGCCCAATGCCGGCACGGTCTATGTGGTGGCGGGTCACGGCGGCGCAACCATGCGGCGCAAAGCCACTTGCCCTCTCATGCGCAAGACCATTCTGGAGCACGGCTCGCTGCTGGTGGACATCCAGGGCGACACCCTCACCGGTTACATGATCGATCATTACGGCGACGTGCGCGATACCTTCAGCATTGTCAAACGAGACGGGGTCACCCCCATGCGGTTGGCTTATCCCTGGGTGCCTCCGGCCTGGATCGCTGCCAAAGCGCCGGCCACCATGGACGAATTGGGGACTTCTCCACCCGACAGTTACCTGGAGCTGATCCCGCGCAACGCCACCTGGCAATACTTGGCCGGCACGCACCCGCGGTCAGACGCTTGGACTCGGCTGGGGTTTGACGGCCGGGATTGGCAGGTGGGCGAGGCGCCTTTCGGCTACGGCCCGCCCGACGTCCAGTTCGGCACGGTCCTGGCCGACATGCCCGGCCGCTATACCACGGTCTATTTGCGGCGCGAATTCGACGTGGAGGCAGCCGATGCCGTGACCGAGCTGGGGCTACTGATAGCGTATGCGGACGGATTCATCGCCTACCTCAATGGCCACGAAGTGCTACGGCGCGGCGTGGGCCAAGACCGCGGTCGCAGTGCTCGCGACATTACGCCGCGCCGGGCCCAAGACCGCACCGCACTGCGGTATTATCCGTTGCGCGATGCTGAACGCTACCTGCGCACGGGCCGTAATGTTCTGGCCATCGAAGGGCACGTCGCCAACCTCAATAGCCCAGCCTGTCTTTTGGACCCGGCGCTGATTTCGGAGGACTAGGTCCACGGCCAAGCCCAAGTCGCCGCATTTGGTTAGTCTGCCTACCCGACGCGCCGAACCACCGCAGCCGATGGGGGCCGGGTAAGGGTAGATTGACTCTACGCTCCAGCCCAGAACAGCTAAGTGGCCAGTTGGCTCAGCACATAGCCAGCTTCGACAGCATCGGATACACCAAATGCATCGGCACCATGGCAGTGAGCCGGATCAGCACTTCTGCGCCGCGCCCAGGATCGCATCCACCTTGGCCTTCACCGCTGGGTCCATCTGGATCAGGGGCGGCCAAGGGCGATTGATGCCTTCGCCGGGCAACTTCTTGGTGGCATCGATACCAAGCTTGGTGCCCACACCGATCTGGCTGGTGGCGTGGTCCAGCACATCGGCTGGCCCTTTGGTAAGGATGCAGTCGCGTTGTGGATCGGTATTGGCGCCCAAGGCAAACAACACTTGGCTGGTGTTGTGCACGTCCACGTCCGCATCTACCACCACGACGTATTTGGTGAACATCATCTGGCCCATGCCCCACAGGCCATACATGACCTTGTAAGCTTGCATGGGGTAGGTCTTGCGGATGCTCACAAACATGAGGTTGTGGAACACTCCCTCCGCCGGCAACGCAATGTCCACCAGCTCAGGAAACGTCAGGCGCAACACCGGCAGAAACAGCCGCACCGAAGCGCTGCCCATGTAAAAGTCTTCCATGGGCGGGACACCGACAATCGTGGCCGGATACACCGCGTCCTTACGGTGCGTGATAGCGGTGACGTGAAAGACCGGATACGGCTCGGGCAAAGTGTAAAAGCCGGTGTGATCACCGAACGGCCCTTCTTGGCGCAGCGGCTCGCGCGGGTCCACGTAACCCTCGATAACCAAGTCAGCATCCGCAGGCACCTCCAGCTCGTTGGTCTCGCAGCGGACCAGTTCGACTGTGCGTTTGCGCAAGTAGCCTGCCAGCATCAACTCGTCCAAGCCATCCGGCAACGGTGCCGTAGCCACAAAGCTAAACACGGGATCCCCACCCAAGAACACCGCCACGGGCATGCGCTGGCCTGTTTGGTAGTAACGCCGGCCATGGCGTGCACCCACTTTCTGCAGTTGCCAATGCATACCTGTGGTACGCTCGTCATAGACTTGCATCCGGTACATGCCCACGTTCCGTTGGCCAGTGTCAGGGTCCTTGGTCACCACACATGGCAACGTGATGAACCGGCCCGCGTCCAACGGCCAGCATTTGAGGATGGGCAGATTCAGCAGGGTGGGAAAGGTAACCGCAGGTTGCGGATGGCGGACTGCGGATAGGATGTCTGGGGCCGGTGGCCAAGGTTCGGTGCGGGTAGGTGCAGGGTCGAACTTGTGGATGACTTCCTTGCATGGGCCTGTTTTGACCAGCTTGGGTTTGGCATGCCACAGGTCCAACGCGGTCTTCAACAGGCTAATGGCCTGGCGCAGGCTCATGGGCGGTTGAGCACCCACCAGTGCGCCCAATTGGGCTGCAGCCGCGTCGATGGACTCGACACCCAGCGCGATAGCCATCCGGCGCCACGAGCCCATGGTGTTGATGGCCACCGGAAAAGGGGACACGACGCCGTTGACGGTGGGCCGCTCGATCAGCAGCGCTTTGCCTCCACCAGGCGCTTTCATCTGCCGGTCCGCTAGCTCGGTAATCTCCAACTCCGTGGCTACCGGTTCGGTGACGCGAATCAGCTCACCGGCCTGTTCCAGCGCAGCCAGGAACTCTCGGAATGACTCAAAAGCCATCGCGCGCCTCAGGGTAGCCCAGCGTCCAACCTACGCAATGCGTTGGGCAGGCACGGATTGAGCCGACGCGTTAGCGGCTTGAGCCCCACAGCGTGCAGCCGAGCCAAGTCAGCGCCCCAAACCCGTGGCTGCTTGGGCTGGCGAGATGCCTTGAGCGAACACGAGCTTGTGCCGTGACCGATGGCCGCGCACCAGGTGCAAGGCACTACGCGCGCAGCCCAACCGATCCGCCAAAAGCCGCAGCAGTGCCTCGTTGGCCGCCGCATCCACCGGCGGCGCGGTCACTTTGACCTTCAGTTCTCGGTTCTGTATCGGCCCAATCTCGTCCCGGCTGGCTCGGGGTTGTAACCGGATGGCCAGATACACGCCGTCCGGATGGGGCTGAATATAAGCCGGTAAGGCCGTTGGCTGGCTCATAGGCTCACTCGCAGTATCCAGGCCGCTGAACGCAGCGCCGTCGAGCGGAGCAGCCGTCGCAACTTCAGGCTGCCGTGCGCCTCCGCCCACAGCGCCCACGCCAAGCCCCTCAGGGGGCTATCCGACTTGCTCGCCGCGTTCGTGACGAGACCAAACATTCGTCTTGAGGCTAGCGGTGCCCAGCCAGTGATTCAACGTCATGTACCAAAGCTAACCTGGGCTTATGAGTGATCGCAGCTTGCCAGGGCCGTAGCGGGGGTGTATGACCGCCTGGCCATAACTATGCGAATCCTCCGGCCTTCCAGCAGGCTCAATGAGCGGCTGCGTTGCCCCTGCGCGACTATCCTCCTGCGCACGTCTAGCTGCACCATCGGTTCGATCCACCGGTGCCCGGACAGGCCCTGCAACGGGCCAAGAGCGTGCGAGGCAGCCCGTCGATCTGCGGGCGGATTGGAGTCTTGGCAGCGGCTGAGCCTGAACAATGCCCGAGCGTGGGCCATGGCTCTGGCTTTGGTTGTGCTTTGGCCTGACGCCCGCGCGGGGCTGCCTGGCGCCGAGCCAGGGCAGCGCCAGCCCTTTGCGCTCGGAGTCGAATACATGGTGCCGGGGCTGGCCGCCACCTACGCCAAGACCGGCGTGCAGTGGGCCAAGGCCATGGGCGAAGGATTCGCCTGGGGCGATGTCGAGCCCAAACCGCCGGTCAACGGCCGGCACACTTATGATTGGCGGAATACCGACCGGCTCATCCTGGAATACCAGCGAGCCGGTTTTCGGCATCTGCAGCTTTACACCAAAGCCAAGTGCGACTGGGCGGCGGACAAGTCCAGGCCGGATTATTCCTCGCGCGGGACCGTCCCGCCCCGGTCGGAGTTTTTGCCCTACTACGCGGATTACCTGCGCAACCTGGTCGAACGTTACGACAAGGACGGCACCGACGATGCGCCCGGGCTGGTGTATCCGGTGCTGCACTACGAAATCGAAGCCGAGTGGGGCACCGGTTTCTGGCGAGGCACAGTCGATGAATACCTGGCACATCTGCGCGTGGCCCGCGCCGCGGTCAAAGCTGCCAATCCTAATGCCCAGGTCATCCTGATCGGCTTTTTTATTGCCGGCATGTTCGAAGTCAATCCCGGCGCCGAGATCGACAGCGTCTTGCGCCAACGCCGCTACCTGCCTCACACGGAGGCTAACATTCGTCGGCTCCTGGCCGAGGCCGACAAGCTGTTGAGCCATCCGGAGCTGTTCGACATCGTCGAGTTCCATTCACTGAGCGACTGGTCGGAGATCACTGGCATGACCCGGTTCCTGCGCCAGACCATGCGCAAGCATGGTTACGAAAAACCCATCTGGGTCGGCGACGTCAACTATACCGCCTCGCCCATGCTGTTCTGGGGCATTCCGATCCCGCCGTATACCGAGGAACAGAAACCGGCTATTGTGGAAACAGTTCGCATCCTGGCTAGTCCACGCCACCGGCGCCATGCCGAGGTCATGGCCTGGTTTCGCGCCGAACAGGCCGCTTGCTTGGTCAAGAAAACGGTGCTGGCCATGGGCGAAGGCTGCGCCGGCATCAACCTGGGCAACCTGGAAGACTGGGACATCTTCAGCTTCGTGCCCACCATCGCAGGCACGGCAGCTTTTCAAGGCATGATCGACCGCAAAGGGTTCAAGCCCGGCATGCCCAAAATGCTGGCCGACCGCATCCCTGGCGCACCGCGGCCCGCCTATCACGCCCTGACGCTGCTTGCGCAGAAGCTGGCGGATTTCAGTGCGGTCAAGAAACTCGCCTTGGGCCAGGGCATCCACGCCTACACATTCAGCGTGCGGGGCAGCGAGGTGACAGTGCTCTGGTACGACGATGGCAAACGCTATTTGCCCGGCCAAACACCACCTTCGCATTCGGTGACATTGACCGTGGCTCAGCACCCGTATCGGCTCACGCCCACGCCCACAGACCAGAAGGTCCCGCTGCCGTCTGCGCAAGAGCTCTTGCCCAGCGATGGCAAACTCACGCTCCAAGTGGGCGCCATCCCAGTGTTCCTCGAGCCGTGGAGCACTGGACCAGCAGCCACCCCACCCTGAGCTGCCTCAGGTCTTCTTCGGATCTGACGCAGCAGGCCCCTGGCTGCCCCGTTCAGTTCACGCGCTCGATGCACATTCGACTGTCTGGCATGCTGCAGCATCGAACCCTCGGCTTATGCCACCGGCCCACGGGGTCGAGGCACTCGAACGTCTTGGCGACTGCCAACGCTTTCAGGAGGCCCAGTTGGCTTGCCCCTGTAGCAAAGGCCTGCCCTGCACACCTGAATTCTTGCTGTCTGAAGCCGAATGCATTTTCAACACTGCAACCAGCGATGTGGTTCTGCAGGGTCTTTTGGGGCAGCTTGGCTTTGAGCTTCTGGGCTGGTGCTTTCCCGACCCAGGGCGCCCAGCGCTATTTCGGCGAGCCGGTCCAGCTCAAGGGCCGCGCCATCTACTTCACAAGCTGGAAATACGTCCGCCAGGGCACCTTTGCCTGGCGCGTGCAAGTGGACGCCAACGCGACCGAAGCGGAACGCCAGGCGAGCGCCTGGCTGCGCGGCGACGGCCGGCACCCGGCGATCTTTGAGACAGCCGACATGCCGCGCGGCATCCGCTTGGTGGCCCAACCCGCACGCAAAGTGCCGTTCAAGGACGGCCAGCTCGCCGCGCAGGTGTTTGACCAGGGCAAATACAAAGCGTGGTATGCGGTGGACCCGTGTCCGGACCCGGAACCGTTCAGCACCAAACACAAGATCCTGCCGGGCCACAACGCGCATCTGGCCTATGCGGAATCGGTGGATGGCGTGCACTGGACGCGGCCGACCCTGGGCCTGTTCGAATACGCCGGCAACCGGAGCAACAACCTGGTCTGGCGCGGTGACCTGCACGGCTCGATCCGCGGCTGGCACGGCGGCTGTGTGTTTGTGGACCCGTCTTCGACCACCGAACGTTACAAGATGCTCTACCTGGGCATCGTGACCGACGAGGAATGGGCGGCCTTCGAGCGCAAGTATCCCGGCGAGGCCGACCCCATGGCGCGGCGGCCCGACGTGGGCGGGTTCCGGTGTGTGTTTGGCGTGTTTGGGGCAGTGTCGCTCGACGGCCTGCACTGGCAGGGGTTGCCGGAGCCGTTGATGATCCACCACGCCGACACGCAAAACACCTGTTACTACGACCTGGACCGCAAGCTTTACGTCGCTTACGTCCGCGCCTGGCAGGTCAACGAACGGATCGCCGAAGGTCAACCGCCCGACTCGACGTCCTGGATCAACGTGGGCCGGCGCTCGATTGGCCGGGCGGTGAGCCGGGATTTCCGGCATTTCAGCCCGCCCGACATCGTCATCAGCACTGGCGCAGACATGCCGCCCAACCACTTGTTCTACACCAACGGCAAAACCACCCTGCCCGGCGCGCCGGATAATCACGTCATGTTCCCCTGGGTCTGGGAACTGGACAAGGACGGCGGCGCGGTGTGGCTGTGGTCCAGTGCCGATGGCTGGGCGTGGTCGCGCGTGCCGGGCGGGCCGGTGGTGGCTCCGGGCAACTGGGGCGAGCCGGACGGCGCGTTTGTCACTTGCGCAGGTAACTTGCTGGAATACCCGGACGGCACTTGGGGCATCGGCTACAGCGGCAGCCCCATCCCGCACAAGTATCCCGGACGCGACCTGGCCCAGCGCAAGGGGCTGTTTCCCGGCGTGCCGAATGTGGCCGGGCTGGCCACCTGGCCGCGCGGGCGGTTGGTGGCCTTGCAAGCCGATGACGAAGGCCAGTTCGCTACCGTGTTCATCGTGCCGCCCGGCAACCGGCTCCGGGCCAATGCCGACGTGGCACCCACCGGTTACCTCAAAGTGGCCATCCGGCTCTGGGGCCAGGACGACGATTTGCCCGGACGCACCTTTGCCGACTGCGACCGGCTCGTCGGCAATCACCTGGCCGCGCCCGTGAGCTGGCGCGGCCAGGACACCATCGGCCACAATGGCCGGCCCATCATGCTCCGAGTGCAGCTCAAACAGGCCAAACTGTTTGCATTCGAGTTCGCGCCATGATCCTGCCGCGAAAAACACGCGTCGCCGGATCGCTGTGCCGGGTGGCGCTCGCTGTGGCGCTCTTGTGGTGCCGGGGTGCCGAGCAGTCCGCCGCCGCTACCGTCCAGCCGCGCTACTACGCTCACCCGGCTGTGCACGATTCGCACGGCGTCATCGCCCCGTGGTATCGCGGGCTGAATGGCCAGTGCGATTGGCGGGTGCGGATTGCCGCCGAGACACTCAAACGGTATCCCTGGACCAGCCGGACCAACGCCATCGCAGCCTACCCGGCTTACGTCTTCAGCGGGTTTTGGCAAATCTCGTCCAACGGCCTCATCACGCCCCGCAACCCGGGCGATTGGGGCAACGGCGATCTGAGCCAGCGGGCCACCAGCTTGCTCAACGGACTGGTGGACTACTACCGCTACAGCGGCGACCCGGCGGCCATTGCGCACATCACTTACATGGCGGACTACCTGGTGGACCATTGCCAGACTCCGCCGGACCATCCGTGGCCAGGCCTGTTCGTCAGCGTGCCGGTCAAAGGCAAAGCTTTCTTCAAGGCTGATCCGGCAGGGATGATCCAGCTCGATTTGGTTGCCTCGACCGGCCTGGGCTTGCTGCGGGCGTATCAGTTGACGGGCAACACCCGCTGGCTGGAGGCGGCCCGGCGCTGGGGCGATCTGCTGGCCCAACGGTGCAACTTGGACCCCGCAGCCGATCCCTGGCCACGCTACGCCAATCCGGAAACCGCCCCTTGGAAGGACAACAAACTCACCGGCGGGGTGACGATGATCCTGGCGTTCTTGGAGGAGCTGATCCGGCTGGGTCATACCGGCGAGCAGGGCCGGCTGCTGGCCGCTCGGGATGCGGGCCAGCGGTATTTGCGGGAGAAACTGCTGTCGGCCTGGGCGATCAACGACACCTGGGGCCGGTACTTCTGGGACTGGGTGAACGATTGCCAGAATTGCCTCACCACGCCCGATGCGGCCACTTACCTGCTCAATCACCCGGCGCAGTTCCCCAACTGGCGCCAGGACGCCCGCAACGTCCTGACCGTCTTCCTGAATCGCACCAGTGTGGCGGCCAACTCGGGTGGCGACGTTTACAGCGGCGCCTGGGCGTATCCCGAGTCCAGCGGCTGTTGCGGGCGGTCGCTCTGGTATGCGCCGCTCTGCGTGGCCCCGGCCATGGCCCAATACGCCGTGCTGGCGGACGATCCCTGGATGCGCGAGCTGGCCTGGCGCCAAATGGTGCTGGCCACCTACGATGGACACGACGACGGCCGCACTGAGGACAACATTGACGGCGGCATCATCGTCAACGCCGACTGGTTCAACATCGCGCATCCGCTGGCCCTGCGGTTCGTTTTGGCGGCCATAGGCTGGCTGCCGGAAGAACTGGGTGCCAACCGCGAAAACCACATCGTCCGCGCCAGCGCCGTGGTCAAGTCGGTGGTCTATGCCGATGGCCGGGTGGAATACACCACCTTCGATGCCCCGGCGCCCACCACCGAGGTGTTGCGGCTGGCGTTTGCACCCAAGCAAGTGCTGGCCGACGGCCGGCCGTTGCGCCGCCGCCGGGATTTGCAAGCCAACGGCTACACGGTCAAACGCTTGCCCAACGGCGACGCTATCGTGGCCATCCGGCACGATGGTGCCCGGCACGTGGTTGTCACCGGCAATGATCCGCAGCGGGTGTTGTCGGCCGATGCACTCCAGTTTCAAGGGCCGTGGCAGCCCGCCGACACGCCGCTCGGCACGGTGCGCCAGACCGATTCAGCCAGGGCATCGGTCAGCGCCACATTCGAGGGCAACCAAGTGCGGCTGTTAGGCAGCGTGGGGCCGGAGGGCGGCCTTGCGGACGTGTATTTGGACGGCGAGAAACAAGCGGTTCCGGTGGATTGCTGGAACCCGGCGCCGCGTCATCAGCAGGTGCTTTACTACCGGAACGGCCTGGCGCAGGGCCTGCACACGCTGCGGCTGGTGGCCCGGGGCATGGGCAATCCGTTGGCCGGCGGCGCGCGGGTCTGGGTGCACAGCGTGCAGTATTCAGCCGCAGACGGCGTAGCGAATTTCCCTTCGGGAACCGGCCCGCGCCAGCCGCAGCGCATGATCTTCGGTTACACCGGCCGGACGGATTACCGCGACACTTCCGGCCACACCTGGCGGCCCGCTACCGAGTTCGTGACGCGGGGCCTGCCGCTTCAAGATACGGTGGCCGCGTTCTGGTGGACCAATCCTGCCCCGGACCAAATCACCGGCACGCCCGATCCCGAGCTGTATCGCTACGGCGTGCATCATCGCGATTTCTGGGTCAACCTCACCGTCGGCCCGGGCCGATACTACGCGCGACTGAAGTTTGCCGCCACGCGCGGCCTGGACACGCGCCGGAACTGCTTCGACATCCGGATCAACGGCCGCCGCGTGGTCGAACGGCTCGACGTGGCCGCCACTGCCGGCGGCCCCAATCGTGCCGTGGACCTGGTGTTCAACGACCTCGCCCCAAGCAACGGCATCATCGAAATCCGATTCACCGCCGCCCGCACGATGGCTGGAGACAAATTGGTCCGGGGCGAAGCGTTTGTGCAGGCGCTGGAAATCGGCCCGGGCCACGGCGGCCCAGGCGCACGCCCGGTCTCAGCGCCAGCGCCGCCGCCTGAAGGCAATCTGCTGTTGAACCCCGGCTTCGAGGAAACCAGCGCCGGGCTGGTGGGCGGCGCGGGCACGGTCGCGCCGTTGGCGGACTGGACCGTCGAGTTCCTCGGCCCGGCCCAGAGCTACGCCTGGCAGGAAGCCGACTACGCGCGGCATCCGGACTGGGGTTTGCCCCAGTTCCACGCCGGCAAGGGTGCACTGCGCACGCACACTGACACAGCCGGCCACACGCGAATCTATCAAGACGTCGAAGTGCAACCCGGCCGGGCTTACGTGGCTTCGGTTTGGCTTCGGGCTGCTGATCTGCGCGGCAAAGGCTTCGGCCAATCGCCCAAAGATTCCGCCGGCCTGGTCATCTGGGAACTGGACAGCGCCGGCCAGGTGGTCCGGCAGCACGACAAAGCCGAACTGAAAACCGCCGGGCCGTACACCCGGCTTGAACGCACCTTCACCACCACGGCTCGCACAGCCCAGGTCCGGTTCATCTTGGACACGCGGATTCACTGTCCCTACACCGAAGGCCACGTGACTTACGATGAGTGCGAGTTGCGCCTCAAAGATCGGCCTTGAGCCGGCCGGATGCACCGTGGCGGGAGCGCCAGCCCAATCCTCCCGCCGTGGCGTGCTGCGGGCGGATCAATTGACGGGCAACACCCGCGGGGTGGACTCGCCGCCTCGGCAGGTGTTCCCGTCGCGGCGTCCGCCTGCACCGTAGGCAGCGCCGACTCGGATTCCGAATAGGCCTGCTCGGTGTGTAGCGAGCAAGCCTCCGCGTCCATAACCCGGCGCGTCGGCTCAAGCATCCTGGCCTTCCGGCCCGCTTTCTGTGCTTTTGTTTCTTGATCGGCCAGCCCGTGCCGGCGATAGTATCTACGATGGCCACCGTGATTTTGGCCGTGGTCAAGACTGCCTGACCCCGGTTAATATCACGTCGTCAGGTCCGAATAAGGTGATAATGAATGGTCGGGCAAAAGGCACGCAATGACAGTGACACTGTTGATGCTGTTTTTCGGGCTGGTCTCCTTTGCTTCTAGTGCACAGGAATCTGAGTACGCGACGAACGGATCTCGCGTTCGTCCTTCGGACTGGTACCGACTCACCGGCCCGCAAGTGGAGGTTATCTGCAAGGCTGCCTACTATCGAAGGGCCTCTGACGGCTTTCTCATTCCAGTTGAGGCCGCGCGGTTCATGGATGAGTTGACGGTGAACGGGATTGTCCTAACGGTTGTCGAGCCTGAGCATTTGAAGCGACAGGTAATCGCATTTCACTTCGACTTTCCTGAAGAATGGGACCACTGGTACAAGCCCGACGTGCTTTACAAAGGGCTGATCACCGCAGGCCATCTCGGTGTGCTCGGGTTCGTGTGTGATCCTGGGTGGCGGCCAGTATCGACCAATGCCCAGGCCACGCTGCCCAACAAGGACGGCAGAGCGAACGGAAGCCGGCCGGTTCGCTTAGGGACAAATCGACCGCCGTCGGCTGGCTCGGTTCACTGACACTTGCGTTGGGCCGCGGCATCACGTATGCCCAAAATCGAGAAAATCACAGACCCCGTCGCAGCCGACCAATGGCGTTACCCAACCCCGGTTGGCGAGAGCCGGGTATCCCGAATTGAGATTGGCCGGCCACAGCGCATACCGGACGATCCCAACGGCGATTGGTATTGCCCGGTCTTCGTTGAGCATTTCACCGATCACATCGTTCCCGCTTACAGCGTCGGACCAGTTGACGCGCTGATGAATGCGGCTATGTTGATTCGCAGTTTCGCCGAGCAGATTGGCCAGTTCACACCTCGAGCGTCGGAGCGCCCAGATGAAACGACCGCTTAACAAGGTGCCGGACGGAATGGCTAGGAGCGGAAGCACGTGCGCTTCCCAGGTCGAGCACCGGTGGCGTGCTTGCTCGCGGCAGGCAGCTTGGCGCTCGGTGGCTCAATCCAGGGCTGGAGCATGAACGGGCACGGACCGACTCGGGCAGCTACCGCCGCCCACGGGGCGCATTTCAGGCGTGCGGCGATAGTGGGCCGTGTGGTTCTTGCGTTGTCGGTTTGTGGCCTCGGCTGGCTTTGCGTTCGGGCCGCGCTGGTGACGGAACGCGCGGCACACTTGTTTCGCAACCTCTTTCGAGACGCATCGCGACCTGAACTCTCTGGCTTCTTTTGGCAGCATCCGCACCTGCTGCTCGGTTTTGCCGTTGTCGTTGTGCTTGCTGCGCTGTTCTCTCTTGCAGTGTGCAGAGTGCAGCGCGTAGCGGTCGTGAGTGCCAGTGTGGCGCTGGGCCTTCTGCTGCTTCAGTGGCTAGTGGTCACAACGTGGGTGAGCACCTCGACTTTGCGCGTGTTGCAGAAGGCGGCTCAGGATATGCCCAAGTGAGAACCACCCGGCCGAGCAAGGTCACTGGAGCGAAGCGCCGTGCCGGTGCGCAGTTCGGGGACCGCGGGCTCCGTCGGCACCCACTGGTTTTCGAGTGCCAGGGGCGCCATCACAGCCGGCCGGCTGTGGCTCAGTTCCGTCGTTAGCCCCATGAACGCACAGCCACCAAAGCAGCGCCGTCCGCTGCTCCCACTTGTGCTTTTGCACCTTGCTGCGGCAGGCGTTTGCTTCTCGTTCTTCACGGTCGTGCCCATCGTGTGCTGCCTCATCCTGATGGCGATTGGCAACGACCCAGAGGGCCCCATGTTCTTTCCTATCTTTGTCGCTGGCGTTCTGCTGTTCGCTGTCGTCACAACTGGCGTCTTGGGAGGCGCAGCGCTTCTGAGCGAGCTGCTTCGCCGGCGTTATGACGTTTCGATCTGGCTGCCTCCGCTCATCGTGTTTGCGCTGGCCACAGTCTCCTGTTGGCTGTTCTTCAGCGATGCTCATCCGGCCATTCCCCCGATTCTCGGTGGCATTTTCGCGTTGGCATTCATCGTGTATTGGGCGGCGACTTCCACCGTCTGGTTCTTACCACGGCTATTGTTCCGTCTTTTTCGAGTTCAGGACGCACAACCAAAGCTCTAACAAAATCAGCCGAGCCAGCCGCGACCCTGCTTGTGCGCTCGTTGCTGACCGGCGGTTCGGGAGTGCTGCGTGCGTTCTGGCCGGGTGTGCGGAGCGGCTGACACCCACTTCTTACGTCCGGTGTGACGCGTAGGTCTGCTCTTTGCGGCCTGGCGTCTTTGCGTTCTTGCAAGGCCGGATTCAACGCCAGGATGCCCAAGACACAAAGACGCAAAGGAACGAGGGGCTCTGGCAGCAGAGCTGCCGGCGCCGCCGGCTTGTCGTCGGCTGCATCGGCCGGGCCGGTGGTGGCGCGGGAGGGTCGGCGTGCGCGTGGTGGTTTTAGCCGTATCAATGCAGTGGAGTGGGGACAAGCTGGGGCTCACCGGTTGTCGTCGCTGGCTCGACGACGACCTCCTGGCCCAGGCCTGTAGGTCAATCCAAGGGACTGGTCGCAGCCTGCCGGACCCCCACGCGGCAGTGAGTCCGATCTGCACCAGCCTGCTCGGCGTATCGAAAACGCGAGGTGTGGAAAATAGTGCTGCAGCCGGGTCACCTGTCGCACCGGCCGCGCGCCGAGGGGCGGTTGAGGTTCGGAAATCCTTACCCCGCTTTGGAAGCCGCCCGCGTTAAATCCGTGACTTTTCGTTGGCCAGGGCAAACATAGACACCGATGAAACCGCGAGCTGATATGACCCGACGCGAGTTCTCGAAGCGCCTTGCGCTCTTGGGCGCAGGGCTGTCCGTCACAGCCGGGGTTGGTCGGCCGGCAGAAACCAGCAGCCCATCCGAAAACTGGTATGAAGAGCCACCCAAACGATTGCCAGTCCGGAGGTGCGATGTGGTGGTAGCGGGCGCAGGCACCGCCGGCGTGGTCGCAGCTTTGGCCGCAGCCCGCACTGGCGCCCAGACCATCTTGATCGAGCGCAAAGGCTACCCAGGCGGAACCGTCGTCGAAGGTGGGACCGCCCTGCACAGCTTTTTCAACCTGTGGAAAGCTTTTCCGGGTGTGCCCAAGAAACAGGTGGTCCGTGGCATCCCCCAAGAAATTGTCGATCGCCTGGCCAAAGTGGGCGGCACCAGCGGTCACGCCGAAATGATCCGGGGCTACGACTACGATTCGGTCTGCACGGCCATCGACACCGAGCTGTACAAGCTGGTCACCTTCGACATGTTGGTCGAAGCGGGCGTGTTGGTGGCTTTGCACACGCTGGTTGTGGGTGTGATCAAGGATGGCTCCAGGATCAAGGGGGTCATCGTGGAAAGCCGGGCTGGGCGCCAGGCGATCTTGGCTAAGGCGTTCGTGGACTGCACCGGGTTTGGTGACCTGGCTGCTCTGGCCGGCGCGACGTACACCGAGCCTAACGATTACCCCGTGGCCAATAGCATGGGCGTAGGGGGCGTTAACGTCGAACGGTTCTACCAGTACCTCGAGTCCCAAGACGCAGTCACGCAATTGGCCCGGGGCCGGCGTAGCGGCAAGGACGGCCAAATTGTGCGGGTGGACTGCAGGCTGGGGCGGTTGCCCAAGCCGTTTCAGGAAGAGGCGCGGAAAATCATGCTGGCCATGGTGACGACCACCGTGCACGACGACTACTTCATGTTCGTGAAGTTGGGATTCAAAATGCCCGTCAGCCCCACCGACCCGGACGCAGTTTCGCAGGCGGAATTGGGGTTGCGCCGGCGCCAGGCCAAGGCCATCGAGCTGTTGCGCAAATACATCCCTGGCTGCGAGCGCGCGTTTATCGCCCGCACAAGCCCAACGCTAAATATTCGACGCGCTCGAGTGATTGCCTGTGATTACGATATGAGCTTGACCGACGTCATCGAGGGCCGGCACTTCGACGATGACGTCCTGGTCTACGGTTTTCACGACAGCGCACCGCGACTCCAGATCAAGAACGGCGGCACCTACGGCATCCCTTACCGTGCCTTGCGAGTCGCGGGCATTGAGAACCTACTGGCTGCCGGGATGCTGATTACCTCCGATCACGAAGCCCACATGTCCACTCGGAACACCGTCTGTTGCATGGCCCAAGGCCAAGCCGCTGGCACCGCCGCTGCCTTGTGCGCCGCCAAATCCTGTGGCACACGCGAGTTGCCCTATTCGACCCTGCGAGACGCCCTGCTGAAAGGCGGCGTCTATCTGGAAAGCTAGGTCGCTGATCAGGCGGCTGAAAAATGCTCCCGGACGGTTCCTTGGGGCTAGATTGCCGCCACGGCCTGCACACCCACACACAAACCACCCGCGGCATGCAGCTCGACTCCAAGTCAACCGATCTGTGGGCGATAACTTGACCTGAAAGCGCGGCTGACGCGTTGCAACAGAAACCCCAAAAGCCCGCGCTCGAAGCCGTTCTAGGATTTCCCGCTCGGGACCTCCGGGGGGCCGGACTTCAGGTGGTTGGCCGGAGCGACGCTGACTGCACCGGCGATTTGCATGGCGGCATTAAGCACGGGCGGGTTTTCTGCCGAAAGCCGTACTGGCTCAATGCTCGGTCGTTGTCGCGCCTACGACGCCAAGTCCAACTCTCAAAAGCCACAACTCGCCCTCGAGCGATTCGAAATGGGTAAACTCCTTCACACAAAGCCTCGTCCCATCCGATGGAACCGCGTAACGTCGATACCACCCCCCGCCAGGCCCGCTCACGGCACACCGAATGACGGTGCAGGCGCACCACTTGCCGTCCCGGCCCAAGCAACCAGGCCGCTGGCACCGGCGTTTCCCTGTTTGACTTTCAAGGCCTCAGAAACTGATGCTTTTGTATGATGGCGCGGCTGATACTGACCGAAGTCAAGACCGCCGGAACGTTCGAGCCACATCACGTCATCAGGTCAAAATGACAGGATAACCAAATACTTAGACCAAAGTGGCGCCGTCATGAGGAAAGTCTGCGTTGTTGGACTGCTGATTGCCGTCGTGCTGCTTGGGGTCGTTGTGCTCAAGCGGACCTGGGTGCACCGACAGCCGGAGTAGCTGGGCAAGCCTTTTGTCTGGTGGGCCACTATCTGGTGCGTCGGCTCCACCCAGGAAGAACTCCAAGGGGCTGAAGTAGCACTGCGTCAAATGGGCACGAACTGCTTGCCCTTCGTGCTGTCGGAGCTTCAGTGTAGCGACAACAAGCCGGTTGAGTGGCTGATGCAACTAGTCCGCCGAGCCCGCATTGTGCGGATTCAATACGATCCACCCTGGTTTCGCCGTGATCGTGCTCGGGCTGCTCTTAAAGCGATTGGACCTATCTTGGGCAAGACGAGGCTTTTGGAATTGATGGCTCACCGGAGTCAGTCTGTGCGCGAAGCGGCTGCTGATGCTTTGGCCCAGCTTCCAGTGCCGGAGGGACAGGAGGCGCTCCTGGATTGTCTTGGCAGCACCGACGCGCGCGTGCGGGCTGCTGCCACTGTCGGCCTGCGTTCGGGCGGCTATTTTCCGCACCGCGCGATCGAACTACTTGCTCAAGCCTTGGCTGACGCAGATGCCGGGGTTCGGATTGCGGCGGCTGACAGCCTGGTCGATTACTGCCGCGTCTATGCCGGGAGCGTTCCTGCCGCAGCGCTCTCCAACCTTGTTCGCAGCCTTGAGGATCCTGATCCAGGAGTTCGTCGGTGCTCGGCCACCGCGCTTGGATTGACCAAGGCGCAGGATGCGTGGGTCATTGCCGCATTGACGGCTGCGACAAATGACCCAGATCCCCAGGTTCGTGACTCAGCGCGCGCGGCACTCATAAACACCAGCCCGGACATGTCGCCGAGAACGACCGAGATGAGACAACCATGATATCTTGGCCTAACAAGATCACTGGACCGAACGCGAACTGGCCGAGGCAGTTGCCGGTCCGGACGCATAGGGTTGCCCGAGTTGCTTACCTCTGGCACTTGGCTGCGTCGCACGTGACTTCCGTGTACCCATGCCTGTAGAAGGCGTTGCGACCCTCGGTGCCGTTTTCCTCGCCTTGTTGGGCTTTGTGCCTGTTGTCGTCCGGCCTAGGCTGAGAACTGTCCACACATGAAACAGACCCGGCCCAGCAACAAAACCGGAGCCAAGCCGGGCTAACCATGTCGGACGCCCATGCGAACGGGCTAGGCCGGCAGCCTTGCTGAGCTGGGTGGGAGGAGCCCGTTTTGGTTATGAGTGAACGGCGGGGCTGCAGGGTTGCCGCAGTGATGCTGTAGCCGCCGCCGTCAGGCAGCGGACTCAGCCAAACCGGCGGATCAGTCCGCCGACTCACCTCGGCGGCTACGGGCCGTGCCGATGGACCGCCGAGCATGCCGGCTGGACCGTCGCCACGCGACGGCTTGACGGTAGCCGTGGGCTTCAGCCCACGGTTGCACGAGAGTCCAACTGCATCGCGCGTCGCGGAGCGACGCCTGAAATCGGTGAAGGATGGATTCAAGGGTGGCTCTGCGACGTGCGGGGTTGGGGTGCACGCGACCCGTGGGTGAAAACCCACGGCTACCTTCAGGGCACCGCTCCGCGGTGCGGGGAGGCCGATGACCTGCCGAGTCCAGCGACGGACCTGATGAGTCCCGGGGATCCGCCGACTGCCGTCGGCGGCTACAGGGTCGCCGGGCGGGTGGCGCAGCTCCCGCCGTCAGGCGGCGGACCCAGCAAAGCCGGCGGACATCCTGGCCACTCACGTTCGAGGGCTATCCATTCCACGAACGGCTGATGGAAGGGCGCCGTGGAGTGCAGCCGGGGCCCAACGTGGCCATCGGGCTTCCCGTTGGGGCTAGCCACTTGGGCCTACGCCTGCGCGCTATCGGTGAGGTTCTGATCTTCATGGGGCACTGGTCGCAGCGGGGACACCCTTGCTGGTTGGCGCTGGCCCGTTGCAAGGCGGTCCGCCTGCCGATACACTCGCGCACGATGAAACGGACAGGTACAGTCTTTCTGGTGGGGGCTGGGCCGGGTGACCCCGGGTTGTTGACGCTCCGGGGCGCAGAGCTTTTGGGTCGGGCAGACGTGGTGGTGTACGATGCGTTGGTAAACACGGATCTGCTGCGCCTTGCGCCTAAATCGGCTGAGTTGATTGACGCCGGCAAACGCCCCAATCGCCAGGCCATGTCGCAAGAGCAGATCAACGCTTTGCTGGTGGCCAAAGCGCGCGAGGGCAAATGCGTGGTGCGGCTAAAAGGCGGCGACCCTTATATCTTTGGCCGGGGCGGTGAGGAAGCCGAGGCACTGGCAGCGGCCCGCATTCCGTTCCAGGTAGTGCCTGGTGTGTCCTCGTTCGTCGCCGGGCCCAACTACGCCGGCATCCCGATTACTCATCGGGATTATTGCTCCTGTTTTACGGTGTTCACTGGGCATGAAGACCCGGACAAACCCGGCTCAAGTTTGGACTACGATCTGTTGGCTCGATCTCCAGGCACCAAAGTGATCCTGATGGGGGCCGAGCGGATTGGGGATATTGCGCAAGCATTGCTGGACCGCGGCATGCCGGGCGACACACCCGTCTGCATGATTCGCTGGGCCACCACCGGCCGGCAGCAGACGCTGGAGGCGACCTTGGCCACCATTGGCGTTGAGGCTGCCGCGCAGCGGTTTGGCCCGCCCGCTGTGGTGGTTATTGGCCAAGTGGTCAAGCTACGCCAGCGATTGAACTGGTTCGAGCATCGGCCCCTGTTCGGCCAGCGCATCGTCGTCACCCGCTCCCGCGATCAAGCTAGTCAATTGACCCAGCCACTGCTGGAGTTGGGGGCCGACGTGCTGGAGATTCCCACCATCCGCATCGAGCCGCCTGACGACCCGCAGCCCATGTTGGAAGCCATCGAGGGACTGGGCGAATACGATTGGATCATCTTTACCAGCCCCAACGGCGTGACGGCGTTCTTCGATTGCCTCATGAAGGCTTTCCAAGATGTGCGAGCCTTGGGCTTCATTCACCTGGCCGCTGTGGGCCCAGCCACCGCCGCCAAATTGCGCGAGCTGCATTTGCGTGTGGACGCCATGCCCGACGAATTCCTAACCAACAAAGTGGCCCGCGCCTTGGCCGCGCAAGAAAGTTTGGAAAACCGGCGGATCCTCCTGGCTCGAGCTCAAGTGGCCAACCCCGAATTGTGCAAGGTGCTCGAGGACATGGGCGCCATTGTGGACGACATTGCCTTTTACAAGACAGTCCCCGAGACCGAAGACGTTAACGGGGCTGCGGCGCGCTTGCTGGAGTCGGGGGCCGACTGGATCACCTTTACCAGCAGCTCCACCGTACAGAATTTCCATACCCGATTCGATCTGCCCAAGCTGCTCCAGCGGTTCCCGGGCATCAAGTTGGCCTCCATCGGCCCTGAGACCAGCCGCGCCATTGCCGCCCTGGGGCTCAAAGCGACTGTCGAAGCCAAGGAACACACCATTCCTGGCCTGATCCGTGCGCTCCAGGCTGGTGTGCGAGCCGCCGCAACGGTAAGTTGAGCTGCCTCCACGTGGGCAGGGCAGCTCGGACTTCAGCGCGGGGCTCCGCTTCGCAAGCTGCAACAGGCCCGCCCCAAGCTCATGGCTTGGGCTGCGCAGCTTCCACTTGCACGATCAGGTCGAACCATTGCCCGTAACGCTGGCCGCCACGCGTCACATCAAAGGCCACCAGGTGAATGCCTGGCGTCGCATCCGACGTGGCGGTGAGGCGGAAGACGAAACTCCGTTGACTCTGGCTCGGCAGCCCCCCCTCCAAAACCGCAGGTGTCGCCTGCAACCCGGGTGGCGTCGCAATAACGATCCGGTGCCATTCAGGCCGCCGCACAAAATTCCGGACGTTTAAAAGCACCGGCACGCTGCCGCCCGGCTGGAGCTTGACCCGATACGGCTCGGCCCGAACCCAAAACGGGTCGAACCCGTAGCGATAATCCTCTTGGGCCAACACATCGCGGAACGCATCGCGCATTTGGTAGGCCCAACGCCTGAACCGCTGGATCAGCCCGGCTGGCCGGTCCATCACAAACGAATGCCCGCCCATCAACAAGTCCGGCTGCAGCCGGTGCAAGTACTCCGCACAGTGGATGTAGCCCTCTTCCAGCACCGCACTGTTGTGAGCCACCACCGCTTCGTGGCCGGTCTGACTCGGGTCTTGCGGGTCGCCGAACAGATTGTCGCCCGTGAAAGCTACTTTGCGACCGTCGATGGTGACGTGCACGCACAGCCCAAACTCCGTCTGCCCAGGTAACCAGTCCACCGTAAAGGTCCAGCCGCCCCACACAAAGGTCTCTCCGGGCCGGAACAGGCGGTCCAACTGGAGCCGTTCAAGCCCCGGTTTGCCGTAGGCCTGGAGCGGGGCGGCGTAATCGAACCATTCAGGCCGCTCGCACACCCACCGCATGCGGTCCAGCGCCCAGATTTCAGCGCCCCAGTTCTGACGCACGTAAGGCGCTTGCAGCATGTGATCCCCATGCATGTGCGTGATGAGCACCGCATCGATGGTTTTGAGCCCGAAATGCTTTCGTAACCCCTGCAAAGCCGACTCCAGCACCGGTTCATCCACCAAGCCGCAATCCACGACCAGCCCGTGGCCGTTGTCAGCCAGGATCAACCCGAAATTGGGCCAGCCGTTGGGCCATTTGAACTTGAACAGGTGCGGCGACACCTGCCACACGTTCGACACTACCGTGGGTCGGGAGACTCTGTCTTGGAAGGTGGCTGAAGCGCTGGCCAAGGGGTAACCCCGCACATACAGCCGTTCTAACGCCTCCAATTTCGCCGCATAAGCCCTCAACTGCGTCCCGGGCCGACGCACCACCGGCCCATGCGCCGGACACAACCAAGCCGGCTGCTCCGCAATCAAGCGTTGGACCGACTCCTGCAACGTGCGCAGCCCAGCGCCATACCCGTAGTCCCACTCAGTATCGAACCAGGTATGCAACCGGCCCCCAGCCAGCATGACGTCTCCGCTAAAACCCACAGGCCCACCGGGCCGCTGGAGCAGATACGTCAGGCTACCCGGGCTGTTACCCGGTGTGGGCAGGCATCGCAACCGCCAGCCTCGCCATTGGAAGATGTCGTTGGTGCTCAGCAGCCGATCAAGTCGGATGGGTTGGACGGGAGGCCGCACGTAGCTGGCCCCATACACCGTGAAAGGATCGTTTAACCGGACCTGCACTTTGCGGAACCGGGTGGGCTCTTCGAACAAAGCGCGCTCGGCAGCCGGGCCGGCCGCCTTGATGCCGCGCCCGGCCAACCGCGGGTAACCTTGGCATTGCTCACGATGATGATGAGTGAACAGGACCCACTCGACCTGCTTGACGCCCAGCGCCGGTAACTGCTCCAGCACACTCCCATCGCCTAGATCAATCAGCACCGCAGCATCACCATCCCGCAGCACATACACGTTGCAAGTGTCGCTCCATACATACAATCCCGGCAACCCGTGCGGGTCCGGCTGACTGAACCCGTTGGCACTAGCAACGTCCGCAGCCCGCGCCAGCAAAACGACCAGCCCCAACCACACCACAGCGCGCCAGGCTAGGCGCCGCGTTCGAGTGGCCCAAGCCGCTCCCAGTCCGGCTCGACACCCAAGTGCCTTGTCCTGGTCGCCCGGTTGAGTACCCGGTCCATCGGCTAGCCCGCGGATTTGCGCAACGAATGTGGGTTTAGCTTGCAGCACCCGCCGGTTCTACCAACTTCAATCAACCTAGACAACTGACCAGCGGTTGCGCTGCACCTGCCCTGAACCGATGCAACGTCGCCCCGCTGGGACGATCCAACTCTGCGCTCTTGGCGTCTCGGCGGTGGACCAAGCCACGCTGCGCTTACCCTACAGCAGCTCGTGCTCCGATGCGCAAAACCCGAAGCACCAAACCCGAAATCCGAAGTAAATCCCAGGGCTCAACCCGCCGAAACGTCAGACCGCCACACGACCGAACCGGCGGCCAGACCCACGGATGTCCGTAGCGCAAGCTGCCAGCCTGCCGTAATCGCGGATTGATGATCCGCAGATCGGGCGTCGCACCTGCAGTTCCGTCGGATCGCCAGTTGCCAATCCGGTGGTCCAATCGGTAGCACCGGCCGCTGACCGGTCGGTTTCGGCGGCTCGCCGAAATCACCGATCTATTGCACCAATCTGAAATCTCCCACCTCAAATCGCCTCCCAGCGAGCTACCACCTACCGGCGCCCAACCCTTAGCCCATGCTGGATGCCTCAGGTCCCCTGCTCGTTCATCTGATCGCGGCCGGTTTCAATCGGTTCGGGGGCGACCATCCCGTTGCCCTCCAATTAGGGTGGTCAAAGCCCAAGCAGGCGTGCAGCGGGCTCAGGGCCTTTGATCCGGTACACGTGGTGGCGGATGGGGGAAAGGCAATGACCCAAAACGCCCCATTCGTCCGAGCTTGCCCAACCCTCAACTGCTGCCATAATGCCCCCCTGCCGCAGGTTCAGTTGTCTTTGTTCCCACCCGGTTCCGCACCCATCCACGACCAATTGGCCTGCGAACGCCAGGCTGATCAGCCGGTGGATGGCAGTGGCCACTTGCCGATCTTTACCCGCCGGACCGACGATTGGGCCAGCTTCCGACGGTTCACCACGCGACTGATGCTCAACGGCACGGCCAGCCAGGGGCAGATCGTCCGGGCTTTTGGGGCGCCGCTGAGCACGGTCAAGCGGTATTGTCCGCTCTATCGAGAAGGTGGAGCGAGTGCGCTGTTCAAGCCGCGGGCGCGTCGGCGGGGGCATCGGCTGACTCCGGGAAGGCCGGCTGAAGCCCAAGGGCTTTTGGATCAGGACTGGCGGGTGCCCCCGATGAGCCGGCCGGTTGAACATTCTGCCGAACATTCTGCCCACAACCTTGCACAAGGCGTTGGACAGTGGGCGGCTGACAGCCTTCAAAAAAGAGGCTGATTGCCCCGGCGGGCCAACCCAACAGCCCGCGACCCAGAGCCAGCGCAGCGTAGGGGATCAAGGAGTGGCGTTGCGGTTTGGGGTGGTGGCCGGTGCACCTCCGCTAGTAGCAGCAGTTCAACGAGTTCAAAAGGCAGAGGAAGCGCACCGAGTGTCCTTTGGGGTCAAAGCATCTGTCGGAAAAGAAAGGGTTAACTAGCTGGCCGCATCCAAGAAACACTTTGCGCATGCGATCAAACTGTCCGCCTCTTGGGCAGCGACCGTCCTGGCGGCGTTGGTGTGACAGAGGCTGGCAGGGACGGAGGATGCGCAGACCTTGGTACGACTGGTGTTGGCCGGTACGGCCGATCTATGGCTGGATACGGTGCCGGGGGATGCTGACGGTGGCGCTCTGCCGCCTCGGCAGTAGGACTCACGACGCGGCGTTGGAACATCTGTGGGCGGAGCTGACCGTCACCGAGACGTTTTCCATAGCACGAATCCCCAGTTGGTTTTCAAGTGCGTGGGGTTGAAGACCATTCGATGACATCAGGAGGGTGCGGAGTTGCCCGCTTACGCCGCTGGGGCGGAGCCTGCGTGTATCCATCCGTCCCGGGCCAGGCTGCGCAGTGACTGACGAGCTCCGCGGCGCCGGGTTCGTACGCACTACCGCACCGCCATATCGAGCCCCGCGCAGTTCTGGCCATGGCGGGGAGCACTCAGTGCGTAGGCTGCTGCGCGGAACGCAGCGGCAGCGCGCCTTGGTCGCATCCAGTTTGCGAGGCAGGTGAGGATATCTCCGAGCCGTTGGCAGCGTGTGCGGCGGTCGAGAACCAGCAGCGCAGCCGAGCGCTGAACTCGTTGGGCTTCCAGGTTGACCTGGGGTCCTTGTAAGCTAGGCTAGCCGCTATGCAAGACAGATGCCTGATGTGGGCTGTGGCACTGGGTTCGGTTGCACCGGGTTTGGTTGGGCTGCTTGCTGCTGAGCCGAGCGGCGGCGAGGTCAAATTGGTCGAGCAACCCGATAAGATCGTGGTGCAAATCGGGGGTGAACTCTTCACCGAATACGTGTTTCGAGGCGCGCCGCATCTGTATTACTACCCGTTGCTGGGGCCTCGGGGGTTGCCGATGACACGCAATTGGCCCATGAAACAGGTCGAGGGCGAAGACCACGATCATCCCCATCACCGGTCGCTGTGGTATGCCCATGGAGCGGTCAACGGCGTGGACTTTTGGTCCGAAGGCCCCAAGGCAGGGCGGATCGTGCATGAGCGGTTCCTGGAATTGAAGTCGGGCGCCGAATCAGGCCTGATCCGCTCAGCCAACAAGTGGGTGGCTCCGGGAGGCGAGGTGGTCTGCACCGATGAGCGCGTGTTCCGCGTCTATGCCCGACCGAGCCATGAACGGCTGTTCGACTTTGAAATCACCCTCAAAGCTGGGGATCGTGAGGTGGTGTTGGGCGACACCAAAGAGGGCACCATGGCGGTGCGGGTGGCTGAATCGATGCGGCTGACTCAGCCCAAGAAAAAGCCCGGCCAAGGCCACATTGTCCTCAGCACCGGTGTGCGGGACGGCCAAACTTGGGGTAAACGGGCTGAGTGGTGCGATTATCACGGCCCGGTTCAGGGCCAACTGGTCGGTATCGCGATCTTTGATCATCCGTCCAATCCGGTGCACCCGACTTGGTGGCACGTGCGAGACTACGGTCTGTTTGCTGCCAACCCGTTCGGCGTGCACGACTTCGAACGGAAACCTGCTGGCACGGGCAACCTGGTGATTGCCCCGGGCCAAAGCGTCACGTTCAAATACCGCTTTTACTTGCACGAAGGCGATGAGCAACAGGCTCGGGTGGCTGAGCGCTATCGGCAATACGTGGCGGGCGGCTTGTGAACCAAGAGCCAGTCGGGCACCGCGCAAATAAAATGCTTTTGGCCCACGTCCACTTTTGCGAAGATCAACGCACGCTATGAACCGAATCAATCGTCGAACCTTCCTACGGTCCACCGTGTTGACAACGGCTGCCTTCAGGTTGGCCCCGCGCTCTTGGGCTCAAGTGCCCGGCGCTAACGAAGTCATTCGGGTCGCTGTCATCGGTTTCCACGGCCAAGGCGGGAGCCACATCAGCACCTTGCTCAAAGCCCCTGGTGTTCGCATCACGGCCCTGTGCGACTGTGACCGGCAAGTGTTGGAAGCAGGCGTCCAGCGCTTGGCCAAAGAAGGGCTGCAGGTGGAGGCCTACACCGACATCCGTCGTTTGCTGGAAAGCAAAAATGTGGACGCGGTCTCGATTGCGACGCCCAACCATTGGCATGCTTTGGGCACCATCTGGGCTATCCAGGCCGGCAAAGACGTGTATGTCGAAAAGCCCGTCTCCCATAACGTCAGCGAAGGCCGGCGTATGGTCGAGTTCGCTCGCAAATATGGCAAGATTGTCCAGACCGGTACCCAAAGCCGATCCAGCCGGAGCGGAATCGCTCAGGCGGTCGAGTGGATCCGAGCGGGTAATTTGGGCAAGATCAGGGTGGCTCGGGGCATCTGTTACAAGCGCCGTGACAGCATTGGCAAAGTGGACGGCCCCCAGCCTATCCCGCCGCACATCGATTATGACCTGTGGTGCGGCCCGGCCCTCAAGCTGCCCTTGATGCGCAAGCGGCTTCATTACGACTGGCACTGGGTGTGGAACACCGGTAACGGCGATCTGGGTAACCAGGGCATCCACGAAATGGACGTCGCCCGGTGGTTCCTGGGGGTGATGGAGCTGTCGCCACGGGTGTTGAGCATCGGTGGCCGGCTGGGCTACGTGGATGATGGTGAAACGCCCAACACCATGGTCGTGTTCCACGATTACCCAGTGGCTCCCCTGATTTTCGAGGTGCGCGGCTTGCCCTCGCGCAAGGTCGAGCCGGGCGCAGTGGGCCCGGATGGCAAACGGGTGCGCGAAGAAATGGACCGCTACAAAGGCGCCCAGATCGGCATTGTCATCGAATGCGAAGGCGGGCACGTCACCGTGCCCAGCTACAGCTCCGCCACAGCCTACGACAAGGACGGTCGCGTCATCCGCGAGTTCCGCGGTGCTGAAAACCATCACCATAACTGGCTCAAGGCCGTCCGGAGCCGCAAGCCCCAAGACCTCCATGCCGATATCTTGGAAGGGCATCTGTCCAGCGCCCTGTGCCACACCGGCAACATCTCCTACCGGTTGGGCGCACCCAAGTCACCCGACGAAATCCGCGAAGCCATCCGAGCAGACAAAGATTTGGCTGAGGCCTTCGAGCGCATGGCCCAGCACTTGACGGCTAATGGGGTCGATATCACCCGCGACAAACTCATCTTGGGCATGCCGCTGAAGATGGACCCCAAGACCGAGCGGTTCATTGACAATCCCAAAGCCGACGAGCTGTTGACCCGGCCGTACCGGCCTGGTTTTGTAGTGCCGGCCTCAGCCTAACGCGCCCATCCAGGTTTTTACCCTGCAATCTGGCCGGACTACCCGAGTGTCCGACGATCGTGGGCCCAAGCCGGGGCCAAGGGCTGCACCGCAGGGCGATTGCGGCTTCGGTGCGACCAGTAGCGAATCATTCCACCCGCGCACACGCTGTTCTGAGGTTAAGCTGGCAGTGGCAGAAACCCGCGCGCACGCAGACCGTGCTGAGCGCGCGAGTGCTGCCCGAACCTGGCGACTTGGTTGCGGCAGCCGAAGTTGGCCCCAGACTCGCTACTGCGCCAGCCCGCTGGCTCTAACAAGCCTGCTGGACACATTGAGCACACGGGCAGAACCGGCGCGGCTTGCCCGCTAGCGGTGAGCTGTCGGTCGGCGCGTTTGCATCGGTAGCCTACCCCAGTTCGTAGGGTTTAAACCACCAGGTCCAGCGGCGCGCTGCTCTTCGCCTTTTGACCCGCCCGGTTGCGCTGCGGAGGCCGTGGAACCATCTACAGCAGCAGCCCTCTACAGGCTCCTATCTCGTAGGCAGTTCCGCTCAGGCGCCAAGGGCCGTCCATGTGAGTTCAGGCGCCTTCTGCAAGCCTGAGCTGCCGATCAGGTGCGACGCCAAGAACCTGAAGAGGTGTCCTGATTTCGAACTTCATTCCTTGGCTGAAATTTCAGTTTCGGCGAGACGCCTTTGGGCTGGTTCGCGACCACCCTGTTCACTGACCGGTCAGTCATGCGCAAGATCTTGCAGAACAGGTGCCCACTCCGACGGCAGGCGGATGCATTGCCGAACTTACGAATCACCGAGTCACCGGTCTTGCCCGATGCCGAGCGGTCCAGCGGCAAATCAAACCTGCGGATAGACGACCTGCCTGGGCCACCACGCCCAGAAGACCGAGGACCGAGGACAGAAAAGCATCGAGCATCGACCATGGGGCATGGAGTGTAAGGTTGGTAGCCGGAATCTCGGAGCTCGGAGTTGTGGTTCCGGCGGAACGCGGAAACCGACCGGCCTGCGGGCGGTGCGCCCCATCCCATCGTAGTGGTCACCGCACGCAAGCTGGCCACGGTTGCCTGGCACCTGCTCCAAAATAACCAACCCTACGGCTATGCACTGCCCAGACCCACACAAGCCAAACTGGCCCGGCTTCGGGTCCGGGCCACAGGCCAGAAGCGCAAATCCGGCTGCCCCAAAGGACACAAAGCCACTAGTAACAGCCCCGATGGCGGGCGCACCCGCACCCTCAAAGCCCTGCCCCAGCTTTATCAAGCCGAGGGCCTACCGCCGATGCAGGTGCCCAAGCCTGCCGAACAGCGGGCAATGGCAGCTATGGGTCTGACTGAATTCGTATCGGCTCTAGGCAAGCCACAGGTCATCCAGCGCACCACCAACTCCCACAAAAAGCAATGACCCCGATGCCTTTAAGCATGAACACCTTCCCCAACTCCCGGCTTGCCATGGTCAGAGGTAAGGCGGCGGACCGGGTGGAGGGCAAGAAAAACGAGATGCGCCCGTGTAGAAACCCGCCAACAAAATGTAATTGCCGCAAGGCAGCCGCTGAGGTAGGAGTGGACAGCGTTAAACGAAAGGATTGCCATGACTCCGTTGATGACATTGGCGGTGTTGATAGGGATCGGGTTGATCATCGTGCTGCTGTTTGTCGGCACCTACAACAAGCTGGTCCGGCTACGGAACCGGTTCAAGAACGCTTGGGCCCAAATTGACGTGCAACTGAAACGGCGCTACGACCTGATCCCGAATCTGGTCGAGACAGCCAAGGCCTACCTCAAACATGAGCGAGGAACGTTGGAAGCCGTGATTGCGGCGCGCAATGCCGCTGCCTCAGCCAACACGCGCGTGGCGGCCGATCCGGCCAACCCGGAAGCGATGAAACAGCTCATTGCTGCTGAGGGCACCCTGGCTGGCACATTGGGCCGGCTGTTTGCCCTGGCTGAGGCCTACCCGGACCTGAAAGCCAATCAAACCATGGCCCAGCTCATGGAAGAGCTGACCTCCACCGAGAACAAGGTCGCCTTTGCGCGCCAGGCCTACAACGATAGTGTCATGGCCTACAATACCCAACGCGAGGTGTTCCCGAGCAATCTGGTAGCTGCCTTGTTCAACTTCGGCCCAGCCGAGCTGTTCGAGGTGCAAAAGCCCGAGCAGCGCGAGGCACCGAAAGTGTCGTTTTCATGAAGGACCCAACACTAAGCCGGTTCGATCCAGCCCTGAGGCGGTGCAGTTGATCTCTTGGTCAGCGTCAGCGCGGTGTTTTGGGGCGCAACCCGCAGGGCAGTAGTGCGGCAGGGGCATGGATTTCTTCGATCGTCAGGACCGAGCGCGTCGGAACACCAAGCTGCTGGTGTTGTTCTTTGCGCTGGCGGTGCTGGGTATTATCGGCGGCGTCTATTTGGCCTGTGTGCTGATCTTCACAGGCCTGAGCAGGCCTGAAGTGGGTTTGGACGGCCAAGCCCGCAATCCATTCTGGCACCCTGACATTTTCGTGGCCGCCACCCTGGGCACGCTGATCATCATTACCGGCGGTAGCCTGTATCGGACCGCGTCGCTGGCGGCTGGGGGCCGGGCGGTGGCTGAGTCGCTGGGCGGACGGCTCATCGACCCCAATACGCGCCACCTGCAGGAACGCAAGTTACTCAACGTAGTCGAGGAGATGGCTCTGGCTTCAGGCCTGCCAGTGCCTCAGGTGTATGTGCTGGACCAGGAACCGGGCATCAACGCCTTTGCTGCTGGCCACAGCCCAACCGACGCAGCCATCGGCGTCACCCGCGGCTGCATGACGTTGCTGACCCGGGACGAATTGCAGGGTGTCATTGGCCACGAGTTCAGCCACATCCTCAATGGCGACATGCGGCTGAACCTACGCTTGATGGGGATCATTTTTGGGATTCTGTGCTTGACGGTCATTGGCCGGGCCTTGCTGCGGACGCGGGGCCGGCGCAATCCGCTCCCGTTGCTTGGCTTGGCGCTGATTTTGATCGGGTGGGTAGGCGTGTTTTTTGGCCGACTGATCCAGGCAGCCGTCAGCCGGCAACGCGAGTTTTTGGCCGACGCGGCCTCGGTGCAGTTTACTCGTAATCCGCAAGGTCTATCGGGCGCACTGCAAAAGATCGGTGGCTTGATCTATGGCTCGACGGTCCAAGCTGAGCATGCGGCTGAAGCTAGTCACCTGTTCTTCGGCGAAGCGCTCAAGCCTTCGTTCTTGAATGCCTTTGCCACGCATCCGCCGCTTGAGGAACGGATTCGGGCTATTGACCCGACTTGGGACGGCAGGTTCCCGAAGGTCAGCGTGCCAGCGCTGCCTGAGCTGGTTGAAGCCCCACCGCGCCGGCCTCGAGTCGAGCCGCAGCCGCCGGTGATTTTACCGCCATCACCCAAACCGACCCCAGCGGCTGCGGCTGTGGCGCCTCGGGCTATTCCGGCTCAAGCTGTCCTACCCACTTTAGGTCAGCCCACCCCGTTGCATTTGCGGTATGCGGAGGCGTTGCGAGACGCTCTGCCCAACAGTCTCCAGGCCGCAGCGCGTGAGCCGGTGGGGGCCATGGCGTTGATCAATGCGCTGCTGCTCAGTAAGCAACCGGCCCTGCGCCAGCAACAGCTTGATTACATCCAAAACCAAGCCGGCCCAGACGTTCATGCCAAGACGTTGGACCTGGCGCCGCTGGTGGAGCGTGTGGCAACGCGGGCGCGGCTGCCGTTGGTTGACTTGGCGCTGCCGGCCTTGCGGCGGCTCAGCCCAGCCCAATTCGCCCTGTTCAGCCGCACGCTAGTTTGGCTGGTAGAAAGCGACCGGCAGATCGAGTTATTCGAATACGTGCTTCAACGGGCGGTGCGGCGCCATCTGGAGCCGTATTTTGTCAAGCGACGTCCGACTGTGGCCCAATACTATGCGCTGCGTCCGTTGTTGCCCGATTGCGCGGTGCTGCTATCGGCGTTGGCGTATGTGGGCAGCGCACAGGCTGGTCAGGCGCAGCGCGCCTTCAACGCTGGCGCACCTTATCTGCGAAGCACCGAGCCCGTGAGGCTTTTGCCGCCGGAGCAGTGCGGCTTGGCCCACATTGACCAGGCGCTCCAACGGCTGGCAGTAGCCGCGCCGCAGATCAAACGCAATCTGTTGGAGGCTTGCATCCATGTAGTCGGTGCCGACGGCCTCATTCAGGAGGCCGAAGCGGAGCTGTTGCGCGCCATTGCCGATTCACTCGACTGCCCAATCCCGCCCTTCGTCGAGTCAGCCCCAGCCGCCGACCCGCAGACGGTGTAGCTGGCCGCCAAGGCATCTGGCCGGCTGCCCCGGTCTATTGGCTAAAGCCCGAACCGCCCAGCCGGCATTCGAGCTGACCACGGCGGCCCAGACCCGGAATGCAATGGTCCGTCGTGTCCACTCGATCCGCCGCCTTACGGCGGCGGCTACGGGTACCTGGGAAACTGGTAGCCGCCGACGTGAGTCGGCGGATTGATCCGTCGGATCCCTCAGGTCCGCCGCCTTACGGCGGCTACGGCGGGCATTTGGGCTAGCCAGCGCGTCCCAGAGCCTGAATGTTGGTGGCCATGAACAACCGTTGGGATGTTCAGGTGCTGGGCTGTCGGCTTTACTTCTTGCCGGTGCACACTCGGGTGCCGCTGAAATTCGGCCCTGAAACGCTCACAGAGGTCACATGTGCGCGGGTGGCTGTGACAGTGCGGGATCGCAAGGGACGCTCGGCCATTGGCTGGGGGGAAACGCCACTGAGCGTGCAATGGGTTTGGCCCAGCCCCCTGCCTTACGCGGTGCGGCACCAGGCCTTGCAGCAGTTTACCCTGGCGCTGGCGGAAGCCTGGAGCCGGTTCGATGCTTGGGGCCATGCCTTCGAGCTCAGCTACGATTTCCAAACGGCTGTGTTGCCGGGCTTGCGCGAGCGGTTCAATCAACAAGCCGCCTTGGCTGAGCCGTTGCCGTGGTTAGCGGCCTTGGTCTGCTGTTCAGCTTATGATCTGGCGTTGCATGATGCCTACGGCCAAGTGCATCAGCGCCCGGTGTATGAGACTTACACTGCACCGTTCTTGAACCGGGACCTGGCAGCGTATCTGCAGCCAGCACAACCGGGTAGCGTATCCTTTCGGGGGTTATACCCGGCCGACTTTTTGGTCGATCAGCCGCCACGGCAACTGCGTGCTTGGCATCTGGTGGGTGGGCTGGACCCCCTGGACGCCACCGAGTTGACCGGAACTGAACCACACGATGGCTACCCGGTTTTGTTGCGCGACTGGATCAAGCAGGACGGTCTCAAATGCCTCAAGGTCAAACTGCGCGGCACTGACGCCGACTGGGATTACAGCCGGTTGGTGAAGGTGGGCCAGATCGCTCGCCAAACTGGGGTCGAGTGGCTCAGTGCCGATTTCAACTGCACCGTCACCGACCCGGCCTACGTCAACGCGCTGCTGGACCGGTTACGCGATGAACAGCCGGCTTTGTATCGCATGCTGCTGTATGTCGAGCAGCCTTTCCCCTACGACTTGGAAGCGCACCAAATCGATGTGCGCAGTGTCTCGGCCCGCAAACCGCTGTTCTTGGACGAAAGCGCGCACGACTGGCGGCTGGTCCGCCTGGGCCGCGCCTTGGGCTGGTCCGGTGTGGCGCTGAAGACCTGCAAGACCCAAACCGGCGCGCTGTTAACCGCTTGCTGGGCTAAAGCACACGGCATGAGCTTGATGGTCCAAGACCTGACCAATCCGATGCTGGCCCAAATCCCGCACGTGCTATTGGCGGCGCATGTGGGCACCATCATGGGCGTCGAGACCAACGCCATGCAGTTCTATCCCGAAGCGTCCCGGCCCGAGGCGGCGGTGCACCCGGGCCTTTACCAACGCCGCCACGGCCAAGTCGATTGGTCAACCGTCTCGGGCCCAGGCTTCGGATATCGCTTGGATCAAATCCAACGTGTGCTGCCTGAACCAGCCGCTGCCTACGGCTTGTAGAGCCTCAGCCGCGGACTCGGAACCGATGGGCCAACTGATGAAGAGGTGCCGACCGCGGGTGCGGCGGCCCACCAGCAAGGCCTAGTGGGTGATGGTTCGTGCCCAACCGCAGCGCAGCTAAGCTAGCCCGTCCGAGCGCCTGCGCCAGGCCACCCAGCTCAAGCTGCCCAAGGCCAAGCTCATTAAAGCCAAGGTGCCACCGGCGTCGGGCACAATCCGGAACGAGCCCGCTTGGATGAACACCGCCGAGTCAACAAGATGATCCGCTGTATCCGCAATGGCCAGCTTCATTCGATACGTCCCGGGCGTCAGACCCAAAGCCTGGGCCGTAAAGACGGTCGTAAAACCGTCATACTCCAGATTGTAGGGGGAGCCTAAGGGATCGTAGTCGTTGTTCACGAAATACTGGCTGTTCGCGGTGGGATTGACCGTGTTGACCGAGACTCGATCGCCCGTGCCGGGCACGAGAGCCAGGTTCAGCCTGTCGCCGGACGGCGTGAAAAGGAAAAAGCCGAACACGTCGTTGTAAGGCCCACCGACGTACTCAGAATATTCCTCCGACGCGAACACGTACCTAAACTCCAAGTCCGCTGTGCTGCTGAGCGTGAACTCGAATTTTAACACCGCAGCGTCGAAGGTCGGTACACCCAACAGATCGTCTAGATCAGTGTCCCCCTCGAGGTTGTGGTGCTGCGAGGTAGCCGCACTGCTGTTTGGGCCCGGGGCAGAACTAGCGTGGCCTGTGCTGAGGAGAATCCCACTGTCGAACCCTATGCCCGAAGCCAGCCCCCCGTCAAAGGTGCCACGAGCAGCGCCAGCCCCGGTGTAGGTCACGTTGCGCACGGCAGGAAAGTCCGGGCCTAGGATGACGTTCACAAGGTCATTGGCGCTGACCGGACTGGTGATGCTGATCCCGAAGACCGGCAGGCTTGTGAGGCTAGCGCTCAAAACCGTCAGCCACATCACTTTGAATACGTCGAAACTGTTCATACGCACCAACAGCTATTCCTGATCCCACCAGAGCCCGCTGCGCATAGCCCGAGTCACGCCCGCAAGACAAAACACCGCGTTGCGCCGAGCCGAGCCACCACGCTGGGAAACGATCTTTATGCCGCGCCTATGATCGCTCGCAAACCAGGGCCGTCAAGCCCACTTTTTGCAACCGAGCTGCCCTGCACCCGCCAATCCCAGGTCGAGTTCGCCGGCGGGCCGAAACCTCACCTTCAGATCCGGCGCACCATCAACCCCGACCCGGCGTCTCGGAGCACCGCACGGTTCTGTCAGGCGTGAAGTCCGAAGCACCAAATCCGAAATCCGAAACAAATCCAAAGGCACGAAACGGCGAAAATCCGAAACGGGCGACAACCGCTGCCTACAGCCGCTCCGTAGCCAGCCCGCTGCTCTAGCCAGGCCACGCTATCGATTGGGAGAGCCGAGTTCCACCTCGGCCCGCCAGGGTAGCTTTAGGCCGCAGCGGCCATGGGGAGCACCGGCCGCTGGCGGGTCGGTTTCGGCGGCCCGCCGAAACCAAGCTCCATGCTCCATGCCCCACGCCCCATGCCCCATGCTCCATGCTCCATGCTCAGTCTGTTGCGCCTCATCGCATCGGTGGCTGGCTGCAAGGCCGACCGCCAGTGGGCAACGCACTAGAACGGCGTGCTGCGTTCGCCCCCAACCAAGCCTCTCTGTATGCTGCCTGCGGATCGTGCAGCCCGTTGCGCAACCAGCGCAAATTACGCCAACGCACCTCCACAAATGAGACTCCCTGTCCAGTTTCAAGTCGGTCCAGCGGTAGCGGCTGGCCACCCTGCATGCTGGCAGGGGCACTGACCAGCCTGCAACCAGGCTTGGACAACAAAGCAGGAAAGACCGATTGCACCGACTGGATGCGACCGGGCCGGCAGCGCTAGCCTGGCAAGGCCCTTGCTCGATGGCTCCGGGTTTTAGTGTGCGCGTGCCTGCTAACCTAATGCAAATGCCACCGAGCATGCTGGGCTTGGGCCGAGGCCGGTCTGGGGCAACCGTTGTATGCTGGCGGCCAAGGCCGAACCGGCGCTGCTCGGCTCGACTCACCCAAGCTGGGCATACCATGCTTATGAGCATGGTCACCACCGGGCTGCTTGGGTTCACCCTGTTTGCGTATCTGCATTTGGTTAACACCGAGCATCTGGCCACGGCGCGTTCGCAGCTTTGGAATGAAGCTATGCCGATTGTCGAGGCGGGGATAGAAGATGCCTTGACGCATCTGAAAGTGCATGGGCTGACCAACTTGGCCTGCGACGGCTGGCAGCAGGCTGGCAACCTCTACTACGTGCGCCGACCCATTGGCACGGGCTGGTATGTGGTCACCATAGCCAACTGGACCACCAGCTTGACCAATTGCCGACCGGTGATTGAATCGCGCGCTTACGTCCCGATACCCTGGGTGGCCAACAGCACGCCGGGCTGGTTTGTGGCGCAGGTCGGCGCAAGCCATTTCAATCGCAACTGCTTGGTGCGCGGGGTGCGGGTGACCACCCGACCGCAAGGCTTGCTGACCAAGGCGATTGTGGCTGCCCGCGGCATTACGCTCAACGGCCAGGTGCAGATCGATAGTTTCGATTCCGAAGACCCCACTGCCAGCACCGACGGTCGCTACGATCCAGCCAAGGCACGGGCGCGGGGAGACGTGGCCACCAACGCTAACCTCCAAGACAGCCTCTACAGCTCGGGCGACGTGAAGATTTACGGGCGAGTGGCTACCGGGCCCCAAGGCACGGCCACCTTCAGGGGCAACTCTGCAGCAGGCAGCCGAGATTGGATTGCAGCGGGCAATACTGGCATTCAGCCGGGCTGGTATCGCAACGACATGAACGTCAGCTTCCCTGAAATTAGTGTGCCCTTCACGGGCGGTTATTTTACTCCGCAACCGGGCAGTTATCTGGGCACCAACTACACTTACCTCCTGGGCTCGGGCGACTACTACCTGCCCACGCTGACCCTGACCGGCACAGAAAAGGTGCTGGTGACCGGTCGCGCCCGTCTGCATGTCAGTGGTCGGCTGAATCTGTTGGGTAACGCTTATCTGGCCATCGCACCCGGTGCCAGCCTCGAACTGTACGTCGGCCAATCCAGTTCAATCGGTGGCCAGGGCATCATCAACCACACCGGTAAAGCACACAACTTCATCCTGTACGGCCTGCCCACCTGCATGGGCATCACCGTCACTAGCACCTCGCCTTTGGTGGGGGCGGTTTATGCGCCACGCGCAGCCTTTACCATGCGCAATCATGGGAGCACACCTGTGGAAGTGATCGGTGCGACGGTCACAGCCACGGTGAACCTCGGGACCCATTACCGATTCCATTACGACGAAAGCCTGGCCAGTGTCGGGTTGGACCGGGGTTTACTGAAAGGTTTTGCGGTTACCTCTTGGAACGAGCTGGCGCCAGAGCAAGTGGCAGCGTTACCCTCGGACCTAGCGGCAGCGCTTGTGCAGAATTGAAAACCAGCGTGGGCCGCGCAAGCGCCAGCACTTGAGCCACTGGCCTCTGTGGCAAGCCTACTCAGCGCCTGCACGGCTGGTCCCATCGGGTCCCGAGGCCAAGCTGGTGCACACTGTTGGCCTGCGAGGGCCGATGTGGAAGGCCATCCCTGAATCGATGTGTAGCCCGAGGCCGAGCCATTCGACTCCCCTGGTTAGCCAGCCCAAGAAAATGGCCTCGGCGCCGGGGCACTGGCCTAGCATCGTCCAGCAGCCGGCCTCGGGAGCCGGCAGGTGGCCTGGTTGGTGGGGGCTAGGCGATCCAGGCCAGACAATTTGATTGGCCAAGGCAGCTTATCCCGCTAAAGTAAAGGCATGCGATGACGGTTCGCAAGGGCCACGACGAAACTCAACTGACACGCGAATTGACGGTGACAAACAAGCTGGGCTTGCATGCGCGGCCAGCCGCGTTGTTTGTCAAAATCGCCAACCGATATGATTGTGAGGTTTTCGTCGAGAAGGACGGCGAACGCGTCAACGGCAAGAGCATCATGGGGTTGATGATGCTGGCTGCAGGGCCGGGCAGCCGGCTGACGATTCACGTGCGGGGTAAAGACGCAGCCCGGGCGATGGGAGAACTGGAGGAGCTGCTCCACCACAAGTTTTACGAGGACTGACCCGGCAGCGGCCCGTTGCCGGCCTGCCATCGATTGAGGCGGTTTACCTGAAGGCAGTGCCGGCGCGGCAGGTTGGTGCTCGATTGAGGACTTCAGTGGTCGCCCCACAGCCCAGCCCGACCGCTTGGCTCCATGCCTTGCCAGCAAGCTGCCAGTCGCATGGGTGTGCGGAGCACGGCTGTCTGGCCGGCCTTTAAGGTCCCTGCGCGCCAAATCGCCACGTGTCAGCCAGTCTTTTGAATCGCGGCCTCCCGAAAAGGTGGCTGAACTGGAGCTGGGATGCCTCCGGGGAGGCCGGGCTGTTCCGCGCGTCGAAGGTGGCAGGCTGGATGCGGCCCTCGGCATGGACGTCTCTTGCCTATGGCTTGAACGAATCCGCCTACGCGCAGCAAGCTAACCCTCATCACGGATTAACCCGGGCCGCGCCTGTAGGGCTTAATGTTGGCTTCATCTAAACTGGGATATTCTGGGCTGGGCTGGACATCAAAAAACGTGTGCAGCGCCAGCTTAGGCGGTATCCCTTGACTAACGGTGCCATGCGAATTTTGGTGGTCGAAGATGAACCTCGGCTGCTGCGGACCTTGGCCAAGGCCCTGCGCGAGGAGGGCTATGCAGTGGACACGGCGGAGAGCGGCGATGAGGGGTTGTATAAGGCCCAGACGTACGATTACGACGCCATTGTGCTGGACATCATGTTGCCCCGGCTGGACGGGTGGCAGGTGCTGGAACGGTTGCGTCGGGCCAAAGCCACCCCGGTGCTGATGCTCACCGCGCGGGACGCCACCCAAGACCGGGTGCGCGGGTTGGATACCGGGGCGGATGATTACTTGGTTAAACCGTTCGACCTGAGCGAGCTGTTGGCCCGGTTACGGGCCGTGATCCGTCGGGCCGCGGGTCAAGCTGCGTCGCGAATCCAATTGGGCGATGTGGTCGTGGACACTCGCGCCCGCACCGTGACCCGCGCTGGTCAACCGGTGGCTCTGACGGCGCGTGAATACGCGATTTTGGAATACTTGGCGCTGCACCGGGGCCAAGTGGTCAGCCGCACCGCTCTTTACGAGCACTTGTTCGATGAGACCGACGATACCCTGTCGAACCTGGTGGACGTGCACGTGTTTAACATTCGGAAAAAGCTCGGGCACGATTTGATCACCACCCGACGCGGACTGGGCTATTGTATCGAAGCCTGAGTCGAACCGATGTTTCTGCATTCGATCCGTTGGCGGTGGTTGTTATGGCTGGCCTTCCTGCTGGTATGCGTGTTGAGCGGCTTCGGCTTCACCGTCTTCCAACTACAGAGGCTGAACCTGCTGGGCCAGATTGACCAGCAACTGGAGCGGCGCGTGGCGGCGCTAAGCCGGGCACTACGTGCTGTGCCGCCGGTAGATCCGGGCCGCGGCTGGCCCCGGGCCGACGGTCCGCCAGCCTTACCGCCACCGGACCCCAGCCTCAAGCTACTGCCCGCTCCAGGCCGTGGTTGGCCCGAGCCCTTCCGGCCTAGCAGCCGCCGAGACGCACGGCCTTGGGAGGCCCGATGGGAGCAACGCCAAGTGCGGTTACCGCCCGATGTGGCTGAGCTGTTCGACGAAAGCCGCACCAACGGCTTTTACTATGCCATCTGGTCGCGTGGCGGCACGATGTTGCGACGTTCGACCAATTGCCCGGCTACAATCCAACGACCGCAACGGCAGCCCGACACGCTCACCCGCATCCGCACCCGAGGCATGTTGCGCGAGGCGTTTCACTTTACTGAGCTGGGCGACTGCGTGCTGGCGGGCCGGTCGATGGCCGAGGACTTGGATGGGCTGCGGCGGTTTGTGTGGTGGCTGCTGGCGGCAGGCGGCGCGGTGCTGGCGATTGGCTTGGGCGGCGGCTGGTGGTTGACCACGCACGCCATCCGGCCTGTCGAACAGATTAGCGCTGCCGCACGCCGGATTGCCGAGGGTAACCTGGCCGAGCGCATCGCGGGGGCAGACGCAGATAACGAGCTGGGCCGGTTGGTGGCGGTGCTCAACTCGACCTTCGCCAGGCTGGAGGCAGCTTTTGACCAGCAGAAACAGTTCACCGCCGATGCCTCCCACGAGCTCCGCACGCCCATTGCCGTGCTCATTACCGAAGCGCAAGCTGCCTTGGCTCGGCCCCGCACCGCGGCTGAATACCGGGAAACTATCGAAGCTTGCCTGGCCACCGCCCAGCAGATGCGCCGGCTAACCGATTCACTGCTGGATCTAGCTCGGTTGGACGCAGGACCAGCCACATTGAACCGGCAGCCGGTGGATTTGGCGGCCTTGGCTGGCGATTGCATTCAGCAAGTGCGCCCGTTGGCAGCCAGGCGCAACATCCACATCGAGTCGGAGCTGAGGTCGGCGCCCTGTTGTGGTGATCCGGACCGGCTGACGCAATTAATCACTAACCTCCTGACCAATGCCATCCACTACAACCAAGACGGCGGCACAGTGTGCGTGAGCACCCGACCTGACGGCGCTGGGGTAAGATTGACCGTGTCAGACACCGGCCAAGGGATTGCGCCGGAGGATTTGCCGCACATCTTCGACCGATTTTACCGGGCGGACAAATCGCGGGCACGGGCTGAGGGCCGATTCGGTTTGGGCTTGGCCATCTGTAAAGCCGTTGTCCAAGCCCATGGCGGCACCATCCAAGTGTCCAGCGCACCAGGGCAGGGCTCGACGTTCGAGGTGTGGCTACCCGGCAGCCCGGGCACTTGACCGCGGGCCGGACAGCCCCAGGTTTGAGGGCAATGAAACTGGGCGCGCACATGCCCATTGCCGGCGGGGTCTGGACGGCTCTGGAACGCGGGGCACGGTTGGGGTGCGAGGCGATCCAAATGTTCGTCAAAAACAATCATCAATGGTTCGGCCCGCCTCTGACCGCCAGTGCACAGGCGCGCTTTGCGGCGCAACGAGCCGCCAGCGGTTTGGAGATGGTGTTTGGGCATGCGGGCTACCTGATCAATCTGGCTGGGCCGGACGGGCCGAAGCGCGACAAGTCCATCCAGTCACTCATTCAAGAGATCCAATTGGCGGCCGAGCTGGGCTTGCCATTTCTGGTACTGCATCCGGGCGCACACTTAGGGGCTGGTGAAACTGTGGGGCTGAGACGAGTGGTGGTTGGGCTGGACGAGGTGCTCCGGGCCACCGCCGGTGCGCCAGTGCGGCTTGCGTTGGAAAACACTGCCGGCCAGGGCACCTGCCTGGGCGGGCAGCTTTGGCACTTGGTGGAAATTTACCAACAGGTCGAGCAGCCAGACCGGCTGGGACTGTGTTTGGACACGGCCCACCTGTTTGCCGCCGGCTATGACATCCGCACCGCCCGCGGCTGGAACGCCGTGCTGCATCAGATCGAGTCGGCGCTCGGCTTGGATCAATTGTTGGCGATGCACTTGAACGACTCGGCCACGGCTTTAGGCTCGCGCCATGACCGACACGCGCATATCGGTCAAGGCCATCTGGGCCGAGCGACCTTCGCGCGTATCCTCAACGACCCGCGCTTAAGCCAGTTGCCCGGTTGCCTGGAAACACCCAAATCGCGCGACTTGCACGAAGACGCTGTGAACTTGGCGGTGCTGCGGAGTTTGCGGCGCGCGGTTGGCGGGAAGGACTAATTCCAGGCCGTGAAGCCCACTACAACCCGTCGCACACCCGGTTCGGGGCGCACGGCGCCAGCCCGCACACCGCGCCTGGGTGGCCGCCATTCGGGGTGGATTGCCGAGGCAGCCCAGAAGTGTCGAGCCAGAACCACCGCCATCACGGAGGTTTGGCGCCGGGCCTCAGGTCTTGATGTCGCGCAGGTAAAAGGCGGTCGCACCGATGATGAAAGCCGATAGATTCGAGGCCCCAATCAGGCTGAGGCTCTCGGCTAAACGCGCCCAGTCCATCGGCTGCCGGAATAGCAGCAGCCAGCACTTGAAGTGGTAGGTCAGGCACAGCTCCTTGTATTCCTCGAAAAACGGCATGTTCTCCATCACCACGCTCACCAGCAGACACGACAAGGCCAGGATAGTTGCGGCAGCGGGCTTGACGTTGAAACACGAGAACATGAACGCCAGGCTAAACATGGTGCAGGCGTTCAGAGCCAGGATGCTGTGCGCCAGCGCGTAAAGCCGTAGCCCGTCACTGGCCGGTAGCACGGTAAACACATGGATCGGCCCGGGCACGAACACAAACAAGCCCCGCCACGGGAACCACAATCGAGCCAAAGCCAGGGCCATCACCCCCAGCGCAATCACCAACAACACACAGAAGATCACCCCGGCAATCCATTTGACTCCCAACAGCCGCCAGCGCGACACCGGCCGGCACAGAATCATGCGTAGGGTGCCGTCTTCGGCCTCCTTGGCAACCATATCGCCGCCCACCAAGCAGGTGTAGAGCGGCATCAACAACACAATCTGCGGGATCAACATCAACAGCGCCACGGTCAGCGCCCCCAAGTAAGCCTGAGCTGGGTAGCCGTTGCCCTCCAGCAACCGGATGGTTTGTTCTTGCCAGCGCGAGAAGTGGAACGCCAACAACATCGCATTCTGCGCCACCAAAAACGCGCCAAATCCGATGTAGGTGCGTTTCTTGCCAAACAGCTTCCACAGCTCGTTAACCAGTTGACGTCTGAACATAGGTGGGACGGTCTTCCATCCGGCCTCCAGCGCACCAGCGGCAGGCTAGCTGAGGCTGCAGCCAACCCGGCGCGACACAGACACTGACCTTGCTGGAGGTGACATGGTGCGAGCGCCTAGTTGGATGCAGGACTGCGTCTGCCTGAGGGCTGCGGCTGCGATAGCGAACGGCTTGGCTGTGCGGCCGCACGCTTCATCAGGTCCAGGTAAAATTGCTCCAGGGTCATTTCGGTGGGGGCAATCTCATACACCGGCTGGCCGTTGAGCACCAGGTGTCGGACCAGTTGATCGGCGGTCACCCCATCGGCCAGGGCCAGGAGCTGGCCGTCCCGGGCGTCGGCCACCAACCCAGCTTCTTTGAGCCGATAGACCGCCAGATCAAAATTGTTGGTGCGCAGGCGCACCCAACTCGTTCGAGCTTTGGCTTCAGCCAAGGTGCCTTCAAAGATTTTGCAGCCCTGTTTCAGCACTGCAATCCGTGTGCAGAGTTGTTCGACCTCGAAAAGCTGATGCGACGACAGCACAATCGTCAGCCCCAGTTCACTGTGCAGGCGGCGGATGGTGTGCCGCAGCTCGTGTTGGCCCTCTGGGTCCAGGCCACTGCCCGGCTCATCCAAAATCAACAGCTCCGGGTCGGGCAAGAGCGCTTGCGCCAGGGCTAATCGGCTCCGCATGCCATGCGAGTAAACCCTCACCTTCAAATGCGCGCAGTCCTGCAAGCCCACCCACTCGATCACCTCCGCAATGCGGCGGGCTGGGGTGGGTGCGGTGTAGCTAGCCAGAATCTCAAGGTTCCGCCACCCACTCAAAAACTCGTAAAAGGCTGGGGTCTCGAAAATGGCGCCCACGCGCGCCAAGGCCTGTTGCCGCTGGCGGAACACGTCATAACCACACAGCCGCACCTGGCCGCGGGTGGGCCAAACTTGACCCAGCATCAACCCAATCGCGGTGCTTTTGCCGGCGCCATTATGGCCCAACAACCCGTAGATATCGCCCCGGTGCACCGTCAGCGATAAGTCCTTCAGGGCCGTTTGCCGGCCGAACTGCTTGTCCACATGCTCCAGCTCGACCAATGCAGCTCCGTCGCCGCGCCGGGCAGCAAAGCCATTGCGTTGGTTACCTGGCTTCATCCAGCTCCAGCAGTTTGTTGATGTGGCCATCAGCGTAGAGGAAATTGACACCTTTGCCCGGACCGCGCGCCCGGTGGAATGGCTCGGCATCCATCACCAGTGGCACTTGGTGCGGCGCCAAATCCAACGTTAAGAGCCGAAGCTGGTCAGCCGGTTGCCCGTTGACCAACTGATTCCACCAGTAACTGGTGCCCACCCGCTCGAACAACTGTTTGTTATCCGAAGGGCACCGGAGCACCTGCACCGAGCCCAGGTAATTGCTCAGCACCACATCCATGGTGGGCAGCCCGGGCCGGACTGGTAGGCCATTGGAGCTCAAAGTGGCGTTGCCCATCACAGGCAGCCGATTGCCGTGGTCTTCGGCATAAAGCTGCAACGCCAGCCCAACCTGATGCAGATGACCCAAACAAACCGTGGCGCGTGCGGACTCCTTGGCCCGGCTCAAAGCCGGGAGCAACAGAGCAGCCAGCACTCCCACAATCGCTATCACCACCAACAATTCCAGCAATGTAAAGCCCAACGGCGCAATCTGCCTGAGCCATCCAGGCCCAAACCTACAACTGCTGCTGCCGGTGCTGGCAACACGCCGACCGCAGCCGACGCGCCGTCCGCCCAGTTGCACGTGCAGAATCGCCCGCGTCAACCCAAAAGGCTGGGCGCCCCATCGCTCTAACCCGAGCGCTGGGTGATTCCCCACTCGGTTGCTCATCGTCGAAACAACCTGCCCCGCTCCAGGGTCCGTTGCAATTCCTCCAGCACCGGCGCCAACTCCAGCTTAACCTGAGCGGAGCTTTCGCTGTAAAAGGTCTTGAGGCCGATAGCGACGATCTTCTTTTGCAGCTCGTCACTCAACGGCGGCGGGTTGGTGAAGTTGCCATCAGCCGGCCAGCCTGCCGCCAAGTCCTCTTGCTGCGCCCGGCGCAGCCGTCGGAGCGTGTCGTCCACCACTTTCTTGCGCTGCTCGGGTGCCAACTCCTCGAAAGCAGTCAGCATCTGCTTGAATCCGGTGGGCAGGGTCGCTTCCACAAAGGCCGCCTTTTCCTCCTCGGTCATGGCGTCGAACCACGCCCGCCAAGCCGGGTCACGCCGCGCTTTGCGCCGTTCCTCCAAGGGCAGGGCATTGACTTGCCGTGCCAGTTGACGCAGGGCCCGGGCGCGGTCTGGGCCTGACAACCGTTGCAGGTCAGTGCTGCGCAGATACTGCGTCAGCTTCTCGGCTGTCACGCGCGACTGACGCGCAGCCCAAAACCCACCCAGCCCCAGCAACCAGACCCCAGCCAGGGCCACACCGGCCACAATCAATGAGCGCCGACGCGCATCCGTCATGCCGTTAACTTAGCCGGACCAGTCGCGCAGAACCACGCCAAAACTGGCCCGGTCAAGCCAAAGCCCAAGCCAGGTGAATCAACAAAGGCCGGCTGTCAGCGGTCAAAAAGCCGGTCGGCAGCAATACACTTTTCTACGTAGGCCTGGTCTCGATGCGGTTCGGGGCGAGCGTCTTGTGCGCCTGTATCAGCACAGCACACCTGGTGGATCATTGCCCCCTGGCGCTGGTCTCTCACGCCAACCGCCCTTGGCACGATCAGCTCAATGGTTCGCACATTCCCGAACAGGCTGCCTGCAGTGGTGCGCCGGGGAGCAACAGGCGCCCAGCCCGAACGTCTCGTAGAACCTCGTTTCAGCCCCACCAACAGGTAGCCCAAAACCCATCCCCTAAAAAAGGTCGGGCGAATTTGCTCGGAGGATCGGAAGTTGCCTTTCCGGAAAGACCGCTATTTCGACAGCCTGTGAGGGCGCCGCCCCAGCCACGCTGCGCTTATGGCTAATAAACCCAAGGCGACCAACGATGGCTCCGGAAACAGCCCTACGTAGAAGCCCTGTAGCTTACCTGCCCCATGGATAGGCGCTGGCACCTGCGGCGGTGTGGTTGTTGGATCGCCGGTATCCACTTTGAAGATGTTGGATGTGCCAACCAGGATCGGGCGACCAATAAACGGGTCGTAGGGAGCGAGGATGGCCTCCTCGTAGCTTTTGATTTCCCGGCTGCCGTACAGGTGTTCCCACGCACGCACTTGGAACCATGCCTGAGCGCCGGGAGAGAATAGCCCGATCCTTACCACTCCGCCGTGGAACACACCCGGCGCTATAAAGTTGGTGATTGCCGCACACGCGCGCGAGCCGGCCGCATCAAAATCCGACGGGGTAGGTGGGATAGGCGAATCGGGTAACCAATACAGTGCGACCCAGAACTGCTGACCCGCCGGCACAGGTGCCTGCGTCAGGAAGTTGGAGATCGGAGCGCCCGGATTCGCGAACACGACCGTACCTTGCGCGTGGGTCGAGACTGCACCCAACAGAATTGCGAGGCCGGGGATTATCACTTTCTTGCGCATACTCGACTAACCCTATGCCCCGTAGCAGCGGCTGCCAAGTGTTGCGCCGCGCGTAGCGGGCGCCGGTGGCGTAAGAAGAATTGTGTAAAAGCTTAGAGGGGTGTGTCTGGGTTTGAAAAGCGTTAGCAGTAAACCCTAAACCTGAAAACGAACGATACACCCATGAGAGCTAATGAAGCCCTCGTCATTGAACCTGCCAAAAGTTGGCAGCGATTGCAACAGGCCAACGAGTTTTTTGTCCAAGACCTGGACCAACAGCTCAAAGAGCACCATCGCCAATTCCTGGAAGCGCTCATGTGCTACGAACGGCAGTGTTTCTTGAACGCTCAGCCTTACCAGCGCAGCCCCCAGCGGGTGGATCAGGCCAATGGCTTTTATCAGCACAGTCTGACCACCCGGCTGGGGGTGCTGAGCTTGGCGGTGCCCCGCACCCGCTCCGGTCGGTTCCGATCCCAAGTGCTGCCTCGATACCAGCGGCGCGAACCGAAGATCAATGAAGCCCTCAAGCAGGTGTTTCTGTTGGGGGTGGCCACCCGGCAAGCTGGCCGGGCTTTGGCCACGTTGATTGGCGAAGCGGTTAGCGCCGCCACCGTCAGTGC
>Ga0078972_1002275_pt1 | contig 64689 bp, 59 predicted proteins | sample YelNatPaOPGAMG01_FD_67568 | JGI IMG/M metagenome (GOLD analysis project Ga0078972, IMG submission 67568) | Hot spring thermophilic microbial communities from Obsidian Pool, Yellowstone National Park, USA - OP-RAMG-01 (SPADES assembly) (version 2) | ecosystem: Environmental > Aquatic > Thermal...
CCTCGACCAACCGCGATCCCGAGCAGGCGGTGGAAACGGGGCAGCTTCGCCAGGATCTTTACTACCGGCTGCAGGCGAGCGTGCTGCACGTCCCGCCGCTTCGCGAGCGGCCCGGCGACGTGCCCCTGCTCGCCCAGCATTTCATCGCGCTCTTCAACGAGAAGCTTCAGCGCACGCCGCTCGTGGTAGGAATCGAAGAAGACGCGATGGAGGCGATGAAGCGCTATTCGTGGCCGGGCAACGTGCGGGAACTGTCCAACGCGATCGAGAGCGCATTCACCTTCGGACGTTCCGCGACGCTGAGGCTGGTCGACCTGCCGCCTGCATTGGCCTCGGAGCCGGGCGTACATCTGGCGCCCGCGCCGCATGCGGCCTCGTCCGCACCCAACGGGGTTGCAACCTTTGCGGACGTCGAGCGCGATCTTATCAGGCGCACGCTCGCGATGACCGAAGGCAACAAGGCCCGCGCGGCGAAGCTGCTCAGGATTTCGCGCAAGAAACTCTACGCGAAGATCGCCAAGTACGGACTCGAATAGTCTTCGCCCCGCGCGCGCGTCGCAACCTTAGCACCAGTCGTCAGGAGCGCGCGCCGGTTCCCGCACTGCGCCATCCGACCGCTGCAAGCGCGAGCGCAAGGGCCGCCATCCAGTGCCGCCCGTTAAGTGGATCGATTCCGAGCACTTCGGCGATCGGCCTCACTTCCATGAAAATCGGCAGGCTGAGCGCAATCGCCGCCGCCACGATCCAGAATCGCGCCTCGCGCGGAAGACCGACGCTCCACCACGAGCCGGCGCCGCAAAGTTCCGCCCACACCAGCAGCAGGCTGCCCGCAACCGCGACCACCATCGCCGCCGACCGCGCGTAAGCCTCGCCGTGCCCGAGCAGTGAAACATAGATGCCGAGCGCACCCGCGGCCAGCATCCCTCCGCTCGCCGCCGAGACCAGCGCCGAACGGCCGGGGAGAATCGGACGCGCCGGGTCGAGCGGCGGACGCGCCATCACGTCCTGCTCGGGCATCCTTCCTTCGAACAGGAGCGCCGAGACCGGGTGCACGATAAGCTCGAGCCACACCAGCCCCACCGGCGTCAGCAGGATCGGGAGCCCGGCCAGCGGCACCGCGAGCGCAAGCCCCACCAGCATGACCTTGAAGCCCACCAGGTAGCCGAAGGCCCGCTGGAGATTGTCGAAAATCCGCCGGCCTTCGCGGATGGTCGCCACGAGCGCAGTGAAATTGTCTTCGAGCAGCACGATATCCGCCGCCGCGCGCGCAACCTCGGTGCCGCGCCGCCCCATGCAGATGCCGATATCGGCGCGTCGTAGCGCGGGCGCGTCGTTGATCCCGTCGCCGGTCATCGCGACGATCTCGCCCGCATCCTTCAGCGCCTGCACGATCGCGTATTTCTGTTCCGGGCGCACCCGGGCAAAGATGCTTTTCGTGCGCACCAGCGCGGCAAGGTTTGCGCCGCCCGCGCGGTCAAGCTCCTCGCCGGTCACGATTGAGCCGTCGTCGTGCTCAAGGCCGGTCGCATCGGCGATTGCGTGCGCGGTAAGCGCGTGGTCGCCAGTGATCAGCTTGAGCTTCACGCCCGCGCGCTGGCATTCGGCGACCGCCGCGGGAACTTCGGGCCTGACCGGATCCAAAAACCCGAGCAACCCGAACAACCGAAGCGAACGCTCGTCCTGGGCGCGCACCCCGGTGAAGGCCGAGGGGCCTTCGCTGAACCGCGCGGCGACTGCCAGCACGCGCATCCCGCGCCCGGCGAGCTCGGCATTGGCTTCGAACGCCTTTTCGCGCTCGCCCGCGCCAAAATCGCAATGCTCGGCGATCCCTTCGAGCGCGCCTTTCGCAACGATACATGCCCCGGTGCCATCGGGGCGCTTCCAGACGTGCGACATGTGCCGCCCGGCCGTGTCGAAATCGTAGTCGTAGGCCAGCTGCCATTCGCAATGGAGCCGCGCGACATCGACTCCGTGCTCGGCGCAGTGCTCGACGATGACTCGCTCCATCGAGTCCGCCGGGTTCGGCTCGCACGCAAGCGCCGAGACTTCCAGCAACTCGGCCTCACTTACCGCGGGCAGAAGCGGCGCGTGCGAACCCAGGGTGTAGGAACCGAGGGTCAGCGTGCCGGTCTTGTCGAGGCAGATGACCGTGGTCGAACCGAGTGTTTCCACGCTTGCGATATGCCGCACCAGCACGCCGATTCGCGAAAGCCGCCACGCGCCGAGCCCCAGAAACAGGGTCAGCACCATCACGAACTCCTCGCCCACCGCGGCCATCGCGAGCGTGATCGCGTAGAGAAACGCACCACCCGGGCCGGCTCCGTTGCGCAGCATGACCCAGAAGATCAGCGCTGCCGCTCCCAGCGCCGCCGCGACGATCCATTGCACCATCCGCGCGGTTCTGCGCTGAAGCGGCGTCGGCTCGAATCCGGCGTCGGCGACCAGGCTGGCGATTTTCCCGAAACGCGTGTTCAGGCCGGTTGCAACAACCTCGGCCGAGGCCTGTCCCGCGAGCACGCGCGAACCCGCGAACAGCAGGGATCGTTCGGGAATCTCTCGCCCCTGCGACGGCCCTTCGAACGCGCTCTTGTCGAGTGGCTCGGACTCGCCGGTCAGCATCGATTCGTCGACCGAGAGATTCGAGGCCGAGCGCACCACCGCATCGGCGTGCACGATGTCGCCCTCGCGCAGGAGCATCAGGTCTCCGGGGACGATGTCGCGCGTTGCGATTTCGGCCGGATGGCCATCGCGAAGAACCGTTGCCCGCGGCGCGACTGCGGCGGCAAGTTCTTTCAGCGCTGCGCGCGAGCGCGCTTGGAGCGCCACGTCCACCGCCAGGACCGGCCCGAGTGCCGCGAGCAGGATGAATCCCTCGGTCCTCTCGCCGAGCGCCAGGTACACCAGCCCCGCCGCCGCAAGCATCAGCGCCATCGGGTCGGCGAGCGTCCGCAGCGTCTCGGCGAGCCGCGCAAGCCGCCTTGGCCGCACCATCAGGTTCGGTCCGAAGGCGTGAAGCCGCTCAAGGGCCTGGGCGGTGCTTAGTCCGCCGATACGCTCGGGCGCGGGGCCGGCTGGGACGCTGGCCGGGGAATTCTTACTGGCCGCGCTCACGCGGTGCGGGTCCATTGTCCGCGGCGCGCACGCAAGCCTCAGCCGACTTCGCGCTGCCAGGTCGCATAGAGGCTTCCGTCTTCGTCCGACCAGCGGTATTTTGCCCGCCCGCCGAAGGCCTTCTCGAGTTCATGAGCGATCCGATGGGCGAGCTTTTGCGAGGTTGTTAGCACCTCAAGCGTGTTGCCATCCCATTCGGCTGACACGACGCGGCGCTCGGGCTGCGTGAAGCTGGCCCTGCGCCCGACATTTGCGATTCGCCTTCGAATCGCGTCGATGTTGTCGCGCACGTAGGAACCGCTGGCTAACACCTTGCCGTAGCAGAGCCCGGTCTTTTTTTCCTGCACGCAGGCGGGACATTCGACCCACGCCGCCTTGCTCAAAAGCTCATCGGACAGGCGCTTGAGGCGATGCCACTTCTTCTTCTGCCCGGAATAGACCGCTCCGCAATAACGGCAAATCGACGGGTCCTTGAAGGCGGGCTGCCCGCGTCGCTTGACGACCATGGCAGGACTTTTGTCAAAGCGCGAACCCTTGCGATTGAGGCTTCGGATGAGCCCCTTTCCCTTGGGCCTGTCGGTACCCTTCATAGTCTCTTTCCAGATTTCTACCTGCAGAGTTTTGTGAACGCGCCGAGAATGTCGCTGCGGGTGAGGATTCCCACCAGCCGCCCGCGCTCGACGATCGGAACCGCGCCGATACGCTCGCGGCGCATCAGTTCCGCCGCTTGCTGGAGCGTGTCCGAGGGTGCAAGCGTGAGCACTTTCGCCGTCATCACCTCCTCCACCGGAATCTGCTCGGGAGTCGCCTCGACCGGCGCTATATCGGCACCCGAGACTTTGGCTGAAATTTCCACGGCGCGCGGCGCGTCACGGAGGTCGCGATCGGTAACGATTCCCACCAGGCGGCGGTTCACCACCACGGGAAGCTGATTGATGCGATGCTCCTCGAGGATCGCGCGGGCGTGCGCGACCGAGTCGCGCGGCCTTATCGTAATCACCGGCATCGTCATCCAGCGCTCGACGCGAAACTCCTGCGCCTCGCGCGCCGCGGTCCGCGCGACGGCCTTGGTTTTCCGCGCTTCGCGAACCCTGTCTTGCGCGCCGCCGACCCTGGTTCGGGGCTTTATTCGCTCAGCCATTCGCCGTCCCCTGCCCGGCCTGTATCACGTCGAGCAGCGCCCGAAGCATGTCGCTGACGCTAACGATTCCAACCAGCTTGCCACCCTCTACGACAGGAAGCCCGCCGATCTTGTGCTCGAGCATCAATCGCGCCGCATCCTCGACCGACGAGTGCGGCGTCACGGTCATCGGTGAGGCGGTCATCGCGGCATTGACCCGGGTCGTTTCGAGGTAGCCGAGATGTTGGCGAAGGTCGCGGTCGGTCAGGATGCCGACCAGTTGCCCATTATCGACCACGGGTACGCGCCGGAATCCGCCCGACTCCATCAGCGTCTTTGCCTTTGCCAGTGTGTCTTTCGGACTAACCGACACCGGGTTACGGGTCATTCGATCGGATACGCGCACGATTCACCTCTCTTTTTGCAACGGCTGCAAACTGCTTGCCATCGCGATTGCGCCGTCGGCAGCGGATCCCACTGCCGAAACCGTGATTCATGCGCCACCGTTTGCATCAGGCGGGCCATCGCATGGTTCGATCGGAGACACTCTTGCGGCCCGGCTCCAACCTTTTTTTGACGCCAAACTGTCACTTATTGCTCAAACCAACGGACAATGCCCCAGAATCTGCGGCGGGCCGGAGGCGATGGCACGGCAATCGCAATGCTGCCTAGTATTGGCGTATAGATGCCGGATGAAAGGAGGCCTGCCGCGATGGGCTTTCCGTATAAACGAATTCTCTGCCCTGTCGACTTTGACGAAAACTCGGTGATCGCTCTCAAGGAGGCGGCCGAGCTCGCCCGTCAGGGTGACGGCACGGTCTACGTCCTGCACGTGGTGCCGATGATCATACAGCCGACCGGGATGCCGGTGTATGTGGATCTTTACAAGTCGCAGGAAGAAGCCGCATGGACCCAGCTGCGCAATCTCGCGCGCAAGCATCTGGCTACCGTCAAGTATGAGCTGCTGGTCCAGATGGGCGATCCGGCAGGCACCATCCTGCGCGCCGAACGCAGGCTCTCGCCCGACCTCGTCGTGATGGCGACGCACGGGCGCAAGGGATTCTCGCGCTTCTTCCTCGGCAGTGTGGCCGAGATGGTTGTGCGTGAGTCGAATTGCCCCGTGCTCACGGTGCGCCCCGGCGTCACGAACAAGGCCCTGGTCGGGGCCTGGATGACCGCCAACCCGGTCACCGCAAGCCCTGGCGAAAAGCTCTCTTCCGTCGAGGCGAAGATGCGCGATGGCGGCTTCAGAACCATCCCGGTGTTGAAAGACGGCCAGCTGGTCGGGATCATCACCGACCGCGACATCCGCCAGCACGTGGGTTATCTTGATCATACCGAGGTCGAAAAGGCGATGAGCGAGACGCTGATTACGGTTACGCCCTCGACCTCGATTCGGGAAGCTGCGCGCCTTCTGAGAGAGCGCAAAATCGGGGGGCTTCCGGTGGTTGAGGATGGCAATCTGGTCGGCATCCTCACGACGACCGATGTCCTGGAGGCGTTCACGGAAGCCGAAGAAGGCTAACGCGGCTGCTTAAGGCGAAGGAGACCGGGCCATGGACGCAGAGTCCAGAGCGCACCCCCGGGAAGCGGCAACCGGCGCTATGCCCGAGATTGTCCGCGCGATGCTCGATCCGGGTTTTTACCCGCATGCGCCCGGTTCGGTCGAGCTTCGGCAGACCCACATCTCCTACGTCTTCCTGGCCGGCGATTTCGCCTACAAGGTCAAGAAGCCGGTTCGCTTCCCGTTCCTGGACGCCTCGAAGCTCGCGCGGCGCTACGAGCTTTGCTGCGATGAAATCCGCTTGAACCGCCGGCTCGCGCCCGGCCTGTACCTCGACGTCGTTCCGATCGTGCGGCGCGGCAGCGGCTACGCGCTCGGCGCCACCGAGGACATGTGCCACGCCGAGGAGTTCGCGGTTCGGATGCGCCGGCTCGACCAGAACCGGATGCTTGACCGGCTGATCGCGGCGGGCGAAGCGGATGAGCAGACCATGCGCGAGCTCGCCCGCAGGCTCGCCGATTTCCACGCTTGCGCTTCGACGGACAATGCGTGGCGATATGGTTCGGCGGCCGCGCTCTGGCGCCGCGTGCTCGGTGATCTCGGAAGTTACGAAGCGTTCATCGGCTACACAGTCTCCGAGCGCGAATTGCGCGAGATCGAGGACTATTGCCGCCGCTTCATCGAGTCGCAATGGGAACTGCTCAACCAGCGCGCCAAAACCGGGCGCGTGCGTGACGGTCACGGCGACCTTCGCGCCGAGCATATCTGCATCGAGCCGGACGACACTATCAACATCTACGACTGCGTCGAATTCAGCGAATCGATCCGTTACTGCGACGTTGCCGCTGACATCGCGTTCCTGGCGATGGATCTCGACCGGCTCGATGCGCCGCGCCTCTCACTGGCTTTCGTTCTCGCGTACGCCGAGGCGTCGGCTGACGACGACCTGGGCACCTTGATGCCGTTTTACAAGTGCTACCGCGCGTCGATCCGCGGGATGGCCGAAAGCCAGCGAAGCCTGGCCCCTGAAGTAAGCGCTCCGGAGCGCGAACAGGCGCGCAGCCTCGCCGGGACCCAGTTCGCGATGGCGCATCGGTACGCGATGCTCGCGGCGCCCGCGATGGTGGTCGTGTGCGGACTTTCAGGCTCGGGCAAATCCACGCTGGCGCGCGCGCTGCGCCATCGGCTCGGCTTCGAGGTGCTGAATTCCGACGTGGTGCGAAAGCGTCTCGCACATCTGCCGGCGGAGGTCCGCACCCGCGGCGGCTACGCAGAGGGAATCTACACCGAGGACTTCAACCGGCGCACCTACGCGGCGATGTTGGAGGAAGCCGGAAAGCTGCTCCGCTGCGGGCGCGGCGTGATCCTCGACGCAACTTTCCGCGACCCCGACAAACGCCGACTGGCCGCGGAACTCGCCTCGCGTGCGGGCGTGCCGTGGCTTTTTGTCGAGTGCCGATGCGACGAGAAGGAAGCGATCGCGCGCCTGGCAGAACGGGCCCGAAATCGCAACGAAGTTTCCGACGCCGACGTCGAGGTCTATCGCCACCAGCGCACGGAATTCGCCCCACTGAGCGAAATTCCGGCGTACCGCCATTGCACTGTCGACACCACTGACGGCAGCGCCGCCGGCGCCCTGGAAGCCGAACTGCGCCTGGCCGGACTGCGCTCGCTCGGCGGAAGCGACGGGCTGGAAGCCGCCTGAACTCCGACCGTTGCGCCGTTTGCGTCGCAGGCCCCTGCTGCCGCATCTTTTGGATGAAGGGATGAACTACACATCTGAATCGCACCCCGAGCTCGATCCGCGCCATTACGCCGTAAACGAGATTCTTCGCGACGGGACTTCGATTCATATCCGCGCGATCCGCCCCGACGACAAGGTCCGCCTGTTCGAGCATTTCACCGGGCTCAGTCCGCAGTCGCGTTACCAGCGGTTTTTCGGAACCAAGCGGGCGCTTACGCGCGAGGAACTCAAGGCTCTCACCGAGCTCGATTTTCAGACCCACGTCGCGCTGGTCGCTACGCTTTTCGACGGCGTCGAGGAGAAGATAATCGGCGTCGGGCGCTACATAGTTGACAAGGAGCCCACACGCGCCGAAGTCGCTTTCGCGGTCCTCGACGAATATCAGGGCCGCGGTATCGGCACCCTGCTGCTCGACCATCTCAGCCGCATCGCGCGCGCCAGTGGAATCACCGAGTTCGAGGCCAACGTGCTCGCGGGCAACCGCGGGATGCTCGACGTGCTTGGCCAGAGCGGCTTTGCCGTCAAGCGGTCGGTGGAAAGCGGCGTGGTCCACGTCTCGCTGCTCACCACCGAGACCGAGCAGTCGATACTCGCGCTCGAGGAGCGCGAGCAGAAGGCCGCCGCCACCAGTGTGGCGCGCGTGCTCAGGCCCCGCTCCGTCGCGATTATCGGCGCCTCGCGCGACCCGCGTAAGATCGGTGGTGCAATTCTCGCGAACATGAAGCGCGATGGCTTCACCGGGCCCATCTATCCGATTAACCCGAGCTGCCCGGAGGTGCAGGGGCTCAAGGCCTTCGCGTCCGTGAGCGAGGTCGGCGCGCCGGTCGATCTGGCAGTGATCACTGTGCCTGCGCCGCTGGTCGAGAGCTCGGTTGCGGATTGCGCGCGTGCGGGAGTGGCCGGAGTGGTAGTAATCAGCTCCGGGTTCGCGGAAGTCTCCGAGCAGGGACGCGAAGCGCAACGCAGGCTGCTCGAACTTGCGCGCGCCTCGGGGATGCGGCTAATCGGGCCCAACTGCATGGGAATCATAAACACTGAGCCGTCGGTAAGCCTGAACGCCACCTTCGCCCCCGTGCCGCCGCCGCGCGGACATGTCGGGATGTTCTCGGAGAGCGGCGCGCTGGGTATCGCGGTGCTCGATTACGCCAGGGCGCGGCATCTCGGCGTGTCCACCTTTGTTTCGGGAGGAAATCGCGCCGACGTTTCCAGCAACGACCTGCTCGCCTACTGGGCCGACGACGACGACACCACCGTGATCGTCCTTTACCTGGAAAGCTTCGGCAATCCGCGCAAATTCTCGCGTCTCGCACCCGCTATCGCCAGGCGAAAGCCGATTGTCGCGGTCAAGGCTGGACGCACCGCCGCGGGAACCCGCGCCGCGCAAAGCCATTCCGCCGCGCTCGCCAGTTCCGACGTCGGCGCTGATGCGCTCTTCGAGCAAGCGGGCGTCATCCGGACCAACACGCTCGGCGAGATGTTCGACGTGGTCACGATGGTCTCGCAGCAGCCGGTGCCGAAAGGGCCGCGAGTAGGCGTCGTTACCAACGCCGGCGGCCCGGGAATCCTTTTCGCCGACGGATGCGAGGCGCGCGGTCTCAGCGTGCCGCAGCTCGCTCCGAAAACGCTTTCGGAACTGCGCTCGTTGCTCTCGGAACGCGCCGGCTTCGCCAATCCCATCGACATGACCGCCAATGCCGGACCGGCGCAATTCGAACGCACTATCGCGCTGGTCGGCAACGATCCCAACGTCGACGCGCTGGTCGCAATCTATATCCCGCCGATGGTCACTGAGCCCGAGGCGGCCGCCGCGGCGATCGCGCGCGGCGCGGGCGAGGTTCCTCCCGACAAACCCGTGCTGACGGTATTTCTTTCCTCGGCTGGCGCGCCCGCCGCGCTCAATTCCGGGCCGCGCGGCGTGCTGCCCTGCTACGAGTTTCCGGAGAACGCCGTGATGGCGCTGGCGGCTGCCTATCGGTACGGGCGATGGCTCGCGCGGCCCCAGGGCCGCACCCTCACCCTCTCGTCGTTCGCCCGCGCGACCGTCCGCGCGGTAATCGATCGGGTTCTTGACGGCGCCAGCGAACCGGTATGGCTTGCGCCCGACGATCTCGCGCTCGTGCTGCGCGCCGCGGGCATCGAGTCGGCACGCGCCGAACGGGCCACCGTCGAAGACGTCACCGAAGCTGCCGACCGGCTCGGCTATCCGCTCGTTGCGAAGATCATCGCGCCGGGAATCGTGCACAAGACCGAGGTCGGCGGCGTCATCATGGGACTCGAGAACGCAAGCGAGGTCGCCGCCGCCGCCGCGACGCTCGCCCAGCGGATGCAGGCCCGCGGCGCGCGGCTTGACGGCATCCTGCTGCAGCAGGAAGTGCGCGAAGGAATCGAGGCGCTGGTCGGCGTCGCCTCGGACCCCATCTTCGGCCCGCTCATCGGATGCGGCACGGGGGGCGTGATGGCGGAATTGATGCGCGACGTGTCGTTCCGGCTCCATCCGGTCACCGACGTCGACGCCGCCGAGATGGTCGATTCGGTCCGGCTCAAGCGACTGCTCGACGGTTATCGCGGCGCCGAGCCGGGCGATCGCGAGGCGCTTATCCGCGTGATCATGAGCATTTCGGCACTGGTCGAAGCCGTCCCGGAACTTACAGAACTCGACCTCAATCCGCTCAAGGTGCTGGCGCCCGGCAAGGGCGCGATAGTAATTGACGCGCGCATGCGGGTGCGCCCGCTTGGGAGAGCTTCCTCGTCGAGGCGCGCCGTGTGACCCGATGCGGGCGCTGGTTTTCAACTGCGGTAGTTCCTCGCTCAAGCTCGAGCTGGTCGAACTCGATGAGCGCTTCGCTCGTCGCCGCACGGTCGCGCGCGGCAAAGTCGAGCAAATCGGCGAAGACTCCGCCTACTCGTTTCGCGGCCCCGACGGCTGCGCCGTCGAGGCGCGGAAATCCTTCTCCGATCATGCGTCGGCGGCGCTTTTCGCCCTCCAATGGCTTGGGTCGGCTGCCGGAACTCTAGCCGGTGGGCTTGACGCCGTCGGCTATCGCGTGGTCCACGGCGGCGAGGAGATAAGCGGGCCGCGCGTGATCGACGAACGCGTGATGCAGGCGCTTGAGGGCGCGAGCAGGTTCGCTCCGCTCCATAATCCGCCCGCGATTTCCGTAATCCGCACGGTTACGGCGCAATTGCCAAGCACTCCCGCAGTGGTGCTCGCCGACACCGCTTTTCACGCGACGCTTGCGCCCGAGGCTCGCACTTACGCAATTCCGCGCGAGCTCGCGCAACGCCACGGAATCCGCCGCTTCGGCTTTCACGGACTCGGACACGCCTGGATGCTCGAGCGATACGCGGAACTGACCGGACGGGCGATTGAAACTCTCAATTTGGTCACCATGCACCTGGGAGCGGGATGCTCCGCAACCGCGATTCGCGCAGGCCGCTCGGTGGACACCTCGATGGGTCTTACGCCGCTTGAAGGGCTCGTGATGGCGACGCGCTCGGGCGACCTTGATCCGGCGATCGTCACCTATCTCGCCGCGAACGAAGGAATCGCGCCGGATGAAATCGAACGAATCCTGAACCACAAGTCAGGAATGCTCGGCGTGTCCGCCCTTTCGGATGATCTGCGCGAACTCAAGCGCGCAGCCGATTCCGGAAACGCAGACGCCGCGCTCGCGATCGACGTTTTCTGCCATCGCGCGCGCAAGTACGTGGGCGCGTATGCGGCGCTTGTGGGACAGCCCGACGCGATAATCTTTGGCGGCGGAATCGGCGAGAACGCCGACTGGATTCGCGCGCGGATCCTCTCCGGACTCGAATGGCTCGGTATCGAAATCGATCCCGCGCACAACCGCAACGCCGTCGGACGCGAGGGCCGAATCTCCTCCGACGCCTCGAGAATCGCGGTCCACGTTCTTCCGCTCGACGAAGAACTCTACATCGCCCGCGCCGCGCTCCGCCTGGTAAGCGGACCGGCGCGCGGCTGAGCGCCTCCAGTCCTCACCGCTCCCTGCCCGGCAAGAGGCCTGCGCGAGCCTTGCGCGCTCGTGGCGCGGTTTCGGAATCGGTGTCTCTCGCACGCTTGTCGGGAGAGCCGCGAAGCGGCGAGGATGAGGGGTCGCGGAGAGAAAAAATTTTTTTCTGGCGCGATGCCCGGCGGCGCAAGACAACCGAAGCGTCACCCTTGTCCGCTGGCGTCTGGCACGGCGCACAGGAGCGGCAAACTCAGAGCGCGCGAGCCCGATTCCTCGGTTCGCGGGTGTCGCCGGTCTCTCATCCAGCGGTTCTCAAGTGCGCGTGTCCTGCGCTATATGGCTGCCAGGGCTCATGAGCACAAACGAATTCACGATCAAGGACAAGGTAGCGATCGTCGGGATTGGAGAGACGAAATATTACAAGCGCGGGCAGGCTCCGGTCAGCGAATTCCGCCTCGCCTGCGAGGCTATCCGGAAAGCCGCCGACGACGCCGGGATCGCCGTGAGCGACATCGACGGCCTGGCTTCCTACAGCAACGAGCGCAACGACGCCTCGCGAGTTGCCGCGGCGCTCGGCTTGCCCGCCCTCCATTACTCGAACATGTTCTGGGGAGGAGGCGGGGGCGGCGGCTCCGGCGCGGTAGGAAATGCGGCCGCCGCATTGGTCGCAGGATACGCGAAGTACGTATGCGTGTTCCGGGCGCTGGCACAGGGCCAGTTCGTCCGCTTCGGACAGGCGCCGGCGGCCAAAACGGTGTCGGGACCAGCAGCGTACACGATGCCGTACGGGATGTCGGTGCCCGCTCATTGGGTCGCGCTTCGCACGCGACGCTTCATGTACGAGCACAACGTCACGCAGGACGCACTTGCCGCCGTCGCGCTCGCCGGTTACCACCACGCGCAGTTCAACCCGCGCGCCGTGATGTACGGACGTCCGCTCACTCGCGAGCAGTACGACAGGTCGCGATGGATCGTCGAACCGTTCCATCTGTACGACTGCTGCATGGAAAACGACGGCGCCGCAGCGGTGATCCTGACCACTGCCGACCGAGCGCGGGATCTGAGGAACAAGCCTGCGTACCTGATGGCGGCGGCGCAGGGTTCGGGTTATCGGCAAGGAGCAAGCGTGGAGAACGCACCCGATTACGCGTCGTCGAATTTCAAATCGCTCGCTCCGCGGTTGTTTGCGATGGCCGGCATCTCGCCGCGCGACGTTGACGTCGCCCAGATCTACGAGCACTTCAGCGGCGCGGTTATTTTGAGCGCGGTCGAGCATGGGCTGTGCGCCGCCGACGAGGTGATGGATTTTTTCACCTTCGAGAACATCACCTGGCCCAACGGAAAGCTTCCGATCAATACGAGCGGGGGCAATCTCGCCGAGTGTTACATGCACGGGCTCGAACTGGTCAACGAGGCCGTGCGCCAGGTGCGGGGGACCTCGACCTGCCAGGTCAAGGACGCCGAAATATCGCTGGTCGTTTCGGGTCCGATGGTGTCGCCCGTGAGCGACCTGATTCTGCACGGATAGGTTATCTCGATGGCCCACGAAGACGCGAAATCGCCTTACTATCTGCCCACCGGGATGCCCGCGCCCAAGCCCGCTCCCGATGGCCTCGACACGGAATTCTGGGACGCCGCGCGCCGCCATGAACTGGTGGTTCAGCGATGCCGCCGGTGCGACGCGTTCCAGTTCGGCCCCGAATGGATATGCCATCGATGCCATGGCGAGGACCTCGGATGGCATCGCGTGTCCGGCCGCGGCCGAATCTACAGTTGGGAGCGCGTCTGGCATCCGGTGCATCCTGCCCTTAAGGATGCCTGCCCGTATATCGTCGTGCTGGTCGAGCTGCCCGATGCCGACAACGTCAGGATGATCGGCAATCTGCTCGGCGATCCGATGCGCGATATAGCCTTCGACGCGCCGGTCGAAGCCGTCTTCGAGGATCACGACGAAGGCTTCACGCTGGTTCAGTGGAAGCTCGCCGGCTAGCCGGACCCCCGACGACGATTGGAAAAAAATCGGGCGGCGAGGAGTTTCTCGCCGCCCGATTTCGTGCAGAGAGATCCGTTAGAACCGGTGCCGTGATTTAGTCGTCGTCGCCGTCAGCGTCACGGTAGCGGTACCAGTTACCCGGCCCATAATAGCCCTGGTTGGCCAAACTGGCCCAGCTGCCAGGTCCGTAGTAGCCGCCGACGAACGGTAGGCCATAGCCTCCGTTGTTATAGTATCCCTGATTGCCTTGATCGTCGTCATCGTCTCCGTAGCCCCGGTAGCCGGCGTAACCCGGACCCCAATATTGGTTCTGCCAGTTGTTCCGCGCCCAATAGCGCGCGCCCGGATTGCCCCGCAAATAGGGATGGTTGCGCAGGAAGTTCCTTCGCCGCCGCATCATCGCAAAGCGCCGCGCCATGTAAGGATGGTGCATCGCCCACGACTTGTAAGGATGATTCGCGGTCCAGCGAGGCCCCTTCCACGGATGCGCATACGCCGGAATCGCCATCGTCCCGAGAACCAGGAAAAACCCAAGCGCAGCTATGATTGGCGTCAAGTTTCGCACTCGCATCGCAAGTGCCTCCTTTTTTGGGCCCGCGGCTGCCGATCGCCCGAAGCTCGCGCCCATCGCTTCTCCAGGTGAGGAGTTGCCGCCGGTCGCTTTGAAGTGCCATTTCACAACCTGCACTACGATGGCGAAAAGGTTCGGTTACGGAATTTCTCGGCAATCGCATCGAGGAAAACGCTCCGGTGGCTTTTCGATTTTTCTTCCGCAACACTGCAAAATTACCTTGCAGGCCGTGAAGGCGGCGCTATCCGCAGGGATTAGCCGCACAGGAGGACGCCTCTGATGGCACTGGTTGAATTCGAAGTCGAAGACGGAATTGCCGTCGTTACGATAAACCGTCCTGACGTGAAAAACGCCGTCGACCGCCCAACCGCCGAGGCGCTTGCCGCGGCATTTCGCCGTTTCGACGCCGAGGAATCACTCGCGGTCGCGATCCTGACCGGCGCGAGTGGCACCTTCTGCGCGGGCGCCGATTTGAAAGCGGTCGCGACCGGACAGGGAAACCGCGTAACCCCCGACGGCGACGGTCCTCTCGGATGCACCCGGATGCTGCTCTCGAAGCCGGTAATCGCGGCGGTCGAGGGCTACGCAGTGGCGGGCGGACTCGAACTCGCCCTATGGTGCGATCTGCGGGTCGCCGCGCGTGACGCCACGTTCGGGGTATATTGCCGGCGTTTCGGCGTGCCGCTGGTGGACGGCGGCACGATTCGCCTGCCGCGGCTTATCGGGATGAGCCGCGCGCTCGACATGATCCTGACCGGACGCGGTGTCTCGGGCGAAGAGGCGTTCGCAATCGGACTCGCCAATCGCGTTGTCGAGCCGGGAAACGCGCTTCGAGCCGCCAGGGAGCTCGGGCGCCAGCTCGCGGCATTCCCCCAGCGATGCCTGCGCTCCGATCGGATGTCGGCCTACGAGGGATTCACGATGCCGCTCGCCGACGCGCTTTCCAACGAATATCGCCGCGGTATCGCGACGATCGAGTCGGGCGAGACCCGCGCCGGCGCCGAGCGCTTCGCCGCGGGCGTCGGCCGCCACGGCAAATTCTAGCCGTCCGAGGGTGTTCCGAAGCCTGGGCCGGATTTACTCCTTCGGCAGCGGACCGGTCAGGGAAGCACGCTGCGAGATCTCGATCCAGTTGCCGTCGGGGTCGCGGATGAAGCAGATTCGCGCGACTTCGCCGAGCGTCATCGGCGGCGCGCCTTCCCACGCCCCCATCGACATGAACCGCTTGTATTCCGCGTTGCAATCGCGCACCTGCACAGTCACGTAGCGGATTCCCTGCGCGCGCATCGCCTCGACCGCGCCCGCGGCGTCTGTCGCGCTGGTCCGCTCCGCACGACGGGCCGCGGGGTCGCGCTCGAAGGTGAAGATCGTCTGGCCAAGCCGGTACCTGCGCTCGCCGAGCCGCTCGCATCCGAGCACCTCGCGGTAAAACCGGTCGAACTCACCCTCGTCGGTCACCCCGAGATGAATCCCGATTTGATCGATCCCGTAATGGCCGGTCGGAACGAGGCGAATCTCGTTGCCGTCGGGGTCGGCGAGCTGAAACGGCATCGGAGTGCGCCGGTCGGCTATCGTGAGATGCCGGTATCCGCCGGGCACGCGCGGCGCAAGCGCCTCGCGCACATGGTTTATCTTGAGCACCGAGCCCAGCATCCCGTAGCGATACTGGCGCACGCCCGCGCCCACCGGGAGCATCTCCTCGTAGGGGAGCCGGATGCGCTCGGCGTAAAACTCGCGCATCTCGTCGATTCGATTTGTGAACAGTCCGACGTCGACGCATTGCTTGGCAAGCTGCATAAGCGCTCAGGTAACAGAATCCGGACGTAAAGGTAAGCGCCCTGGCTGACCGCGCCGTCGTCGATCGAAATCGCATCCCCCCGGATCTTCTATTAATCAAAAGAGTCGGCTATGAAATCGCACATAAGTCAGACTAACCAACGAGGAAGGAAATGGAGTTTCAGCTCAGTCCGAAAGCCCAGGAACTTCGCCAACGCGTCGCGGAGTTCATGGAGCAAAACGTCATCCCCAACGAGAAAAAGATCGAGGAAGAGATCGAGAAATCCGGCAACCCGCACGCCGAAGCCCCGACCATGAAGGAGATCCGCAAAAAAGCCAAGGCTGCGGGACTCTGGAACCTCTTTCTCCCCGACAAGGAATACGGCGCGGGACTCACCAACTTCGAGTACGCGCATCTGTGCGAACTGATGGGCCGGAGCTTCTACGGCGCGCGCGCCTTCAACTGCATGGCGCCAGATACCGGGAACATGGAAATCCTCGCCGAATTCGGCACTCCCGAGCAGAAGGAGAAGTGGCTCAAGCCCTGCCTTGAGGGCGAGATGCGCACCTGCTTTTCGATGACCGAACCGGAAACTCCCGGCTCCGACCCGACCCAGCTCAGCACCCGCGCGGTACGCGAGGGCGATTACTACGTTATCAACGGGCACAAGTGGTTCACATCCAACGCGATCGGCTCAAGCTTCGCAATCGTGATGGCGGTAACCGATCCCGACGCCGAACCGCATCGGCGCGCCAGCCAGATAATCGTCCCGACCGATACCCCGGGGTTCAACCTCGTGCGCGCCGTGCCGGTGATGGGTCATGCCGGGGGCGGCGGACACTGCGAGATCGTCTATAAGGACTGCCGCGTTCCCGTGACCAACGTGCTCGGACGCGAGGGCGACGGCTTCGCGATTTCCCAGGCGCGCCTCGGCCCCGGCCGAATCCATCACTGCATGCGCACGATCGGCGTCGCCGAGCGCGCGCTCGAACTGATGTGCAAGCGCGCCAACACGCGATGGACCCACGGCAGCTACCTCGCCGACAAGGCCAATATCCAGGATTGGATCGCCGACTCGCGCATGGAGATCGATTCAACCCGCCTGATGGTGCTGTATGCGGCGTGGAAGATGGACACCGAGGGCAAGAAGCAGGCGCGCAACGAGATCTCGATGATCAAGGTGATGGCCGCGAACATGGTGATGCGGGTGCTCGACCGCGCAATCCAGGTTTACGGTGCGGCCGGTGTCAGCGACGACTTCCCGATCGCCCGCATGTGGCGCGAGAGCCGCTCGCTGCGCATCGCCGACGGCCCCGACGAGGTGCATCGGATGGTCGTCGCGCGGCGCGAACTGCGCAAGTGGAAGTAAGCGAACCCGATTCCGGACCTTAAGTCGCGAGCGGCGGTGCATTGCGCGCCGCCGCTCCGGTACTATTCCTTAAGCCGTGGCACACAGCGAAGAAATCACCCCCGAGTTCGGCGAAGTACGCGAAGAGGAAGAGTTCGATCACGCGCGGCTCCAGGCCTACCTGCGCGACAAGCTCCCCGGCGCCGACCTGCCGATGCAGGTGCTGCAGTTCCGCGGTGGCCATTCCAACCTGACCTACCTGCTGCGCTTCGGCGAGCACGAATGGGTTGCGCGCCGCCCTCCGCTCGGGCCGCTGCCCAAGGGCGGTCACGACATGAGCCGCGAATACCGCGTGTTGTCGCGCCTGTGGCAGGCTTTTCCGCCGGCGCCGCGCGCCGTGCTCTTCTGCGACGACCCGTCGATCCTCGGCGCGCCGTTTTTCGTGATGGAACGCCGCGCGGGAATCCTGATCCGGATGCGCCAGCCGCTTCCACCAGAGCTCGGCGATTCGCCTGCGACTTTCACCCGCCTGTCCGAGGGCTTTATCGACACGCTCGCGGATTTGCACGCTGTAGATTACGAGGCGGTCGGGCTCGGCACCCTCGGCCGTCCCGACGGTTTCCTGAAGCGCCAGATCGTCGGCTGGATGGAGCGATGGGAGCGAGCCAAGACCCGCGAAGTGCCGATGATGGAGAAGCTCGGCGCGTGGTTTCTCGATCACATGCCGCCCGCGCAGCCGCCCGCCCTGCTCCACAACGACTTCTACCTGCACAACATGATGCTCGACTTCAAAGACCCGGGGCACGTGGTCGGAGTCTTCGACTGGGAGATGTCAACGCTCGGCGATCCGATGATCGATTTGGGGATCGCGATGGGCTATTGGCGCGAAGAGGGCGACCATGAGCTGCTGGAGATCGCCGAAGTCGAGCCGCATACAATGAAGCCCGGATTCCTCCGCCGCGACCAACTGGTGCATCGCTACGCGCTCAGGACCGGGCGCGATGTGAGCAGCTTCCAGTTCTACTGGGCGTGGGCGCACTGGAAGAACGCGACCGTCGCCGAACAGATCTACGTGCGCTACGTGCGCGGACAGACCACCGATCCGCGGTTCGCCGCGATGGGCGTTCAGGCGCCGGCGCTCGCCGCCGCCGCCGCGCGCGTCGCAGGCAGAATCGGCTTCAAGGGCTGAGCCCTGCGCGCCGCCCAAGACCCTTCGTGCGCTCGGCCGGAACCCCGCGCCGGGACTCCGCCACGCCCCGCCAGTGGATGAAGAGCGGCGACCCGCATCTGTTCGCGGCCGAAACCGCCGGCGCGGTTTTTGATCTCCGCGCGGGCCCCTTCCGGACTTTCCGAGGGCGGTAAAAGTAGGCTATCTAAGTATCGATACGGGCTTGGAGAGGGCCCCACGGGGAGGGTTTCGGCCTTTGTACGAGTTTACCTACGAGGCACCAACCACTGTCGCCAAGGCGGTGAGTATCCTGAAACGTCACGGAGAAAAGGCGCGCCCGTTGTGCGGCGGCACTGACATCCTTATCCAGATGCGCGCCGGCGCGCGACGTCCCGAGTACCTGGTCGACGTCAAGCAGATCAAGGAACTTAGGCAGATAAAGTTCGATGCGAAAAAGGGACTCCGGCTCGGTGCCGCGGTCCCGTGTATCGAGATCCACGAGAACGAGGCGATGCGCAAGTATTACCCCGGCCTTGCCGAGGCGGCGCATCTGATCGGCTCGCTCCAGATCCAGAATCGCGCGTCGGTCGGCGGCAACCTGTGCAACGGCTCGCCCGCTGCCGACACCACGCCCGCCCTGATCGCGCTCGGCGCCAAGGCCAGAATCGCCGGTGCGCGCGCAAGCCGCCAGGTCAAGGTCGAGGATTTCGTGACCGCCCCGGGCGTAACCGTGCTTAAGCCGGGCGAACTCCTGGTCGAGTTCCTGATTCCCGCGCCCAAGCCCCATTCGGCCGACGCTTATCTGCGCTTCATCCCGCGCAACGAGATGGATATCGCGGTGGTCGGCGTCGGAACCTCGCTCACGCTCGCGGGCGACGTGGTTAAGGCAGCGCGAATCGCGCTCGGCGCAGTCGGGCCGACGCCCATCCTTGCCGACAAGGCGGCGGAATCTCTGGTCGGCAAAAAGCTCGACGACGCCGCTATAGAAACTGCGGCCTCGCTTGCCTGCGAAGCGGCCCGCCCGATCGACGACATGCGCGGAACCGCCGAATTCCGCCGTCATGTGGTTGGAGTGCTGACCCGGCGCACAATCCGGATAGCGGCCGAACGCGCCCGCGCTGCATGAACTCGCACTCTATGGCTAATCAGGCGAAAAATTTGGAAATGTCGAAAAAAGTACGGGTTGAAACCACGATCAACGGCGAGGCGACGGAATTTCTCTGCGAGCCGCGCCAGAGCCTGCTCGAAGTCCTGCGCGACGTCCTGGAGCTGACCGGAAGCAAGGAGGGATGCCTTACCGGCGATTGCGGCGCGTGCACCGTTATCGTTGACGGACGCGCCGTGTGCTCGTGCCTGATGCTTGGCGTCGAGGCCCAGGGCAAGCGTATTACCACCGTCGAGGGATTGGCCAACGGCACCGGGCTCCATCCGCTGCAGCAGAAGTTCCTGGAGGACGCGAGCCTCCAGTGCGGCATCTGCACGCCCGGATTTCTCATGTCAGCCAAGGCTCTCCTCGACCGCAATCCCAACCCGAGCGAGGCCGAAGTGCGCTACACGCTCGCCGGGAATCTCTGCCGATGCACCGGCTACGACAAGATCGTCCGAGCGGTGCTCGACGCGGCCAAAGCGATGCAATCGGGCGGATGACCCGGGCGCGCCGGCGGAGCTACAATACACCTCTCGCACAAAGTCGCTACGCTTTCTCCCGAAGAGGAGTCTGACCATGGCAGAAGCAGGCACCAACGGACATTTCAAGGTAATCGGAACCCGTCCGATCCGCCATGACGGAGTCGACAAGGTCACGGGACGCGCGAAGTACGGCGCTGATTATTCCTTTCCCGGGATGCTCTACGGCAAGGTGCTGCGCAGCCCCCATGCCCACGCGATTATCAAGTCGATCAACTTCGACAAGGCGCTCAAGCTGCCCGGCGTCAAGGCGGTCGTTACCTCCGCCGACCTGCCCGAAGCCGAGGACAAGGCCGAGCAGGTTGGCGAGGCGGCGATGAACCCCCGCTATCTCTCGATGAATATCCTGGCCCGCGGCAAGGTGCTCTACGACGGCCATGCGGTCGCCGCAGTCGCGGCCACCAGTCCACATATCGCCGAGGAAGCGCTCAAGCTCATAGAGGTGGACTACGAGGTCCTTCCCCCGGTGATGAGGCTTGAGGACGCAATGAAGCCGGGCGCGGAGATCCTGCTGCCGAACCTGCGCAACAAGGAGGAGGGTGACAACCCGACAAACGTCGCCCAGCATCTCCAGTTCAAGCGTGGCGACGTCGAAGCCGCCTTCAAAGCCGCAGACTTCGTCGTCGAGCGCGAGTTCCGCACCGAGACCGTCCATCAGGGCTATATCGAGCCGCACAACGCCGTGGGTATTTACAACGCCGACGGCCATGCGACGATTTATTGCTCGACCCAGGGCGCCTTCGACGTGCGCTCGATGAGCGCGCAGGTGCTCGGGATCCCGGTCGGAAAAATCAAGGTCGTACCGGCGGAAATTGGCGGCGGTTTCGGCGGCAAGACCACGATCTACCTCGAACCGCTCGCGGTGCTGCTGTCGAAGAAGACCGGAAGGCCGGTCAAGCTCGTGATGACGCGGGCAGAAGTGCTTCGCGCCACCGGACCGACCTCGGGCTCGAAAATCCGGGTCAAGATGGGCGCCACGCGCGACGGGCGGATTACCGCCGCGCAGGTCTGGATGGCCTACGAGGCGGGCGCATTCCCTGGCTCGCCGGTCGCCGCCGGTGCGATGACGATCCTGGCGCCTTACGCGATCGAAAATGTGCTTATCGACGCTTACGACGTGGTCGTCAACCGGCCCAAGTCGGCGGCCTATCGCGCACCCGGCGCGACCAACGCCGCGTTTGCTTCCGAAACGGTGATCGACGAGCTGGCCGAGAAGTGCGGTATCGACCCGCTCGATATGCGGATCATGAACGGCGCCAAGGAAGGCACGCCGCAGGTGGCCGGACCTCCCTACAAGCGAATCGGGTTTATCGAAACCTGCGAGGCTATCAAGAACAGCGAACATTACCGCTCGCCGCTGACCGGCAAAAATCGCGGACGCGGGGTCGCGGCAGGCTTCTGGTTCAACGCCGGGATGCAATCCGCGGCGACCGTCAATATCCATACCGACGGAACCGCAAGCGTTGTGACCGGCTCGCCCGATATCGGCGGTTCACGCGCCTCGTGCGCGATGATTGTCGCCGAAGTGCTGGGGATCCCGGTCGAAGACGTTCGCCCGGTCGTAACCGATACCGATTCGATCGGCCATACCGACGTCACCGGCGGAAGCCGCGTCACGTTCGCGACCGGGATGGCGGTCTATCAGGCCGCCCAGGACGCGGCGCGCCAGCTTCGCGAGCGCGCCGCGAAGGTCTGGGAAAAAACCGTCGATGACGTCGAGCTGCGCGACGGCACGCTTTACTCCAAGGGCAACGGCGTCGCCCCGATGACGATCCGGGAGCTTGCCAAGCGGCTCGCGCGCACCGGAGGACCCATCACCGGACGCGCCACCGTCAACGCGCGCGGCGTCGGGCCCGGATTCGCCGCGACCTGCATCGACGTCGAGGTCGATCCCGATACGGGAAAAGTGCAGATCCTGCGATGTACCGTCGCCCAGGACGCAGGCAAGGCTATCCATCCCGCATACGTTGAGGGCCAGATGCAGGGCGGCACCGCGCAGGGTATCGGATGGGCGCTCAATGAAGAGTACGTGTACGACGCCCAGGGACATCTGCGTAACACCGGCCTGCTCGACTACCGGATGCCGACCTGCCTGGATCTCCCGATGATCGAAACGATAATCGTCGAGGTCCCGAACCCCGGACATCCGCTCGGTGTGCGCGGGGTTGGCGAGGTGTCGATCGTGCCGCCCCCAGCGGCGATCGCCAATGCGATCTACCGGGCCGTCGGGGTGCGGATGAGGGAGTTGCCGATGTCTCCGCCACGGCTGCTCAAGGCGATTCTCGAATCGGGGCGGGCGTACTCGCCCAGCGCGCAGGAGCATCAGGCTGCCGCTGCGGATTGATAACTCCCAGCTTACAAGGCCGGGCTTCGAGCGCGGGGCCCGGCCTTTTCATCCAGATGGCAACTGCGGTTATCCCTTCGCTGCTTCGCGGACTGACCGGCGGGAAAGAGCGCGTCCGCGTCAGCGGGCGCAATCTTCGCGAGGTAATCGAGGACCTGGAACGGCAATTTCCTGGAATTCGCTCGCAACTGACCGAGGATGGCGAGCTTAGGTCCTCGATCGCCGTTTCAATCGACGGCGAGATCGCAACCGGCGGCCTGCTTGAGCCGGTCGGGCAGGGAAGCGAAATCCATTTTCTTCCCGCCCTTGGCGGCGGCGCTTGAGCAGAGTTTATACAAGGCCGCAGATCTGCGCGACTTCAAGACATCTGTTAAGTTCAAAAAAGCTGTTAGACTCTCTCAAGAGGGGGCCAGACAGAACGTCGAAATACGGTGTCGAGGGCGTTTGCAAGAAGTCGGAAGTTAAGTAGAATATCGCTGCTGACCGGGGTTTGCCCCCCTTTTCCCGGTTGGCTATGGGCCGGACGGAGAAGTTCGTCTGGCCCTAATTTTTCCCCCCTGCGCGGGCGCTCGACCACTCTCTCGAATGCCGCCGGAAATCGGCTCGCGCGACGATTATTCGTTTGACGTTTTGAACCGTCTCCCCCAATCAAGAGACTCGATTATCCGCTGCTCATCGCCTTAGCAAACCATCTGCGGCTGTGTAATTATTCGCGCGCGCCCGTATAGAGTACTCGGGCAAGGCTCGCCGCCAGGAGAACTGAAAGATGAAGGCTGCGGTATTTCATGGCCCCCGCGACGTACGTGTCGAGAACGTTCCCGATCCCAAAATCAAATCACCCACTGACGCGATCATCCGTATAACTCGCGCCGCGATTTGCGGCTCCGACCTCCATCCCTATCACGGCGGAATGCCGGTCCTGCCGGGCTTCGTCCTAGGGCACGAGGGCGTTGGAATTGTCGAGGAAACCGGCCCAGCCGTGCTACGCCTCAAGAAGGGCCAGCGCGTGGTTGTCGCCGCATGTCCGGCGTGCGGCGATTGCTTTTATTGCCGGCGCGGACAGGTCTCGCAATGCTCCGAGACCGGCTCCGCGACCTTCGGCTTCGGACGCAACTTCGCCGGAAGGCTGGGCGAGGTCGGCGGCGCACAGGCCGAAGCGATTTGCGTCCCGTTCGCCGACTACACCTGCTACGTGCTGCCGGAAAGCGTGGACGACGAGCGCGCGGCCTTCCTCGCCGATATCCTGCCGACGGGATTCTTCGGCGCGCTCAACGGCGATATCCGCCCGGGTGACACGGTTGCGGTTTTCGGATGCGGTCCGGTTGGGCTGTGCGCGGTGATGGCGGCCGGGTTGTTCGGACCTGCGGAAATAATCGCGGTCGACGGACTTCCGTACCGGCGCGAACTGGCGAGAAAATTCGGAGCCACACCAGTTGACCTCGCCGAGGCGAACCGGAAGATCCTTGACGCGACCAACGGACGCGGTGCCGACGTATGTATCGAGGCGGTCGGCTCGGCCGCCCCGCTCGACGCCGCGTTTGCCAACGTGCGCGGGGGCGGAACGGTCTCGATGGTCGGGGTGCCGGGGGAACCGACCTACAACTTTCCGATCAGCACGGCCTTCATGCGCGACATCACGTTTCGGATCGGACTTGCGAATATCCGGAGCCACATTCCGCACCTGGCGCGACTGATTGAAAAGGGCAGGCTCGATCCGCGGCCGCTCGTAAGCCACGTGCTCCCTCTCGCGGAGACGCCGCGCGGCTACCAGATCTTCGACGGCCACACGGAAGGCGCCGTCAAGGTGCTGCTCAAGCCGTAGCGAGATCGTTCAGAGAGCGCGCTGCCGACCCGGATGCTTCCTGAGCCTGCGCACGACCTTGGTTCGGCCGGCGGCGAGGTGCCAGGCGGCGGCGCGACGTGACGGCTGTTTCGTCGGCGTCAAGTGAGCAGGGCCTATTGGGCGACCGAATCCCGTAATCGTTTGCGGTCCTTATCGTCCTTTTCGACGGTGGCGCGCGGGCAGGGCTCCGACAACCACTGGCTGGTCACCGAAGCCTGCAGAGCCCGCCCCTCGCCGTCGATCGCCCATACGCCGTGGTCAAGCACGGTGAAACGGCAGAACCCCCGGCCGCATCGGCGGCACGTGTGAGCCAGCCGCGAGCCTCGCGCCGGCGACCAGTCGAGCATCTTCACCTTGAAATCGTGAGTGTCCCATTGATTTTCCATTGTATTAGTCAGTTCCCCGCTTAGTGAGGTTACTTTTCGTACCGTTTGCTACTAATGCACCGTTTCCCGTTTGTGTATCTTTTGCGCTCCTTGCGCGAACGCTCCGCCTCGCGCAGGCTGACTATACTTTACTTCCTCGGCTGCCCGATTCGGCCTGCAAGCCGCTTGACCTTGATCTCGGCGAGCATTTTGTCAATCGCACTCCTGGAAACGGTGGGCAGGCGGCGCACGGCACTGGCGAATCGCTCGAGCTCGAGGGCTTCCTCGAGCGCTTCATTTTCGGCTGATCGGTTCATCGGACCAGCATATCACGTTCGCGTCCTAAACCTATCGCCTCGCGAGGCGGATGAAAGCCCCTGTCGCTGCACCATGTGCAGCCGCGTGCCATGCGGGATGCTTCGAGCGCAAAATATATGTGCCAGGCGCGTATCATCCGGGGCGCAAAGAGAATAGAATTGTTCAGGCTGGGACAGGATCTCTTTTACGATCGATGAAGAAGCAGATAGAGATATTCAATTCGTCCGCCTGCAACAGGTCAGATCCGGAGCCGGCCACAGCCGCCGCCGTCAAACTCGATGAGGAATATCGGCTGACCCGGCAGGCACTCCTTAACGCGGGGGTCGAGATGACCGACAGTATCGACGCGCTTTATCGCGACTGGCGTCGATGGCGCGGCAGCTCGAAATCCCGGGCCGGAGCGAATCGCGACGGGCTTACGGACCCGGATCAATGGTGGGCCCGGCATCTTGCACAATTCAGGGTCTTGATCGATCAACCGCACATCGCAGCTCGGGCCGAGCGGGCACGCAAGGATCGCAATGCGGCTCGTGCGAAAACGCGCTGTGCGACCGGCAACGCGGCCGAACCTTTGAGCTGACTTTGTGAGCGACCGGTCCCGCCGAGCTCGTCATAGTTACACCGGAAGGCGACGGCTTTCGCCGTGCCGCCAGTGAAATCCGGCGTTTTGCAGGTAAATTCTCAAAAAAGTTTTGAGCCCTATATCATCAGGCCTCGGAAAGGCGTAAGGTGATGGAGGTTTGGACGTTCCCTTCAATCAATCCGTGAATTGTTCCGGATTGTCTGTTCGGTGCTACTTTAAAACAAACCTTTCGGAGGGCAAATGCCCAGCAAATTGTACGTAGGCAATCTCGCCTATACGGTCTCCAACGACGATCTCCAGGATCTCTTCTCGCAAGTTGGTCAGGTGCAGAGCGCCACGGTGATCACTGATAGGTTCTCGGGCCAGTCAAAGGGCTTCGGCTTCGTCGAGATGTCAAATTCCGACGAGGCTTCAAAGGCGATCTCGCAGTTCAATGAAACTGAACTCAAGGGTCGCAACATCAAAGTGAACGAGGCCAAGCCGCGCGAGTCGGGCTTCGGCGGCGGAAATCGCGATCGAAGCGGTGGCGGCGCAGGCCGCGGGCGCAATCGCTGGTAAAGCCCCGAGTCTTTACATAGCTCAGCCTTGCCGCTGACTTCCTAATGGCCGGGTCCGGCGCTCAGTCGAGCGCCGGACGCGGTTTATCATTGCGGTTTTTCTCCGCGCTTTTCGCCGCCGGTTTCAGGCCCACCGAATGGCCTTCGAACATGAATGACCTTCCTGCGCCTCACCTGCCAGCTTCGCATCCGCACCGAGGCTGCCAAAGTAATTTAATCAGCCTGGCAATCAGTCCAGTCCACCCGGGCTGACGACTTGCGCCGACGCGATGCTGTTATTGCCGTAAAAACATTCGCCGAACAGGATGTGATCGCGCCAATGCGGGTCGGACTGCACTTTTTCCGTGCGTCGATAAACGGGGCGGTGCCGGTGCTCGTCGCGGCGGAAACTATTTCTTCCCCTCTTTCTCAAGTTCCGCGGCCAGCTCACGATGGATTTTCGCGAGTTTCCGATCCTCGGCGGCTATCTTCTGGTATTCCTTCTGTCGGATGATGCACTCGTTTCGGGCCGGCCCGGCATATCGGGTCGAGAGCCTGCGTGTCTCGTGATAGCATCGCGCGAACGAAGCGCTGTCCCTGGCACGTTGTTCGGCCCGTTTTGCCTCTTTGTCGAAGTACTGTGCGATCTTCAGGTGGTCCTGCGCGGTCTTCGCGTTTTTGATCAGTTCGGCAATCTGGGCACCGCTTGCAGTCGCTCCTGTATCGGATTCAACAGCCCTCGCCAAGGGCGGCGCTATCGCTACCGAGACCACGAAGAGCATCACCAGGGAAATGAATTTGGCACGTCGCATGTTATTTGTCTCCTCGAATTGGAAGATTATGGAGGACAGTGCCAAATCCGTGCCAGAGGAATACGCGCTAGCCGTTTCGATACGCGGATGACGCGTTGTGATGCATATGGATACATATCCGGGTAACGCGAGGCTCCCGGCGGGCACTTCAGCGGCTTGCCCGCGCCGATCGTAAGCGGCTACGCTCGGCGGAAACCGATCTTGCGAGGACTCGATGTCGGACAAAGTTGTTACGGTAAGAATCGAGGGGGAGCTCGCCTACGTGGCGCTGAACCGGCCCGAAAAGCGCAATGCGATCAGCAACGATGTCCTGCGCGCGATTCCGCAGGCGCTGGCGGAGGCCGACCAGCCTTCAGTGCGCGCGATCATTCTCTACGGGGAAGGACAGGTCTTCTCGGCTGGAATAGATTTCACCTCGCTCGCCTCGGAGGGCGGCGCGAGCGGTTCGGGCGGCGGACCGGATCTCACGCGGTTTCGCCGTTTCGTCCACGATTCGCAGGCTTCGCTAGACGCACTCGAGCGGCTCGAGAAGCCTGTGATCGGCGCGCTCCATGGATACGTGGGCGGACTCGGGCTGGAACTTGCGCTTGCGTGCGACGCGCGTGTCGCCGCGGCGGGAACTCGGCTCGGGATGCCTGAAGTAAGGCTCGGGCTGGTGCCCGACGTCGGTGGCACGACCAGGTTGGTGCGGACGGTCGGCTACGCGATGGCGAAAGAACTCATCATGACCGCGCGGATGATCGAGGCGCAGGAGGCGGCGCGTATTGGACTGGTGAACCGGGCGGTGGGCCCGGGACAGCATATCGCCGTGGCCGAGGAACTCGCGCGGGAGATGGCGCGCAATGCACCGCTGGCGGTCGGACTTGCCAAACGGCTCATCGATATCGGGCACAGCGTTGACAAGTCCACGTTCCTCGACCTCGAGGCACTGGTGCAAAGCTCGCTGCTCATGACTGAGGATTTCCGCGAAGGCGCATCGGCGCTCGCCAGCCGGCGCGATCCCAAATTCAAGGGGCGCTGAGCCTTATTTCGAAGGAAGCCTCGAACCGTGCGCCCGGCGCAAGTTCAATCATGCCCGCAGCAATTCCGCGCGCCGACAGATTGAAGGCGTCGGGCGCACAAGTGTACGGCTCGAGCGACACGACGGCGCGATCGGGCGGCGCGTACACCACGACCTCGCGAAAGGCAGGCGCCGCCCACAACTCCACCGCCAGACGCATCATGGGATCGACCAGTCTTGCGGCGGGCGCGTCGGCCGACGGATTAGAGCGCAGAAAAACGTCGTCGTAGGATTTACCGTCGAGCGCGACCGGGCGCCTAAGATCGAAGTCTCCCGCGACCGGTTCGCATTCCCCGGTCGGAATCAGCCCCGCGTCGACCTTCCACCTGCGGTCCGCGTCAACCCTGAGCATTACCGATTCGCGCCCCGCCCGGCCTCCTAATGGCGCGTGGAAATACGGATGGGCACCGAGACCGAACGGCATCGCGGAGCTGCCGGTGTTGATGACCGAGGCGCGCATCCTGAGACCGCCACCGATTTCGTAGTCAATCCCGAGTCGAAACGGATAAGGCCAGATGGCCGTAAGCTCCGGGTCCGAGGCCGAATCGAGTTCGGCGCTCAGATAATAGGGGCCACGCCGTTTCACGCTGAAGCAACGATTGTAAACCAGCCCATGTATCGCGTTGCCGCGCGCGGGCTCGTTGATCGGCAGGCGCACTTCGCGTCCGCCGAACGTGAAGCGTCCGCCGGCGATGCGCCCGGGCCATGGGAAGAGAATCGGGATTCCGCTTCGGAAGGGATGCTCACGCCAGACGTCAACGCCGTCCGGCCCGGCGATTATGTCGAGCGAACCAACCCTGTACTTAAGACACTGCAATCCGGCGTTCGGGACGAACGTCGCCTGCTCGGCCTGCGCCTCAATTGTCACCAGGTCCACCGCACTATCGTAGCGGCAATCGCCGGGTGTGGCGCAAGACGGCGTCGAACGAGCCCGAGCAGGCTCAAGGACCGCCCTTCGTGGTCAAGCCGGGAGGGTCAGCTGCGGCCCAAGCATAAAGCCCAGCCGAAAACGGACTGCCCCCTGTTGTCAAACCGCTCTCCCCCCACCCCTGGACGGAGAACGCGCGCGGAGCCCTGGCAATCCCCGCGCGGCGATTCACTCACGCGTCAGCGCTGCGAGTTGCCCCTGCTGTTGTTGCGGGCCTGCGCTTCGTTGACCCGGATCGGACGCCCCTTGATGTCGCGCCCGTTCAGCTTTTTGATCGCCGCGTCCGCCTCCTGGTCCGAGGACATCTCAACAAAGCCGAAGCCCCGTGAGCGGTTCGTGGCACGGTCGATAATGACCTGCGAACTCTCGACTCTGCCCACCTCAGAGAACGCGTCCTGCAGATCCTGATCCGTAACCGTCCAAGCCAGATTACCTACATACAGCCGTCGACCCATTTAACCGAGACCCCCGTTCGCGCTTAACCACGCATTCGCCTCGAACCAGAACGCGTACCGGAGAAGAAATGCTAAATGACTCTCCACGGCGACTCAGCGAGGAAGGAGGCTAGCGGCGCGCTTCCATTGCTACGTGTGGACCTATATAGCACTGCGCGTGAACTAAACATAGCGCCAAACTTCGTATCCCCCGACTTTGCGTTAACAATCTTTTGGATGCTTTTACCCCGTTTTCGGCGTTAGGCCGTCGCACCAGCCATTAACCACGAATTCCCGAGAATCTTTGTAACTCGAATTACAGGTGCGCACGGAGTCGCGTGCGCCGGTCGCGGGCGGCCGGAAGTCCAACAAATCGGCACTAAAGACACGCGCCGCGTACCCCACGCACGCCGAAGGTCCTTGACGGGCGACTCGGTATTGCGGAGATGTTCATTCATGCGATGTTCGGGGGGGCGCCGATTCGCAAGGAGCGGCGTCCACCACTAACTATTGATCCGACGGAGGTTTCTTATGCTGCTTCAAGATAGAGTTGCAATGATTACCGCGGGCGCGGGAGCCGGTATCGGACGCGCGGTCGCCACCCGCTTCCTCGAGGAGGGAGCACAGGTCGCCATCACTGACGCTCATCCCCGGCGCACTATCGAGGTCGCCGCCGAGTTGAGCCGGCAGTTCGGACGCGAGGTGCTGGGAATCCCGGTTGACGTCACGCAGCGCGCCCAAATCGAGGACGCGGTCCGCACCATCGTCGAGCGCTTCGGCCGAATCGACATTCTTTTCAACAACGCGGGAATCAACAAGCTGGAGCCCATTTGGGAATGCTCAGACGAAACGTGGGACCTGGTGATGAATGTATGCCTGCGCGGAACGTTCTGGACGATGCGCGCCGTACTGCCGCACATGATCAAACAAGGCAAGGGAGCAATCGTGAACATGGCCTCGGCGGCGGGATGGATAGCGGCGTCGGACGGCGAGGCGCCATATTCGGCGGCGAAGGCGGGAGTGATGGGGCTGACGCGCGCAAGCTCGGCTGAACTCGCGGGCAAAGGGATCCGCGTAAACGCAATCGCTCCCAGCGTAATCTACAATCAGTTCCTGGAAAGGATATATCCGCCGGCGATGTTCGAGGCGGCAAAGAAACGCAATCCGATGGGACGGCTCGGAGAACCACGCGAGGTTGCTAATCTTGCATTATTCCTCGCAAGCGATATGTCGTCGTACATAACCGGTGAAGTGATCAGTATCAGCGGCGGATCGGTCGTAGTGCCATAAGAGGAAATCGGACCCGGAGCACCCGCTCATGCTAACTCCGGTCCCTTGTTTCGATATTCAATATCTTGTAGTAGTTTTGTTAGTCATCTTTTCCGGTAACCCCTCGAAAAGGAGTCCGATACGCGATGCCACGAAAGGCTGCCACAAATTCCGCAACTTCAGCATTCCGCCAGGTGCAAGAGCAGGCCCGCACCCTATTGATAAATCTGCGCAAGGAAATCCGCACCAAGGAAGCCGAGCTTCGGCGTCTCAAGGAAGAAGAGTCGCGCCTCGGCCTGTTGGTTGGAGGGCCCGCTGCGGCGGTTGGCCCGCGTGAGGCCCGGGGTGCGATGCGTGGCGGACGTATCAACTGGCGCGCAGTTCTGGAGCAGATGCCCAAGCAGTTCAAGGCCTCAGACGTGCGCGCGGTGCGCGGCCTGAAAGCCAAGCGTCCCTCGGAAATATTCGCGGCGATAACCCGCTGGATCAATGCCGGCGTAGTCAAGCGCAAAACCCGCGGATTGTACGAAAGAGTCTGAGCGCCCTGCCCCGGAATTTATCCATTCCGAACTAGCTACTTTTCAGAGACCTCTTCACGGCGGCGACGGCGTGGCAGCCCGCGCCGCCGCCGTGAAGTTGCGCTGGATTGCCGTCGGCGGCCGGCTGACAGAAAATAAGAGCTACTGTGGCTGTAAAGACTATTGAATGGCGCAACGACAGCGTCCGGATGATCGATCAACGCCTGCTTCCTTCGCGGGAAGTCGTGCGCATCTATCGTGATTACCGGGGTGTAGCCCAGGCGATTCGCACGATGGTGGTGCGGGGCGCGCCCGCAATAGGAGTGGCGGCCGCGATGGGCGTCGCTCTCGGAATAAGAGGCTTCGAGGGAAAACGCGCCGAGGCGCGCTTTCGCACCGTCGCAAAGACGCTCAAGGCGACCAGGCCAACGGCTGTCAACCTGGCATGGGCGCTCCAACGGATGGAGCGCGCGCTCATGGAGAGTCTCTCCCTCGATGCCGCGCGGCTGTTCCGCCGGATGCGCGATGAAGCGCTCGCCGTCTACCGCGAGGATATCGACGCCAACCGCGCGATGGGCAGACTGGGCGCCGAATTGCTCCCCGATCCCGCCGTGATCCTTACCCATTGCAACGCCGGAGCGCTGGCGACCGCGGGCTACGGCACGGCGCTCGGAATCGTCCGCGCGGCGCGCGAAAGCGGGCGCAAGGTGTCGGTTTACGCGGACGAGACCCGGCCGTTCCTGCAGGGTGCGCGGCTTACTGCGTGGGAACTGCGCAAGGATCGGATTCCGGTTACGGTGATCGCAGACAACATGGCGGCGACCGTGCTCAAAAGCGGGCGCGTCAACTGCGTAATCGTCGGTACCGACAGAACCGCAGCCAACGGCGACGTCGCCAACAAGATTGGAACCTATCCGCTGGCCGTCATGGCGCGCCGTCACGGCGTGCCGTTTTACGTTGCCGCACCGCTTTCGTCGATCGACCTCGAATGCCCTGACGGAGAGCAGATTCCGATCGAGGAACGCTCGGCCCGCGAGATAACGGAATTCGCAGGTAGGCGGATTGCGCCCAGGGGCGTCGCTGTCTTCAACCCCGCCTTTGACGTCACCCCCGCCGAGCTGGTTACCGCGATTATCACCGAACGCGGCGTGGCCTACCCGCCTTACAGCGAGAGCCTGAGAGCATTGAAGGAACGCGGCTGAGTCAGGCGCGCTTTCTGAGCTTCACGCGGATTTCGCGCAATTACTACTCGTTCAGATGATCGAGGTATTCGGCAAGGCCGTAGCCGACCTTGTCGCCCCATCGCCACTCGGTCATTCCCTCGGCAATGCGAGTTACCATTCCCTCGCGGCGATTTCTCAGCGGGATCATCGAGATGACCTTGCCGGTGATTACTATCGGCTCGGCGTCCTGCTCGCACTGGCAGGTGACCTTGATCCGGTCGTGAAGCTTCTGTTCGCCGGTGAATTCGGTCTCGACGTTGACTTTGACGAAGTTGACGTTGGGTTGGCCCTTGCGCGCGATAAATCCCCCCGGATGCTCGCTGCCGTCGCGATTGACCGTGATGGTCGCCATCGCGCCAAGCGTCTCGTCGAAGTTCATAGTGAGCCATCGATAGTATTTCGGCGCCTGCCAGTAACGCGGGCCCCAGCTATGGTCGCGCAGTCCGAGGCCGTCGAACCTGACGTCGAGCCCCAGGCCGCCGCCAACTTTGATGTTTCCGGTGGCGTGTCCGTGCTGCTCGAAATGCCCCCTGGCGAACTGCGAGGAGGGGTCTGCGGCGCTGCGGACGCTTTCCCATCCCGACGCGGTCTTCTCGCGAAGTTCGCCGCCCCATGCAGGCGAAATCGCACGGTAATCGAGCGCGATCTCGCACGGTACGTGCGGATTGCTCTTGAAGGCGACGGCCGGCTCGGCCATCTCGAGCGGGTTCTTCAGCACGCATACCTTGCCCGAATAGGTGATGCGATGGTGTTCGAAGTTCCTGAGTACTTCGAACCTGAGCCCGCCCGCGTTGTGCGCATCGTTGTTGGCAATCTCCGGGCGCTTGAACATGAAGCCGACGCTGCCGTCGGGCAGATACAGGCATACTGTCATCTCGGCGTAGCCCTCGTTGGGCCGATTGCCGAGGCGCACGAAGCCCCCGATGCGCTGACTGCGATCGTAAAAGTTGTAATAGGCGCTTTCGTTGAAGTTCGATTCGCCGGTATTGGGGTGCATCAGGTCGTCGCTGTCGAGGACCATCACTTTGCGTTCAGCCATGTTCGCCTCTCCTGCGTTCCACTATTCGATTCGTCGCGTTTCCATCAGGAATGCGCGCGCTGTCTAAGTTTCAAGTCGGCTTCGAGGTAGCGAGGATTTGCTATTTTGAGCTTGTCCTCGACGATACGCCGGGTGAGTTCGAAGACGCGCGCGCGAAACGGCCCCTGGTCGGCTTCGCCGGCGCGGATTTTCGCACTCAGTTCCTCGTTGAGTTTCATCGCCTCGCGGCGCACGTCCTCGCTCGCATGAAGATGGGGCCTGGGATGCCCGAGCAGCGCCGCAAGCGCATCAACCTCCTCGCGCATCAGGCGTTCGCCCATCTCGATTTCGCGGGCGACGATACGCATCACGTTGGCGACCACGCGTGACTGGAACTGGCGCGCGCCCTCGGTATTGGGAACGATTTCGCGGTCCACGAACTGGGCCGCGGCTTCGAGAAGTTCTATCGCACTGGGCCTGTCCTGCATCGTTGAAGCGGGGCGCGATACGCGCTCCCTCCCTTGCTCATTCGATAAGATTCAGCAGTTCGAGTTCGGTTTCGACGGTGCGCCGCCCGATGCTGGCCAGTTCGACGCTGTGCACGAAGCCGTCGAGATGGGTACGCGCCTGGCTTATCGTGATAATGCCCCATTTGAGGTTGCCGAAGACTTCCCAGAAGTGTGCGCTCTCGCGATCTATCGGGATGCCGCTCGCCTCTTCGTAGGCGCGGAAAAAATCCTCGCGCTGGCCAAGTCCGCCGACAGGATTGTGATCCGCGCCGAAACGCCACGCACGGGTGCACATCCATCCGATGTCTTCCAGTGGGTCGCCCAAATGGGCGAGCTCCCAGTCGAGGATCGCGCGCACCCCTTCGGGGCCGAAGATCACGTTGCCGATTCGATAGTCGCCGTGCACGAGGGTCGTGCGCGGCGTTTTCGGCACGTGCGCATAAAGCCACCGGAAGGCCAGTTCGAAGGCCGGATGCGGTTCGAGGGCAAGCTTGCGAAAAGTGTCCTCGTAGCGCTGGATCTCGGTAAGCGCGGCGTTGGGACCGGGCGCGGCAAGGAAATCGAGCTTGTGCCGGGCGGGATCGATTCGGTGAATCCCGGCGAGGATTCGGGCAAGCTGTGCGGGCATCGCCGCGCGGGCCCGGGCGTACATGTCGTCGCGCAGCAGCCGGCGCGCGATCGTCTCGCCCTCGACCTTCGCCATGATGAAAAACGGCGCGCCCAGCTCGGCGGGATCCTCGGAGAACCAGAACACTTCAGGAACCGGCAGGCCCTCTTCGAACGCGGCACGCAGCACGAGAAACTCGTGGCGGCGGTTGGTATCGATTTTATGCTGGCCGGGATCGCGCCGAAGCACCATCGCACGGCGCACGGTTCCCTCGTGGCTTTTCATGATGGCGTCGAACGACCATATCTCGCGCGAGGCGCCGCCAGGCATCCGGCGCAGATTCTCGATTTTCACTTCCGAAAAGCGACCCTGCCTGCGGATGAAACCGCCGAGCCGCTCGGTCATCTCGCTCGCTTCCATCAAACTCCCTTGGATCGAAGCTGTAGCACGAAATTCCACCCCGTCGCACTATCCGTTGCGCCGCGACCCCGGTTCATGAGCGGGTGCCGGCGAGTTGGGCAAGACCGTCGCCGAGCAGGTTGAAACCGAGCACCGAGAGGCCGATCGCGACGCCGGGCGCGGTCGTGATATGCGGCGCAACGAGCAGGAACGCGCGCCCCCCGTCGAGCATGTTACCCCAGCTCGGCGTGGGCGGAAGCACTCCAAGCCCGAGGAACGAAAGCGACGCTTCGGCGATGATTATGCCGCCGATACCGAACGTGGCCTGCACCGCGACCGGACCGGCAAGCCCGGGCAGCAGATGGCGAAACAGGATTCGCGACTGGGTTGCGCCAAGCGTCCTGGCCGCGGTCACGTACTCGCGCTCCCTTAGCGAGAGCACTTCGCCGCGCACCAGCCGCGCGTAGCCCGTCCATCCCATCGCGGCCAGCGCGATGACAAGGCTCTTCAAGCCGGGTCCGAGGATAGCGGCCAGCGCAATCGCGAGCAGGAAGCCCGGAAACGCGAGCACGATATCGACCGCGCGCATCACCGCCGAATCGATCTTTCCGCCCGCCAGCGCCGCCGCTCCCCCGACCAGGCTCCCGATGGCAAGCGACAGCGCGATGACTGCGACCGAGACCGTGAGCGAGAGCCGCGCACCCCATATCAACCGCGCAAGAACGTCGCGTCCGAGCGCGTCGCATCCCAGCGGATGCATCGCGCTTGGCCCCGCGAGCGCATGGCCAAGATCGATCGCGGCCGGGTCCGCGTGAACCAGCATCGGGCCGAGCGCGCCTGTGATCGCAAGTATCGCGACCAGCGCACCGCCAAGCACCAGCGAGGGATTTTTGCCAAGCCTCTTCACTTGAGCCTGATTCGCGGGTCGATGACGCTGTAGAGAAGGTCGGTGAGCGTGTTCGCCGCGACGTAGCTGAGCGCGAAGACCAGCACGCATCCCTCAACCAGCGGGTAATCGCGCGCGCTTATCGCCGTAATCAGCAGGCGCCCGAGTCCGGGCCATGAAAAAATCGTTTCCACGATGATTGTCCCGGTGAGAAGCGCACCGAGTTGGAGCCCGAGCAGTGTGACCACGGGAGTTAGCGCATTGCGAAGCCCGTGGCGGAGCAACGCGGCGGTCGCGCCGAGTCCCTTGCTGCGCGCCGTGCGCATGTATTCGGCCTCGCGCACCTGGACCAGGCTTTGGCGCAGCATCCGGGCCAGAATCGCCGCAAGCGCGGTCCCGAGCGTGACCGCGGGCAGAATCAGATGGGCAATCCCGCCGCGTCCGGTCAGCGGAAGCCATCTGAGATCGAGCGAGAACAGGATCATCAGGAGCGGTCCGAGATAGAGATGAGGGACCGAGATGCCGAGGATCGCGAAGCCCATCGCTCCCATGTCCGCCGGACTGCCGGGACTGGCGCCCGCGATTATACCGAGCGGAAACGCGATCAGGACGGCGACCAAAAGGCCCGCCAGCGCGAGTTCCAGCGTCGCGGGAAAGCGCTCGGCGATAAGCCGCATAACCGGCTCATGCATCGAGATCGACTCGCCGAGATTGCCCTCGGCCAGTCCGCCGAGGAACGAGACGTACTGCTCCCAGAGCGAACGATCGAGGCCGAGTTCATGACGCATCCCGGTAATATCGGCGGGCGAGGCCATCTCACCAAGCATCGCGACCACCGGATCGCCCGGCACCAGGTGAATCAGCGCGAACGTAAGCGTCGCAACGCCGAGCGCAACGGGTATCAGCGCCAAAATCCGCCTTACCAGATAGCCAATCATCGCGGCGCTTCCTCGGGCCCGGATTCGAGCCGCAGCGTCGCGAGCGAAATCAGGCTTCCGTTGGGATACGGCGTGAAGCCGTCGAGCCCGCGCTTCATCACGACCACGTTATCTTTCCACCATAGAGAGATGTACGGCAGATCGTCGGCGGCGAGCTGCTGCACGCTGGCATAGATACGCCGGCGCTGGTCCGTGTCGAGGGCGGCGTCGCCCGCCTCGACCAGCTTGTCCATCTCGGGATTCGAGTAATCGCCGCGATTCAGCCCGCGCGGCGGCGTCATCTTCGAGTCGAAGACCAGGTAGTACTGATGCGGGTCGTTGATTCCGACCCACTCCATCGAAGTGAGGTCGAAATTGCCGCGTTGTATATCGCTGTAGAATGTCGCCCATTCGTTGGTACGGATACTGAGCCGTATCCCGACCCGGCGCAGCATCGCCTGCAGCGTCTCGGCGAGCGCCGCGCCTTCGGGCGTCGTTTTATAGACGAACCGGAGCCTTCGCATCCCGTCGGGTCCTGCTGGATAACCTGCTTCTTCGAGAAGCGCGCGCGCCTTGCCCGGATCGTAAGGATAGGTCTTTACGTCGCCGTCGTAGGCCCAGTTCTCCGGCGACAGCATCCCCGAGGCGACGCGCGCCGTGCCGCGCAGCAGGTATTTGACGATTGCCTTACGATCGATTGCGTAGGCGATCGCCCGGCGTACACGGAGGTCGCGAAGGCGCGGGTCGCGGAAGTTGATCGCGATATATCGATAGGTCGTGCCGGCGGATTTGAGGATTTTAAGCCCGGGACGCGCGCGCAGATAGCCGAGCAGGTCGGGCTGGATATTGTTCTCCGCAAGGTCGCACGTCCCTTCGGCCATCTCCAGCGCGCGAACTGTGAAATCGGGAACGATCTTGAATACGATACCCGCGACCTCGGGCGCTTGCGCGGGACGATAAGGATTTCGGCCGAGAACCACTTTTTCGTCGCGCACGAACTGAAGCACGCGAAACGGTCCAGTACCAGGCGGAGCTTCGAGCGCGTGCGCCGCCCGCGCCGGGGTCCCGGCCGGAACGATTCCGAGCAGCGCCATCTCGAGCGCTGGGGCGTAGGGCCGCCGCGTTGTCATCACGACCGTAAGCTTATCGGGAGCGGCGATCGACTTCAGTTCCTCGAGCCCCGCGCGCTTGGCCGAGAGGCTGGCGGTATCTAGAACCGAGTCGTAAGTATATTTCACGTCGCGCGCGGTTAGCGGACGGCCGTCGCTGAAGCGAACGCCGGGACGGAGATGAAACACGATCTCGGTCGGCGACGGGCGTTCAATCCGGTTGGCCAGATCGCCGACGAACTCGCCGCGCGTGTTGAGGCGCACGAGCGAATCGAACACCAGCTCATCGATTCGCGAGGAGACGGCGTCGGTTGCGAAGCGCGGATCGAGCGAGGTGGGCGAAGTCTCGATATCGACCTGGATGAAGCCCGGGGGATTTCCCGCCGCGCGGGTGCATCCGCCGGCCGCGAGCGAAAGCGCCGCGGAGATCGCCAGAGCGAGAGCGAAGCAGGGCGAAACGCGCCCACAGCCGGGCGATGCGGCGGACACGGTACTTCGCTTCTGGGTCATTTACGAACCCGCGGAAACCCACACAAGCAGGTCAAGCGCGCATTCTCGCGCAACGAGGATTCCATGAAACAGTCGTGGCGTTCAAAAGTCATCATCAGGCAGGGCGATATTACCGAATCGGATACCGAAGCGATCGTCAACGCGGCGAACAACGAGCTGCAACTCGGCGCGGGCGTCGCCGGCGCCATCCGGCGCAAGGGAGGCTCCGAGATTCAGGCCGAGTGCGACAGGATAGGCCCGATCGCGCTCGGCGAGGCAGCACTCACCACGGCAGGAAAGCTCAAGGCGAAGTACGTCATTCATGCGGCGAGCATGCGGCTCGGCGGCCGCACCACCGAGCCCAATCTTAGAGCCTCGACCCGCAATTCGCTTAAGCGCGCGGCCGAGAAAGGCGTCAAATCGATCGCGTTCCCCGCGATCGGAACCGGAATCGCTGGTTTTCCGATAGACCGATGCGCGCAAGTGATGCTCGAGGAAGTGCGCGACCATCTCAAGGGTGAGACGCCGCTGGAGCGCGTGGAATTCGTGCTGTTCGACCGTCCCGGGTTCGAGGCGTTCGAACGCGCGCTGGAAAAGATGGCTGACTGAGACGTCTCGCGCCTCTCAATGCATCGCGGCGCCTTCCGTCTGTGCGCCGAATCGTCTGAGCAGCAGGAAGGACGGAACCAGGAGGGTCATCGCGATCGCGAGCGTCCGATAGATGTCGTTGAAGGACAGCATCGCCGCCTGGGCCTGAATCATGCCGTAAACCATCCCAATACCCTGCTTTTGTCCCGTCACCAGCTGCGGCAGGTAGGTGAAAGGCCGTGCGCCCGGCACGCCAGGGGCAGTGTTACTCAGCCGCCACGCGTCGAAGGCCGAGAAGTGTTCGACGAGGTATGATTGGTGAATTTGCTCGTGGTCCATGAGCACGGTCGTGATCCAGGAAATGCCGACGGCCGCGCCGGTGTTGCGCATCATGTTGTACAGGCTCGCCGCGAAGCCCATCCTCTCGCGACTGACGCATGAGAGCGTGCTTGCGGAAAGGGTCGGGAAAATCATCCCCATCCCGACACCCATTACCAGGCTTGGCCACAGCACGTTCCACATCGCCACCTGCAGATCCCATCCGGCCATCGTCCACAGGCCTATAGCCATCAGGACGAAGCCGAGGCCGACCAGCGGACGGGTATCGTAACGCAGGCGCGCAAGCTGCCCGACCAGCATCATCGAGGTCATCGTGCCGAGCCCGCGCGGAGCAAGGACCAGTCCGGCTTTCCACGCGTTGTAGCCCATCAGCTCCTGCAGGAACACCGGGTTGAGAAGACCGGTGCCGTACAGTGAAAAGCTCATCGCAACCACGAGTGAGACCGACACGTCGAAGGCGCGGATTGCGAAAATGCGCAGATCCATGATCGGGTCGGAGAAGCGCAGTTCGTTTATCACGAGCACGACGAGGAAAACTATCGACGCGACAGTTGCGTAAACCACCCAGGGGGCCGCAAACCAGTCGGAGCGCTGCCCCCGGTCAAGCACGATCTGCATCAAGCCGAGACCGAGGGTCAGGCACCCGATCCCGAGATAATCCACCTTGCCCCCGGTTGCGCGGCGCTGACGCAGGTAGGCGGGATCGTGAACGAAGGCCGAGACCATCAGGAAGGCGGCCAGCCCAATTGGCAGGTTGATGTAGAAGTTCCAGCGCCAGTTCCAGTTTTCGGTGATATATCCGCCGAGCGTCGGCCCCATGATCGGCGCGACCATCAGGCCCATCCCCCACGTCGCCATCGCGAGCTGCTGCTCGTTGGGCGGGAACGTCTCCATCAGGATCGCCTGCGACGACGGCACCATCGCGGCGCCCGCCGCGCCCTGGATAAGGCGGAAGATGACCATCTGGTCGAGCGAGCGGGCCGCGCCACACAGTCCCGATGCGATCACAAATACGGCGACCGAAGTAAGGAAATAACGCTTGCGGCCGAAGCGCGAGGAGATCCATCCCGTCATCGGAATCATGATCCCGTTGGCTACCAGGTAGCTGGTCAGGACCCACGCGATCTCGTCGACGCTGGCCGAAAAGCTGCCCTGCATGTGCGGCAGGGCGACGTTGATTATCGAGGTGTCGAGGACTTCGAGCGTCGTCCCGAGCATCACCGCGACCGCGATTAGCCACTTATAGGAGGTTGGCTCGGGTTCGGGATGTAGTGCTTCAGAAGCCTGAGCTTCCATAAGACGAATCTCGATGCGCCGCGCCGATTCGCGATTCCGAACGCCGGGGCCGGACGTGTGCGCGGTTGCACACGCCCGAGCGCGTCAGCCGATAGCTATGATCGAATGAGGCCATTATCACGACGGCAACGTATTTGCCGGGGATCAGAATCTGCCACAGTCAGGCACCACGATTCCAGTTTCCCGCCATGTACAGGTAACCGGCCGACCGCGACAGTCCGCGACGGAAATTCCGGGCGGCGATGCTGATGATGTCCGATTCGCCATGCTGACATCGCGGCCGAGCGGGGTTAACCTGAGATCCATGCGGCTTGCGGCGATCGATCTGGGCACAAACTCGGTCCATATGGTTATCGCCGACGTGACCGGCGATGGTCATCTCCAGGTCGTCGACCGGGTCAAACAGACGGTGCGCCTTGGCAGGGGAGTATTCCTGACCGGGCAGCTTGCGAAGCCAGCGATGGATCTAGCTGTGCAGTCGCTGGCGAACTTTCGCCGGCTTCTGGAGTTCAGAAAGGTGGACCGTGTACGCGCGGTTGCTACCAGCGCGGTGCGCGAGGCTAGTAACGGCCCATCCTTCATCGCGCGCATCAGGCGCAGAACCGGCATCGAGGCCGAGATAATTCCGGGCGCCGAAGAGGCGCGGCTAATTTTCCTTGCCGCCCGTCACGCCCTCGCGCTCAAGAACGGCCCACCGTGCCTGCTCGTCGATGTCGGCGGGGGAAGCGTGGAACTCGTCTTGTCGCGCGGCGGCGAATCGCTGTGGATGCGAAGTCTCAAGCTCGGCGTGGCGCGGATGACCGAGCGGTTTCTGACCAGGGACCCTCCCGGAGTAACCCAGGTGCGCGACATGGAGATCCACCTGGAGCGCGAGATGGGCGAGCTGCTGCGCGACGCACGCAAGCACAAGGTCGAGCGCGCGATCGGCACCTCGGGAACGATCAACACGCTGATCGCGATGGCGCGCGCGGCGCGCGGCGAGGAAGGCGGCCGGTTGCACGGCGCAAGCGCCTCGGCCGGGGAAATCGCGCGTATCCGGCGAAAGCTGCTCAAATCGAAACAGGGCGAGCGGTTGGAACTGCCCGGGATGGACGCGAAGCGGGCGGACCTGATGCCGGCGGCGGGAATTCTCGCGGATTTCATCCTGAAAGGCTCGGGAGCAAGGAAGCTGGTCGCCTGCACCTGGGCGCTGCGCGAGGGCGTGCTGCTCGAACTTGCGGGACTGGCCCATCGCGGCGCCTCGGGCGCGGTGCGAAGGCATTCGGTCAATGCGCTCGCGCGCAAGTTTGCGGGTGCAGACCCGCACGGGCCGCAGGTTGCCAGGCTCGCGCTCGCGTTCTTCGACGCTGTGGCGCCCGCGCTTGGCCTTGCTCCTGAATCGCGCGAGCTTCTCGAATATGCTTCGCTGCTCCACGACATTGGCCATCGCATCGACCACGACCGTCACAACCGTCATTCTTATTACCTGATTACGAGCGCCGACCTGCTCGGCTTCGAGCCGTGGGAAATCGAGGTGATGGCGCTTGTTTCGCGAGGGCACCGCAGCCAGGGAGCGCGGCTCGACTCGCCGGAAATGCGCGCGCTTGCAGCTGAGAAGCGCCTCCAAGTGCGCGGCCTTGCGGCGATTCTGCGGGTCGCGGACGCACTGGATCGAAGCCACTTCGGTGTGGTTAAAGATATAAGGGTGCATCTTTTGCCCGGTCGCCTTGCCGTCGAACTCGATTGCGGCACAGAGCCGGCCGACCTCGAATTTTGGACGTGCCAGAGAAGAACCGACTTGTTGTCGAAGCTGTTGGGCCGGCCGATAGCGCTCAGGCGGATTCGGCGAAAACGTCCACGGGCGACGGGGTTCAGGCGCGCACGCAGCAAAAACCCGCAAGCGGCAGAAGCCTGCTGACTTTGCCCCATCCGTATCCCGGACGGCTTATCGCGGTCGAAGGGATCGACGGCTCGGGCAAGTCCACGCAGTTGATGCTGCTTGAGCGATGGCTCAGGGCGCGCGGCTATCCGGTTCATTTCACAGAGTGGAACTCCTCGCGCCTGGTGCGGCGCGCGATGCGCCGGGGGAAGAAGAAAAACCTTCTCACGCCGACAACTTTCAGCCTGCTCCACGCGGTCGATTTCGCCGACCGCTTGACCTATCAAATCCTGCCGCCGCTCAAGGCCGGGATGATCGTCCTGGCGGACCGCTACGTCTTTACCGCGTTCGCCCGTGACGTCGCCCGCGGTGTGCACCCCGAGTGGGTACGCGGAGTCTACAGCTTTGCGCCGCGGCCTGACCTGACAATCTACTTCCGCGTTCCGATCGAGGTCTCCCTGGAGCGGCTGCTGACCGGGCGGGCCAAGCTCAAGTATTACGAGGCCGGGATGGACGTGGGACTTTCGACCGAGCCGGTCCAATCGTTCAGGCTGTTCCAGAGCCAGGTGCTCGCGATTTACGATCGGCTGACCGAAGAGTTCGCGCTCAAGACTATCGATGCGACTGACGAAATTCCGGCCCAGCAGAAGATCGTAAGGCGGATGGTGCAGGAAATCCTGCGCGACTACGATTACGAACGGGTTCAGGCGAATCATGGCTTCCCGATCCAAACGCGCTAAAAGCTGGTACGGCTATGGGATGCCCTACCTGAAGCAGAAACGGCTGCCCGGGCATCTTATCGTGGTCGAGGGAACCGACGGTGTTGGCCGTTCGACGCAAATCGATCTGCTCAGGCCGTGGCTCGAACTGGAAGGCTACGCGGTAAGCAACACCGGCTGGACCCGTTCTCCGCTGCTGCATGAGACTATCAACGAGGCCAAGGCCGGCCATCAGCTAACCGTGACCACGTTCAGCCTGCTGTACGCGGCGGATTTCGCCGACCGCCTGGAGCACGAGATCATTCCCGCGCTGCAGGCCGGCTTTATCGTAATCGCGGACCGCTATATGTACACGGCCTTCGCCCGCAACACCGTGATGGGCGCCGATCCGGCCTGGACCCACGACCTGTTCGGGATGGCGCTGGTGCCGGACCTGGTGCTGTACCTCAAAATCGACCTCGACCACCTGATCCCGCGCGTGGTGCAGGGCAAGGGGATGGATTACTGGGAATCAGGGATGCATCTGTCGCTCGGCACCGACATCTTCGAGTCTTTCAGGCATTACCAGAGCAGGCTTATCCGCGAATACGACCGGCTTGCCGAGGAGTTCGGCTTCGTCACGGTTGACGCTCGCAACCCGATCGAGCAGGTACAGGCCGACTTGCGCTCGCATATCGCGCAGTACCTTTACCGGTCACGGCAAGCGAAATCCGCACCGCCGACCGAGCGTCCCGCGGCCACGCCGCCGTTACGCAAGGACTGATCCGCAGGGCAAGACCAAAGCTGTTCGGTGCCTCGAGCCAGGATCAACCTGTCACCGCATGACGCCGCCGGCTCTGCCGCGCAAACCGCGATCCACCGCCATCTCGAAGCGCTGCTAAAGCACGAGCCGGGCGCGATTTCCGGCGACGTTGAGGCGATTCACCAGGTGCGAGTGGCGACCCGCAGGCTGCGCGCCGCGCTCCAGCTCTTCAGCCCTTTTCTTTGCGCTCCGAAGCCCGAGACGCTTCGCCGGGAACTGGCGTGGATCGCCTCGGCTGCCGGGGCAGTGCGCGAACTCGACGTGAGCGCCGAAGTCGCGCGTGCATGCGCGGGCAAAATCCACGTGGACGCGGGCAAAAACCTGGAGCCGCTATGGCGCTACCTCGAGTCGCGGCGCCGCCGCGAACATCGAAAGCTCGCCGCCGAACTGCGCTCGGCGCGCTATCACAAACTTGTCAAGGAGTTGAGCGGACCATTTTCGATAAATGCCAGGGGCGACGCTCCGCTTGCCGCCGTCGCGGTGGATCTCGCGCGCCCGATTGTGCGCAAGATGGTCGCCGCGGGTGAAAAGGCCGAGGAAAAACCGGTCGCCGTGACGCTTCATCGGCTGCGCGTCTCGGTCAAGCGTTCCCGCTATGCGCTGGAGATGCTCCGTCCGCTCGGCGGGCGAAGGCTCGCCAAGGCGCTCGAACGGCTGGAAAAGATGCAGGAGGTTCTTGGCAGCTATCATGACTCGGTAGTTGCAGCGGGTGTTATCGAGAAGTGGGCCAGGGAGGCGAGACTGCGTCCCGCGTCCGCTCTCGCCGCCGGGGCGCTTGTTGAATCGCTCAGGCGCCGCGAACACAAACTCGGCCTTCGCTCGATCGCGCGCTGGCGCAAGATAGACGGACGCCTCATGGAGCGCGAAGTTGTCAGCGCGCTTAAAGGCGCGGCGACGGCCCCCAAAAAGACAAAGGTGGTTCTCGACTGATGACGCTCTACATTATGCGCCACGGAACCGCGGAGGACGTCTCGCCCGGCGGCGACGACGCGGCTCGCAGATTGACGCCGTCGGGCAGGGAAAAAATCCGCCAGGCGGCGTGCGGAATGCGGGCGCTTAAAATCGGGCTCAACCTTATCCTGACCAGTCCGCTCGCCCGCGCGGCCGAGACCGCCGAAATCGTCGCCCAGACGCTGGGCGGCTTACCCGCACCCGAAGTGCTGGAAGCGCTGGCGGCTGGAAGCACGCCCGCCGAGATTGCGGCGGCGTTGCGCCATTTCCGCGACCGCCACGACCTGATGGTCGTTGGCCATGAGCCATCGCTGTCCCAGCTGGCCTCGCTTCTGCTCACCGGTTCGCCGGAGGCGATGAAAATCCGGCTGAAGCAGGGCGGATGTATAGCGCTCGATTTTCCTGAGGGCCTGGCGCGCGGCGGAGCACAGTTGCGCTGGATGCTTACGCAGCGCCACTTGCGCCGCCTCGCAAGGTAGCACCGTTTCGCGACGGTTCGATCAGCGAGGTAACTCCCCGACCGTGGAAAACGACAAGGGCGGTGCGCGTCTGCCGCCGACGGTGGTCGCGCTGGGCGCGGTATCGCTGCTCAACGACGTGGCCGGCGACATGATCCATCCGCTGCTTCCCGCCTTCATCGCGGCGATCGGCGGCGGCCCGGAAATTCTCGGCCTGATCGAAGGCGTCGCAGACGCGGCTTCGAGCCTGCTCCAGCTTGCCTCGGGCTATCTTGCGGATCGGATCGGGCGTCTCAAGGCGCTCACGTTTGTCGGCTATGCGATCGCGGCCGTGGCGCGGCCGCTGCTTGCCCTGGCGGGGGCGTGGTGGCAGGTCCTTGCGATCCGCTTCTGCGACCGGGTCGGCAAAGGAATCCGCGGCGCTCCGCGCGACCGCCTGCTCGCCGACGTAACCCCGCCCTCGGCCCGCGGCCGCTCCTACGGATTCCATCGTGCGATGGATCACGGCGGCGCTCTGGTCGGTCCGGTCGTCGCCTATCTTCTGCTTGCGACGCATTTTGGGACGCGTGAAGTGTTCGCGTGGACCGCGCTGCCGGGAATCGCATCGCTGTTTCTCCTCGCCCGAAGCGTCAGGGAACCGGGTGCGCGCAAACGCTCGGCGGCCGGAGTGGAAGTTGGAATTCCGAATGCACCGGCGTATCGAAAATTCCTGTTCGCCGTGTTCCTGTTCACCCTCGGATGCGCCTCGGATGGATTTCTGCTGTGGCGCGCAGCGGAAATCGGCATCCCAACCGTTTTCGCGCCGCTTCTATGGCTCGTCCTTGCAGCCGTGCAGACTGCCAGCTCGACCTATGGCGGCGCGCTGAGTGACAGGCTTGGGCGGCGCAAGCTCATCGTCAGCGGATGGCTGGTGTACGGGGTGGTTTACGCGGGCTTCGCGTTCGCATCGAAACCTTGGGAAATCTGGACGCTGTTCGCGGCGTATGGCCTTTTCTACGGGCTTTCGGAAGCCGCGGAGAGAGCGCTGGTAGTTGATTTGGTTGCGTTCGAGTGGCGCGGACGTGCGCTTGGCGCATATCACGCGAGCGTAGGAATCGCGCTGCTACCGGCGAGCGTGGTCTTCGGCGTCGTCTACCAGGCACTCGGCGCATCGGCCGCCTTCCTGATGGGCGCAGGTTTCGCGCTCCTGGCGGTGCTCGTGCTACCGCGCGACCTGGAGATGCCACCTGCGCAGGTCTCGCTCACCGCCGGACGGGCCTGAACCCAGCCCTGCACGCTTGACCAGGCAGCGTCGGCGCTGCGCTCAAGCATCATTCCCGCTTCGGCCGGCTTTTCCGAAGCGAGGTAAACCGACGCGACGATCCGTCCCGCACGAAAGGCGAGCTCTCCAAAGCTGGCTTGGACATTCGGAGTTACAGGGCCTAAACTATGCTGTGAGAACGGCAGCTGCAAAACCTGGTCAGCTCTGATGCAGTTGTTCCACGCTGACCGAACGCCCGCTGCAGGCGCGCGCGCCGCCACTGGTGCCGCGCACATGCAGGTAATCGATTCGGCGTGCGACTGTCCGGGCTGCCGGATGGCCGAAGCGGCGCGGGTGCGGATGACGGTTCGGCATAAATTGGCGCGGGCGGAGTCGGCTCGTGCATGGGGTAACCTATGCTGCTCTCCTCGACACACCAGCGACATCTTCATTTTCCCCGTCTCAGCTTGTGGCTCCGACGACTTGGACCTGCGGCGAGCGCCTCCTCGACGCCGGCAAATAATCTACAAGCAGCCGACCGCGTGCTGCGTCAGCAGAGCGCGCCGGATTCGCTGCGTCGATTTTTCAATCACCACGCGTTTCACCGCGACAGCGTGCGGGTGCGCGGAGTTTCGCGAACGCAGGCGATAATGTGGCGGCTGATAGGCTCCCGGAGCCGTCCGGGAGACCCTCACGGGCTGTTAACGGTATGGCCGCAATGGGAACGCCTCGCGCATCGAATGTGGCCGGTAACCGCGATTCCCGGCGCTCCGTACGGAACGCTCGAGATTCGCATCGTGCCCTATCGCGGCATGCCCATCCGGCTTTCCGACGGGACGCAAATCGATCGTGGCGCGCTGATCGGCGAGCTTCACTGCAACAACCCCGTCGTGCTTGCTCTCGTCGAGCGCGGCCAGACGAATCCCTATCGCGCAGCACGATGCGACCTTCAGGCTCTTGCGCGATGGGCCGCGAATTCCGGCGCGGCGCCGCGGGTGCGCGCGTTTTACGGATACACGATGCTGGCGGCGGCGGCTGAACGGCTGGGGTTCTCGGTGCGCGATTGCGAACCCGGCATCAGCGGCCGGCTCAATCACGTCTTGATGACCGGACTGCTGCTTATCTACACGCGCGACGGACTTGAGCGCCTTAATAGGGGTCGCACGCTCAACTCCTATCCCAAGGAAGTATGGATGTCGCGCGGGGAGCTTCTGCGCCGTTACGGCAATCCGCACAGTTGTGACAACATCCCCGCAGGCCAGGACCGTGGCGTCTGACCCGGGCGGCACTTGCGCCGCTAAAGGCGGGCTCGGAGCCTCTTGACCCGCGACGGCTACGCGCGGAGATTCAGCATGCGCGCGCAGTAGCGGAGCGATGGGTTCGGAGCACGGCAAGCGAAACAGGGCTCTCATCTATGCGGCCGCGTCGATCCGCTCGGCTGCGACCGGCCTTATCGGAGTGCTCGCCGGAATCTACCTCGCCCGAATCCATCTGAGCGCGGGCGAGATTGGCGCGATCATCACGGCGGGACTAGCCGGCGGGGCGGCGGCCGCGCTGCTCGCGACCGTGGCCGCCGACAACCTGGGCCGGCGCCGCTTCCTTTTCGCGGTTGCGTTGCTGAGCGCACTCGGCGGCTTCGTACTTGCCGCGGGCACGAGCGCGATTTTGCTCGCTGGCGCGGCATTCTTCGGGATGCTCAACGGGATGGGCAAGGACCGTGGCGCGGCAGTCGCGATCGAGCAGGCCATCCTGCCTTCCACCGCGCCTGACGAGCGGCGCACTTCGGTTTTCGCTTTCTACAGCGTTCTGCAGTCCGCCTCCGCGGCCGCGGGAGCATTGATGGCCGGGCTTCCCGACCTGAGGCATCGGTTCGACCCGGCGATGCCCGAGGCGTCGGCGTTGCGAATCATGATTGTGGTGTACGCGGCGATGATGGGCGCGGCGGCGATGCTTTATCTCGGCCTCACGCAGGAGGTGGAGATCTATTCGCCTCCGGTGGGGGCGCGGGTTTCACCGCAGACGCGCGACACGCTGGTGAAACTCTCGGCGCTCTTCTCGCTGGACAGTCTCGGCGGCGGGTTTCTGACCCATGCGCTCATCTCGCTGTTTTTCGTCGAACGTTTTGGAGTCAGCGCGGGCGCGGTTGCGACGTTGTTTTTCTGCGCGAGCATTGCGAACGCCCTGTCCCAGCTCCTTGCGCCGCTGCTCGCGCGGCGTATCGGGCTTATCAACACGATGGTCTTCACGCACCTGCCGTCCAACGTGCTCCTGATGCTGGTCGCGATCGCCCCGAACTTTGCCCTCGCGGCGGCGCTTTTTCTGCTACGCGAATCGATGGTCCAGATGGATGTGCCGGCACGGCAATCGTACGTGATGGCGGTTGTGAAGCCCGAAGAGCGCACCTTTGCCGCCGGTGTAACCGGGCTGGTGAGGCTCGGCGGGTGGGCCGTCGCGCCGGGACTTGCGGGCGTGATGATGCAGGGCGTGTCGCTCGGCGCGCCGTTGATAGTCGGAGCAGCGCTCAAGGCCGTGTATGACGCCTTGCTGTTCCGCTCATTCCGGCATCTGAAGCCCCCGGAGGAAAAATCTCCCGAAGCAGCGACAGGCGAAAAGCCGGCTCGCAAGGCGCGATCCTGACGCAAGCAAGCCCGCCGCCGTCAGAGCAGCGGCAGTTTCATTCCCGCCGTCACCAATCCGCCGCTCAGCACCCCCATCAGCGCTTCGCCTGCAATCATGCCGGCGGCAAACAGCAAACCCGGCCCGCGCTCCTCGGACTTTCGCGAGAGCCCGAGCAGCGAGCCGAGAAAAATCGTCACGCCGAGTCCCAGCGGCAGATAAAGGCCGATCGCGACCGGCATTATGGGAGCGCGCCACGAGCTTTGTCGGCGCTCGAGATAGCTGTCCAGCAGTGCGAGCCCGCAGGCAAGCGCCACGCCCGCAGCAATCATGTTCCATGGAAGACCGCCCTGAAAAACTCCCCCGGCAACTTTCGCCATCAGAAAGGCCTGTGGCGCGGGCAACGCTCCCGCGCGCGCAGTCGGCGTGCCTGCGATCCCGTAAGCGTCGAGCAGCATGTTCAGTACCGGCGCCATCGCAAGCGACGACACAATTGCGCCACCAGCAACCGCTATCTCAAGCGCGCGGGGAGTCGCGCCGACGTGGAATCCGGTCGCAAGATCGTGCATCGAATCGCCCGCCATCGCAGCCGCCGTGCAAACTACCGCGCCGACCATGATCGCAAGCCGCGGTCCCACGCCCGGCGCGACTCCGAGCAATCGCAGCACGATCGCAAGCACAAGCAGAACAATCACCGTCACGCCGGAGACCGGATTGTTCGACGCTCCGACCAGACCTGTCAGGTAGCCCGCCACCGCCGTCGCGAAAAAGCCCACGAGCGCGAGCATCACGGCGATGGCCGCGCTCAGGTAAGGGTTTCCGCTGAGCAACAGGCAGAGAGCGAAGATTATCGGCAGCGCTGCGGCGGAGCCGCCGAGCACTATACCAGCCGGAAGATCGGTCTCCTCACGCGCGCGTGAGACGGGACGCGCCGAGCGCATCAGGCTCAAGCTTTCCCGAATCGCCGTGAGAATTCGCGAGCGAAGCCGCCATAGCGTCGCGAGCCCGCCAGTCAGCATCGCGCCCACGCCCAGATAGCGCACCTGCTCGCCCCAGATCCGCGACGCCGCAGCAGCCGGGCCGAGCGCGTGAAGTTCCGGATGGAGCGCCGTCAGAATCGGAACCGCGACTAACCAGGCGAGCACTCCGCCCGCGAAGACCAGTGTGGCGATTCGGACGCCTACGATATAGCCGACTCCAAGCAGGGCCGCCGAAACGTCCAGCTCGCCGCAAAGCGCCGCCCCGCGAAACCACCGCGAGCCGCCCAACTCCGCAGGCAGGACGCCAACAATGCCCTGGGCCGCTTTGAGAGCGGCCGCGACAATCCCGCCCGCAAGCAGCGGGCGTGCATCAACCGCCTCCCCGCCCGCGCGCAGCACTTCGGCACACGCCAGTCCTTCAGGAAACGGCAGGCGTTCGTCCACGATGTAGGGCTTGCGCAGAAAGACCACCAGCAGCGCGCCCATCAAGCCCCCCGCAACGCTTAGCGCGGTCACGTCGAGATACGGAAGCGGCCCCCTGCCGCTTAGGATGACGAGCGCGGGGAATGTGAAGATCGCGCCGGCGGCAACCGCCTCGCCCGCAGACGCGATGGTCTGCACGACGTTGTTCTCGAGTATCGTCGCGCCGCCCAGCATCCTGAGCACCGCCATCGAGACGACCGCGGCCGGGATGCTCGCCGAGACGGTCAACCCCGCGTAAAGCCCGAGGTACGCGTTGGCAGCGCCGAGCACCAGGGCAAGCACGATGCCGAGCAGGACGCCGCGCAGGGTAAGTTCGCGCGGTGCGGGCGAGGCTTCGGCGGTTTCGGATTCGGGCGCGATACGGCTCACCCGGCTTCGCATTTCATGGCCAAGGCGCAAACGCAAGGCGCGGGAAAACTTTCGGGGCACCAATCGACGGCATTGCGTGAAAATAACCGCGCCAGCAACGAAGAGGTGTTCGCCACCGTGCCGACTGGGAACCCTGGTAGCGACGCTGCTACATCAGGCGCGCCCATTCCTCGATCGCCGATTCGTGGCCAGGCACGAGCTGGATCACAAAATGGTTGTAACCCGCCTGCTCCAGTTCTTTCAGCCTGGAGCGCAGAGCGTCCTCGGTTCCGGTGAAACTGGTCGCGCGGATCAGGTCCTCGGTCAGGAATTTTTCCTCCTCGGGACGCACGCCGAGCAGATGCATCCGATGCATCTGGATGTACTTAGCGTCGGGTGGCTGGTAGCTCGCGTATTGCTCGCGGTAGGCACGGGCCAGCCGTTCGATCTCAGGCGGCAGGGAAAGGCCGAGCGTGTTCTCGACCAGTCCGTGAAGGAACACGACCGAGAGCGGACCCGCCTGGGCCCGGGCGCGCTCGCTCGCGTACGACTCGCCGTTCTTCAGGATGCATCCCAGCGTGAAGACGGTCTTGAACAGCGTCTTCGGATCGCGGCCGGCCTCGACGCACGACCGGGACACTTCGCCGACTTCCTGCATGGCGCGTGCGGGCGAGAACATGAAGGTCATCCATCCGTCGGCAATCTCGGCGGTGAGCTTGCGCGCCTTGGGAGCGAAGGCCGAAAGATGGAGCGGGATCCTGTCCTTGATGTTGATCATCCCGAATTCGGGATTGAGGAAGCTGATTTTCCTGCGTTGGCCCTCGAAGTCCCATTCGACGACTTCGCCGGCGAGCAGTCCCTTGACCACGCGCAGATACTCACGCAGGTCGGAGAGCTTCATCGGGCCGAGGCCCATGGTGTTGCGCGCGGTGAATCCGGTACCGGCACCGAACACTATTCGGCCGGGCGCAAGCTTGTTGAGCGAAGCGAGGCCGTTGGCGCAGACCGGCGCGATCCGGTTGCTCGGCACGAGCACTCCCATGCCGAGCTTGATCTTCGAGGTGTTAGCGGCCGCCAGCGCCATCGAGACGAAGATGTCCGGCGCGAGCAGTTGCGAATCATAGAACCAGGCATGAGTGAAACCGAGTTCTTCGGCCCGCTTGACGGTTTTCCACGCGTCAACGTTGGACGCGAGCGCAATTCCGAATTCCATCACAGTCCCTCCCGCTCGCTTTGTCGCAGCGAACCAACGGGCTTCAATATGCGGTCGTGCGCGGCCGAGCGATCGCGTCCGCGCGCGATACAGTAAAATAACGGCGGGTAAGCCATCCTCCGATTCAGGCGCAGCCGCGCCATGCCTTCACTTTGCTACTTTGCAGCGATGAAACGGAACGAATCGCCGTAGGAAACGATCCTGCCGCACGAGGGCGTGGCAAAATGAGTTCCGAACACGAGCACGTCCTTGTCAGCGTAGCGCTCCAGGAAGTCGCGCCGGGTTTTGCGAGCCGCGTTTATGTCATAGTCGAAGCTGCTCTCCCATTGCGGATGCGCGCACTGGATCGGATGGTGCATCAGGTCGCCCGAGATGACGGCTTCCTTCCCGCGCGAGGAGATGCGTACGCTCATGTGGCCGGGGGTATGCCCCGGCGTCGGCTCAAGCCATACCTCGTCGGTCACGCGATGGTTGGGGTCGATCATGTCTGCGAGTCCGCGCTCGACTATAGGCCTGACCGAATCCTCGACCGGGTCGCGCATGTCGTCTTTTTCGTAACGCGACCAGTAGTCCCACTCGGTGCGCTCAACCAGGTAGCGCGCGTTGGGAAAGGTCGCGACCCATTTGCCGTCCCTTAGCATCGTGTTCCATCCGACATGATCGACGTGCAGATGGGTGCAGATGACGTGATCGACGGATTCAAGCGGGTGACCGGCCTTCACGAAATCGCCGAGGAACGGGCCGTGCAGCTCGTTCCAGGCGGGATTCGCACGCTTCTTGTCGTTGCCGATACACGTGTCGACGACTATTCGTTTGCCCTGGGATTCGATGATATAGGCGTGGATGCTCATGCGGAGCTTTCCGCCCTCGTCGGTAAAGGTCGGAAACAGCCAGTCATCCTTGCGGACGTTCTCGGCCGTTGCATTGGGAAGCAGCCATGCGCCGGGCCATGCCGCTTCGCTTTCGACTACGCGGGTTATCTTGACGTCCCCGACTTGCCATTGGTTCATGTTGCGGTCTCCTGAGCTTGGCTAACCGCGAACCTTAGCCTGAGGCACACCCGGCAGACAAACGCCTCGTGAGGCGAGATAGCCGTTCGGCGCAGAGTTTACGCGGGTGAGGCTCGGCACCAAGCCCGGCGCGTGCGCCCCGTGCTAGCAGCACATCCGGCGCACGACCTCCACGATGATCTGGGTGCCGCGTTCGAATGCGTCGCGCCGCAGGCTCTCGTTGGGCTGATGAGCCTGGTCGAGATCGCCGGGTCCGCAGATGAGGGAGTCGATTCCCGCATGGGCGAACCATCCGCCGTCGGTACCGAACGGCGCTCCGCGCGAAACCGTGGCTCCGGTCGCCGCGAACAGCGCCTTCTCGAGCGGGGTGTCGCGCGGCGAATTGAGCGACGGAAAAGCCATCGGAGGGCTGAACGTGACCTTGGCCCGGAATTTCCCGAGTGCATAGTCGTGCGTATCGATCTTCGACACCCGCTGCTGAAGTTCGCGATAAAGCGCGAGCGGGTCGGCATCGGGAAGCGAGCGGTAGCTGACCTTGACGACGCATCGCTCGGCGATCATGTTCGCCGCGAGCCCGCCCTGGATAGTGCCGAGGTTCATCACGTCGCACGGCGCCTCGGGAAAGGTCTCGACGAAGCGCGGATCGGGGCTCGAGGCACGTTCGTGTTGGAGACGGCCGAGCACCTCGAGCACCTTGCCCATAACCGCGATTGCGTTGACGCCCTGGTCGGGAGTGCCGCTATGGCCGCCGCGGCCGTCGACGGTTATCTCGAAGGTGACGATGCTCTTGTGCGCATGGCATACCCGGTACGAAGTCGGCTCGCCGATCCATGCCAGGCGCGGCGGCGGCACGTCGCCGAGCAGGTGCGCGAGTTCGGGGGCCACTTTTTCAGCCCCGGCGTACCCGACTTCCTCGCCGGCGGTGAAGAGAAAGACGAGCGGGCGAAGCAGTTCTTTGCGGTTGATGACGGCGGCCGCTTCGACGCATTGCGCGAGAAACCCCTTCATGTCCGAGCTTCCGCGCCCATAGATACGATCCCCCTCGACTTCCATCTGAAGCGGCTTACGGGTCCATCCCGGCTGCCCCTCGAAAGGAACGGTGTCTATATGGCCGGAGATTATCAGGCCGTCGGGAACCGGAGGTCCTGCCGAGGCGATGACGTTGACCTGCGGCACGCCGGAAAGCTCGATGCGCTGGCAGGTGACTTTGAATCCAAGGCTCTCAAAGCGCTCGGCAAGGAACTCAGCCGCAGGAGCGTCGCTGCGTGAGCTTACGGTATCGAAAGCAATAAGCCGCCGGGCGGTTTCGTACAGCATCTCGCGCATAGGCAGAACCCCGGCGGAAGCTTAACAGCTTTGCGCATCGAATTCCGAGCCCACGGGCGGACGAGGAGAAGACGCCGACCGCGCCCGCCGGAGCCGTTCATGCCGCGTACAAAACGCGCCTCCAGACAGCAACAATCGTGTCGGCCACCGCTCGCGGGTCGGCTTTGGGCTGGTTCCAGAGCCGTTCCATCAGGTAGCGCTCGTTCATCAGGACCAGCGCCGCCGCGACTTCGGACGGATCGATGTTCTTGACCATACCCTTTTCGATTCCGGCCCTTATCCGAGCGGCGGCAGCCTCGATCAATCGGTTAATGGTCGCACGGTACGCCTGTTCGACCTCGCCATCATGGCTGGCCGCATCGGCAAGCGCCCGGAGCAGGTAACCTTGTTCGGCGTACATGGCCACCAGCCGTTCGGCGCCTTCCTGGAGATCGTTGAGCGGATCGCCCTGACCGCTAAGCCATTGCTCGGCAAGCGCATAGGTTGAACTGCCAAATCGTTCGACGAGTTTGATCACAAGATGATGACGATCGCGGAAGTATTCGTAGAACGACGGGCGCGAGAGACCGGTGCGCGACATGACGTCTTCCACCGTCATTTCTCGGAACGGATGTTCCCTGAGAAAGGCTTCGGCTGCGTCGAGGATCTCGTTTTGGGCAGCTTCCGGTTTGCGACGGCGGCGGGTTTTGCTGCGCGCGTCCGTCTTTTCATCGGTGCGTTCGGCTTTGTTGCCGCGGCTCAAGCTTGTATTTCGCAGTTTGTTCAAATGTGCGAACCGCTCTGACATCGAACCGCTCCTCTTCGGAGCGAGAATGCCCGCTTGGGAATCAGCGCGCGACTCCCTGGTCCCCTTTCACGTTATAGCTTCGATAAAACGCTGGGAAAAGGGATTCAAGCCGGATTGGCTCGATTTCAGCGGCCGTGATTCGGTTTGGCTAAACGGATTGTGAACTGACTAAACAGCCTGTCATAGTCACTGGGCCGATCGCGGACCCCTACTCCGGTTAGAAGCACTGGCGCTTTTGGCAAGGCCCGAAGATTTCGTCAGCAAAGGCCTCGCCCGCTCAGGAACCGAGCGTTCAAGCTCTTCGAGCCAGGGCGCCGCTTCACTGTCGCTCGGAGCGCGATAATCCCCGCGCGGAGAGAGCGATCCGCCTGAACCGACCTTCGGCGCGTTAGGGATACAGGTGCGCTTGAACTGACTCAGTTTGAAGAATCGTTCGAGAAACGTGCGCAGATGTTTCTTTATTTCGCCGATATCGTAGCTATGCCGCAGCTCTGGAGGTATATCGGGCCACGACCCGGCTTCGCGGTCGTGCCATGCGCAGTAGGCCAGAAAAGCTATCTTTGAAGGTAAGTAGCCAAACCTTAACGTGTAATAGAGACTGAAGTCGTGAAGCTCGTAGGGGCCGAGCACCGCCTCGGTATCTTGGGCGGGACCAGCGCCGTCGCCGGGAACCAGCTCCGGGCTGATCGGGGTCGCCAGTATGTCGAACAGCACGCGGCTCGCTTCGGCGCCAAGACGTTCGGTCTGCGCGACCCATCGAATGATATGCTGGATGAGAGTCTTCGGCACGCTCGCATTGACCGCGTAATGCGACATGTGGTCGCCGACCCCGTAGGTGCACCATCCGAGCGCGAGTTCGCTCAGGTCGCCGGTGCCGACCACAAGCGCGCCATGCATATTGGCCAGACGGAACAGATGGCTGGTACGCTCGCCCGCTTGCACGTTTTCAAAGGTGACGTCATAAACCTGCTCGCCGCGGCTGTAGGGATGGTCGATGTCCTTCAGCATCTGGAGCGCACTTGGGCGGATGTCGAGTTCGTTGGCCTGGCATCCGATCGCTCGCATCAAGCGGCGCGCCTGCTCAAGGGTGCGAGTGCTGGTCGCGAATCCCGGCATCGTGTACCCGAGCACGTTGCCGCGCGGATAGCCGAGCCGGTCCATCGTCTGCGCACACACGAGCAGCGCGTGGGTTGAATCAAGGCCGCCGGACACGCCGATCACCACCCGCTCGATCCCGGTTGAGCGAAGCCGCTTGGCGAGCCCCTGCACCTGTATCTCGTACACCTCCGAGCATCGCTCGTCGCGGCGCGCGGGATCGGAGGGAACGTAGGGAAAACGCTCGTAGCGGCGCTCGGGAAGCATCCTGCCTTGGCGCGGCAGGTCGAGCGCCACGTCCACGGTCCGAAAGCGGCGAATCTCCTCGCTGACGCGGCGGGCAGATTCGCCGAAACTGTTTTGGCGTATCCGCTCCTGGACCAGGCGCTCCAGGTCGAGCTCCGACGTGAGCAGTTGCGGCTCGTCAGCGAATCGCGCGGATTCGGCGAGCAGGTTGCCATTCTCGTAAATCAGCGCGTGACCGTCCCAGGCCAGGTCGGTGGTCGATTCACCTGGACCTGCCGCCGAGTAGAGATACGCCGCAAGGCATCGGGCCGACTGGCTCGCCGCAAGCAGACGCCGGTAGTCGGCCTTTGCCACCGTGATATTGGACGCCGAAAGGTTAAGCAGCACGGTGGCGCCGGCCATAGCCGCGTATGAGGAGGGCGAGATCGGCACCCACAGGTCCTCGCATATCTCGGCGTGGATGACACAGTTGGGCTGCCCTTCGATCCGGAACAGCAACCGGTTGCCGAACGCGACGCCGTGCTGGCCAAGGATGTCGATCGTCTCGCGATGCGCCGCGTCGGCGCCGGCGAACTGGCGCAGTTCGTAAAATTCGCGATAGTTCGGAAGATAGGTCTTGGGAACCACTCCCAGGACGCGTCCGCGCGCAAAGACGACGCCGCAATTGAAAAGGAGCTGATCAACCCGGAGCGGAAGGCCGACCACCCCGATTATCGAAAGCTCGCGCGATTCGCTGACCAGGCGCGCAAGCGCGTCGAGGCATCCGTCGAGCAGCGCGCGCTGCTGGAAGAGATCGTCACAGGTGTAAGCCGAAAGCCCCAGTTCCGGGAAGAGCACAAGGACCGCTTTGCGTTCGGCCGCGCCTCGAATGAGCGACAGGGTCTGCTCGCCGTTGAACGCGGGGTCTGCCACTCGCAGCGTCGGTACTGCAACGGCGACGCGAATCAGGTCGTGGTTGTAAAGATTGAAGAAGTCCTCTTTCACGACGCGCTTCCTGGCGACGCTTCACCGAAGATCGCTCGATGGTCCGGTATTCGACGTTTCGCGGATAGGTGCCGCAGCCGCGGCGTCAAATGCGCCTCTGAAATACGGATATATAACGGTCCGGCGAGCGAAAGAAGGGTATGCGCCGACGCCCGGACGCTGGCGCCTGCGCGATTCGGCTGACCCTCAGGCGCCCGGGGCGATCGCCGGTGCGGACGCAACCCGTCCCGGTCCGGTCTCGGGCACCATCAGGAAGGACACGATCGCGACGGGCTGCAGCACGAGCGTTCCCAGCAGAACCGCTTCCAGGCCGAAGCGGTCCGCCAGCGCCCCGCCCACCACCGGGGAGAGAAACGCAAACGCGTAGCCCATCCCGAACACCAGGGCAAGCGCCGCGCCGACTCGCGCAGGCGTCATGTCCGGCAGTTCCATCACCAGAGTCGCCATCGCGCCCAGATGCGCCGACGCCCCGACGCCAAAAGCTACCAGAGAGATACTGAGCAGCGCAGCGTTCGGACTAAGCACGGAACCGACACATCCGAGCAGCATCAAGGTCATCACCGGCCAGAGAAACGGCTTGCGAAGGCCGGTAATGGTCGTCAGCATCCCGCCCCCGAACGCGCCGAAGATTCCCGCGATTGGCAGGATCGAGGTGACGCGCCCGGCCTCCTCCAGCGTCATCCCGCGATACGCGACAAAAAAGCTCGGCATGAACGCGGTGTAAAGCTGAAACACCCACATCGCGAAACTGAAGGCAAGAGCGACCAGGATCACCGGACGCATCCCAAAGACTTCGCCGAGCGGCGCGCCGCCTGCCTCGGCGGGTGGAGCGTCAGTCGAGAGTTCGTCATCGGCGCCGACTCGCGATGATTCGCGGCCAAAAACGGTCCACGCGAGCGCAACAATCGCGACCGCGCCTCCGTAGACCAGCATCGCGGAATGCCACGACTGAAGTCGCGAATAGAGCGATGTGGTAAGCCCGAACGCGACCGCGATACCCGCGTAAGAACACGCGTAGTTAACGGTATTGATATAGGGCCACTCCTTCTCGCCGAACCATTCCACAACCAGCGCGCCGGTCGGCGCGATCATCAGGCCGAAGCCCAGTCCCTCGACAACGCGGCATCCGAGCAGCGCGCCGAACCCCGCCACGTATCCGCTCAGGACCGCTCCGACGGCCATCAGCCACACGCCGAAGAGCATCGTCCGCAGGACCCCGATATTCTCGACGATAAGCGCGCCACCGAAGGAAAAGAGCGCGATAAAGAGCGCGATGACGGAAATGATGAGACCGCCGGATTTGAGGCTTATCCCGAGATCTTTGGCTATCGGCGGAAGAATTGCGGCGGGCGCAAGCCACACCAGCGTCTGGCTCAGAAGAGCCAGTATGAGGAGCCCTTCGATCACCCATCGATAAGGAGAAAGCTCACGCGACTGCCCCATTTGAGTGTCCCCTATTGAGGTTTTGTCCGCTCAACCCCGCGATAACACAAGCCCTTCGTCGGCGTCAAAACGGTTTCGCGACCTCGCACCGGGTCTCACCTGTGCGGCCCGAAAAACCCTCAGCGCCATTGCCGCGCGCTAGGTGGATGCGCCAAAAAAAAGCGGCGACGCACTGTGCGTCGCCGCCACCATCTCGAGCCTTCTGCGAACACGTGCGCCGCTTCACATGAACGCGCGGGCCCGAGTTTGGGACCACTAAGCTTTAAACTTCTCCATCACACCCGCACCGCACCAGCGGCGCTGGGAATTACCTTAAGCAACCGCCGTGCCTTGCCGAGACCCCGCCGGCGCTATCATATTCATTGTAGAATTCAGCATCAGGCCGCGGCCCGGGATGGCGCCTTCGGGGCCAAATGATGCCAAGGGCGACGCTTCTTATCGCGCCAGAACCCCAGGCGTCATGCACGCCCGCCGCTTTTCCTCCATCTCGCAAGCCATCGCGGCCGCAAATCCGCCAGCCAGTCCCATTTGTAGTACGGCCCGCTCACGTGTGTTGCCTTTGATAGCACTTTGCCGCCGCAACCCCTGCAAAGCACATACGGAACCCGGATGCCTTGCGGGAGTTTCGCAAGCGCTACCAGCACTCTTTCGCCGATAAACGTTACGGAGCTGTCGAGCAGGTCGTCGAGGCGACGATTGACGGCCGCCACCAGGACCGTCGAACCGATAAACAGCCTGGCGCCCGAGGCGAGGCGCGGTGAGAAAATCCGCGGTTCAAGGATTGGAAGTGCGGTACGAAACTTCTGCCCATAGCGGCGCGGGGCCTCGAACTCGCGTCCGCAACAACTGCATCGCGGCTGCTGCAACACGAACCCGCCCGCCAACACGAAGTATCGCTCGCGTCGCGCAAAAACCCGTCGGCCTCGCTGCCGGCCATGGGCGCCCGCGGAATCGAGTACCACCAAAGTCCAGCTTATGTTCGCAGCGAACGACGGCTTGCTCTAGCCGGGCTGCACCGGAGTCTTGGTCTGCTTCAACGGTACCACCCAGTCCCAGACATAATGCTTGCGCGCTTCCTCGGACTGGATGCGGCCCATGATGTTGTCTCCGCACGAGGCGCAGAAGAAATACGGTTGCCCCGCGCCAGAAACCGCCGCCACCAGGGCCTTCTCGCCGCCCGGACCGCCAACGAAGCCGCCCCCGCAGCAGTTGCAATTCTCGGTCAGGACCTCAACGCGATTAACGACGAGGTAATTGTTGGCGTGATTTTCACCCTCCACGGGGATATCCCTCCTAAGGCTTAATCTCCAAAACACTTTCAGGCGCCCGACGAAGAGCTGACGCTGGTCGCAAGTTTGTCTAGGCCAAAGAAACTTGCTCTTCGCAGACTTTGGAAAGTCATATCATGAGTCTGCCAATTTGGGAAAAGGCTGCGAGGGCTTTATCGAGCCCCGTGCCAGAACGATTGCGCGCTCGCCGATAGACATGACACGCGCTCTGCTCTGACGCCACCGGCGAGTTTGGAAAGACGGGCGCCGCTTGCTGAGCCCTGTTTGGCTCAAGTCTGTTCCGATTGTGTTTTCCCCTCTTTCTCAGCACCCTGCCAGCAAACCCAGCAATGGCCGACAGGTCCGACACCTGACCCCGGCGGCCGCGTTGCTCTTCGTGACATCGGGCGCGCCAATGCGCTACTTGTCTCGGCGGGGAGAGATTGTCATGGCCGAATTTCAACCGGCGTCCCACGCCGACAAGTCGCTCGAAGTCCTCGCCCATTGGAACGGGCGCATGCGCGAGAAGCTGAGGCACCTGGTCACCGACGAGCTTGTCGCCGAACACGCGCGCAACCCGCTCGGGCAGCATAGCGACGCCCTGGAGCGGGTGCTCAACTATCTTAGGCGCGCGCCGCAGCCGGGCAAGTACGCCATACTGTGCACGAATCCCTACCGCGAGTATCGAATCGTGGTACTCGCGGGCGCCCGGGGACAAGGCGCCCGATTTCTCGATGAACGCAGATTTTCGACCGAGAAGGATGCGCTCCACGCCGTCTTCCTCGAAAGGCTGAAGGAGCTTCGCCGTGGCTGATACGCAGGAACCAATCATTCCCGCAAAACAAATCGACGCCTACACGGACAAAATCAGCGTCGCGCCCGGCGAGAGAATCCGCTTCATGGTCAGCTGCCAGGGCGTCAAGCGTTACCGCGCCGATATCGTGCGCCTGATTCACGGCGACCTGAATCCGGCGGGGCCGGGCCTAAGGGAGGCGGAAGTCGAAAGCACGGTGAGCGGCGAATATCCCGGGCGGAATCAGCCGGTTCGTCCCGGCTCGCATATCGAAATCGACGACCCGCGCGGGATGCTCAACTTTTCCGGCGCGGTTTCGCTTCACGCCTTTATCATGCCGACGACCCCGCTGGCGGGAAGCCAGGGAATCGTCACGCGATGGCGCAGCGATCGCGCGGTGGGATACGCGCTGATGCTCGATGAGTCAGGACGTCTCGCGCTGTGGCTTGGCGATGCGAGCGGCAAGTCCGCAAGGGTCGCGCTCGAAGGCGGCTTCATCCCGTGGACCTGGTACTCGGTCGGCGCCAGCTACGATCCGCAGACGGGCGTCGCAATCGTCGCGCGCCAGGCGGTCGTCAATTCGGCCAACAGCCTCATCGGGCGAGTCGCCGCGCCGGGACAACGCGCCGTCGCGCAAAAGTCGATCGGACAACTCGAAGTCCGCTCGGACGCTCCACTTGTGATCGCAGGCTGCGCCGCGGGTGCGCTCGGCGCGCGCACGATTGTCGAAGCCCACTTCAACGGAAAGATTGAAGCGCCACGGGTCTATTCGCGCGCCCTCGATGCGAGCGAGTTCGAAGCACTCGCGCGCGACGTCGAGCCGGACTCGCGGGGGCTGGCCGCCCGATGGGATTTCACCGCGGAAATCGGCGCCGACGGGGTGCCGACCGACGCTATCTCCGACCGCTCGGGCAATGGGCTGAACGGAAGGATTGTCAATATGCCGGCGCGCGGGATGACCGGCCACAGCTGGACCGCACGCGAGGAAAACTACGTACACGCGCCCGCCCAGTACGGCGCAATCCACTTCCATGACGACGACCTGGAAGACGCTGGATGGGACGCGGACTTCGAATGGACAGTGCCCGCCGGAACGAAGAGCGACGTTTACGCCGTGCGCCTTCGCGCCGAGGGAATCGAACGCCGCGTGCCGTTCTTCATACGCCCGCCGAAGGGGACTGCGAGCGCGCGCGTCGCGTTCCTTGCGCCGACCGCGAGTTACATGGCCTACGCGAATTTCCGCATCTCGTTCGAGGCCGACGTCGGACAGGCGATCCTTGGACAAACGCCGGTGCTCAATCCGGACGATCTCCGCCTCGCCGAGCATCCGGAGTACGGTCTTTCGCTCTACGATCTTCATTCGGACAGGAGCGGCGTGTGCTACTCGTCGCGCCTTCGGCCGATCCTCAATATGGCGCCGAGCTTCCTCGGCGCGAACGGACTATGGGGACTGCCCGCCGATCTCGACCTCGTCGATTGGCTGAACGCGCGCGGCTACCAGTACGACGTCGTTACCGACGAGGATTTGCATCACGAGGGGCTCGCGCTGCTGCGCCCGTATAAGGTGATCCTCACCGGGACGCATCCCGAGTACTGGTCGGGGGCGATGCTCGATGCGATGGAGGAGTATCTGGCCACGGGCGGGCGCCTCATGTATCTCGGCGGCAACGGTTTCTATTGGGTGACGACCTATCATCCGCACAAGCCGCATCTTATCGAGGTGCGCCGCGGCGAGAGCGGCTCGCGAGCGTGGCAGGCGCGCCCCGGCGAGTACTATCACAGCACTACCGGTGAGCGCGGCGGGCTATGGAGAAATCGCGGACGGGCGCCGCAGAAGCTGGTTGGCGTGGGATTCTCGGCTCAGGGCTTCGACGAGTCGTCGTACTACCGCCGGATGTCCGACAGTTTCGACGAGCGCGCGCGATTCATCTTCGAGGGCGTCGGGCGCGACGAGCTGGTCGGCAATTTCGGGCTGGTCGGCGGCGGTGCGGCGGGCTCGGAGATCGATCGTTACGATCTCACGCTCGGGACGCCGCCGGGCGCGATGTTGCTCGCGGCGTCGGAAGGCCATTCTGACAACTATCCTCACGTGGTCGAGGAGATCATGTTCATGTATCCCGGCGTCGGCGGCACCCAGGACCCCGCCGTGCGCGCCGACATGGTCTATTTCACGACCCCGGGCGGAGGCGCGGTGTTCTCGACCGGGTCGATCTCATGGTGCGGCAGCCTGTCGTACAACGGTTACGAGAACAACGTCTCGCGGATTACCGCAAACGTGCTCGAACGCTTCATGTCGGACCAGCCGATGACATAGCGCTGAAATCAATTGAAGAAACGGGGCGAATGGAAAAAACCATCCGCCCCGTTTCTTTTCCAGCGGGGTGTTGATTCGAGCACAGCCTGATCCCTCTCCTGTCACCCCCGCGCGAGAGACCTGGAAGACCCGTAAGGCGCGTCGACCTACGCTTTCACCTCTGTCAGCCTGCCGGTCTTTACGTCGAAGACGAATCCGCGCACGGTAATTTCCTTCGGAATCCACGGATGCGCCCGGATGCGCTGGATCTGGCGGCGGACGTTCTGGCACAAATCGGTAAACGCGTAGAAATGGTCTGGACCGACGACCGCGGTGCCCGTTTTTTGCTCTAGCTGCTCGCGCAGTTCCTCGTCCTTGAACGACTGCATCCCACATTCCGTGTGGTTCACGATCATGAACTCATTGGTGCCAAGCAGGTGGTGCGAGATGAGCAGCGAGCGTAGCGCGTCTTCGGTCACGATACCGCCCGCGTTGCGGATGATGTGTGCGTCGCCGGTATTGAGGCCGAGAAATTCCTCGACCGTAAGGCGCGCGTCCATGCATGCGAGGACGGCCAACCTGCGCGCCGGCGGTATCGGAAGACTCCCGAGTTTGAAATTTGCGGCGTACTGCTGATTCGCTCTCAGCGTCTCGTCAATCGTGTTCATGCGGTGACCTCAGTTTGAAAACGGGTAAATGAGCACGCTCTCCCGCGCCGGGGCGCTTTTCGCGGGCAAGCGCTCTGCGATACGGGCGCGAGAGAAATGGTAAAAGCCTGTTGCGCCGGTTTCGGCGCTTGGACAAATCCATGCCGCCCCCGTGACACAGTCGCGAAGCGGCCGGTGGTAAGAATAGCCGTACCGGCGCCTCGTGATCAAAGCCCGCCGCTCATCCGTGGGATAGGCAGGTCCTGAAAAGCTGTTCCAAGGGACACAAGGCTACGCCGGCACCATGACACCCCCACATGGATCGCGCCGCGCGCGTATCGGACGCCGCCGGATGGCGACAGACGCGCTCATCTGCCGTTGCGCCGCCGCGCCGCCCGATGACCCCCCTTCGTCGCGGCACGCGAAGCATCGATCAGGACAGAAGAAGTCGCGAGGTTAGGCTTGATGCCCGACGATGAAATTGACCACCGCGCCCGCGGAGCTATGCGGCGCCCCGGAGCAATCGAGCCGCCGGTCAAAACTGAAAAAGTGCTTGATTTTATCCCGGATTTCCATTTTCTCAGTGAACTATCGATTTGATAAAAAGCAACGAAAGCTCTGAGGCACGCGGGTTTGGATGTGATCGGGGCGGTGCGGAGGTGGAGAGGCGGTGGGTGAGACACAAAAGCGGCCCTTTCAGCTCTCGTTCAATAGCTCGTTGAAGATCGACTTCCAAGGTTCACGGG
>Ga0078972_1002276_pt1 | contig 64671 bp, 61 predicted proteins | sample YelNatPaOPGAMG01_FD_67568 | JGI IMG/M metagenome (GOLD analysis project Ga0078972, IMG submission 67568) | Hot spring thermophilic microbial communities from Obsidian Pool, Yellowstone National Park, USA - OP-RAMG-01 (SPADES assembly) (version 2) | ecosystem: Environmental > Aquatic > Thermal...
TAGAGTATTGCTTATTTTATTTATCGTTGATATTGCCACGGCCTAAATATTAAGTTATGAAATCTAACCCCTCGTTATCTACGCACTTTTAGATTTTCTATTAAACCCTAACTTGTTAATAATCTCCTTTGATAATAACCATTGCGTTGCCAACTTTTCTTTATTTTTAATCCTTCTTTTTTCGTTTCAAATTCTATATTTAATATTGTCTCTAATGTAAGTTCGATAAAATTTTTTACTCTATCTTTTATTAACCCCATTAACTCTTTATTTTTTTATTTTTCTTAATTTCCTCTGCGTTTATTTGTAGGCATTTAGCCTCCTTTTTGTTTTTACAAATTTACGAGGGTAAATGCCTCTTTCTTTTATTATACCTTACACACTTTTTAGAACGATATTTTAAAAAGTGCCTTTGCTATTTGACAGCGCTTTTCTTATCTTTATTTAATCTTACTTATGTGTTTTCATTTCCTGAAAAGAATCCATATGAATAGGAACAGACTTTTTGGTTTAATTTCTATTATTATAGCGCTTATAGTTTTGTCAGGATTATTAATCAATAATCATATTCTATGGTTTATTATTGATATCTTGGTTATAATAAGCAATGTAACAATCGGCTTGTATCTATTATTTCGCAAGTAATATTAAGTAGGTGCACGTATGAAAAAATCATTATTCTTTTTGTCAATCTTTTACATGACTTTTTTATTCCCGTTAAACTCCAAGCCAATAATATTAATTCGAGTTGATGGTACAATAAATCCTGCTGCTTCTGCTTTTATTGAACGCGGAATTAAGTCTGCTGTTGAGAAGAAAGCCGAGTGTCTAATTATAGAGCTAAACACACCCGGCGGTTTACTGGAGTCTACTCGCATCATTGTAAAAAATCTTCTTGAATCAGAACTTCCTATAATAGTTTATGTTACACCTGCAGGTTCGAGAGCAGGCTCTGCAGGCGTATTTATAACATTGGCTGCGCACATAGCAGCAATGGCACCTGGAACAAATGTTGGAGCTGCCCATCCTGTTAGTGCAGAGGGCAAGATGGACTCCATAATGAACGAAAAAGCAACAAATGATGCGGCTGCATTCATAAGAACTATAGCAGAAAAGCGTAAACGAAATCTTAAATGGGCAGAGAATGCTGTTCGCAAGAGTGAGTCAATCACAGAAACAGAAGCTTTGAAGCTAAATGTGATAGATTTGATCGCCAAAAACCGGGATGATTTACTTGCACAAATAGATGGTAAGGAGGTAGAGACTTCAACCGGTAAACATGTTCTGGATACTAAAAATGGAGTAATTCAAACAATAGAAATGGGTTGGGTCGAAAAATTACTTGACATTCTAAGTAATCCAAATGTTGCTTTAATACTATTTCAACTTGGGGTAATCGGCTTGATAGTGGAATTATATAATCCAGGTGCTATATTCCCAGGTGTGGTTGGTGTAATATCTCTTGTTCTTGCATTCTATTCCATGCATACCCTGCCTGTTAATTATGCTGGGCTTGCACTTATCATATTTGGAATTATTTTGTTTCTTTTAGAAATTAAAATTACAAGTCACGGTATGTTAGCAATAGGCGGTGCTGTTTCATTATTTTTAGGGTCAATTATGCTTATTAAGCCCTCAAGTATGCTTGAACTCGCTGAGATTTCTTTATCTGTCGTAATAGCAATAGTGGTAATAACTACTGCCTTTTTCATTTTCATACTTGGGTACGGAATTAGAGCCTTAAGGAAACAACCAAGTATGGGATCTGAAGGCATGGTTGGAGAAATTGGTGAAGCCATAACGGATATTGATCCAGTTGGAACAATAAAAGTACATGGAGAAATATGGCGAGCAGAAGCGGTTCAGGGTAAGATTCAAAAAGGTGAATCCGTACGTATTAAAGGAATTGAGAAATTAACACTTAAAGTTGAACGTTTGTCAAACTCAAATAAAGGAGATTGAGCCATGCAATTCATAGTGATTCTATTAATCGTCGGAATTCTATTTGTATTAATGATAATTCCGAACATATTCAAAATTCTGCGCGAATATGAACGCGCCGTCATTTTTAGATTTGGAAGATTAGCAAAAGCTATTGTAAACCCCGGAGGTAGTGGTAATGGTCCTGGAATAATAGTAGTTCTTCCCTTCATTGATAGAGTAGTAAAAGTAAGTTTAAGAACTATTGTGATGGATGTTCCACCTCAGGATATAATAACACAGGATAATGTTTCCATAAAAGTCAATGCAGTTGTATACTTCAGAGTAATAGATCCAGAAAAAGCTATCACAGAGGTAGAAAATTATCTATTTGCCACTTCTCAGCTTTCCCAGACTACATTAAGAAGTGTTCTTGGACAATCTGAGCTCGATGAATTACTTGCACAAAGAGAAAAAATAAACCAAAAATTACAGCAAATAATAGACAGCCATACAGAGCCATGGGGAATAAAAGTTTCTAATGTCGAAGTAAAACAAATTGATTTACCACAAGAAATGCAACGTGCTATGGCTAAGCAAGCGGAAGCTGAGCGTGAACGCAGAGCAAAAGTTATAGCAGCTGAAGGTGAATATCAAGCATCACAGAAACTCGCCGAAGCAGCAAAGGTTTTAAGCGAACAATCCAGTGCAATTACACTGAGATATTTACAGACACTTAGAGAGATAGCAACGGAAAACAACTCGACAACAATATTCCCGGTGCCTGTTGATTTACTTAAACCGTTTTTAGAAAATAAAAAATGATTAATGAATTCATTGCTCTACGGACATAATCCCGAAGAGCGTGTAGTTGCTGTTGAGCAACTTAACGATCAAAAAGTTAGACTTTTCAAAAGAATTGAGGGGAAGGTTCTACATAAAGATGTAGATTTCTTCCCCTTTTTCTTTCTTTCGGATCAATCACTTCTAGCCGGGTACCCAAACAATTTCTGGTTGAAAGAGCTATCGGGCAACAATTTCTATAAATATATTGCTGCATTTCAAAAATGGAGTGAAATGTGGGAAGCCATACGCTACATAATACAAAAATATAATAAACTCTATCAAACAAAAATCAATTCATATTTAGAATTAAAAGAAGTATTATTGCGCCCAGATCCTGTACGCCAATTTTTGCTTCAATCAGGTACTACCATGTTTAAAGGAATGCAATATGATGAACTTGTTATCCTTTATATTGACATTTTGGCTAAGCCAAATGAAAAATCTAAATCAAAAACGAAAGATGAAGATATTATAATAATATCGCTATTATCGAAAAATGGAGAATACTCAATAAAATTCAATAAAGGGAAACAAGAAAAATCACTTAATGAATTTCTTCAAATCATTTCAAAAACTGATCCAGACTTCATAGTAGGTTATGGTAACGTTAAAAGTAATCTCTCTGTTCTGGCGAAATATCTTAGTAAATATAATTTACCTTTGGAAATAGGAAGACTCAAAAATAAAAAAGCTAGCCCGTTAACTCCTACAATTCAAAGTGAAAATCCTTCGATATCTGCATTTGGCCGCTATATTATTGATTTATCAGAACTTTTGGAAAGCGAATTTAACCTAAAAAAATCAGAGTCACCAAATAGCATCTATTTCGTGGCTAAGTTCAATGGCATAACTTATAACGAAGATATAATTATTCAAGGGAATAACATCAGCAAAGAATGGAAACTAAATCCAGAGAAAGTAATAAGTTTTTCTAAACAAAATGTTCAACTAATTAAAAGTCTTTCGGATATATACTTACCATTTACATTCAATTTATCTCAAATCTGTCCATTTGATATAAGACTGCTTATGCGAACTGGTCCCTATGCTCGAATTGAGTCATTAATACTAAGAGAATATGTAAGACAAAAACATTCAGTTCCATGTGCTCCTGAGGTTTCCCGTGCTATTTCAATTCCAAGTGAAATCTTTTACTCAGGTATATATAAAGATGTCTATTACATTAAAATTAGTGAACTATATCCTGAACTAATCCTAGATAACAATATTAAACCCAAAAATGATCAGCTCAACGTTTTTACAACATTAATTAAAGAGATAAAATCAAGGTCTGAAAAGTTAATGGATAAAACTGTGCAGAAAAATGTACATACTACTCATGTAGATGCCTTCAATTACTTGCTGGACTGCTTCCATCAATATCTTGGTTATCCAAAAGGTTTGTTTGCTGATCCCGAGCAGGCCGAAAAATTAAACAACCTCGCAAAAGATGTATTTAAAGAAATAATTAAACATACAGAACTGTTCAATGCCACAATAATTCAAACTGATGCAAACGGATTCTTCTTACTCATGCCTGATAATGTTATTAATGAAAATGATCGTAGTCTATTCTTAGATAGACTATCGCAGAAGATACCACATAAGGTTAAACTAATAATAAAATCATATTATCCAAGAATGTTAAGCTTTAAACGGGGAAATTATGCTGTTATTGACGCCAATAATAATATGCACATTAGAGGTACATATTTGATTCCGCATGGAGTCGAAAAATATATAAGAACTTTCAATCAAAGAGTTATAGAATGTTTGTTAACCGAAGATTTTAAGAGGCTACACCACACCTACGCAAGTGCATATATCCAGATTGTCAAACATAAGTGGACTGTTTTTGACTTTTGCAAGGAAGAAATTGCACCAATGGATACATCTACATACAAGGAACAGATGTCTAGGGGCTCAATCTCACCTTTACCAGCAATGGAAGCTGTGTTGAACGCAGGTCTTTATGTAAAGGAAGGGGATAAAATTCTTTATTATTTTACAGACTCAGAAGGCACTACTAATAAGTCATTAAATACAAAAATAGCTCAGGAATGGAACTCCAGTATTCCAGATGAAAAAACAGGCTATTACTTATCGAGACTTCAAGAAACTATCAATAAGTACAAAGAACTTTTTGAGGAGGGTGCTTTTAACAGAATTTTTACATTAGATGAGATTTTCGGTTTTTCAGACGAAAAAATAAGGGTGCAAAACCGAAGAATTTCTGAGGAGCCTTCCGTAGATAAACTGGATATTGAAACCCACAAGGGCATCTGGCTTGAAGAACCTGATGGCTTCCTTGGAAGTTTTTAAAGTACTTGCTTTTTAATTTATCAAATCGTAATATATTTATGCAGTTCACTACACCGTATTTTGTTCATTGAATATAGGTTTTAGCTATAATTTATATTGTGCAAGTAACAAAAGCACAATTATTCCTGAAACAATTCCTACCTCTTAGCACAAAGATAAATTCATAGCTTTATAAAATTTAAAAATTATCCTGTATTCTAAAGCAGAATATTGGTGTAATGTTTAACATAATAATAGAGGTAAGCTCTTATGGAGCAGGGTACAGTTAAGTGGTTCAACAATTCAAAAGGATACGGCTTCATCAAAAGAAACAATGGTGAGGACGTGTTCGTTCACTACAAAGCTATCGATGGAGATGGCTACAAAACTCTAAAAGAAGGCGACAAAGTAGAATTCGAAGTTGAGCAAGGGCCTAAAGGCTTACAGGCCGTAAAGGTTTCCAAAATAGGCTAAGCTTCAGATTTCTAAGTGCCACAAAAAGCCCGTCTGATTTATGACGGGCTTTTGCTTTATGATTGCATATAATTACGGATCTTACTTTCTCTCCAAACTCTTTATAAATTTTCTGTATATTGTGTAAAATCGTGCCAATGGAAAGCCAACCACGTTATAGTAACACCCTTCGATTTTCTCAATAAAAACTGCACCAAAGTCATCCTGTATTCCATATGCTCCGGCCTTGTCCAATGGAGCCCCTGTCCTAACATATAGGTCTATTTCACTATCTTCTAATTTTCTAAATTTTACTTTTGTTTTTTCCACAAACTCAATATGTTTACCGCTCCGCACATCAATTAATGAACATCCGGTATAAACGGTATGGATGCGATCACTTAACATCCTCAACATCTTTTTCGCCTCTGCCTTCGATTTGGGCTTTTTTATGATCATGCCATCAAGTATTACAACGGTATCTGCTCCAATCACTATGCCTTCCTTCAATCTCTTCGCGACCTCCGAAGCTTTTTTGAAGGCTAATTGCTTTACATTAACGGCCGGACTGAGATCTTTATTTATTAATTCTTTTATGTTGCTGGGAATAACCTTAAAACGTAGGCCTATTTGTTTCAGCAAAGCTCTTCTTCTTGGTGAAGCAGAAGCTAAAACCAAATGTAATTTCCGATCATGCATTTAAATAATAAAAAAGCGACGCTCATCGCCTCGCTTTCTAATTGTTCATATTTTTAATTTTGTAATTACCTGAATAGAGCCTTTATACTTCCCCACGTTCTCTTGGATGCCGAGCTCGCTCCTTCGTAATGAACAGCATAATGGCTCGTTTCCACATTATTCTTTGTTTGATCACAAAAAACTATGACTGCTTTATACAGGAAAACAGTGCCATCAGTTTTATAAAGATTATCATCCTCTACTTCGTAAACTCCCTGGCCATTAGGTTTTATCACTGAAACAAGAGTCCATATTTTACCCTCGGGGTTACTTCTGTAAATTTCAACTTGTTTTATCCCCTGCTCAGAATTAAGTCGTATGATAATTTTGAAACCATTTGAAGTTGATACAACAGAAAGTGTATCCTGTGCAATAAGTAAGTTTGCACTTCCTATTAAGAAAATTGCAAAATAAATAATCACTCTTTTCATAATTATTAATCTATCTCTTGTCCTTTTAGGAATATAAAACTCTAAAATGTTTTAAGCAAGTGAAATATTAAGAAAAATCCATTATTTTTAGGTTTGTTTAATCCAACATTCAGTTATTCGCATTTTTTGTCAATTCAGATACTAAAACGCCTATTAGAATCAAAAACCCTCCTATTATGCCTCGTAAATTTAGCATTTCTCCTTTTAAGAGGTAAGCAAAAATAGACGCGAATAATGGCTCAAGTGAATATATTACAGCACTCCTCGTAGGTGTAGTGTATTTCTGGTATTTAGCCATTACAAATAACGCTACCACAGTGGGCATGATAACCATATAAGCCATCAATGCGAAAAATAATGTATTTGAAACCAGAATTGGCCTTTCTAGAACATACATAAAAACGATCGCCAAAATTGCATTTGTGAGAAATTGTACGATAGTTAGTAATGATGGTTCAAATTTATTTGAAAACACGTTAATGTAAACTATGTATATGGAAAATATCAAAGCACACAATAAAGTCCATGCATCACCTACATTAAAATTGACATCAAATGGTGATGTCATAAGAAACAGTCCAATTAAAACTAAAAATATGCCTAAGATATTGCCCATTGTCGGTATGGATTTGTAAATTATGTATTGAAAAAAAGGGGTAAAAACTACAGACATACCAGTAATAAATGCTGATTTCGAAGCAGATGTATATTTTAGCCCTACAGTTTGAGAAATAAATCCTAAGAATAACAATACTCCTAAAAAAAGTCCACTCAATATGGATGCTTTCGATAATCTAATTTTCTTGTATAAGAAAAAAGGGATAAAAATAATGCTTGCCAAAGAAAACCTAAGGGCCGTATATACGAAAGGAGTAACATTTTGAAGAAGAATTTTTGTAATAATAAAAGTACTTCCCCAGACTAGCGTAATACAAACAAGATAAACTTCCGCACGTGTTCGGGTCAATTTTTCTCCTATTAGAGATTATTCAGAAGAATTTTAATACGATGCAAAAAGTCTTCCCCATTGGCTTTCGCTTAACCATCTCTTGTAAGTGTGCCTATCTTTGAATGGCCATCGATAGTAGTCATGATAGAATTCAGAACCGAATATGAAAAGATTTACAACGGGGGTCCTAAAAAAGAACGCCTGTAGTCGTTTTAAAAACCCAAACCATAGTAAATCGCCTGCCATACTAGCTAAATTGTCTCCGACTTCAAATTTCCAATTTTCGTTTGTTATATCTTCTCCGACCACTTTAATTTCTCTTGTTTCTCCACAGCCCAGACCACATTCATGAGCTAATTTTATATATTTTATTGAAAGCGGATCGAAGCCCATCATCTTTGCTGCAACTGCATCAATAGCAACTTGATCAGCACTGGCAAGTATGTAATTTTTTTCAACTGGTATCATAGTCCTTGGTCCCGGTCCATTACCAGCCGTTGTTCCATCCATCAAAGCAAATATTCCTGTATGAATTTCCTTCTGAATCGTCAATAAATCAACAAGCGTCTCATGAATCCAGGTATGTGTATAATGCCTGTGTGTACTTAGTAATCCACCGAATGCGTTCTTCATTGCACCAGTTGTTGTGGTATATATATGGCATTTTACGGTAGGAAGATGAACTATGTTTTTACCAAAAAAGTAATCTGGCACCTTGATTCCATCGGGAAAAATTTGATCAAGCACCAATAAATATGATTTAGGTTTATATTCGACCCATTTCATGTCTTCATTTTTGAAATTAAAAAGCACTGGTATATTATATTTCTTGAAAATCGGCCGATATTTATTTAAGTCCTCGCCTTTAAATGCATTAGTGACAACGGTTTTGTTTTGTACGCAAACGATGTCTTTATATCCATTATTCAATAGCGCTAGAATTGAGCCCTCAAGTTGCCATGGAGTTGTATTTGCTCCCGGAAAAGGAAAATGCCATGAAATATTATCTTTAAGTATAGTAGTTGTATTTGGCAGCAGAGAATTTTTAAGTCCAGCCAGTTCCATTGCACGTTGTATATCATCTAAAACTGTATCAGGTCTGGTTTTAACTACTGCAACAACAGGTGTTTGAGTTGGAAGTCCTTCTATTCTCTTCGGTGGTTTTGGTTGTGGAAACTTCATTTGACCTCTCCTGTACCTGAAATTTTTATATATAAATTATGATTACGCATGTTATAAACCACAGCAAAATATTCACAATGGAAGGATAGTCACTTAAAAGTATATGCATTGGATTGTCATCCACTTTCTTCTGTCTTACTAACCAAATGTACCTAAATATGCCAAATAACACAAACACAGTGGAAAAGATAAGATTCTCGGTGCCAAATATATGTATCGTTCGTTCTGCCACGGTATACAGTGCATAGGAAATAGCCATACCAGATGCAGAGATAACCATAATTTGATCTATAAATTCAACATCATAGTATTTCAACACATGCCTTCCAAGGTAGTTTTCGGATGAAGAGCTTAAAATAAGTTCTCCTCTCCTTTTTGAGAAAGCAAGAAATACAGAAATAAACAAAGTGCACAATATTAACCACGGTGATATATCAACGTTAATTGCAAAAACACCTGCAAGTACGCGAAGCATAAATCCACCGGCTACAATGAAAACATCAACCAGAACTATTTTCTTAAGCCAGAAAGTATATAATAGATTGGCTACAACATAAACAAGCAAAGTATACCAAAATAATTCAGGAAGTACAGGAATTAATATAACGAGGATAAAGGATAATATTACTGCAATTCCAATTGCAACACCGATCTTCAATCTCCCTGCAGCTATTGGGCGATGCCGCTTTATTGGGTGATGCCGATCCGTTTCCCTATCCATAATATCATTGATGATGTATACAACACTCGATGCAAGGCAAAAGCATATGAAAGCTATTATTGATTTTATGAAATAATATGATTCAAATAAGTGCCTCGAAAAAATTAATGGTGCAAATATGAAAACGTTTTTCAGCCATTGTGTTGCTCTTAGAAGTTTTATAACGTCAATCAACTTTTCCATGAGTATTCCTTCATAAATGAACTATCTATGTACGGCCAAATCTTTTATCAAGTTCTTCAAGTGAAATACGAATCACTATCGGTCTACCATGCGGACATACGTATGGCATTTTTGTTAAGAATAAGTGCTCAATTAAAGATATCATTTCGTGTACACTTAGTTTATCACCCGATTTTATAGCCGCCTTACACGCAAACGATTTTGCAATATTATCTCTTACGTCCTTTACTCCCGCATTTTCGTTATTCCTGTACTCATCAAGAACTTCTTGCAGTATTCTTCTTTCATTACCAGCACGTACATCTGAAGGAATACCTTCTATAATAACTGTGTTTTTACCAAACAATCTCATATCAAAACCTAAAACTACCAGATGCGGTAAAAGTTCTTTAACGAGTTCATAATCTCTAACTCCGAGGTCAATAGTCTCTGGGAAAAGTAGCTGTTGAGAAGAAGGCAAGCTGTTTTCAAATGTTGAAAGAACCTTCTCATAAATTATCCTCTCATGGGCAACATGCTGGTCTATAATTAACAATCCACTTTTTACCTGTGCAAATATATATCTGTTATGAATTTGCCAGATTGGTTTACTTCCTGTAGCTGTCTCTGTTTCCATACCTTCTTTTCTTATTTCCTCAGTATCCACTGTTTTGCCTACCAAATCTACAGATGTGATTATTTTATCACTTTCTTTTTCTGCGGAAATAAAAAGGTTTTCATCAAGATGCTCTAATGGTTTCAATGGAAAAATTGGTGCGCCTGTTAGTCTAAGTTTCTCCCCAAACTCCTTTTCATTTAACGTATCTCTATATTGAATGTCTAAATTATCGTTCTGGTTTTTAAGGCTAACTGCCGGAATTAAATTATTCGATGATAGCGACTTCCTTGTTACCGTTAAAACGGTCTTATACACATCCGATTCATTTTCAAACTTTACTTCAAGCTTTGTTGGATGAACATTCACATCAACTTTTCTGGGATCCATTTCAAGAAATAAAATAAAAAAAGGGAACATTCCTCTTTCAATTACACTCTCATATGCCTGAAAAACAGCATGGTTTATCATTTTGTTATAGATATATCTTTTATTCAGGAACACAAATTGTTCAGCTCGATTTCTACGTAGAAAGTTTGGCTTACTTATAAAACCAAAAATTCTTGCTACCGGAGTAACTTCATCAATTTGCAGTAAATTTTCAAATTGTGTTTGACCAAAAATGTTTTTTACTCTGTTTTCCAGAGTTTCAGCCTTCAGGTCAAACAATATTTCGTCTTCGCTAATGTATTTCCATTCAACGTCTGGAAATGCTAGCGCCATTCTTGATACTACATCTGTTATATTTCTTAGTTCCGTTTGATTTGACTTCAGAAAATTTCGTCTTGCAGGGGTATTATAGAATAGGTTTCTTACTAAAATACATGTCCCCCGTTCCATCGAAGCTTTTGTCTTCTCCTTAAGTACATCTCCCTCCACTCGAATCACAGTTGCAAGTTCGTCTTCTATAGAACGTGTCTTTAACTCAACCTGCGAAACCGCTGCAATTGAGGCAAGGGCTTCACCACGAAAGCCCATTGTTTTTATTCCTTCCAGATCTTCCGCAGACCGTATCTTGCTTGTCGAGTGCCTCTTAAAAGCAAGTGAAGCATCAAGTTCAGACATACCTTCGCCATTATCAACTATCTGAATAAGAGATTTGCCCGCATCTTTCACTTTTATTGTAATTCGGCTAGCTCCAGCGTCAATAGCATTTTCTATAAGTTCCTTAACAACAGATGCTGGTCTTTGCACGACTTCGCCTGCTGCAATTTTATTGGCAACATCAGGAGATAATATTTTAATTTTTGAAGGCATTTTTCTGTTTAATTCGATAACACTAATTGAATTCGCCTAAATATTTACTCCTTCAGAAATAATTTCTCCAAATAATGCATTTACAAAAAGATTGGAGTTAAAGACCTGGAGATCATCCATGGCTTCACCTACACCAATATACTTCACCGGTATTTTGGTTTCCTTATAAATCGTCAAAACAATACCACCCTTTGCAGTTCCGTCTAATTTGGAAAGTACCAAACCTGTTATGTTAACAGCTTCACCAAAATATTTTACTTGCTGTAAACCATTTTGCCCAACTGTTGCATCAAGAACTAGAAGGACCTCATGTGGAGCACCGGGCAATCTCTTATCCATTACGCGCTGTATTTTTTTTAACTCTTCCATCAAGTTTTTCTTTGTGTGTAATCTTCCAGCAGTATCTATTATGACTACATCGGCCTGTCTTGAAATAGCAGAGCTTAATGTATCATAAGCAACAGCAGCAGGATCAGAACCCTGAATTTGCTGAATTATATCTACCTGAGCTCTTTTTGCCCATATTTCAAGTTGCTCGTTTGCTGCAGCTCTGAAAGTATCCGCAGCTCCAATTAGTACTTTAAATCCAGAATTCTTGTATAAATATGCCAGCTTAGCAACTGTCGTTGTCTTCCCAACGCCGTTTACTCCTACAACCATTATGACATGAGGTATAGATTTAATCGTCAAATCATAGTTTGAATCTTCAGCACCAACACCACAATCCAGCATTTTCAAAATCTCATCTTTTAGTATTGGTAATAATTGTGAAGTCGATTGATACTTTTCCTCTTTCACACGATTCTTTAGATTGTTTAATATTATTTCTGTAGTTTCCGTTCCTACATCGCCAGCTATCAATATTTCTTCAAGTTTTTCCAATAGTTCAGTATCGATTTTACTCTTTTGGGATATTAGTTGCTGGATCTTTCCAACAATTGAATCCCTTGTTTTTGACAGACCAATTTTCAGATTTTTGATTCTATGTTTTAAATCCATAACTCTATTATCCCTGGTCTCCAACAGTTCTGCCGATAAAAAGCCTATTTGCATAAACAAACGAAGACCATACTAGAAGAATTACACTAATCAACATAGTTAGATCCTTGAGCAATTCAAGTGATTCAATTCTCAGAGTGGCAAGGAAAAATACAACCGCAACAATACTTACATAGATTTTACCTAACCAGTTAGATTGTGGCACAATCTTTTTCTTTTTCATTATAAATATTGCCCCAAACATTATCAGCAGGTCTCTTGCAAAAATCAAAACTGCATACCATAGTGGAATATCTCCCACATAAACTAATAAAACTGCATATATGCAAATTGCAACCTTATCAGCCAACGGATCGATAATTTTTCCATAATCAGTAATCTGATGCCATTTTCTAGCTATCATTCCGTCAAGAAAATCCGTTGCAACAGCAAAAATTATTAAGCTCGCGGTTATTATTCTATGGTATTCGGCTTCATTAATAAGGAAATAACCTATTGGTATTATAAGGAAAATCCTTGTTATGCTTAGAATATTGGGTATAGTAAAAAATCTATTCATCAAAAATTACGAATCGGTTATAAAAATTTAACCTGTGTGAAAGTAGATACTCGTTTAATTTCTTTTCTTCCAAAAAGATCACACAAGAATAATGATTATTGATTAAAATACTAAAAAAAGAGGGTTCTTCCAAAGATGAATGTTAAAAAAACCTACAAAAATTTTAATTTCTATTAAGTACTAATCAATTCGAAAAAACCATATAATTGAAGCAATTCCATTTGTATTGTTTCATCTTCAAATTGACTACAGCTTTTCAGTCTTCAGTTTCTTCCGGAATAATCCACCAACCTATTAGATATCCAACAAGAAAAGGAAATATTCCCGAGGCAAGGCATAAAACCACAAGAATTAACCTAATTATTGTGGGATCGATTTCCATTAACTCACCTAAGCCACCACATATTCCAGCAATTTTTCTATCTTGACGCGATCTATATAATTTTTTCATAATCTTTACTCCTTTCTCTCTATACAAATATCTTGCCTCTAAGTTTCTTCTTTTCACTTCGAATCTTTTTATTCCTTAATCTCATATCATTAGATGTACACGTTCGTTTAGTTGGAACACGCGCTTTAGCAGGAACCGAGGCAGATTCTAATATCTTAATAAGTTTGTCTATGGCAATTTGCTTGTTTTTCCACTGGCTTCTTGAACTCTGTGAAATTATTCTCAAATTTCCAGATTTATCAAGCTTAGAATGCAAATTTGTAATCAATTCTTTAAGATTTTTATCAGAAATATTTTCTAAATCATTTATATTGAAGATTAACTCTGCTTTCGTCTCCAATTTATTAATATTTTGTCCGCCCGGCCCACTGCTTTTGCTTGTTTTAAATTTTATCTTCGAGGATGGAATTTTAATATTAGGAGTTACGCTAATAAATTTTTCTTTCATTTAATCCATACTAGTAAAAATAGTAATGGGCTGATATTTGGGGCAGGGGTATAATTCTTCCATCGGAGAAAAAAACGAATAACCCTGCTATAGTAACATGGAAAGCTTCCTGTACGTGAAATTCACTTCCCACACCAGCACCTATTCGGAAAGGACCAGACACTTCATTAGAATTTACACCTTTATAATAATAACCAATAGCTGCATCCAAAAATAGACGCATGGATTTGTTTCTTGTAAAGTCATATTGATATTCACCACCTAAACAACTCGAAAGCTTTGACGAAGTTTTAATTATTCCCATGACCACTTGCAGTGAAGATTTAGAGGGAAGATGAACTCGAAAACTAACTCCTATTCCAGAAGCCCAACCCGCAGAAAGTCCTATTCCATACACTGGATTTTTCATATCTTCCACTTTTCCTAGATCCGAAGTTGTCGCCTGTGAAAAACTAATCGAAACCATAAGTATTGTAAACATTGATAAATGTAAAAACCACTTCACCATATCAACCTCTCTTGTATGTGATAATAACCTAAACACATAACAAAGTTACAATATTTAATTCAAAAAGCAAAACATCGATGAAAATCATAATTATATTTGTATTCCTTGCTATGGTGATTATGGTGATTTATGTAGATTTTGGGAATCAAACTAATTCACCTTTATTGTTTCGAGCCCGTGCGCATTTTTGCTTGTTTCCGAGCGTCGAAGTAAAAATGCAAAAAGAAAAGCAAATAATCCCAAAGATGAAAAAATCCACATTCCTAAATTATAGCCGCCTGGGTTTTTTGCACTTGCTCCTCCATAATCATTTACCCATCCAATTAAAAGATTGAAACCAGCTAAACCAATATTTTGTACCATTGTCATTAATCCTAATGCAGTACCTAATTTTGACTGGTCTACTATATATGCAACAGATGGCCACATTACACCAGGTATTAAAGAAAAGGCAATACCCATCATAGCCATTGGAATATAAAGTGGAACATCAGTATATGCCATTATCAGATAAACAGGTATCAATAGCAATGAACCAAACATCATAAACAACGAACGTTTCCCTACTTTGTCCACCAGAAAGCCAAATAGCGGAGTAGCAATCATAGCAAAAACAGTAAGCATACTTGAGAGAAATCCTGCATATTCTCTACTGGTTCCGTGAGCTTCTATAAAATATTTTACCGCAAATGTTTGGAAAGGAAATATGGCTGAATAGAAAGTTAAACATAACAAAACTATATACCAATATGATTTACCAAAGGCCAGTATATCTCTAAATATTACTTTATCTGTTTCAACAGGAATTATTAATTTTGATGATTTTTCTGAACAAGCTTCAAGTACATAGTATAAAATTGAACCGATAACACATATAATTCCAAATATACTAGCTATTATTAAAGGCGTTTGCCAGTACTCATAGGCTTTAGGTGCCCATGATGGTGAATTTAATGCTACGAATGAACCCAGACGAGCAATTGTCAGATTTAAGCCGAAGGCAAAGCTTAATTCTTTTCCCTTAAACCATTTCGCTACTGCCGTTGTAATTGCAACTATTAAAGATTCAGCCCCAATTCCAAATATTAGTCTACCTGTCGCCATTAATTCAAGTCTCGGTGTAAGTGCAGTAATAATAGCACCCGTTAAACACAAAACTGAAAATATCAATGTTGCCTTTCTTGTCCCCAATCTATCAATTACAAATCCCCCAATGAGAACCATAAAAATATTTGGTATGCTATATATGGCCTGTAACAAGCCTATATTAGAGTCAGAAAAGCCTAACTGATTTGCCAAGACATCAGCCATTGGACTAATGGCATCATAGATGTAGTAGTTCCCAAACATAGATAGACTTATCACAAAAAGAATTATCCATCGCATCAGCTTTGAAATTATTCCTTTTTTTGAACCAGCATTGTTTAAACCAGTATCCACAATAAATCTCCCCAAGATATTTTGGTTTCCTTTTTTTATATCTTACTTGGAAAAGTATGTTACATAAACATTAATAAAATTACAAAATATTTTTACTTTATATATTATTGACATTCTTGAATTGTTTTCCCTTGCGAATTTATATAAACTGTTTCTTAATTGGTTGCAACATTGAAAAATTATTACGGTCGTTCTAAAAAGGGGAATATCAAATAATCTACGTTAAAATTTGTTAGAGGTATGAGGTATATTGATGCTGTTAATTTCGTAAACTAAAAATAGCAGTCTAGAAGATTAGAATATACTAGATACTTTACTTACCGCTTTTCCTGGGTAATATAAATTCATTAAGTATTTCATTAATCGATTTAATTTCTGACTCCATTTTCTTGTATTGAACAGCATTTATAATTCCAAGCTCTTTAGTTTTCTCAACATCTGCATTTAGCTTCTTAAGATATGCTTTTGCTACCATATAATACTGCTGAGCCTTTTTATCTTTTTTCTTTAATTTTCCTTGTTCTATATTTGTCGGAATTGCCACCGCAGTATTTCGCATATTAGCAACTAGCATCTTCATTTCATCAGAATCATATGAGTTTGGGATAGAAAATATTGCTTTCATTAAGCTATGACTTTTTCTCTCAAGATCATTAATCATATAATTATCTTCCCAAAAGCATTATATAAAATTATTAGGACATATTTTTTAAATTCTTTAAAATTTCGATCAGATAATTATAGAATCTCTCAACGCTATCAATATAAACCTTTTCCTCCGGAGAATGCACTCCCTCGATTGTAGGTCCTATTGATATCATATCCATACCTGGATATTTTTCACCGATTATTCCACATTCAAGACCGGCATGAACAGCTTTTACTTCCGGCTTTTTCCCAAACATATTTTTGTAAATATCCTTAGCAAGCTTAAGAATCGGTGAATTTAAATTTGGCTTCCAACCAGGATAACCAGAGTTTGTTTCTACTTTTGCACCGGCAAGTTCAAATATGGTAGCAACAACACCAACAATATCTTCCAGTTCTGAAGCGACAGAGCTTCTTTGACTAGTTGTAATTGAAATTTTGCCGGCATCTGTTTTAACTATTGCAAGATTTGTTGATGTCTCAACAAGATCCTTAACGTCAGCACTCATTTTGATTACACCATGTGGTAAAGCAGTGATAGCCTGTAGCACCTTTTTTTGAATGACTTTCTGCAAAACCTTTCTCTTACCTTTACTTTTTGCCTCATCCATAGTAATTGATAAATCGGGCTCAACAGATGAATATTCTTCACGTATAATAGAGCTGTATTGTGATATTGTTGCACTTGCGTCATTCAGCTTATTAACCGGAATATAGACTAAAGCTTCTGCTTCTCGTGGTATAGCATTACTCTTGTTTCCTCCATCAAAAGAAGCTATTCTGCCACCCAGTCTGCACAAAGGAGAAAGAACTCTACTCATTATTTTAATCGAATTTCCCCTCCCTTTATCAATCTCCAAGCCAGAATGACCTCCTTTCAAACCTTTAACCTTTACAATCACAGGTGCGTACTTAGAGTTAACAGATTGATACTTTGCCTTCCAATATCCTATCGTGTTTCTACCACCCGCGCAACCGATAAATATCTGGCCTTCTTCTTCGGAATCAAGGTTTATTAGGATCTTACTTTCTATAAAGCCTTCCTGCAAATTATTAGCACCAGTTAAGCCCGTTTCTTCATCAACTGTAAAAAGAAATTCGAGCGGTCCATGTTCTATAGATTTATCTTCCATAATTGCCAAACAGATTGCAACACCAATACCATTATCTGCACCCAGGGTAGTTCCATTTGCAGTTAAAATATTTCCATTTACAATAAGCTCAATAGGATCTTTTTCAAAGTTATGAACTTTATCTTTATTTTTCTCACACACCATATCCATATGTGCCTGCAAACAAACCATTGGAAAACTTTCCATGCCCGTTGTGGCTTGTTTCTTTACCGCAACATTTAATGATTTATCACGTCTTACTTCGAGTCCAAGTTTTTTGGCGGTTTCAGCTATGTAATCAGAGATTTTTTTCTCATTCTTTGAGCCTCTTGGTATTTTACTTATTTCTTCAAAATACTTCCAAACACCCTCGGGTTTTAGATTTTCTAATTTTCTTCCCATAAAAAACCTTTCATTTTAACATTCTTTATGATATATCAATCAGTCTTTTCTGTTGAAAAAGTTTTATATATTCATTCACCTTTTTTTCTGCAGGTTCAGCATATTTACCGAACTCTTTTTTCATTTTCAAGGCTATTTCTTCAACTGTTTTTTCCCCATCACAATTATTCCAAACAAAACTACCTAAAAAATCCAGCTTTATGCGTTCGTCTATCTTTTTTCTTTTTGGCAGAAAAAGATCAAGTAACTTATTTCTATCTTTCTGCACAAGAACCACTATTCTTCCTTTTTCTGCAAATTCAAAAGGATGCAGTTTACGAGGTTTAAGCTTTTCAAAATCCAAGGACATGTTATCTGTCCTTTTCATTTTTATTCTCTCCCTGTTGCTTATAAAATTATCCCATATCCATTATTATAACCTCGCTTCTGAACTATTTATTTTTCGAATGTTTATCTAAACTGCTCCAGCAGGTGGTGTTTTTTGACCACGTTTTCCTGCTTGAGCAATTGGGTTAATAATTAAATATAATATAATAATAATAAAAATCGGAATTGCCATCCACGATTGTATAACATGAATTGAAGTCCCAAAAAATGCAGAAATGCTCTCGTACATGGAAATCGTCCAAAATTCGGCTTTTTGACCGATCTGATCCCTTATAAAAACTACTGTAGCTATAAAAAGCCCCATTAAAGCTTCTCCAGCTATTAATCCAGATGCAGATAATATTCCTGCATTCTCAACTCTCACTTTTTGAGCTTCGTCATAGTGCCTTTTGGCTACTATTTTATCAACAATACCCCTTACTATTCCACCAATAAAAATTGCAAAGGTTGTTTCCAGTGGTAGATACATACCCACAGCAAAAAGCATAGGGCTTTTCACTTTTATCAGGATTAAAGCAAAACCCATAACAATTCCGACCAGAACAAGAGGCCATGCCATATCCCCACCAACAATACCTTGCGATAAAGCTGCCATAAGACCTGCCTGTGGAGCAGGCAGGTTTGGTCCACCGAATCCACCTGTTATTGGATTTGCAGCAAGATCGGAGTTGTGCAATATATATAACGGAAAGAACATTATCAGGCTAGCAAGCACAACTCCAATAATATCACCAATTTCCATTTTTGCTGGAGTACCACCTAATATATGTCCTACTTTTAAGTCCTGTAGCATTTCTCCAGCCACTGCTGAAGATACGCAAACTACAGCTGCCACTCCAAGTACTGCTGCCACACCTTCGACTCCTGTAACCCCGATTAGAACCATAGTGAGAGCGGCTACAATTGTTGTCGCCAGTGTCAATCCAGATATCGGATTGTTGGATGAACCGATCATACCAACAAGGTTGCCAGATACAGCAGCAAAGAAGAAACCTGCCACTAGCATCACAATGGCGGAAAGTAATGCGCCGGTTAAGATTCCTGTAAAATAGAAATACAGTCCTATCATTAACACAAATATAGCAGTAATACCTAAAGCAACTGACTTAAACCGAATATCTCTTTCGGTCCTTTCTGTTTTTAACTGAACATGTGTTGATTTCTTTAAATCAGCTACACCTTTTCTAAAACCAAGTAAAAGATTTTTTCTCATTCTCCACAGTGTATAGCATGCTCCGACAAGCATTCCTCCAACAGCAATGGGTCTAACAATGTACCTATAAATATGGTTCGTAAGAATGGACCAGGCTGTATTTGCGTCACCATTTTGACTAATTATATATTTATCGATCATTTGTGGCCCAAGGAAAAAAACCAGTAAAGGCACCAAAAGACCCCACGCCAGAACTCCTCCGGCAAAGTTTAGCGCACCCAATTCAGGACCAATTATGTAACCAACTCCAATGTAAGCCGGTGTTGCTGCTGGTGCTGATATTGTAGTTATTCCGCCTCCCATTATTTTATCAGCATCTCCTTTTAGTCCAAGTTTAACAAAGGATTCCTTAACTTTTCCTACAGCAATTTGGAATTCATTCGATGAGCGAAAGAGTCCAAGACCATCAAGCAATTTTATTATTCCCCCCAAAATCATGGCTTTAAATAACGTGAACGCTGCACCAGCACCGCGTTGACCAGCTTTATGAATTTCTGCTGCAGCTACAGATTCAGGAAAAGGTAATGTCTTGTCTCCAACCATAACACGTCGCAGAACTGTCACGAAGAGAATCCCTAAAATACCTCCGAGCATCATAAGTACTGCAGAAATTATGTACTCCTTCAATAAGCTTTCCGATGTAAAATTCCATATTTTAAGAATGACGAAAGCCGGTATCGTAAAAATAGCTCCCGCAGCCACCGATTCACCGATCGAGCCCACAGTTCGAGCGAAATTTTCTTCCAATATCGTACCCCTCATTATTCTTAGTATTGCCATTCCAATTACTGCTGCAGGGTATGTTGCAGCTATTGTCATTCCTGCCTTCAAACCCAAATAAGCATTTGCGGCTCCTAAAATGACACACATTACCAGACCAATTATCAATGCTCTTGTTGTAAATTCCTTTAGATCTTTACTGGCTGGAACATACGGTAGGAATTTCTTGTTTTCGTTCTTCCCTATTTTATTCGCCATAAATCGTTTCTCCTTGTAGTTATTAAACAGGACATTAACTTCTGCAGGTGTATGAAAAATATTTTGAATAATTATTTCCAGAATCAAAGTAACGACGTATTGATTTGCAACTTAACCTTAGAATGCTGATATGAAAGTGGAATCCCAAAAAGCGCATTATTCTGTAAAGCAAAGCATTCTGTTGAAATTTTGATGGAAGAGAAGATTGCTTAGAATAACAATTTATTTTTAATATTTCCAATATTTTTTCCATTTATTTACATCACTCTATTAAGTAAAGCAATAATTCAATTTCAGAACTCAAAAATTATACTGACTTTTGGTTCTACTCTATCCTGTGGCACAAAGTGATCAAGCTGATTACCGTTTGCATCCCGATCAGAAAAAGTTCGCTGGTATAATGTAGATACCATAAGAAACGGAAACGGCTTATAGCCTACTTCAGCGCTTAAAATAGAATATTCATCGAACATAAATACTTTTCCAATTTTTGCCTTATCGTAACCCGCCCTAATTAAGAATCCTGAAACTTCTGGTAGTTTGAGTTCAGCATGCAGGACACCTTCGTTTTTTGATTTAAAAGGCTCCTGATATCCCGCTATAATTTCAAAGGTATTCAAAATTGAAACAGTCAATTCGCCAAAATAGCCATTACTTGCCGGAACCGTTATCAATGAATCGGATTTACTTCTATTGGTTTGCGAATTATATCGTTCTAATTCATATAATCCATTGAAATACGCAGGAATAAATTTAACGCTATTGAATCTCAATTCATACTTACCTCTTAGTGTAACACCTCCAAATCCTGAAAACAGGGCATTTACTCCTATAGCAGAACCATGTCCGTAATCCAAAATTTTCGCATAGTCTGCGTAAATTATTGATTTAATTATTCTATAAGACAGAATCGGAATACCGAGATCCAGTCCAACAATTGTTAAGGACTTTCCGCTCGAGTCCCACCTGGTAATATTAGCTTTGTCGTGAAAATCAACAGCAATAGTTCCACCTATTTCAAAATTATTTATTACAGGTAATTTCGCAAGATTTGTAAACTTCAATGGCTTTAAATATCCTCTGATTCCAAACAAGCCTTTTTCACTGAAATCACTGTATATGGATTCAAAGCCTAGCTTTTCAAAATTTAAATCGAGTTCCATGCCTACCTTGCGCAAATCGTAGCTCGCTGTATTTCTATAATTATATACTATTGAGCCATGTCCCAGAAGCGAGTAATCAAGTTGGCCCACCCTTACATAAAATGGTTCGCCTTTTTGCGCCCATCTTACATAGCGAATTATGCGCAAGTAATCTCTGAATTTTACATAATCTCCTTTTCTTATTTTTCCTTCTTTATTTATTCTCAAATTTATGTCCAAACCAATACCCAGATTACCAAATTCAAGTTCTGGCATAAGATTCAGCAGGTAATACATTTCTCCATCAATGAAGGTTGCACCAAGTCCAACTGGAAACGCAACATTATTTTTAAATGCTTCCTCTTTCTCATTTTCACTTTGCCCAGAAGCTTGAAAGCCCATTAGAACCGCTATGAGGTTTATTACAATTAGCATTCTATTGGTTTTTTTCATATTGCACCTCCTTTTAAATTTTTTAGAATTTATATACCAAATAATAGTCGACATATAAAAACGGCTGCAAGCATACCAGTGATATCTGCAATCAGTCCAACTGGCACAGCATGTCTTGTATCTTTAATATTGACAGCTCCGAAATACAGCGCAAGTACATAAAATGTTGTTTCCGAGCTTCCATACATAGTTGATGCCAGTATGCCAATAAATGAATCAGGCCCATGGATTTTCATTAGTTCTGTCATAATACCTAAGGATCCGCTACCTGAAAGGGGCCGAATTATAGCCATTGGCAATGTTTCAGCTGGCATGCCAATTAAATTTGTAATAGGCGAAAATAACATTATCAACACATCCATTGCTCCGCTGGCACGGAATATTCCAATAGCAAACAACATCGCTACTAAATAAGGTATAATTCGAATTCCTGTATTGAAACCTTCTTTCGCTCCTTCAACAAATACATCGTATACTCTTATTTTTTTAACAAAACCCCAGATTAGAAAAATTGCAATTATCAATGGTATGGCAACAACTGAAACTATATCTATAATGGACTTGAACATATCGACCATATTTATCTTCCTTTCTTATCATCAAGTTTATATCTTGGTAAGCGCTGAAGAATTTTCGAAGCCAAAACACCTGCAATAGTTGCACAACCAGCACCAAATATAGATGTACCTATTATTATCCCTGGATTTGCAGAACCCGCCGCAGCCCGAACAGCTATAGCTGTTGCAGGAATAAGTATTAAACCACCCGTATTGATAGCTAAAAACGTAACCATTGCATTTGTCGCCGTACCAGCTTTTGGATTTAGCTTGTTAAGTTCTTCCATTGCCTTAAGTCCCATTGGAGTAGCAGCATTGCTTAGACCCAGCATATTTGCAGCAATATTCATTACAATGGCACCGACCGCCGGATGTTCAGTTGGGACATCCGGGAATAATCGTTTTGTAATGGGAGCAAGGATTCTCGTCAATAATTTTATAAAACCTGCTTCTTCAGCAATCTTGATCAAACCTAACCATAGAGCCATTATACCAATTAGTCCAATAGCAATTTGTACAGCTAATGCTGCAAATTCTATTGCAGCCTGAGTAATAGCTTTTAACTTCAAGAATCTAAATGGCTCAAAAACAATACCAGCTTTTGCCCATCCATTCGGTTCAGAGAATTTTATCCATTTAACTTCGCCAGTCAGTTTGCCCTTGCTACTTGACCATTTAGCCATATCTTTCCACCTTGATGGAGTAGAATCATCACAAGTAAAAATAAAATATCCCATTCCATTTTCTGAAATTGTCAAGGTCGCTTTTTGTCTTACCTCTTTTACTTGCGTTTTGATGCCGTAGAAATCATTAAATTGCTTTGCATCAAGATAGAACAGCCCTTCCATTCTTCCGGATGGCACACTATATGGTTGAGAAGCGATAAACCTTACTTCCAGTACAACACCATTTCGATATGGGTCATTAATTTCATCACTTATATCATTTGCTATACCAGCAATCAGGGCAATTACAATAATAAAGAGCCATATATAATTCAGCATAAATTTCCATTGAATTAAGTTTTCAGATATATAATTTAGAGTAAAGATATTCTTTTATATTCAGAAAACCAAGAGGGAGGAAAAACAAAATAAGCTTAAAAATTTCAAGAAAAATGGCAGCAGTTAATCACTCTTGTTTTTTGATGGATCTTTTTTATCAAGTTCCCTATTCCAATCGTCAAAACGCTTAGCCTGCTTTTCATTCAATAATTTACGTATTTCCATTCGTATAGTATCTCCCAGGGCATGGAATCTCTTTTTCAAGGCTTCAAAATCCTCTTTTCTACTCTCTAGAATTGAGTCCACTTTCAACACCTGAACAGAGTCTAACTCGAGTTTTTCTTTTAATATTTTAGTAAAATCTATCTTTGTTTTCCCGGGTAATATGGTGGAATGACGTGACGTTAGCCAGCCAAATAGAACGCCTAGCGCAAAGCTCAATAGAATGAAGAGTATAGTTTTTGTCTTTGGCTTCATTGCATTTACCCTTTATTTTGTCATTATTGCAAGCATCAGCTCATCTTTTGAAATTCCATTTTCGCTCAAAAACATTTTAATAGCAATGGAATCTTTTTTAGTCTCACAACTTATGTATTTACGTACTATGGAGTTTTTATCTATTTCTCTCGTACCCGATAAATCCTCGTAATTAAAAAGAATGAATGCGAATATTAAACAAACAGTAGCTATGGCAAAGGAATTACGTGCTATATTTTCAACAATTTTCCACTTTTGCTCATCCCTTTCTTCTTTTTCTATTAAATCTGAAACTCTCAACACAAAATCATTTCCAAGCTCAAATCCCTTAATTGACTCTATGCATGTTTTGATTTTTTTTGAATTCGCAATAAAATCTTTGCATTCAGAACATCTTTTTAGATGCTCCTCAACAATTTCCCTTTCATGTTTGCCGATCTCGCCATCTATATAAGATGAAACTAATATTTTTAGCTTATTATGTCTCATGTTAATCACTCAAAGTATTTTTGAAGTAATTTTCTCATTTCTTGTCTCGCACGAAAAATTCTAGATTTAACTGCCTCCACCGATAGATTCAAAACGTTTGCTATTTCTTTATAGTCCATATCGTTATATTCTCTCAAAATTAAAACAATCCTATAACTTGGAGATATTCGTTGCAATGCAGATTGAATAATATCTTTTTTTTCTTTTGCCAAAATGACATCAACAGGACTTTCACTTTCTTCTCCATGTATGCTTCCATAAATATTGTCTGTTAAAAAATCAAATGTAATTATTTTTCTTATTTTTTTCCTTCGGATTTCATCAATACAAATGTTAATAACTATTCTATAAAGCCAGCTGTAGAAAGAAACTTTTGGTTCATACCTCATTAACGAATGATAAACTCTAAGAAAAACTTCCTGTACAATATCTTCATTATCAATGTTCTTACCCAATACCAGATATACTAAACTTGCCACTCTGTTCTGGTATTTCTTAACAATTTTTTCAAATGCCTTTTTATCACCTGCCTTAAAGGCATTTATGAGTTTTAAATCGTCTTCCAACTTAAATATTGTAACGAGTCACTATTAAAATAGTTTCTTAGATTTTTGCTTGATTTGAATATTACTCAATTACACCACCATATAGAATATAAACGCTATGATAGATGCATGCTGGCCAAACTGCAAAAACTGGTCTTTTCAGATTTTCGAATATTGCTACTTTTTTGTTTTTTAGTAATTATCAATGCACCATCCGCTTTTCTTATCATAATTTTGATTGAGCTCGAATCTCCTTCTTTGAATATAGAAGGCTTTTACAATAGTTGATATTATCCCACTTAATTCCATGTCATTAATTCGCTTACGGGACAAATTAATAACATTTTTCTTAAAATCTAATAATGTTATATACCTTTTACCCTTCTACACTCAATACTTCTTTGACCAATAATATAGGATATCCATCATTTCTACCCATCTGCTTTCCAGCTTATAATATTTTACCACCTTAATAGGCTTTTTTCAAGCCAATTATGATTTTAGTTAAAAATCTCAGGTAATTACTATCAACGATGAATCGCAATTTAAAATCCTTCTTCTTTTTATATTTGGAAGGTTTTTATTTTTTTGGATAACTGCAAATCTCTTCTTTATTCAATAATAAAATTTTGCATCATTTTGGTGGACCATAGTATTATGCGCTCAAAATTAGCATTATAAAAATCCCTCGACATTATAGTTAATTTTTTCGCATTATAACCTATATCGCCAAGCACTACTACAATAATAGAAGTATCTGTATCACTGCCTATAACATCAATTATCTATTTGCCTTTCTTTACTTTTGACACTAAACTAAAAATACAGACAATTACACTGTTATCAAAAGTTAAATTCAATTGTGGCTTAATAGTATGACATCTATTACGGATTAATGGAAGAAAAAGACATTGATTGTACGCTTTTGATCTAGTTTTTACTGGCAGTTAATTGGATAGATTCTATTAACTTATTATTCCTAATGTTTCCAGATCTTTGATAACTTGTTCTTTATTTCCCCAGTCACTCCAGAAGACACCTTCTACTTTTAGTACGTACATTGAATCAGATTCTTTCTCCAGCACAGACTTAGAAAAGTTCCGTGCTGGTATTTTTTCAAAAACAGCCTTCACAAATTCATCTTCCTCACTTGTACCGTAAAACAACCTCGCTTTCTTAAAAGCTTCATATATTGGTGTAAGGTGTTTTCTGTACATTTTCAATAGCATTTCTGATTTTGCTACTACAACAAGAGAATTCCAGAGCCACCCGTTGTTAAAATATATTAGTGCTAATTTATTATCTGGCTTCTCAACAAATTTCATAACTTTATAGAACCGATTTTCCTCGTGAAGAACAAAATTATGACTCGGTTGAATCCAACCATACTGAGAATTAGCATCCGCTGGTTTTATTCCTAATACTGCAACATTGTTTGGGTATTTTTCCACAAATGAGATAGCTTTTTCGACATAATCCAGAAATCTATCTTCATGTCCAACGAAATGATCTGAAGGAAATATTGTACAAATGCTTTCTGAATCTTGATAATATATTTTCGATAGTGCGAAATAGATGCTAGCGGCAGATTCTCTGTTAGAAGGTGTAAAAATAAGGCTTCTTTTTTCTCTATCTTTTATATTGCCTTTCAAATATGGTTCATGACTCCTATTTATCACAATCTTTATCTGTTTCGGTGGGATCATTTTTTCCACACGATCAAGTGTGTGACGGAGCATGGTCCGGTTACCGATTATCGCTGAGTACTGCTTTGGTCGTACAAAGCCATACTTTTCTTTTATATAGTCTTGCAGTCTTTTCCCCTCTCCTCCTGCAAGTACGATGCCCCAAATGTGATCAGTGGCAATCATACTATTTCCTGGCTTTAAAATTGATAATCAGTTTTTAAAAGAACCTACATTTTTAATCTACACAATGCATAATAACAAGTCAAGAGATCTTACGCTTCATAAACAAACTTGTAAACAAAGCATTACCAATCTGAGACCCCCTTAATTCTCAGATTTCGGTAAATATTATGAATACGAGTGCAAAAATATATAACTATGTATTCCTGTTTTCTATAACATTAACCGCTTTATTTTCCAGAAGAGGATCAAGCAAGTTTATTGTACTACCATGTTCAACTATTTTCCCATCAACGACCCTATCAATATTTATTCCCTTTATTTCTACTGTTTTACCACTTGGACTAATTCCCATATATTCACCTAAATTAGTACCTTTCATCGTATAGCACGTTGCGACCCACTCACCATCAACTATTTGATGGTCAATTGATAAGTGTATATCGGGATATGTAGCACGTATTCCCATTATATGTTTTTTTGCTCCTTCGATACCTAATCTGTATTTTTTATTATTGTATACTTCTGTATAATATGGGGATATGAACTGCGAAATCATATCCGCCTCTCCCTGATTTATTACCTTCTCGATATACTGTTTGACTACTGTTTTTCTGTCTTCTTCCATACCAACCTCCTCACCTTTTAATGGCGCGTTCTTTCATTTTTTCTTTCATTTTTCATCCTTTATATATTTTCATTACTCTCAATTTTAATTTACTACTTATGCATAGCAGTATGCAACCTATATTGTCTCAAATTCGTGACACAATTTTTGTGTAGGAAAATTCCTATTATCAGAAGATAGAAAAAAGCAGGAATTAGATTTTTCTTATAAAAAAAGCCAATTTCTACTATAGAACTGATCTATTTTTTAAATAAAAATCCGATTAAATAATTCCATAGACTCCGTTTGCTTATGAAGTATCTTCAAGTCTTACACTTAGGCAAATTTTAAAAGTCTATTTATTCTACTTTATATTACTAGACGCAAACAAAAGATTACTACCCCAAAAATTACCGCCAATTAATTTTCCTCCATTCATATCCATCTGATTCATAAATTATTGCACCTTGCTCGTCTGTTCTCTCGATTCTTATCGTATGAGCTTTTAATCTGTTTATAACAAATCCTGATGGATGATTGAATCTATTTCCAATTCCAGAAGAAATTAAAGCTATACTGGGTTTAACTATATTCAATAGATCTTCACTCGTTCCTGTTTCACTTCCGTGATGTGCTACTTTTAGTATATTACTTATTAAGAAGTTTCCGTATCGATTTCTAATTTTTAGCTCCATCTCTTTTTCAACATCCCCTGTTAATAATGCAGAAGTATTTCCAAAGCATACTTTAATAACGATGGATGTGTTATTTGCGTTAGAACATCTCAACTCTTCTTTACTCGGATGAATAACGTACAATCTTGCATTAGTATCAACATTTAAATATTGACCTTTAAAAATTCCCCTTATACCTACATTTCTTTTCCTAGCATAACATGCTATATTTTTTAAATCATTGTTTTTGGTTGAATCCATATTAAGAACTAAAGTATCAACTTTACAATTTTCTAATATGGAAATAGCTCCTCCTATATGATCTTTATGTGAATGAGTTAATATCATATATTCGATTTGCGAAATACCATTTCGTTTCAAAAAAGGAACGATACTTCTTTTACCAGCATCCACTGTACCATATTTTGGCCCAGTATCAATCAGGATCCATTTACCATTTGGAAATTTCAGCAATATTGATTCGCCCTCTCCTACGTCCATCATTACCATTTTCAAGATTGATTTATATCCAATAATAATCTTTTGATATAAAATGATATTAAAACACAATAACAGCAGAATTAATAATGGCTTTATTATTTTGCGTTTATTGAAATTAAATATTCCTATTAGTATTAAAAAATAAATGAACACGTAGAACCAGTTAAATGTCCATACTTCAACATATGCCAGCGGCAATTCAGCCATTATTTTTAGAAGTTTTAGTAAACAGTATACTAAAAGATCATTAACAGCAGCATAACATTTTGCAACTTCGATATTGATGTTGGACAAAATAATTTCAGTTGTTCCTATAAAAATATTCAAACCACTTACTGGAACAACAAAAGTATTAGCCACCAATGATATAATTGATGCTCTATTGAAATAATAAATAGTTATTGGAATTGTTCCGAGTTGTGCTGAAATCGAAACTGCAACTATTTTTAAAAAAGGTACAATAATTTTTGTCCACTTCCTTTCTGTATTAAATGAGTTGATAGCCCTTGCAAAAAATGGATAAAAATACACAATAGATAAGACTGCAGAAAACGATAACTGGAAACCCACATCGAATAGATTTTTTGTGTCTAAAAGAAGAATTATTAATCCTGCTAAACTAATTGAATTGTAAATATCTGTTTTACGTTCAACTACGCTTGCCAGTATCAGAACGATAATCATAATCGTAGCTCTAACAACAGAAGCACTGGAGCCGACTATTAACATGTATACAATAACGCCAAATATTGTTAGAATCTTTATTGCCTTTCGAGGCACACGAATAAAACCAAATATCACGTAAAAAACAAAAGCTATAAATGCGACGTTAGAACCAGATACCGCTAATATGTGAATTGTCCCCGTATCAATAAAAGCTTGTTTTATGTCATTGGGAATTTCAGTTCTGTATCCGAAGATTATTCCTTTAAGAAAACTTCCGATAACAGGTGCATGCAATGAATCAATAGCGCTATAAAGCTTGTCTCTGACATAATACAATATGGTTTCTGGATTCAACGATTTACTGCTATCCAGGATTTCCAGGCAATCTGTTCCTTTCGTGGAGATAACACCATGTATATCATTAATTCTTAGATAATTGCCATAATCAAATTCACCTGGATTTCGTGCAAAAGGAAACTGTTCCAAAACGCCTTTTAATTTTATCATTATTCCAAAATGTAGTTTTTCACGCAAATTCTCATTTCCGAATATTTTATGTTTGATATAAATTCTGCGTTTTGTTTTGTCGATCCGTTGAGCACGCAGTATACTATCACATTTTACTATATACGTAATTTTATTCCACTCCTGATATGGTTTTGAGTCTATTTTTCCCCATAAAACGACCTGTTCGTTACCTAAGTCAGAGCTTAATTCAGCAGAATAGAAATTTCTTAAATTGAAGGAATGAACAAAACAGCCAGTTAAGATTAAAAGGCATTGCAACAAGATATCGATATAATTTAGCCAAACCCTTAAAATGACACACAGAATAGCAATTAACAAGAAAGCTATAGAAAAAATAAATGAATAAACCGGATCAACTGAAAAGAATTCGGCAAAAAAAATTCCAACAATAAGTAGTATAACAACTCTTAATGCCGGACAGCGTTTAAGCATTTCTTATTTTAGGTAATTTAGAATACTTGGCGCTATATCTAAAAGATTTCTTATTTTATTTCCTAATGATTTTCGATTATCACCAACTATTATACAAGGCACATTATTAATTGTGTGGGATTTGGTGCTCAGATCTTCTACATTACCATGATCGCTCACAATTATCAACGTTACATTTCGCAGGTTTTGTTCCAGAAATCCGTGTAAAAAATCATCTAACTTTTCTAAAACTCCAACAGCTTCATCCATATTTCTTCTATGGCCGGCATGATCAGGAAGCCAGTATTCAAATACACTCAAATCGTTATTAATAGCAATATCGAAAAAGTGTTTTCCTGCCTCCTGTGACGTAATCTTAATTATGTTTTTGTATCCAAGTTCCCTCCATTTTTCCCTTGTTAAATCGGATGATAGAGCTTTGTTCTGCAGTAATTCTCTTTCTGTTAACAAAGGTATTTCTGCATACTGGCAACTCAGGGTTGTTACTGTCAGTCTTATTGTTCCAGCAGCCAAATATGTATGAAATTCAGGAGGGTATGCATTCACAAAAACGACAGACCTTCCAAGTTTTTTAAGGGCAGTAAAGATGCTCAATTCTTTCAATATCTGCCTTAGAGCACTGGGTGGATAAGGCCCAAAATGTCGACCATATTTTTTAGGCCCGTTTAATCCCGTAAAAATAGCAACCTGATTCGTTCCACTTTGAGGTAATCCTTTTACTCCGAGACATGCATCTAATCCAATTACCTCTGCATGCTTTGTTGATTTATTCTTGAACGGTATTGCAGGTATTTCTCCGCCGCAAATATATTTTAGTGTTGGCAAATTAGCTTTAAAAAATGGGTTGATAGAGGAATTTTTGGTGCCAATTCCAACGCCATCCAAAAAAATTAGAGCAATATGTCGATTCTTACTAATAACTCTGCCTGTAGTTCCAGTTTTTAATATTCATTAAGTTGCTTTGCTTTCTATCATCAATGTAACTGGCCCGTCGTTGATTAATTCTACATTCATCATTGCACGAAATACTCCACTTGAGACTTTTGAATTTCCCATAAGTCTTTTTAATTCCAGTAAAAATTTTTCATAGAGAATTTCTGCATATTTCGGGTCAGCTGCCTCAGTATAGCTAGGTCTATTACCACTTCTTGTATCACCATAAAGTGTGAACTGCGACACAACCATAGCGTCGCCTTCAATATCTTTTACCGATAAATTCATTTTGCCAGATTCATCATCAAAAATACGAAGTTGAACGCATCTTTTAGCAAGATATTCGACATCTTTTTCTGTATCGCCACGCTTTACCGCTAAAAATATTAATATTCCTTTGCCAATCGAACTTACGCATTTGTTATCTATATAGACAGAACATTTTTCAACACGTTGGATAAGGGCACGCATAAAAGAGAACTTGTCAATTTAAACTGATATAATTCTCAGGCAAAATCAGCTTCGTACCGAATACAACACGTGGTATTCCCTGAAGATCCGCTACAATCTGTAGCCTTTCTAATCCGACTTTCTCCAAAAATTCTGCAACGGCTTTAGCCTGCCCAAAGCCAATTTCCAGTATCACTCCTCCACCTCCTCTTAAAATTGAAGAACTAAGATCAGCAATTCTTTTATAAAAACTTAGTCCATCCGCTCCATCAGTTAGTGCTGATGATGGTTCAAAACACCTAACCTCTTCTTGTAATTTATTCCATTCATCTCCTGGTATATAAGGTGGATTACTAACAATCAAATCATATTTGTTCTTAAGTAATTCTTCATTTTCATCGAATATATCGGCATAAAAAAAACATACTTTTGATTCAACATGATGCATTTCAGCATTTTTCTTAGCTACATCTAGTGCCTTAAAGTTGTTATCAAATGACGTCACGTAAGAGTTCTTAATAAATTTTGCCAGGGAGATTGCTATATTTCCACAGCCTGTTCCTATGTCCAGAATATGAATTAACTCGTCATCTGGATATTTCTGAGAGAATAAAATAGCTTGTTCAACAAGTGTTTCTGTTTCTGGCCTTGGTATAAAAACGTCAGGACTAACCAAAAAGTTCAATCCCATAAAGTTCGTGGAACCGAGTATGTATTGCAGTGGTTCGCGTTTTAATCTTCGTAAAAATAATTCATTAAATGCTTTGGTTTCATCCAAGGTCAAATATCTATCAAAATTCATATAAAGTTCAATTCTTTGATATTTTAACACATGAGCTAAGATTAGTTCAACATTGAGACGTGCATCCTCTATGCCAGACTCACCTAGCCTTCTTATAGCAAGCATCATAAGTTCGCGTACAGTCCAGACCTTACCCAGATCGATTATCATTTTCAGACTTATCTTTTTATTCTCTTTCTAGTCTTTGATTTCTTTGCTTTAACTGTAGATTTTCTCTTAGCAGGTGATTTTGCTTTTTTCTTTATGCTCCTTGTTGCTTTGGCGGTCTTCTTTATGCCAGCTGGTTTTTTCTTTCTTTCTTTCTTCTGAAGCTTCTTTGCTTTTATCTCCGGTTTTTCAATTATAACTTCCTCTTCGGCAGATTCAACTTCAAGCTCCTGCTTCTGACCAATTTCTTCTTCTCCTGTCACTTCTCCTTCTTCAATTCCTGCCAATCTCAACCTTACTCTATCTTCTGGATAGAAACCCAATTGCTCCATTTCCGCATCTAACTCACCACCTTCCGCTGATTCAGTATTTTTCCCCTTTGCAGGAATGAGCTGAAATCTTTTATCAGCCTCAAGCATGGCAGTAAAATCTGCTAATGAAGCTACTTCAAATCCCTCTATTTTTGACCGTCGTACAACTTCGTTCCACACTTGTCTCACAGGAACCAGTGGTTCCTTGCTTGAGCTTAGAATTAACTCTGCTTCATTTAAACTTCTTTCGTACATAACAACCTCCATTATTTGTTAGCCTTGAAAAAATGTATAACAATTTCAACCAAATCGCAAGTCCCTGGTTTTCATTTGAATTTCTATAGACAATAATTGTAATAATCCCATTATTCCTGGCACCAATGTAATTAAGAAAACAGCATTATAGCCAAGTTGTAGAGAAAGCAAGCCAAAGGCTGGAGTCAAAAGGTAAAATGGTGCAATCCATATATTTGTGATGGCAATATACATAGCTCTCTCACTTGCTGGTACAAACTCAATCAGGAAGTTATACCTTAATGACAATTCGGAACCTATATATATTCCCATTAGTACAAAAACCGAATAATAAAAAACTATATTTGGAGAAAATAAAGCAATAATTATTGACAAAATAAGGCAACAGTAACAGATAATTAAAGCCAATTTTGTGCCCTTAATATCGGCAAGCCATCCCAGCATTCCGCTAATTATCTGGCCGATAATTGTTAATATAGTAAATAAACCAATTGCTGATTCGCTTGTCTTAAATTTTTCCAAAGCTGCAACGGTGAAAAATGCAGCAGCTGAAAAACTTATAGTAATCAAGGAGCTTGCAAAAAGGAAACTTCTAAACTGATGATTATTTTTGATTATTCTTCTGACCTTTGCAAAAAGAATTGACAGAGGGAGAGTTTTCAGTACAGGTGATGGATACATTTCAACTATCTTGGTTTGGACAAAATATGAACCCATTTGATAAACAAAAGCCAAAGCAATAATTGTTGCATAATTAAAAGGAAACTCCAACAATGAAAATAGTCCTGTAAGAATAAATCCATTTACAAAAGCCAAAATAGCTCCGAGAGAAGTTCTCCAACCGAGAACTTTACCTCTATTTTCTGTTAATGTTGTTTTCGTAAAAAAATCCATCCACAGTGGAGAAACAGAGCCAGCAGTTAATTGATTTGATATATAGACAACAAAAATCAAGAGTAGAGCAATTGTAGGTACAGTTTTCCCAAAAACTGCAACCACTAATGCTAAAATTAGTATATGCATTCTTTGAATCAACCCATGCTTAATAACTATTGGTTTCTTATAATTGGAGCCCGCTGCAAAATTTGCAGAGAAAATCTGAGGAATATAATAAGCTAAGTACACAGCTATTGGCCAGCTTCCAATTAATACATCACTACCACCTAACCTTTTTATAAGCGCCGGCATTATTGTTTGAGCAGATACCATTGGGATTGTACATAAGTACAACATCCCTTCTATGATGTGATATTGAAGATTTTTTCTTAATACTTTTCTATAAGCTTCTGTTTCCATAAACAGGCATAATTTAAATTAACCTGAATCATAACCAAAAACACAGGATAGTTGTAAATGAATATTACGATTTATAACATATGATGCCTTCAGAATATTTTTAAAAATTCATAAGGTTTGTTTCTTTTTCCTGATGGCATCTGCAAAAAGGTGAGCCACTTTCTCTATATCATATCCAACTTTGGAAAGGTAAATTCCTCCAAACTTTGTGACCATAGATTTCAATGTTTCATAGGCATCAGCACTGCAAAAAATTACAGGCGTATTTTTATTAATGCCTTCTTTTCTTCCCAATTGTAGTAATGCAATACCTGGCAGGTGCCCTTTCATGTGAGAATCTTTAAAATCATTGTCAAGAATAATCAAATCAAACTGCTCTTTTTTCATTTTCTCCCATGTGTCGATGCTGGTCACGGTTTCCACGACAGTAATTTCATCCTCAAGAATTGCCGTCGCTACTTCGAGTGCAAAGCCATGCACCTTCCGCTGCCCATCATCATCGTCTGCTACAAGAACCCTGTATGGCATAACAAAATGCTTTTTGTTTTACTTCTTATTTTTCTATTTTTATTCTACTAACTTTTCATTGGAAAAACAACCGTAAGGGATAATTTTCGGCACAAAATATAAAATTTCATTCTTGCTAAAAAAAAGCTTTATGATTAGATTATGCTAATTCTTATGAGGAAATTCATATGTCTCTAATGGTAAGTATTTCAGGCATCAGGGGAATTGTTGGCAAATCTCTAACACCTGAAGTTATAATAAAATATGTTTCTGCTTATGCAGAATTTTGTAAACGCAAGTCTATTGTAATTGGCAGAGACGGGAGAATAACAGGTAAACCGATTTCAGATATCGTGATCTCTACGCTGCTACAAATGGGATGTGATGTAATCGATTTAGGGGTATGTCCAACTCCGACTGTAGGTTTTGCTGTAGAGAAGCTAAAAGCAAGGGGTGGAATATCGATTACCGCAAGCCACAACCCTATTGTCTGGAATGGACTTAAGTTTTTCTCAACAGATGGCCTTTTTTTAGATATCAATCAAAATAGAAAACTATGGAAATTAGCTAGCCAAAATCATAAATATGTTCCATGGAATAAATTTGGTAAATATAGAAACAAATCCGAATTCATTAATGTTCACGTTAAAGAGGCACTGAAAACACCTTACATTAACGCCCAAAAAATCAGAAGAGCAAAATTCAAAGTTGTTATTGATTGCATTAATTCTGCAGGCGGGATAATTGTACCATATCTTCTCGAGGAACTCGGCTGTAAGATAATCGAATTGAATTGTGAATTAAGTGGCATTTTTAAACATAAACCAGAACCATTGCCAGAAAATCTCACCTCACTTTGCCAAGCTGTTAGAAAATACAAGGCAGATTTTGGTATAGCTGTTGACCCTGATGTTGACAGACTCGTCTTAATTGATGAAAATGGAAACCCATATGGCGAAGAGTACACTATCGTGACATGCATTAAGTATGTTCTTGAAAAAAAATTGAAAAGAAAATTGTATTCAGAGGAAAATGCCCCTCCAAAAGTGGTTGTTAATCTATCGACTACTCGTGCCGTTGATGATGTCTGCCAACAATACGGTGCAATTGTTTTAAGAACTCCTGTTGGCGAAATAAACGTTGCAAAAAAAATGAAAGAAGTAAAAGCTATCATAGGCGGGGAAGGCAGTGGAGGTGTAATACTTCCTGACTTACATTACAATCGTGACGCAATTATAGGCTCTGCACTTATTCTGCAATATTTATCGGAGTTCGGTGGAACAATTTCAGAATTGAAATCAACCCTGCCAAAATACTCAATCGTTAAGGAAAAGCTCGATGTTAGTAGATTAAATATTGATAGCATATTTAAGAAAATCGAATCAAAATATTCCAATCAGGGAAAGGTTAATACAGAGGACGGACTAAAAATAGACTTCGAAAACAGCTGGATTCATCTGCGCAAGTCAAATACCGAACCTATAATTCGAATCATTGCTGAAGCGCCAACAAAATATGAAGCTAAACAACTCGTAAAGAAGATAAAATCTGAAATTTTTGGATAAATGAAATTAATTAGAATTCTTGCACTTTTATGCCTACTGTTTATACTACCAAGTTTTGATTATGCCATAGCGCAGAAAAAAGAAAATTATTATTTTTATAGGCCAATTGAATACGGTTCTGAATTAATGTTTAACCCTGTAAGCGCATTATTGAATGGTGGACTAGACGTCCTGCAATCTTATAATTCATCGACACGCGCAAAAGATATAAATTGGAAAATAGGAGCAACGAGCGTCTGGCATAGCATCAAATCGCCATTATACTGGATAAATAATTATGGATGGAAAAAATTTTTGAGCCAGGAGGTTTTACCTACAAGCCTTGACATTACTAGGGCTCAATGGGTACCAAATTATGCCTTGCATTTATTTTGTGGCGGTATGGAATATCGCAAACTGTCCGAATGGTTTGATTATCATAAATTCCCATTTCCATACCTTCTTGGAGGCATAACAGCGATGGGATATCACTTTTTTAACGAAGTTGTTGAGAATGGTCCTTGCATACACGGCAACGTTGATGCAATTGCTGATTTATGCATATTTGATCCACTCGGTATTTTGCTATTCAGTTTCGATGATGTAGCAGATTTTTTCTCTAATAAGTTATACTTAAATGACTGGTCACCACAACCATCTGTATCTTTGAATCCTTTAGCGTTTAGAAATTTCAGCCACAGTTTTTCAATGAAACTGCCGTTGAATGCTACGAGACGCTTAAATTTCTTTGCGCATTTGGGCAAAACAACACTTGCCGGTTTTTCTGTTAAAGCAAGTCATGATGAATTTATTTCTGTAGGTTTCGGTGCAACTCAAACGGGAGTTTGGGAAGTTGACGAAACCAATGGTATTCCAACATATTCGATATATATAGGTGCATCAGCAGGGTTTTTCTTAGATCGCAATAATTCTTTGCTTGCATCATTAATAATAGCCGATTATAACTTTGAATTCATACGCCTTAACATTTATCCAGGAGCCCTGTTCTTAGCCCCATATTCTCCAGGATTTTTTCTGGTAGTTAGCAAAAAAGGAGTTTTCGCCTTAGGTGTAACAACTTGTTTTTCTCCTGTTGGTTTAAGTATATTCGTACCCCATAGATAATTGACTTGGTTTGTCAAAATTTGTTATATTTGGAAAAAGCAAAGCGCCATGAATTACATCAAAGAATTATTAATTTTATCCTTTATACCATACATTGGTCCGCAGAAAATCAGGAATTTGGTTAACTATTTTAAAACACCCACTTCTGTTTTAGAGGCTTCTGCCCGCGAATTAATAAAAGTTCCAGGAATTGACAAAAAATCAGCTTTGTGTATAGTAAATTATAGAAGGAACATGGGTGAAAAATTTGCTGATGAACAGTTAAAGAAGGTGAGTAAAATTGGTGCCAGAATTATTACTTACTGGGATAAACAATATCCGAACCTTCTAAAAAAAATTTATGATCCTCCAGTAATTCTTTATGTGCTTGGTGAATTTTCAGAACAAGACTCGTATTCTATCGCTATTGTAGGTACAAGACGCCCCACTTCATATGGACACACAGTCACTGAAAATCTTGTTAAGGAACTTTCACGATACAATATGACAATTGTAAGCGGACTTGCGAGAGGAATTGACACCGTTGCCCATAATTCTGCACTGGAAAACAAAACTCGAACAATTGCAGTTTTAGGTTCTGGACTTGATATTCCCTATCCTCCAGAAAACCGAAGATTGCTTGCTCGTATAGCAGAAAATGGAGCAGTAATATCAGAATTCCCAATGGGAACAAAACCTGATGCTCCTAACTTTCCGAGAAGAAATAGAATTATAAGTGGACTTGCATTAGGAACCGTGGTTATAGAATCTACAGATGATGGCGGGGCTTTAATTACGGCCTCATTTGCTCTTGATCAGAATAGAGAAGTATTTGCTGTGCCGGGAAACATAACAGAAAAACACAGTAATGGACCAAACAAATTGATTAGAGACGGAAGAGCTAAACTAATTATCTCGGCCAAAGATATCATAAATGAATTATCTTCTCAAATAAACTTGCCTCTTGAAACATCTCAGGAAGGTATAAGGGTAGAACTAACACCGATAGAAGAATCAATTTATTCTCTTCTATCAAACAAACCTATGCATATAGATACAATATCAGAGTTGTCTGGATTGCCCGTATCAGATGCGCTTGCAAATCTTTTAACTCTGGAATTTAAGGGTCTTGCACGACAACTTGCAGGGAAACTATTTTTACGCTCTTAATACATCACTTTTTAATAATCCATTTTTTCATTATACTATATTATAAGGATTATGCTTATTATTGACGAAATAATGGTAGACGATCTTGTTCCGTATTTGCAATTTGCATGCAACCTGGATAAATGTCTCGGGCATTGTTGTACAATGGAAGGCGGCTTAGGAGCACCTTTGCTGCCTGCCGAAATAGAAGAATTACAGAAATCTTATAAAGTGGTTAAAGATTTCTTACCTCGTGAACATGTTGAAACAATAGAAAGACTTGGTCTTTTTGAACATATAGATGGCGAATATACAACAATGTGCTATAATAACAAAGCTTGTGTTTTTGTATATTATGATGGAAGCGTGGCAAAATGTTCTATAGAAAAATCGTATTTAGATGGAAAACTCAAATGGCGAAAGCCAATTTCGTGTCATCTTTTCCCTTTGAGAATAAAATATAATGGTTTTACAAGGCTCTATTACCAGAGAATTTCGGAATGCGATGTCGCTCTGGAGCAAGGAAAACGAGAAAACATATATTTAAGCGATTTTCTAAAAGACTCCTTAATTCGCGCATTTGGGAATTCCTGGTATGTCAAATTTAATAATTTATGCCAAAACATGCGTATAAATAATAAGAATAGTTAGCTAACATATAAATTAAATTATGCTAAACTTACAGCAACAACTAAAACTCGGGCTTAAACTTACACCGCAACAGGTTCAATATTTGAAACTTCTGCAATTACCGACGCTTTCACTGGAACAACGGATTAAATTAGAACTCGAAATGAATCCTATGCTGGAAATTAACGATGAAGAAATTCCTCTTGAAGAAGAAGCTCCAGCCGAAGCTGAGAGTACCATTGATGAAAGCGATAATATAGCAGAACCTGAAATAAACGAAGGTTATACAATAGAAGATTATTTAAACGATGACAGTGCAGGCTATAAAAGTCCAGAATCATTTAAATCAGATAATGAAGAAACCTATGAACCTCCTCTGCCTGCCATGGTTCCATTAACAGAAATTTTATTAAGCCAGTTCAGAGTCAATACGGTCGATGACGAAGAAATTCTTCTTGCTGAAGAAATATTGGGTAACGTTGACGAGGATGGATATTTACGGCGGGATTTGTCACTGATCGTTCAAGATTTGAATCTTGAGTATGGTCTTAATATAAGCAATGATAAAGCAGAAAAAGTATTACAAAAAATTCTGAGGCTTGATCCCCCTGGAATAGCAGCGAGAAATCTTCAAGAATGCTTAGTAGCTCAACTCCACGCAGGTAATTACCCGCCAGCGTTAAAGGAACTTGCCATCAAAATACTAACCCAGTACTTTGGGGATTTTAAGCAAAAAAGATACGAAAGCTTGGAACGCAATTTAAATATAAGTCGGGAAACACTGAAAAAAGCAATAGACCTCATACAGCACCTTAATCCAAAACCCGGAGAAGGCAAAATATCTGCACAAGAGAATTACATAGTTCCTGATTTCATAGTAGAAAAAGAGGACGGAGATTTTATAATAACACTTAATGACCACAATATACCCCCGTTGCGACTCAATAACTCTTATAAACAATTAATTTCATCAAAGAATAAGAAGGTACCCAATGAAACAAAAGAATTCATAAAAAAGAAATTTGAAGCGGCAAAATGGTTCATAAATTCAATCTATCAGCGGCGTGAAACATTGCTAAAAGTAATGCGCACAATAGTCGACAAACAGCGTCAATGGTTTGAAGACGGCGAAGTTCTAAAGCCTATGATATATAAGGATATTGCTGATGTGGTTGGTACCGATATATCTACTATAAGTAGAGTTGTAAACAGTAAATATGTACAAACCGAATTTGGAATTTATCCTTTACGTTTTTTCTTTACCTCTGGTATTGAATCGGAAAATGGAGAAGAGATATCGAATCAGGTAATAAAACAGCGCATTAAAGATATTATAGCTTCCGAAGATCCGCAACATCCATTGAAAGATGAGAAAATAGTCGAAATGCTCAAGGATGAAGGTATAAGAATAGCTCGCAGGACCGTGGCAAAATATCGAGAACAGCTTGGGATTCCTGTTGCCCGCTTGCGTAAAAAAATATAGCTCATAGGAAATAATAAAATGAAAAATATGAACATAATTCATGGAACAACTGTAATTGGCTTACGTCATAAAGGCAAAGCAGCAATAGGTAGTGATGGCCAGGTCTCTTTTGGGAATACGATAATAAAGCACAAGACCAGTAAAATTCGAAGATTATACAATAACAGTGTTCTGGTAGGATTTGCTGGCGCTGCAGCGGATTCATTTAGTTTGTTGGAGCGCTTTGAAGAAAAAATCGAACAGTATCAAGGTCAAATTGTGCGTGCTGCTGTTGAATTAGCAAAATTGTGGAGAACGGACAAATATCTGCGTCAGCTCGAGGCATTATTAGCGGTGATTGATAAAGAACATTCATTAATAATATCTGGTAACGGAGATGTAGTTGAACCTGATGATGGAATTGTAGCTGTGGGTTCAGGCGGCAGTTATGCTCTAGCAGCAGCGCGAATGCTGGTTAAGCATACAAACCTCGATGCCAAAGATATTGTAAAGGAAGCTCTTGAAGCAGCTTCAGATATTTGCGTATATACAAACAAGAATTTTACTATAGAAGAACTATAAATAAATGGCAAAAGAAACATCTTATAAAATCAATAACAAAGAACTTACCCCGAGACAAATTGTTAAGGAGTTAGACAAATACATAATTGGCCAGGATTCTGCTAAGAAAGCAGTTGCCATAGCCTTGCGAAATCGATGGCGCAGACTGCAGGTAGCAGATACGCTCCGCGAGGACATAATGCCCAATAATATAATTCTAATCGGTCCAACAGGAGTTGGCAAAACCGAAATTGCGAGAAGACTGGCGAAACTTGCAAATGCACCTTTTCTAAAGGTCGAAGCATCGAAGTTTACTGAGGTTGGATATGTAGGACGTGATGTTGAATCAATGGTTCGCGACTTGACGGAAATAGCGGTCAATATGGTTAAATCTGAAAAATCCGCTGAAGTCGAGGATAAGGCAAAACAAATGGCTGAGGAGCGACTTCTGGATGTGCTTATACCTCACAATCGCAATCCAAAAAGGTATGAAACTGACACTTCGGTTTCCGCAACCTCTTCAGTCGTGGAAGATTACGATTCAACAAGGCAAAAATTCAGAGAAAAATTAAGGTCAGGAGCATTAGACAATCGTGTAATTGAAATTGAATCTTCTTCCCTTCAAATGCCTGTTATGCAGGTAGTTGGACCTTTTACAATGGAAGAACTTGGGATAAATCTTCAGGAACTTTTTGGCAATGTTTTTCCGAAAAAGGAAAAACGGAAAAAGGTTACGGTAGCAGAGGCTCGCCAAATATTTATTCAGGAAGAATCTCAAAAGCTTATTGATATGGAAAAGGTCGTAAAAGAGGCATTAGAACGAGTAGAAAACTCAGGGATTATATTTATTGATGAGATAGATAAAATTGCAAGCACGAAAGGACAAACTGTTGGTCCAGATGTTTCCCGCGAAGGTGTACAAAGAGATTTATTACCCATAGTGGAAGGCTCCAATGTACTCACAAAATATGGTATGGTCAAAACTGATCATATTTTATTTATAGCATCCGGGGCTTTTCATACATCTAAACCTTCAGATTTAATCCCCGAATTACAAGGAAGATTTCCTATAAGGGTTGAACTAAAAAGCCTAACAGAAGAGGATTTTGTAAAAATTTTGACTTTACCGGAAAATGCACTCATAAAGCAATATTCCGCATTATTGGAAACAGAGGGAATCAAAATACAATTTGACAAAGAAGCAGTTAGGGAAATTGCCAAGATTGCTTATGAAGTCAATGAGCAGGTAGAAAATATAGGTGCACGTCGCCTTCATACAATTATTACTACACTATTAGAAGACCTTCTCTTTGATGCTCCAGATAACATCAAGGAAAGCAATATTGTTATTACAAAACAGATGGTCCAGGAAAAGCTAAACTCAATTGTTAGAAATCGAGACCTTAGCAGGTATATATTATAAAACTTTATCCTCAGGTTCCTGTTATATTCGAACCTTCATCCCTATTGCAAATGAAACCATTTGAAAACTTCTGGGCATGAATATCATCCCAAAATGCTCGGTTGCTATATCCAAGCAGAAATAAGGCGTATTGAAGCCTGTTCCAAAAGCCCATCGCACCATGTCAGCGCCTCCTATAGCTAATCCAGTTCGTATGGGAACAAACCTAATAACTCGATACTCTACACCCAATGAAAATCTTGGTATTGTGCTATTCCCAAGAGATTTATTCAAGCCCTGAATATAATCGAAAGCTATCAATAATTTACCCGGTATAGTCTTGAAAAATGCAAATTGCTTTGCATCCATCGCCATTCCAAGCCTTAGAACGGTTGGCAAGCTCGTCTTAAAAGATCCTATCTTATGTTTCTTACCTTTTAAGACGGTTTCCAAAGTATCTTTCATTTCATCCATTACACCTGTGACCTCAATATATCCTCCACCTACATTTTCGTATAAATTATTCTTCCAAGTAATTGAGCCAATATCTGTAAAGCTCAAAGCTACTCTCAGACCATTAATTACCTGGCTTGAGACTCCTAGATCTATACCAAATCCAGTACCAGCAGGTTTTGGGAATAGAGTAAATGATTCAGAGCTATCTTGAGATAATAAGTCGATACCGGCACGTTTTGTTATAAAATCCGAATTGCCTTTTAAAATATATTGATTTACTCCAACAGGGTAATTTCCAAAATATGAATTCTGTCTATCGGTTTTAAATACACCGAAGCCATGTATGAGCTTTAAGCCAAGGCCTGCATAAACATCCTTAACGGATCCTATTCTCAAGGGTAATTTTCTTCCATATGACAAGTTATATTCCCTGTACCAAAAAGCTGAAAAATCTGTGCCATCAAATTTGTATTCAGAGCCCAAAGAATCGAGACCATAAAAAGCACATTCAAAGAAATTTTTCGACATTGTTATAAACGTTCCCGCTCGCTCGATAACTGCAAATCCTATACCACCAACAACAGGATGCCTGAATGTAATGCCAAACAACATTATTTCAACCCCTGCTCTTGTTCGCGGATTCTCGGGCATCTCCGATAATATTGCATTCTTATCTTCTTCTGTTAAAGTTTTTGCTACTCTATTACCATCTGGACCAGGAACGCCCGTAAAATAACGCTTGTATACATCCAGTGAGAACAGCTCCGTCCGTGCCATAACACCTATTGGCATAAGACTTATAGTAACCGCTGAGCCATCATAAATACCAAGATTAGAAGGATTCACAGCTATTGCATCCGTGCCCTGAGAAACAGCGTTTATTGTCCTTGCCATACCCATACCACGAATATTCGAACGATCTCCAGCAAAAAGATTGAAGTGAAATATTATAACAGTAGCCAATATTAAATGAATATGTCTCATGTTTATATCCAATTCATTACTGTCTATTAACTATATACCTGGCATTGATAGAAACGTTAATTTTTACCATATCACTTTCCAGAACTCTTACAAAATCTCCCTTTGTGCCGTTGTCTGTATTTAGCATGAGAGAAATTGATATAGAATCCGATTCTATTATCTTTTTAATTTGCTCATTACTTAAACGAATAGTGATATTTGATATCCTAGGTTTAATTGCTCTATCGATGGTTGTATCGTATTCGGCTGGCTCAATTGGTCCCAACTGAGAAAATTTTAGAGAGACTCCTGTGGTTGTTGTATCATAGAAACAAACGTCGGCTATCATCTCAATCGGTATACCATTTTCGAACGCAAGACCAAGATTCGCGGTTTTTATGGATTTTGCCTCAGGATAATCTTTATCTATATTAATTCTTTTACCCTCTCTTAAATATCCTCCAGCAATACTAAAATGACTCGGCACGTCAATATCCAGATATGTATTAATATAGCTATCATAACTGATCGTATATGAATTTGAAGGATCAAAATCAGGATTAACAATCAGCTTGCCACGCACAAATAATGAATCTGGTAAATTCGGAAAATTTTTAATTATACGATTTACAAAATCTTCAAATCCAGCGACTTTAGTAAAATCTATATATGGTTCTCCCTGTGCATAATTTGCGTATCCGTCACCTATCATTACTGAATCCAGTTTACTAAGTTTAGTATTCTTGGCTAATAATACTATATCTTGATATTTTATTGGTGGTGGTGATGTGTTTCCGCCAGAAATCGGGACACGCAGTTTCATCTTTAGCCCTTTCAATTTTACCGAATCTACTTTAACATCATTTTTTATTTCGAAATCGGACTTTGATCTATAATTTACGTCGAAATATTGTGTTGGGAAATTCCCTGTAATTTGCTCAATTTCCAAGGTATCATCAACCCAAACCTTAGCTTGAACAAAATCTTTCTTTGATACTTTTCGCATTTGACTGGAAGCGATTAGCTTTATACCCGAAGTATAATTTAAACGAGTTCCCATCTCAACGCTAGCACATTCCATATAATAGTCTTTTATCGGAAAAGCCCTTACTGCTGTACCCCTACCTGTAAAGGTTGTATCATATCTTAAGCATTCATTTGAAATTTTATCTTTTATTTCTTTAATCTCAAGCAACACATGTGCTTCAACATCAAGTGTATTCTTAATTTCAACCTTTATGTATCCATCTCTGAATGTTGCATGTTTAATAGTTATGCTGTCATCAACAATAAAAACTGAATTACTATCTGATTCTATAGTCTGCCTTGGTATTACGGAATATGCACTATCTACCCTTATTTGATTTGAAGCTGATTGGAAAGTAACCTTTATATTATTATCAGGCGTTAATCTTATTGTAGTATCTGACCCGTTAGTATGTATTCGTATAGGATGAACAGTAAGTTCTTTATATACGATTTTTTTACTAATTGGAGCCATTGAGCTTTTACTTGTACCAGGCGGTATCGTGCCATCGATTACAAACTCTGCTATAATATTCTCATTATTTGTATTCCATAAAATTATAGGTGATGGGATATCTATATCAAAGGGAAAGTTATTTTCTATATTTATGATAAATGTGCCAGTATCAATTGCAGCATATTCAAATTTACCGCCTTGGCTTAGATCAATATAACCCGAATCTATTATTATAGTAGTGTCTGGGAAATAATTTATTAAGCCTGTATCAATGCCAAAATAAGATAATCCGTATATTCTTGTTTTAGCTGTAAAACCATTTATATAAAATGCTCCTAATTCTGTCTTTTCCGAGTCAGGTTGTGGATGAGTAATAACAGGATCTAGAGGCGTCTTTCCCATATTAAAAGTCTGAATATAAGAAATTGTACTATCAGTGTTTATTTTTTTACTAGTATCAGATATAAACTCCCCAAATGTTCTATACTTTTGAAGAATTGGGATACACAATGGTAACTCATATGTTGGAGCTATGGGCTCCAATGGAGATTCAATACAATTGATACTTAGGAAAGTCAGGATAAGCAATAGCAAAATGAAAAGTATTCTTAATACATCAATTGCCTTCACAGTGTACTTTTGCATTTCTTATTATCCTTGTTGTATACTTTTTGGTTCTTGAATGAATATATCCACTCCTTTTAGAATTGTCAAGGATTTAGACGCTAAAATAAAATTACGGCTTAAAAGTTGTGATTTAGATCACAAAAAAAGCCAACCCACATTGTCACATGAGTTGGCATTAATTAGATAAGCTCAGCAACTGTAAAAAAATCTAATGGAATTTTTCTTCTTTTTCTGGTGCATGAAAGCCAAATGTGTGTCCAGCCGGTTGCTCGCCTAAGATTTTTATTTCACCGAATTTTTTCTCAAACTTCTCAATGTTATCCCGCAACGCATTTAATAACATTTTGGTGTGTTGAGGAGTCATAACAATACGAGCATGTACTTTTGCTTTTGGGACACCTGGAAGCACACGGGTAAAATCTATTACAAACTCTGCAGGAGAATGAGTTATAATTGCAAGGTTTGAATAAATTCCTTCAGCTTCTTTTTCCCCAAGTTCAATATTTATTTGCTGTTGTATAGGTTGTTCACCCATATTTAATCCTAAGATAATTTATAACTGCATTATTTATTGCTGCTTTTGCAAACTTTCTGCCATATCGAAAGATTTTGCTGCTTTATCTTTTTGGCCAAGAATTGTATAAATGGTTCCTAAAGTATACCATATTTGTGGATCCTTAGACTTAAACTCGGTAACTTTTTCAAGCCAAGGCAATGCTTCTTGAAATTTTTTCTTATATTCATCGCTTTCTAGACCTTTTTCTGTAGCTTCTTTTCTCAGCTTTACACCCCAGTTATAATATGTTGCTCCAATATCATATATTGCGTCTGCGTATTCAGGATCAATATCAAGGGCTTTTTTAAACTCCTCGATGGCCGAATCATAATTTTCAATACTTCTATATAAAACTGCCAAAATGTAATGATTCACTTTATTGTTCGGCTCATTCTCAACAGCTTGTCTGAAACTTTCAGTAGCCTCCTTTATACGATTTGCGCCTACATATGCTTGAACAAGTAAAACGAGATTTTCGTTATCTTTTGGCATAAGAGATCTAATAGTTTCGAATGCAACCACTGCTTCATTAAAATCCTGCAATGCTTTTTTATAATAAGTTGAATCAATTCCCAGGTCAACTACTCTCGTAATTTTCTTATCCACAACTTTATCTGTCTCCATTGTAAGCGTCAATCCATATTTGCCGTATATCCAGTCTTCCTTTTTCGGATCTTTAGCATTCTTTTTACGTGTATCGGGCGTACCAATTGCATCGACAACCTCTCTTCTTGGGGTACCTTTAGTAATTTCGTTTATTCCCTTTTGAACACGTATTTTTTCAGCATTTTCCGTTTCAAACTTTTGTTTAGCTCTATTTCCCCTATCAATTAAATACCTCCCATAGAAACTTAATAACAAAGTATCCTTACCCAAATCCCATGCTTTTTTGCAGTTTATAATAGCACTATCCAAGTTATCCAAACCCATATATGCAAAAGCCATATATCTGTAAGTTAATCCAGTATCTGGCCATGCCATTACTGCCATTCTATATTCATCTAAGGCTTTCCTATAATCCTTTAAATTAGGATTATCTTCTTTTATGTAGGGTATTGCATTATTTATATGATTTGCCCAATATTGATACCTTGTTCTTCTTATATCCTCAGCCATTTTATCAGATATTTTAAGAGACCTGTTAAATGCCTCGTTCATTCCTACGTAATCCTTAAGCATACCCTTAGTTTCTCCAAGCCAATACCACGCTTCATAATTGTTGGGATTTTTATTTACTTCCTTTTCAAGATAAGGCAAAGCTTCATTGTATTTCCCCTGTTTGATATATAGCTTAGCAGTCTCAAAATCGACTGAACCACAGCCAAAAAACTGGATCGCAAGCGCAATACCAGTCACAATTAACAAAACATTGAAAAGTTTCTTCATTTTTTTCCCTTTCATATATTTAAATATTGATAATTCGAGAATTTAATATAATGAAATGTGCTGGCATAAGCAAGATTCTCGAGAAATGGAAAATTTTTGATAAAGCAAGTATCTCATAACGATTTGAAAATAAAACCAACGCACAAGTTACGATATATCATTCAATCACCCTTCAAGTAACACTTGCATTAATTCTCTGCTATAAGTTATTTTACTTTTTTATCTTGATTAAGGGAACATTATATATTAAATTTCAATTAATAGTTCTGAGGGGTCGTAGCTCAGTTTGGTTAGAGCGCCTGCCTGTCACGCAGGAGGTCGCGAGTTCGAGTCTCGTCGGCCCCGCAAAAATAGGATTCATGCCAAAGTCTACATTGATTGACATATATTACGTATTTCACCTCCTATAAATAGCTAAGTGAAACATCCGAAAAATTTTTAGGCATTGCGAGGAATCTAATCGGGATGACGAGGCAATCCCTTAAATCTGGGTAAAATAATGAGATTTCTTCTCCATTTGCGGTGAATCGCAATAACAATCAAGTTTTAATATTTCAGAAGTCTCTAAGTAATGTTTAAGCAATTTGTTCAGACTGAAAAAAGAATAATCGGTATTTTAATGGATATCTTCATCCTTCATATTAACCAGATATTTGGCAGCTACAGCTTCCAGATTACATTCAGCTTGCTCCCCTCTGCTCAGTTTTCTTAAAGCTTTTAGATCTGATTCCCATGCATAATCCCCGGGAGCCAGCAAGCATATGCTTTTTTCAACATGATGTGTGTACAGATTGCCATCTTTATAATAAAAATGTTCTTTACTCACTTCAATAGGATAAGGACACATTGAAGGGGGAATGTCATTAGGTTTAAACCAGAGCTTAATTTCTCTTTCTGCGTCCTTACTTGTTGAAGAAGCATGTATAAGATTATCCATCCTTTCACCGATTTTATTCCCTTCTTTATCTTTTAATGAGACTATAGTTCCCAGGGCTCGAATGCATCCCGGTCTTTTTTCGCGTGCTTCAATTGGATTTGTGGGACCTGCAATATCTCTTATCTTGGCAATTGCATCAACCCCTTGATAAACAATTGCTATAACACGCCTTTTCCATGGTTCTTTTGGATAGTGAGCTATTCCCATAATATATTCAACAAGTGCATCAAAAAAAGGTTTGCCTTTATGTTCTGCGTAATGCTCAACCGCCAGCATTTTGCTTACTTTTACGATTTTTGCCCCGGCAAAATGCAATCCCGTATGAAATTCCGACAATTGTGATAGTACATAGCCGGTTAATGAGTTTTTTAGCGCGTCGGGTTTTATTAATACCAGAGTTTGTTCCTTGTTTCCTTTAAACATATGCTAATATTCCAGAAATAATGATTGAAAAATAATATAATAAACAATTAATTCTATTTCATCTAATTAAATTGCTCCAATTATATCCTCAGCTGTAGCTCCACCACATGACCAAACTTCAGTTTTTTAAATTTTACTTTATCCATCAATGCTCGCATTAAAAATATCCCACGCCCATTTTCCTTCAAGATATTACGTTCATTCAAGGGATTTGGAACTTTCGAGACATTGAACCCTTTGCCTTCATCTTTTACCCTTACTGTTAAAACATGTTTTCCTATTCTAAATATTACACTCACCTTCTTGTCTTTCGAAAGTTTATTACCGTGAACTATTGCATTGTTTACAGCTTCCGTGCAGGAAACTAATAGTCTATACATTGCGCCATCATCAATCTCAACCTTCTTCCTTAAAGACCTCAAGAATTTTTCTATATTCACTACTTCGTTTGGATTGCTTCCAAACATTAATTCATAAACCTGAGGCCTCCCTATTTTGCTTCGTATTTTGTATTTCTTTTCCATTAGATTTTAAATCGCAAACCTTAATTGCATTAGCAAAATAGATGTAGTTAAGTTTTCTTTACGATTTATAATTTGTTTTTCGTACCAACCTTTGATTAAAAGCATTTCATTATTCGGCCCAAACCACTCTACCAAAACCGTAGGACCCAGATTCTCGACACCTTGTATAAATATTTTATTTTTACCCTGATACTTATAACGGTCTTGAGCAAAATACTGAAATCCAACACCAATTCTTATCCCGGCATAGGAATTCAAAACAAGCTCTGGCCATATATATTTTTCAATAAAGTGTTCTGCTGGCTTTTCTTTAAATTCCTTCCATTTCAGTATTCCTCTTTCAAATATACGCAAGTTCCCACTAATTTTAAAATCGATGTTATTGAAGACTTTAATAACGGTTGAGTCGCTCCAAAGAGCTTGCCTGAAAGAATAATTTTGCAAAAAGCCTGTTTTATTCTGATAATCGTAAATTGTATAGTTAGCCAGCAACTCAGTTCTTACTGTAGTATGAAACCTGTAAGTCGGAAAATATTTGACTGATTGAGAAAGTCGTAGAACCTTATTCCAATTATTATTTGCGCTTTGTGTACGATGTAAATAAACCATATGCAAAGCAGTAAATTCTATTATTGACTGCAAGCTAAAAATATTTGAAAAAAAATGTGCATATTCAAGATTCGATGTTATAAATAACTCATCCCTATCATAAGTGTTTAATGTATCGGGAGTATCATACCTCATTATGCTGGCTGAAAACATCAAACCCAATTTATCTTTCTCTGTAATATCAGAGGTAAATCCCATTGTGGTAGTCAAAAACTCTGTTATATTTTCCAATCTTTTCACTTTAGCCTTTTCCCTGCTTATTAATAAAAAACTTGCCATCGGGTCTTCTTTTATATTATGTCTTTCCTCTCTCTCACTATAACTTATTTTTCCGTAAAGTCTGAGCCATTTAAGCGCCCTATAGTCAACGTTATGCTGAGCCAGCCATTGTACTTCTTTGATGTTTCTATCAATTGGTACCGAATCTGGTATCGAAAAGTCCTTATATTTGTTCTCCAGATATATTGTTTTTTCCGAAAGAGTAAATATATTTTTCATAGAAATATTTTCGCTAATCCTGTAGTTTAGCACGTTATTAATTAATATGCCTTCTATCTCTCGACTAAAGACATTATGCTTTAAACCAAGGACCAGCTGACTTCTTTCATCAAGATATGTGTAAAATTCCCTCCTCTGTGAACTATAATTTAAGTTCAATGAATCATATATACCTTCATCAAACATACGAATCATTACTAAATCCAGATTTCCCATCATTGGTGAACGGCGTCCAATGTACGATTTATCCAAACGGGAGTCAATGGATAAATCGAATTCCGCCAATCTTACATGGGGCACTGCAAGACCAAGAGTATACAATAACCCCTTATCAATCTCTTTTTCTTGGGAGTTAATCTCATAACCACCACCCAGATTTAAAGCTGCAAAAGAGTATGGCCGATATTCTACACCGCCGATTAATCTATGCTGAGCTGATTTACTCAGGTCAATTACTTGATTATCAGCAAGTACATCCGAGGTATTTCTAAAATAGATGTCGAAATTATCCTTGATTTTTCTTTCCAGGTATATCAAACCTTTATATTCATCTTTTATTGCTAATCCGATTCTTTTTATCAATCGTGATGTAGCGTTCTGCTTGATTCTAATATTCCATAATGAATCACTTACGAACTTATTCAAATCTGCAGTCCATAAATATGTATTTAAAATCCTTTCGAAAGACAATTGTGAATATCTTGCAGTATCAAAAGAAAAAGATTGCTTTGAGTCAATAATAGATTGACTTTTTGAGATTCCGATAAATAGAAGAGCAATAACCAGAGCTTTTAAAACAAGCATTTTCTTGCCATAAAATAGCTCCATAATAAAATCGCTCTTACTTGATCTAAGAATTCTCTACTTTTTGCTTAAATCTCAAATTTATCTCCACGCTCTGGAATATAGATGTCACTTTTCAAGCCAGAATCTCTGAGCTTTGCCAATAGCGCTTCACTTTGCTCATATTCTCCATGTACTAAAAAGATTTTTTCAGGTTTTCCATTTTCGATTCTAGATACATATTCAACAAGCTCATTTTGATCTGCATGTGCAGAAAATGAGTTTAATGTTATTATTTCTGCTTTTACATCATAAACATCTCCAAAAATACTAACTTGCGTTGCACCATCTACAAGTTTTCTACCAAGAGTATTTTCAGCCTGATAGCCGACAAAAAGTACAATATTTCTTGAATCTTCAATATTATTTGCTAGATGATGAACAATTCTTCCACCTTCGCACATACCTGAAGCTGATATTATTACACATGGAGACTTAATAGAATTGAGCTGTTTAGACTCTTCAACAGTTCTAATATAAATCAATCGATTAAATCCAAAAGGATCTTCGTTTGCCCTTATATGCTTAAGAGTTGCTTCGTCGAAACATTCTTCATGAATACGAAATATGTCACTGGCGTTTACTGCAAGCGGACTATCCACGTAAATCGGAATTACTGGCAATCTTCCCTCATCAAAAAGCTCCGATAACACATATACAATTTCCTGTGTACGCCCCACACTGAATGATGGTATTATTACCTTTCCTCCTCTGTTTACAGCTGTTTTTATTACATTATATAACGAGTCTTTCATACCTTCAATTGGATCGTGAAGCTTTCCGCCATAAGTGCTTTCCATTATAAGTATGTCTACCCAGTCTATTGGTTCAGGATCTTTAATTATTGGAAGGTTTTTTCTGCCAAGATCACCTGTAAAGCCAATTCTAAGTTTTTTGCTGGCATCGCCAAATTCAATAATTGTAACTGCAGAACCTAAAATATGACCGGCATCTATATACTTAAATCTGATACCGTTCTTAATATTTATCCATTTACCATAACTGACTCCCACAAAGTGCGACAAGGCATTAGTAACATCCAAAACACCGTATAAAGGTTCAACTGGTGGCTCATTTTTCTTGGCTTTTTTCCTATTAATGTATTCGATGTCTCTTTCCTGAATCATTGCACTGTCGTACAGCATTATGTTGCATAAATCCAGACTTGCATTTGTTGAATATATCGGTCCATTGAAGCCATTTTTTACAAGGTTTGGAATATTACCTGCATGATCAATGTGAGCATGAGAGAGCAATACCGCGGTAACGTCTTTTACTTCAAAAGGGAATTTCTTATTTCTTTCGTAAGCCTCAGATCTTTTTCCCTGAAACAAACCACAATCAAGCAATATTTTAGTCCCATTAAAATTTACAAGATGCATTGAACCAGTTACAGTCTGCGCTGCACCCAAGAATTGAATTTCCATTAACTACCCTAATTTCCGTCTTAATTTTTCATTGAAAATAGAAAGAAGAGTTATCAAATGCAAAAAGTTAAATTTGATATAAAAAAATATAATTACTTTATAAAGAATTGATCTCTCATTTCAATAATATCATCCTGCGAGTCATTGAATACACATCAGATATCAATTGATAAAAATAAACCCCACTTGAAAAATTAGATGCGTTTAAATCTACCACATGATATCCAGTATTCTGCATTCCATCAAAAAGTATTGCAACACAGCGGCCGGAGGCGTCATACAGTTTCAAACTCACGTGTGAGCTATACGGAATAGTGTAACTAATTTTTGTACTGGAGTTATACGGATTTGGATAATTTGGATATAGCTCGAAATTCTTAACAGGCATATAACCTTCGCTTTTGACATTCGTAGTTACTAAACGAATTCTATAAAGTTTGCCCGGCAAAGACCAAGGATTTCCCGCTGTTATATAAAGTGTTTTTCTATCTGCATCTCCCCAACAGCAGTTTGATACAGGGGTTTTGGGCACAAGTATCGTATCCAAACATTGTCCGCTTGGAGAAATAATAAACACACCCTGAGAAACTGTGCAATAGAGATTACCTTCCGCATCTACTTTCATACCATCAGCATATCCAGTGCCTGGTATATTACATAATATTCTCTTGTTACTTATTATAGAATCATTAACATCCCAAACATAAATTATTCGATTTGGCGAATCATTAACGTATAGTTTCGATTCATCCGGAGAAAAACATATTCCATTTGGTTTACTGTTTGTAGAATATGTTCCAAATGTTGTGCTATCCAAAGCATAAACAACACCATACGGGCTTATCCTGAAAACACCTTTGAATCCCATTTGTGTTCCATATCCGTCTTTCGGAACATTAAAATCCGGATCTGTAAAGAATATTGAACCATCCGATTTCACAACAAGGTCATTTGGACTATTAAACTTCTTGCCGTTATAGGTTGTGGCAAGCGGTGTAATATCTCCGTTTGATTCTCTGCGTGAAACGCGCCGTTTAGCCATCTGCGTCAATATTAATCTCCCTTCCAAATCTAATGTTAAACCATTTGAGCTGTCTGATGGATTCATGTATACGTACACAGAGTCGGGTGTCCAACAATATATCTTATTTGCCTTAATATCACTAAATAAAAGACCTACCCCCTCTATCCATACTGGACCCTCAGGCTGCTGAAAACCTGAAGCTATTTCTTCGAGTTGAGCATTTAATAAGTGAAAATATAACAACAGAAACAGAAGAAAATTTAAGCGTTTCATTTTATGAGCTCCATTTTGTTAATTTTTTAAGGTGCCTGAATAATTGCAAAATCATATGGATCAAGTGCTACATAAACATTTGTAGACGCATTGCCCGTTTTTGTCTCGTCAGAAGCATCTACACTTAACTCGAGTCTTTTTCTCTTAAATAACTCAGACCAGCCTATAGTCGGTAAAGCTTTTTCAAATTTCAAAGACAACGATACCCAGAAACTATTTAAATTGTAAATAATATATTGCTTATTTCCTACCAGATACAGGCAAACCCCGCCAGAGCCAGCCAAATAAACATCTAAATCTTTATAGAATAAATACCTTATTACATTCAACACTTGCGACGGAATTCTAATAATGTCGTAATAATTATCGGGCATATTAATCACATATATATTTCCATTCAGATACGGAATCTGCAAAAGAACTGCAAAATCGTAATCTTCTCTTATCAATGATACGAGTCGTATATCTGGATAATTGACGGTTTTTACAATGGGAAAACTTATAGGCTTTTCTGCCTTAACAACCTGTCTAACATCGTCCTTCTTTACACGGAAATCTGTACCGACAACGGTGCCATTACCATATTCTATTTGAGATAAGACATTTGCAAACTCAGAATTTTGAAGGCGTAATAATAATTCCAGTGTAAGAAAAACATCTTTTCCTTCTCTCAGTCTATTAAGCAATTTGCTTGCAAGGTTAGGATCCTTTAATGAATTTCTTGTAAAAATAGCGATTTTGCTCGAATTGGGGAACTCAGCAACAGGTTGCAGTGGTATACCTATTAGACCAAAATAACCAAATATATTGTACTCGCCTTCCGAGCCGTATGGAACGTATATCGGCACACCTCTTGGCGTCTCCTTTATTATTCCTGCAATGCGATCGAGATCTGAAAGCAAATCACAAAAGGCGCGATATATATCACTATAACTCGAACTAATCAGGCTACCTGCTGAGCATAGCAATATTTCTGGTGATTGTCCCAGTATTGCCTGCAAAACCTGCGCTAAATATTCGTTCTTTTTTCCTTTCATGTCCTCATTATCAATACTCACACCAATCCACTTTTCCTTATTAATACCTGACCACCATCGTTGAAGAACGTATCCGCTATACACAGGCACATGTTGAATGTCGGTTGTGGAGGCTCTTGTCTCTATGCCAAAAATCACTCCATCAAACTGGCTTGCCAGTTTAGTAACGTCATACCCAGATAGACGATGTGCCTCATACCAATTTGGAAATTTTATAATTACTTTAACTTTCGTATTTTCCATTTTTGCAACATCTATAATGTGCTTTTTGGATTTTTCCAATAACAGTTTAGACCGATAATCCATTAAATTCAACTTTCCGCGTCCAGCTATACATTTTTCGCAATTGCAGTTTGTGTACAAACCATCAAAAAGAATTTCATCGAATATGCTTGCCAATGTTTTCGCACTTTTTTCTAACCTGTTAATAAATTCACTATTATTGTAACATATTGATTTTTCTTTTGACGCTGGTTTCAATGCACCAGCAACCTTTATATTTAGTTGGACAAATCTATTGCGTAATTTTTGAAGCAGCTCCGCACTTATTGAACCATCAATTGGCATTTCAAGGTATACCTTGCTTAACCGAACAGGGTTGAAATATTGCATTGTGTTCGAAAAAGTGATAGAATCAGACAAAAGGTTTTCGATTTCTCTAGGACCGAAATAGAGAGCGAATTTTATATTTGCCCATGTGGGCTTCTTTTCGGGAATTTGTGGACGTAAATAGCCATTGGAAATCACAAGAAATAACAGCAAGACTATAAAAATATTCTTATGAGTGTTCATTTCAACCTCCTTTTATTTTTAAATAAATTTATGAATTGATAATCTTTAAATTCATAAAAGGAAAAAACATCATTCTAATTTAATCCAAGGAATAAGAAATGCCCCTTTATAGAGATAAACAATTGCAGTATCGCCTATGAAATGTTTATTATAGACAATTGGACTAACACTCACGATGCATTTATTATTGTTTTGACTCCACCTTGATAATTTAAACTTATAGTGTTTTGCATCTCCATCTGAAATGACCTTATTTATAAACTTAGCCTTATAAATTTCTGGTGTAGAATCATCAAATATTCCATTAGCAATTATCGAAAATCCGTATCCATACGCTCCTAACAAAAGTACTAGAGCAATAACTACAGCGGCCTGTTTTTTTTGCTCTCTTAGAGCATTTAATATACTAAGTGTTGTTATCAACATAACGGTAATAGCTTGAAACCAGACATTTTCATAAGATAAGATATTCCAATCTAGTGTTGCTCTTACTGCCAGCATTATTGAAGGCAAGAATAAAAAAGCTTGTAAACCAGGTGAAGCATTCCGTGCCCCAGAAAAAACAGTAACAATACCTTTGTATTTATAAAGAAAATAAATACCCAACAAAGGCATGATTATTAGTGACAGGTAAATTAACTGGGATGGATATGGATATACGTAAGCCCAGAAAATAATAAGATAAATTACATAATTACTCCATCTCACCATTTTTCTTGCTTTTTCAAGCTTTTCTCTGCGATCTTCTTCTGAATAACTAATTTCAACATTACTTAAAATCTTTTCTTCCTCTGCTTTATATTCTTCTAATGTTAAGTTTTTCAAATTTTTATCGAACCATTCTATAATTTCTTTACTATTTTCAAAAATATTTGAAAACTTTATCTCTTTATTTTTTTTATCTTTTGGAACTATAACCAGAACACCATTTCCCAATATTCTATATCCTTCAACATCTTTGAGTTCAATTTCTTTTTTCTTCCGAAACCCAATAAGAATAATTCTATCGGTTAAAATAATGAGTCTTGCTTTTAGCGTATCCAGAAATCCCAGAACACCAACTACAATTAGAAATATACCACACAACGATAAGATAACTTGTAAAGCTATATTGTCTTTGCTGTTAGCGATAAAAGGGAAAATAATTATAAATATTCCGATGCAACATAAAAATAGTGCACCAACAGAAATTATAACACGCATTCCAAGAGAAACTCGATATTCTTTATGATTTAATTCCTGCACTGGAATGAAATTATGCATAGCAAATTCACATATATTTTATACTATCGTATTTTAAAAATATAAAACCTGTTTTGCAATTAATTATTTGAAATAAAGCAGAAATTTGAAGTAATTTGTACAATTAATCTATTATATTCATCGTATTTTTCAATTTAAACTGAAATTAAATTTTGAGGAACCTATGCCACAAGTAAGCAAAAAAATTGAATTTTTTACAGAATCAGTTATACGACTAATGACTCGCCTTTCGCTACAATATAATGCTATAAACTTATCCCAAGGATTTCCTGACTTTGATCCGCCTGAAGATTTGCTCAATGCATTGAGAAATGTAGCTTTAAATGGACCGCATCAGTATGCAATTACCTGGGGTGCAGAAAACTTCAGAAAAGCCCTTGCGGAAAAACAATCAAAATTTATGGGACTGGATATAAATCCAGAAGAGAACGTAGTTGTGACTTGCGGAAGTACTGAAGCTATGATTTCAGCCGTTATGACAGTTTGTAACCCTAAAGATAAAGTTGTAATATTCTCACCTTTTTATGAAAACTATACTGCAGATACGATACTAAGCGATGCAGTACCAATTTACGTTCCATTGTATCCACCTGAATTTAATTTTAATATTCAAGAACTCGAGAATGCTTTTAAGAAAAAGCCGAAAGCATTAATACTTTGCAATCCATCAAATCCATCTGGAAAGGTTTTTACCATAGAAGAACTTAAAATAATTGCAGACTTTGCCATCAAGTACGATACTTTTGTAATAACAGATGAAGTATATGAGCACATAGTATACCCACCACATCAACATACATATATAGCATCGTTGCCGGGGATGTTTGAGCGAACAATTTCGTGCAGTTCCTTATCAAAAACATATTCAATAACAGGCTGGAGATTGGGATATGTGATTGGATGCAAAGAAGTAATTGATGGCGTAAAAAAGGTGCACGATTTTTTGACAGTTGGCGCTCCTGCGCCATTACAGGAAGCAGCAATAGCAGGTCTAAAAATGCCAGATAACTATTATAAGGAACTGGCTATTCTTTATCAAAGGAAACGTGATCTGTTCCTTGAATGTCTGGAAAAAGCCAATCTTTCATACACAGAACCACAGGGCGCTTATTACGTATTGGTCGATATTGAAAAATTTGGGAGTAAATCAGACATGGAATTTTGCAAATGGCTCATAAAAGAAATCGGAGTTGCAGCTGTACCGGGCTCTAGCTTTTTTAGAGAAAATATCCAGAAATACATAAGATTTCATTTCGCAAAGAAAGAAGAAACATTAATTGAGGCAGGAAAGCGATTATTAAAATTAAAATAGATTTTAATCTAAAACCTTTTTACCTCCCATAGAGAGTTTATATTGATGTGCAATTAATCGGAATTTTATCTCTTAATTTATAATTTGCTTTTGATGCCTGATTAGACTTCTTAAGCCCACAAGTTCATTACCTTCAGAACCATCTTTTATTTTATGTAAAACAATACATTCTTTATTTCAAAAACATGCAATTGACATCCTTTTTATAATCCTTGGAATAAACTGTTTTTAATTGCATATCTTAAAAAGCCTAACATTCTCCCTTGCATTCTTTTAGGTAAGTTGTAATCCAAGTTGTAATTTTTAGTATCAGTTTTATAACCTTTATAAAAGAGAAATGCTATAATTCTTCATTAACATTTGAAAACCGAGGCTTAATATAAAACCAGATAAAAACCCAAAATAATTATTGACAATTGTTATACAAGAAATCTTAATTTACATGCAAGTCGATTTTTTAAACTGCTTCCATAGTCGAAGGTGGTTTTGGAGCTATATTATAAGTCACACTTACAACTCCCGGCAATTTCTTTACAATCTCATTTGCTATTTTTTCCAAAACCTTAAAAGGCAGTTTTGTTGGCTTTGCAGTTCTTGCATTCTTGTTATCCCAGCATCTTATCTCAATTTGCTGTCCAAATTCTCTTTTACCATTTCTCATGCCTGTTACACGATCTTCGTGCAATATAGCCATATATTGAAAAGCTTTTGAGTTTCGCAAATTTTTCTCTACAATTTCCGTTGCTGCACCAACTACTTCTATCTTTTCTGCAGTAACCTCCCCTAATATTCTAGCCGCCAAAGCTGGTCCTGGAAATGTGATGCGCTTGAACACATATTCAGGTAAACCCAATGCCTTGCCCAATTTTCTCACGCCATCTTTTCTAAGCTCAATAAGAGGTTCTATTATTTCATATCCGAAAGCTTCCTGAGGATCTATTCCAAGCTGCTCAAAAACATTGTGCTGAAGTTTTATCGCTGCAACTGTTTCATCAATGTCAGTAAGAATTGTTCCCTGAAGCAAATACTTTGCGCCACTTTCCTTTACAACACGGCCAAAAACCTACCTGTAAAAGGTTTGTACTATGGCTTCGCGCTTGGCTTCGGGGTTTGTTATACCTTTCAATGCATCAAGGAACTCATGTTCTGCATCAACGACCTCTACATTAACCACTTTTTGAAAACGCTTACAACTCTTTCGGGTTCGCCTTCTCGCATTAAGCCATTCTGAATAAAAACAGTCTTAAGTCTTTTACTCAATGCCATATGCTCAAGCACTGTAACAACAGAAGAATCCACACCTCCTGAAAGTGCATTTATTCCCAAACCTTCTCCTACAACTTCCCTAATTATCCATTCTCTCAAAAAATGCCCTTAATTCTTTCTGTTGATTCTTTCTGTGTCGCTCTTCCAGCTCTTTCTCATACCTGTCGATTTCTTCCCGGTACTTCTGTAAACTTATATTGTCTATTGCTCGCATTAGGATTTACTTCCTATGATAGTTCGTTTATTTTTTTCTTTACGCTCTATCTTAGGGTAAACCCTTCTTTTTTTCAATACCCCCCCCCACACACACTTTTTTTATACAACTTGTTCAATTCATACCCCTTAATAAATTGTCCTAGAGTGCAAATATAGACCATAAAATTCATTCTACTATTTTATTAAGTAAATTATGATATATTTTCAATTTAAATTATTTGACTTTTTGGTTTTTGTACTGTTAAGTTTAATTGTAAACAATAAAATATTTAAGAAAGGAGAACTAAGATGAAAAGAATAACGTTTTTTGTAACATTATTAATTATGATAATAATTGGTGTTTTCATAAGTTGTGATAGCGATAGCGGAACAATTCCGAGTGGAGGAGGTAGTACAGGTACTAGCGGTATTGTAATTATATACGACACAAGCCGAGCAAATGCACAAAAATTCAAAGATCTTCTTATTGAAGCTGGTTACAATGATGAATCAATTGAGTTGATGTCATTTTTCCAATTGGAATCAGAACTCACAAACTTAAGCAGATATGGACTAATAATTATTAACCCCGAAGCGTATTTATTGAGTGCAGATACAAATAGATTGAAGAAAATTAAAAGTAGTAATCGACCAATTTTGGGAATATCAGGAGCCGGTGCTCGTCTATTTGATAGCTTAAGACTTAATATAGGATGGGGAAATTGCGCAGTAATAACCAATGAGTTAAGATTGGGAGTGGTAGATTCTAGTTATACAATTTGGAAAACACCTTACAATTTAGGTGTAAAATCAGGGGACAGCATAGATATCTATAAAAGTAATGTCTACTCTTGTGCTGTTTACAAAAGAAGTGGTATAGATACAATCGTGACTCTGATCGGGCAAAGCAAACGATCTCCAAATTACTACCATATTGCACTTGAAAAGAAATACTTATTATGGGGATTTTCAGGAAGTACAACGTTTACAAATGGTAACCCAGACTTACTTACTAATGAAGGGAAAAAACTATTCATAAATGCTGTTGCCTTAATGCTGACCAAGTGAATCTTCAAATGATATGAATCAAATTTCAGTTTATGAAGATCTTTAAGAAACGCACTTGGTAAATCGGCAAAATACGGAGAAATATTGGCATTACGTTTTGCACAATTAGTAGAAGAAGTCTCTATCATCTTTTTTCCAAAGTTTACAGGAGTTTGGTAACTTAAAGGTGCATGAGAAGTTAAATAAAAATATAGTGGCATCTCATCAAAAAGTCTGATCAATTGAGATGAACGATTACTTTCCTGAACTTTCTCGAATCGTTCTCCAACATAGAAGAATTTACCATGAGAGTTCCACTATTAGCTCCAACTTTTAGCTCACCTATTCATACATCCACATGGAAAAATTTTAAGGAGTTTATGAAAATTCAAAATTTTTGGTTTCGCTCGGCAACAGGTGACATCGATAAACAAATACAATGTTCTCATAGAGCACAACTGAGAACCCGGTGTCATATGACACTGGACATCGCCTTGAAGGATTTAAACAAGCTTTAGCGGAAAATAACCTTGCACTTCCTTCCTGTTATGCTTCAGTGGCTCCTAAATAGACTCGCGAAGATGGCATTGAACTTATATCAAAACCTATAGAAGAAAAAGTAGATGCCAAACTTTGCACTGCTGGCAAAAACTGCGCTCAAGGATTATTGACAGTAACACGAAAGAAAAATATCCGATCCCAAAAAGATTTTGCAATCGTTGGATTTGATGATCTACCAATAGCCAAACTGTCAACACCAGAATTAACCACAGTAAGACCACTAACAAATCCAATAATTATGTCTATTGTGAGCTACTCTCCTTCAAGCCAAGCCAAATTTATGATAATAAGAGCCCCTAAGAATTTTAATATTAAGAAACATAGCAATCAGAACTAAGCTATCAGTGCTACATTTAAATTGCATAAATTGGAAACTAACTTACTAAAATTTCATTATCCCTAAGATAATAGCAACTTGAGACCTTTATAGAAAGCGAGTAACGATTCCGAAATTAAACCTCCGTGAGGCCCCTTAAATTTTAAAGAAGGGACCTCACATTAAAGGCATAAACCGGAAGGAGGAGAGGAGGTAGATGAAAAAGATAAAAATCTAAGTATTAATTTTATTAAAATGATAATTGCAAACGTTTGAAATGGGCAAAACGTACGCATATTCTAAAAATTGGATGTCAATAATTTTTAAAAAAGAGCTTTTTTCTTCAGAAAAAAAACAATAATTAAAACATCCTAAATAATATTACAGCAAATAATATGCCAGCTACAGGTTTACCAAAAGAAATTAATTTCTGCGAAATTTCTTTGCGTTTGCACAAATTTCTAATATTCTTTAGAATGTGGCTATTTTACTAAAAAATTAAAAATAAGCGAGGCAAACTTAGCCTTAATCATGCATTAGAAAGCATAATTGGAGGAGAGAATTCATTAATATTTTTGGATAAACCAACGCTCCACTCTCGTTTTTTATCAGTAACGAAAAGCTTTAATACATTTTTGCGATGTTTGGACATCGTATAACATCCTAATGCGATGCATTTCAAATATAAGGTTGCCATCTTGAGATTTTTCTTAGCTCCCTGCCTCTTTCCATACAAATATTTTCTTCTGACTTTGGTTGCTCTTTTTGATAAGGATAAAATTTTTATAGCGCATGGTGTAATTGTACATTGTTCATTCAAATGATAAGTTTTGGGTAAGAAAATTGTTTTCGGTAAAACAACGTTATTTGTTACGAATTCAACTCCATCAAATGACAATTCTTTTCCATACCTGTTCAATAATTTTTTCTGCTAACACTGAGGGTTTGTTAGGACCAATCACCAACATTAATATTTTCTATATGTTTCATAATATTGCTTGTTTTAACATCAACATCCCTAATGTCACCGAAGTTCCACAGATTCGATTTTTCCTGGAATACTTGTTGGTATCGGAGATGACCAATTGTATACATTCATTGGTCCGAAAGTATTTAGAATCCCTCCATCAACAGATTCAATATTTCCAGAAATACACGACAGAGTAACAGTATCTTTATTTGCAAACATTATCGAATCGAACTCAATGACGATAGTTGTGCTGTCATTTTTTTTCAGCAAAAGGGATTGATTTTCGTTCAGCAAAATACCGTTTTTACTAATTTCAAATATATTGTTTTTTTCCGAAGGAACCTTCATTTTCTTATTGAATGTGATTTCTATATATTTTCCATCGTTTGTTACAATGGCCGTAAGACAAACGGGAGCGGAACCAAGCGGTGAATCTTCCAGAGAGGTTATCCCATATCCATAATCATACAAAGGATCATACTTACTATCACCAAAGTTTATTGGTATCTGGGACATATTCCTTGGCCACGAATAAGATAGTAGTCCTTTTGGTTGAGAATCGCCAAATAAAACATCAGCAATACCTTCTCCTTCAGTGCCAGGCAACCATGCGGCTATAATTACATCAGCAAAATGTAAAATTTTGTCTATAATTAAAGGTCTTCC
>Ga0078972_1002277_pt1 | contig 64662 bp, 49 predicted proteins | sample YelNatPaOPGAMG01_FD_67568 | JGI IMG/M metagenome (GOLD analysis project Ga0078972, IMG submission 67568) | Hot spring thermophilic microbial communities from Obsidian Pool, Yellowstone National Park, USA - OP-RAMG-01 (SPADES assembly) (version 2) | ecosystem: Environmental > Aquatic > Thermal...
ATCCTGAGGTGGCAAAGAAATTGGCGCAAAATGCTCGGAGGCGTGTCATTGAGCACTTCAACGAAGAGGTAGTTCTAGCTAAACAAATTCGCATTTATAAAGAATTATTACGCGAAAAACAGCTGTTAGCCGAAGCACCGACTGACGGCGATGAATCTCCGTCAAACGATCGGCGAAGAACCACGCACTAAAAACCCCTACGTTCCCGAACGAGAAAATACACTTCCGCTCATACCTCAATCTTCAAAAGAGTAAAGGTGGAGACCCGCTCTCGGGAGCTCCACCTTCGACTCGAAACTGTTAGACGAATGAAACTTACTTCGTCGAGGTCGTTCCTTTGTCTTGCATTTTTGCTTTCACAATCTCGCGCATCTTCGCTTGACGTTCTTTCGTCATGATCTTGTCCATCTCTTCGCGAAGCTGCTTAATTTTCGCCTCGTCTTTTGCCTTGCGAGCTTCTTTCATCTGCTCGCGAAGTTCCTTCATCTTGGCGATTTCTTCGTCAGAGAGACCGATCTCTTTGTAGAGCTCGTCGCCCATCATGGCACGCCCGGCTGGTTTTGCCGCCTTCATTTCTTTCTGGGGTTTTTCTGCGGCGGGTGCAGCTTGTTTTGCCTGGGCAAAACAAATGCTACCAACGGCAATCATTGCAACGGCTAGCGCTGCGACACGTTTCATCTTCTTCTACTCCTCTATAGAATTTTCATGGCCGCAAAGGCCAAAATAACTAAAAAGAACGGCGAGAAATTATTTTCTACTAAATGAGTGTGAAATCGACCCGTGTTACATTAAGTGGTCGGTCACAATAGAAAGCCTCGCCGTAGGGGACATCGATTAGCAGTCCAGCGGCTCTCTTCCGCGTGAGAAGACGTTCGCGATAATTTGGGATGTTCTGGAACTGCGAGGGATAACAATTCGCCAACTCTTCCCACTCAGTGATGTACTCGCTCACATCTACAACAAAAGATGAGCGCACTGTCTCAGGGAAAAGGTAATAAGCAACGTTGGGGATCCAGAAAGGCTCGTTCCCTGTCTCATAGTTCCTAAATCGGCACAACCTGAAGGCTGCCTTGATGATGTTTCCCGTAGCTTCATGATCAGGGTGCATCAAAGGGTACTCGTAGTAGTGGCAAAAAATGAGACGTGGCCGAATCTCGCGGATGAAACGTACCATTTTCCTTCGGGCTTCGGGCGTATCCTGAATTTCGGTATCCGGGAAATCGAGCCAGAACACATCTGCCTTCAAAAACGCTGCTGCGGCTCTCGCTTCGGCATCTCTAATCTCTGAACTCCCGAACGTGCCCGCTTCGCCGTGCGTCATGTGAGCAATACAGATCTTTTTCCCTTGATCACGAAGGCGCAGAAGAGTTCCTCCAATGGCATGCTCCACGTCATCGGGATGAGCACCTATTGCAAGGACGTCGTATCGAAAATCATCGTGCATGGGTTTATACTCCTCAGCATATCTCTGTTGAGAACAGGATTGATAGTAGTCGTTGGCGAATAATGCGCCTCAATGATCATTGATAAAAAAGCTTACGAGTTCATTCTCGGAACTATCCTAATACAACGACAATGGCATGAAAAATGAAAAAATCGTACGAACTTCGGCAAGCATTCATTGACTTCTTCACCGACGATGTACGTCGACACAAATTGGTTCCCTCTTCTCCCCTCGTTCCTCCCGATGATCCAACGCTACTTTTCACGACTGCAGGCATGGTGCAGTTCAAGCCGTTCTATGCGGGTACTGTCCCCCTACCATATACGCGGGCGTGTAGTGTGCAAAAATGTCTCCGCGCAGGTGGAAAGGGAAGTGACCTCGAAAATGTGGGGAAGACTCTGCGCCACCACACTTTCTTCGAGATGCTCGGGAATTTTTCTTTTGGCGACTACTTCAAGCGCGAAGCACTTCAGTGGGCGTGGGAATTTTCGACAAAAGTAGTGGGGCTCGATCCGAAACGGATCTACGCCAGCGTCTACGTTGAAGACGACGAAGCCTGGGAAATATGGACAAAAGAAATCGGGCTCCCAGAAAACCATATGGTGCGGCTGGGAGCAAAAGACAATTTCTGGGGACCTGCTGGCGAAACGGGTGCTTGCGGCCCCTGTAGCGAACTCTACTATGATCGCGGCGAGCAGTACGGCCCGGGACTGTCGTTTCAGCAGGCAACATTGGAAGACAAGGATCCCGAAACACGGTACATCGAATACTGGAATTGCGTATTTCCTCAATATGATCAGCAAAAAGATGGTACGCGGCTGCCACTGAAAAACCGGGGCGTCGACACCGGCATGGGACTTGAACGCCTCACATGCATCGTTCAAGAAGCGCGATCACCCTATGAAACTGACCTCATGAAACCGATAGTGGACGCCGCATGCAACTTCATGAAATGCGGCAGCTACGAGGACCTCCCTCTCCAGCACAAACAATGCGTGAACGTTGTAGCCGACCACATTCGGGCTCTCGTCTTTGCGCTCAGCGAAGGAATTTTGCCTTCAAATGATGGTCGCGGTTACGTTCTCCGACGCCTCCTCCGCCGGGCCGCGCGTTACGCCCGCCGTCTCGGAGTCGATCAGCCTTTCATGTACGAGCTCGTAGACGTCGTTGTTGAGCTTATGGGCTCCATCTACCCGGAGATTAAAGAAAACACCGACTTGGTTAAGCGCGTTATACGTATGGAAGAGGAGACCTATGCTCAGACGCTGGGTTCAGGACTCCAAAAGCTCGAATCCCTTTTGGAAAAGTGTGCCAACGGGACCCTTAGCGGTGAGGACGTTTTTCTTCTCTGCTCTACCTATGGGCTCCCTTACGATGATGTCTGCGAAGTCGCCAGCGATCGGGGGATAAAGGTCGAGACGGAGTCGTATCAGAAGTGTGTCGCTCAGCATCGTGAGGAATCGCGCAAAGCCGCTAAGGGGACTCGCTTCGAAGAAATCTATGATCACATCAAAGAAATCTTCCTCCAGAGCGGTAAAACAAAATTCCTGGGCTATGCTCAGGCAGGAAAAGAATATCCGGTTGCTAGCGCCGACAACCTTCGAGTTCTCGCCATCTTTAAGAACAACGAGCGAGTTTCCCGGGCAATCGTGGGCGACTCTGTGATTGTTGTTTTAGACGCAACACCATTTTATGCGGAATCAGGGGGGCAGGTGGCGGATACCGGAAAGATCTTGTCGTCTCGTGGGACTCTGCGTGTGACCGACGTTCAGAAGTCTCACGAAGACATCTTTCTCCATTTTGCTACCGTCGAAGAAGGTGAAATCCAAGAGGACGATACTGTCCGGGGAGAAATTGATATCGAACGACGATGGGATATAATGCGCAATCACACTGCTACCCATCTGTTGCAAGGCGCTCTGAAAACCATTGTGGGCAAGCATGTCACTCAGCAGGGGTCGTACGTTGGACCTAAATATCTCCGTTTCGACTTCACCAACCCCGAAGCACTGACGCATGAGCAAATCGCTGAATGCGAACGGCTCGTCAATGAACAGATCATGAAAAACCTCCCCGTAACATTTGCTGAAATGGATCTCGAGGAAGCTCGAAAAACCGGAGCAATCGCGCCATTTGGGGAACGATATGGAGCCACTGTTCGCGTTATCAACATTTCCGACTGGGAACTTGAATTTTGTGGTGGAACGCACGTGCAACAAACAGGCTACATTGGCCCCTTTATCATCCTGGGTGAAAGTGCAGTGTCAGCGGGAGTACGCCGCATCGAAGCCACAACGGGGCGCAACGCCATCCAAATCATTCAGCAAGAACGAGATACACTCAAAGCACTCTCTGAACTACTGTGTGTTTCACGAGACAAGGTTCTCGAGAGGGTGGAGACCGTTCAAGAAGAGCTGAAGGAACTGCGCAAGGACCTTGCCCAATGGCGCTCGAGAGTCTATGCGCAACAGGCAGGCACATTGCTCCAGGAGGCAGAGGAGATCAACGGGGTTCGAATCGTCGTTGCAGCGTTTCCCGATTTGGACGCTGCCCAACTCCGCGAAATATACGACCAACTGAAATCACGTCGTCCGGAAGGGCACCTTGCTGTCGTACTCGCGTCATCCTGCGAGGGGCGCGTCACTCTGATTGCAGGACTCTCGAAAGATCTTGTCGAAAAAGGCATTTCCGCCGCTGAAATTGTGAAAATAGCAGCTCGGGCAGTGGGCGGATCCGGCGGAGGAAAGAAGGAATTAGCTCAAGCAGGTGGGAAAAATCCCGCTGGCATTCAAGAAGCCCTTGCCCTTGCCAAGGCTGCTCTCACGGAAGCTCTCTGCAGCTCAAAGTAGGTAGAGGACGCAAAGAGCTGTTTCTTCCTCTCTTCCAATGCAAATGGCGGGCGTCTCGCGGTGGCACCGGACGCCCGCCAATCAGTTTTTCATTCCAAGCTAGCCGATTATTCTATGCTCACAGAGGACAGTTTGACTGGAAACCAGCTGTCGAAAACGAACTTCACAGCATCGGTCGGAAGGCGGTCGCTTGAGTTACTACTCGTGCTGGAACTGCTATCCACTTCAAAGTAAGCATCAGCCGAGTCGAGTAACACGGGACCTACGACCTTATACCAGGTATTACCCGTATTACTGGGCACTACATCGAACGTCCCCGAAACAATACCGCTGGCAGTTTTCACACGATAGGTGCAGTTAGGGCAATTAGTAGAGGATACATTGTTAGTTGTGTAATAGATGCTGTAGTAGTGTTGCCCAGCTGGCACTCCAGGTATCCCTGCAAGCGTAAACCGCGCCACATCGTTCTTTGTTGCCATTGTGGCGAAACGAGAACCAATGCCGCTCGTGCACCCTGATGCGGTGCTTTTCGAAGTCGAATTTTGCCAATCACCGCTGATTTCCGTATATTGGCTTACGTTTTTTCCCCCACTCCGTGTCTCAATGATAAACTCTGGGAAACTGGGAGTGACAGGTCCCACGGTGTTAGAGTCGCCTTTGTTGTTATAATCATCAACTGGAACAACCTTGTAGTAATAGGTTCCGGGCGCTAGCCCCTTTGCGGGTTCATCAATGAACTCGTTGCCAGTCACATCGTAGTTTTTGTTTACCAGATTACTATAATACAACTTTACAGGGGTCGAGCTGGAACGATAAACGAGATAGCGGACTGGAAGATCTCCGTCGGATGCCGCTGGCGGCGTGCTCCACGTCAGTTTCACGCGACCAGGTACGCTGGCGTCAGCGGAGAGATTAGTGATATTGTTCGGCTTTACACTGTCCCAATTCACTTTAAGCGTGTAGTCCGTCAGGGGGCTACTTGAACTCATTACTCCGGTTCCGCATGGAGAGGTAGAAGTCGAGTTAAGGGTACTCATATAACCTGAGCTGCTGGCACCGCTATAGGTATAAATCCCGAATCCTTTCATGCCTCGCGAAGAGTCTCTCGTATCACAGATACTCTGAGCCATTTCATTGGCAGGTTCTGTAACGGTGTAGAAGGTAGCCTGATGAAACATGTTCGTGACATCAGGCTTCGCAAGATCCATCAGTGAAGCGTTAGCCGATGCGGTCGAACGGTAATACTGCGGGGCAATCATATCAAGGCTGCCAAGCCCATTGACGTGACCGGAATTACTCGTCGTATTCCATGTTGGAAAGTGCTGAAATACGGTTGAATATGTGTCGGTTAGGCTCGTCCCGTAGACAACAGGTGCTGCGCCTACGATAATCCACGGCTTGATCGAACGGATATCAGCGCTTGCCTCTGCGAGAAAATTAGCGACGGCTTGACGACGAGCGTTGATGAATGCAGTGCTTCCAGGACCTGGATTAGAGAGTCCCATATCCGCCAGCGCTTGAGGGTTGTAACCGTACGCTGCATTGCGGTGGGGAAGCGAGTCTCCCGGATAACGCACTCGGTCGAAAATCACACCATCAATATCATAGTTCTGAACGAGGTCTTTGAGTACATTTCTCGTGTATTGACGTACATCGTTGCGGCCCGGATCCACCCACAAACCTTCGGATGTATCGCTTACTGTGGTTGGTCGTGGGTAACCCGGATCAGGGTTGTACGTGGTATCATCAGAAGCATTAGGAGCCGAGACGTCTTTGTAAATCCACTGCACTGATCCAGAGGGAAGATAGGAAGGAAACGTATTACTGCCATCGGTGACAAGGAAACATCCGAACGATATGTAAACCCTCAAGCCTGCTTCGTGAGCCCGATCGATGACGAACTGGAGGGAGTCACCGGCTGATCCCGACTTTGCCGGCTCCGGATTTGGATATGTTGAGAAATCGCGGTTCGGGATATAATACGCATCCGCACGATAGCGTGCAAGGAAGCAAATAGCATTAAACTTATTAGAAACCGCAAAATTGATAGCATTTTGCATGTTTGTAGTATTTGTGAGGCCATCGCCTACGCTATACCAGAGGATCCGCTCCTCTCCGAGGGCAATCGCTGGTAGAAGCAAGAGGGAAAGCCTCAACGCATTGATCCCAAATGTTATTCTTCTCGCCCACATCTCAAAACCTCATTCCTTTTCTTTAGTGTCGTAATTGCGTTGTTTTTGTAAGCCGACGAGTCTCGGAATCAATATTTTTCGAAATGTACTTGCGAGGCTTTCGGTCGAAAAACCCCATGACGACATTTCTCAATCTGAAGCAATTCGTAGGAAGGGCTGAGGAGCTCCGAGTCTTTCCGCTACTCTAACTCTTTCACTCGTTGTCAAGAAAACCGAAGACGGATTTAGGGATTAAATTGCATCTCGGGAATTCATAAGAGAAAAAGGCACGGGGAGTTAAAAGTAGGCGAGTGGATCAACCCAAGAGAGAAACACGAGAAGACAAAAGAGTCGCAGCATTTGTAAAGGCGGTGCGGGGAAGCCATTGAAAGTGGCGGGGCCGACGAGACTCGAACTCGCGACCTCCGGCGTGACAGGCCGGCGTTCTAACCAACTGAACTACGACCCCGCGTTGGCCGTATCGTATACCCATTGTGAGAGAATTTCATTCATCAACGTGCGATTTATTTTCGCTGAATTATCGCTCGCTGACAAGTGGTGGGTGGAACAGGATTCGAACCTGTGACCCCCAGCTTGTAAGGCTGGTGCTCTAACCACCTGAGCTATCCACCCACGAAGCGCGGTGCCCATTTCTGAGCACCTTTGAACACCACGTGTCTCTGCTAGTTTCCTCACGACACTAGTCAGCTTTAAACGGAAGCAAGGCAATAATTCGCGCCCGCTTGATTGCTGTCGTCAACTGTCGCTGATGGTATGCACATGTACCAGTGATTCGACGTGGGAGAATCTTACCACGCTCGGTCACAAATTTTCGCAAACGTTGGGCATCTTTGTAGTCCACCCACACGATGCCATCAGCACAGAACGCGCAGACTTTGCGGCGCGAGAAACGCCGCACAGCAGGCACAACTTTGCGCACAGCTTCTTCTTGAGGAGCAGCAGGCTGTTCCGCCGGTTGCTCCGAAGCTGTTTCCTGCTGAGGTTCAACAGTGTTATTATTGAGTTCTTCGCTCATACTTCATCCTTTCTCAAAATGGGACGTCATCATCCACGGGATGGCCACCTTCACCTGCCGGTGAATCATAAGCCAACCCATCAGCCGCGGATTTTGAAGACGCACTGGGAGGATGCTGCGGAGTTCCGGGCGATGACACCTTCGGAGCAGAGTTTGTGGTTGATGTATTGGAAGAGAACCCGGCTTCGAAGTCCGGTCCGATGTCTTCCGACGCATCTTCCACTCGCGATGGAACATCAAACGCGGTCACGCGCTCAGCAACTGCCCGTATCCGCGTCTGTTTTTGGCCTTCGCGTTCCCACGTGTCGGCTCGAAGGCGCCCCTCTATATAGACCGGACGCCCCTTTTTCAAAGTTTCCGCGCAACGCTCCGCTATTTTTCCCCACGCTTCGACATCGAGAAAGAAAGTCTCTTCCTTCCAATCGTTCGTGCGTGGATCACGATAGTTACGATTCACCGCAATAGAGAAATTGCAAACGGCATTACCTGACGGGGTATACCGCGTCTCGGGATCGCGCGTCAGACGCCCCGTAATCATGATCTTGTTGATCGAAAGCATGGGGAGACCTCCCTCTTACTCATTCAGCGGCATCCGTGGAGGCAGAAGAACCTACTTCTTCAGCCGCTGGGGCTTTTACTTTCTTCGCCTTTGCTGCCTTCTCTTTCAATTCCGGCAGTCTTGTCAACATGACTCGCAGAACGCTCTCGTTGAGACGCAGGTTCCGCGTAATCTCAGAAAGAGCTGCTTCCCCAAGAGTACCAGTGAACGAGAAGACGATGTAGTAGGCTTCTACCTTCTTTGCGATAGGATAAGCGAGACGGCGGCGTCCCCACGTGTCAACGTTCGTCACCTCTCCGCCACGTTTAGCGACGAGTTCCTTTGTCTTTTCTACAAGCTGGGAATACGCCTCGTCTTCGAGGTAAGGATCGAACAGAACAACAAGTTCGTAATTCGGCATGAAGTATTCACCTCCCTTCGGTTTTTCAAAGCTGTGGGAAGTTTCAGGACCGCTGCCCGAAATCTCACAGCAGGGATGAGCCACATTCAAAAGCGTGGCACACTCGTGTGTACAAAATAAAAGCGGCAGTTATTCGACGAGGCCCACGAAAGATTCTTTGCGCATATCACTTGCGACGGGCTTGCCGGAAGCGGGGACGACTTTTCGCTCCTCCCACACGCGGAACCCCTTGCAGAATTTTTGATACTTCATCGTCCTCGCTTTGCTCCTCTTCAAACAACAAAAGATGCCGCTTATCGACCTGGCTACGGAACACAATCCACAGACCAAGCAACGTCCAGAAAAGACTGGCACTCACTGGAATGTGCAGTGGGAAATTGAAAGCTCCGTCGATAGCGAAAACAGTGAAGGACGCAAAAAACGTTGTCGCCATGAGGTGTACCCTTGGCCTCCGCGTGAGTGTAGATGCCGTTTCCCATCCCTGCGTGATGAGAGTTGCCCACAGAGCAACCCACAGCGCAAACGAAACGATCCCGCCCTCCACTGCTATTTGGAGCCAATCGTTGTGAACATAGCCGGGCGACACACCCCGAATCTGCTCAGCCAGAATGTATTGAAAAAGCTCGCCGGAGGGAGTTGCCTGAAATCGTGCTACATACTCCCAGAACAGCACGTTGTAGTAGCCATAGCCGACCCCGGTCAATAAATGGTCGCGGAGCATCTCGAAGGCAATGATCCAATAGTAAAAACGGACGCTAATTTGTTTACTCGCTAGCAAACGATCGAGTATATTGAACTGCAGTTTGAAGAAGGGTAAGGGGACAAAAAGTATAACCAGCACGAAGACAACTCCCACGCCCGCAGCAAAAAGGAGCTGCCGGCGCAAGCGGGGGGTCATCGCAAGCAGGATGTAGTATGGAACACACGCCACCAGAAGCCCCAGCCACGGCCCCCGAGCCCCCGAAACAACGAGAGCACCAAAACATAAAAGGCCAGCGAGCGCGCTGAGATACCTTTCCCAGCGAAATCGTCCTCTCAGAGCAAAGTAGAGTGACCAGAAAAGCAAAGGTGCAAGATACGAGGCAAAGTAGTTTGGATGTCCAAACGTTGAGCTGATTTTCTGCTTTCCAAGTTCTTCTTCGAGACCTTCGCCTGACAATGGTTTGTATGGGAGGAACTCATAGCCTGCACTTTGTGCCAAGGCATACGCCGACACGAGCACACTTCCCAATACCGCAACGAGAAGGATGCGCTCGAGGACAAGCATGGACAGGTCGAGCGTCTGAACCATGAGAAATAAGCTGAAGCAACATATCGGCAAAAGAAAGCAGCGAAAAGCGTACGAGACATTCGGTGCAAAACAAAGCGATACTCCCTGAGATAATGTGAAAAATATCGCAAGCCAGAGCAACGAGCTCTTGCTGAGACGAGACGGGATGACAATGCATCGCCACAAGGCATACGGAACGCCAATAAGAACGGTACCGAAGAGGAGAAAGAACGTCTGGTTTTCAACGGGCTTCAAGAGATAGTAGGGATCGCCAGCCCAGCCGAAGGTACTACGGATCTTGTCCCATATGGCAGGAATAGCATACGGGGCACAGAGAAAAAGCGCCATGACGCCAAGAAGACCGAATCTGTTTACTAGTCGACGGTCACGAACAATTTCACCTATCGTCTGCAACTGCACTTCTCCGCGCGTCTCTTCGACTACTCACATTCTTCTCTCCCTGACAGCTCAGGGGTTTCTGCATTGACGCAACTTAAAAAGGGCACATTAATGACACTCATGGCAAGTACGTTTCGCAATAGATGCCTCTGACACAATGGTAGCACAGGCACGAACATGACATCAGCTTCAGCACCATGGAAAAAAGACCTTCACAGACGTGCCCAAGACGCTGGTTTTGCGGACGTGAGAATTGCACCTGCTCGCCTAGAGCCTTTCGTCCGAGAAGCATATACAAACTGGCTTGCCAGCGGAATGCAGGGGGAAATGGAGTACCTCGCGAAGACAAAAGAGATAAGGCTCAATATCGAAAAGCTTATGCCCGGAGCTCAAAGTGTGGTTGTCTTCCGAGCGGAGTATTATCCCTTCGAGACGTCATCCTCGACCAAGCTTCCAAGCGATACTGTCCGCGTCGCAAAATATGCTCTCGGGAGGGACTACCACTTTGTCCTCCGAAATCGCCTTGAGCCGATCGTAGCGTGGCTTGAGAGCGTGTTTCCTGGTCATAGCTGGCGCATCACCGTCGATTCTGCCCCGCTCATCGAACGCGCATACGCAGTAGCATCCGGCATTGGCTTCTGGGGGAAAAACACAATGGTTATCACGCCACGGTGCGGATCCTATTACTTTCTAGCATGTATTGTGACGACTGCGCACCTCGATCCAGACCCTCCACTTTGGGGAACATGCGGCACCTGTACACGTTGCCTTGACGCGTGCCCTACAGGCGCTCTCGTGGCACCGTATCTGCTCGATGCACGTCGCTGCATTAGCTACCTCACGATCGAAAAACGCACTCCCTTGACGGAAGACGAACGACACATGCTGGGGAATTGGATTTTCGGCTGTGATATCTGTCAAGATGTCTGCCCCTACAACCGCTACCCTCGCAGGACACAGATTTCAGATTTCGGCGCAGTAGTGATTCCCGCGGAACACATCTCTCCTCGGCACTTCCTCAAACCCTCAAGTAATCGCCAGTTTGCGAGAGAATTTGCAGCAAGTCCGCTTTTGCGACCTGGGCGTCGCCGAATCAAAGAGCTCGCTCTCTGGTTTTTAGAAAAGTTTTCGAGCTCTCGATCCTCGAATGGAGATTCTTAGTCATTTCGCCCGGGCTTGTAACCGAGATAGGGAGCAAGCCAGTGCTCTACCTCGGTCAATGGCATTCCTTTGCGTCGCTGGTAGTCTTGCACCTGATCCAAGCCAAGTTTACCTACAGCAAAGTACCGAGCTTGCGGATGCGAAAAGTATAATCCACTGACCGAGGCAGGGGGATGCATCGCATACGACTCAGTGAGTGTGACGCCCGTAGATCGCTGAGCATCCAAGAGCTCAAAAAGCGTCTTCTTCTCCGTATGGTCTGGGCACGCGGGATATCCAGCTGCGGGGCGAATTCCCCGATATCGCTCTCGGAGAAGCTCTTCGTGTGCGAGGGATTCCTCCGGCGCATACCATTGCCGTCGAGCCAAAAGATGAACGTATTCGGCGAGAGCTTCAGCCAACCTATCAGCGATAGCTTTTATCATAATTGCATTGTAATCATCGCTTGCTCGTTCACTCTGTCGAGCAAGCGCTTCCGCCTCTTCTCCAGCAGTCACTACGAACGCGCCCAGATAGTCATGCTTTCCCGAGTCCCGTGGCGCAACGAAATCGGCGAGACATAAGTATGGATCCTCGCTTTTCTGTGTTTGCTGCCTTAAGAAATGAAAAACGGTGCGAACTTGTTCCCGTTTGTCATCTTCGAATATAAACACATCGTCACCGACAGCATTAGCTGGGAAGAAGCCATAGACTGCCTTTGGGCGTAGGAGTTCTTTTTGACTTATCTCGTTGAGAATTTTTTGGGCGTCGTCAAAAAGCTCTCGTGCCCTCTCCCCCACTTTTGGGTCATCGAAAACTTGCGGATATCGCCCCCTGATTTCCCACGTATGGAAAAATGGTGACCAATCGATATAGGGCACAAGATCGGAAACTGGAACATGATCAAGCACCCGCACACCGAGAAATTCTGGACGCGGAGGATCGTAGTTTTCCCAATCCCACGCAAATTTTCTTTCTCGTGCCTTATCAATTGAGACCAATTGGATAGTGCTGGCTCTCTGCTCGTGCTCAGCGCGCAATCGCTCCTGCTCTTGCCTGTATTTCCTCACAAACTCTTCTCGGGTCGACGGATTCACAAGAGCGCTCACCACTGACACCGCCCGCGACGCATCCAACACATGGACAACTGGCCCACTGTACTGGGGGGCGATCTTCACTGCAGTGTGAAGACGGCTCGTCGTAGCTCCTCCAATAAGAAGTGGAATTGTGAATCCTTCGCGCTCCATTTCACTCGCGACGTGGATCATTTCCTCGAGCGAGGGCGTAATCAGACCACTTAAGCCGACCATATCCACATTGAGCTCTCGCGCTTTTGCGAGAATCTTCTCACAGGGAACCATGACACCGAGGTCAATTACCTCGTAGTTATTGCACGACAGCACAATACCAACGATGTTCTTCCCGATGTCGTGGACGTCTCCCTTGACTGTCGCGATGAGGAACTTTGCCTGAGCTGAACTTTCCGCAGCTCGCTTCTCTGCCTCAAGATAGGGCGTAAGCACGGCGACAGCCGTTTTCATCACGCGAGCGCTCTTCACGACTTGCGGTAAAAACATTTTCCCAGCTGCGAAGAGATCCCCCACGACGTTCATTCCCGCCATGAGGGGACCTTCAATCACCGCAAGCGCTTTTCCATACTTTTGGAGGGCTTCGAGAACATCTTCCTCGATGAAATCGGTTATACCGGCGACGAGTGCATGCTCGAGGCGTTTTTCGACTTCTGCCTCTCTCCACTCGAGACGCCGGGTTTCCACGCGCGTCTCTCCTTTGACCTTCTGAGCATATGCCATCAACCGCTCGGTGGCGTCCGGACGTCGATTAAGAATGACATCCTCTACAAGTTCCCGCAACTCGGGCTCAATTTCCTCATAAATGGCAAGCTGACCTGCATTAACTATCGCCATGTCGAGCCCAGCACGAACGGCGTGATAGAGGAAGACACTGTGCATTGCCTCCCGGACAACGTTGTTGCCACGGAAGGAAAACGAAACGTTACTAATACCTCCACTCACCTTGGCAAACGGCAAACGCTCTTTAATGAGCCTCACTGCCTCGATAAACTCGACGGCATAGTTATTGTGTTCCTCAATGCCTGTCGCAACCGTGAGGACGTTGGGGTCAAAGATGATGTCTTCCGGCGGGACATCGCCTTTTTCCGTCAGGAGGCGATAAGCACGTTCACAGATAGCCACTTTGCGATCGGTAGTGACCGCTTGCCCTTGCTCGTCGAAAGCCATAACGACAAGAGCCGCGCCATAACGCCGGAAGCGCCGCGCCAGGTCGAGAAACTTTTCTTCACCCTCTTTGAGGCTAATCGAGTTGACCGCAGCTTTTCCCTGAATGCACTTAAGTGCAGCTTCAATGACGTCGGGGTTTGAGCTGTCCACCATAATCGGGACGCGCGCAACGGCAGGCTCACTTGCGACGAGATTGAGAAACGTCGTCATGGCGCGCACGGCATCGAGCATCCCTTCGTCCATATTGACGTCGATCATATTCGCGCCATTATCGACCTGCTGCCGCGCGATGGAGAGCGCCTCTTCCCAGTTTTCAGCAAGGACAGCTTTCTTGAATCTCGGCGACCCCGTTACATTCGTGCGCTCGCCGATTACAACGAGTCCTGTTTCTGGTCTCAAAACGAGAGGCTCTAGTCCGCTAAAAGCCGTGAGGCGACGCGGCTCCGGAAGACGCCGCGGGGGAACATCTCGGACTACTTCAGCTATTGCTCTTATGTGGTCAGGGGTCGTGCCGCAGCATCCTCCCACGATATTCACCAAACCGCTCTTGGCAAATCCGGCGATTTCCTCAGCCATCATCTCTGGCGTTTCATCGAAACCACCAAAAGCGTTGGGGAGCCCCGCGTTGGGATAGCAAATGATGGGCACGTGAGCGAGCGACGAAAGCTCGTCGAGATAGCTCCGCATCTGCCGAGCCCCCAGTCCACAATTCATCCCGACGGCACTCAGCGGGAAATGATTTATGGAAATCCAGAACGCCTCGATCGTCTGGCCCGAGAGGAGTCTCTTACTCTGGTCACTTACCGTCAGCGTCGCAAAGACGGGAACGCGCAAACCACGGTTCTCGAATTCCTCTTCAATAGCAACAAGAGCTGCCTTCAGAACAAGGGTATCGAAGGTCGTCTCACAGAGGAGAATGTCCACTCCCCCATCGAGGAGTCCGCGCACTTGTTCCCTGTACGCCTCGCGGAAATCGTCGAAAGAAAACTCTCGGTAGCCCGGATCGTCCGCTTTTGTTGCGATGGACAATGTTCGATTCGTAGGTCCGATAGCACCGGCAACAAACCGGGGTCTCGCGGGATTTTTGCTCACTGCCTCATCGACAGCCTTGCGCGCAATTTGTGCAGCGGCGACATTGAGTTGATAAACCCACCCCTCGAGCCCATAATCCGCCTGGGAGATGCGGTTCGCACTAAAAGTATTCGTCTCGATGATATCAGCCCCAGCCTCAAGGTATGCCGAGTGAATTTCATGAATGACGTGCGGGGCGGTGAGGCAAAGCGCTTCGTTGTCTCCTTTCAACGCCGTCGGATGATCTTGAAACACCGTGCCTCGAAAATCAGCTTCCCCAAGCCGGTAGCGTTGAATCATGGAGCCCATTGCCCCATCAAGAACGAGGATGCGTTTTGCGAGCTGTTCTCTCAAGTCGGAGTGCGACATTCTCAGTTGATGTTCGCTCACTTTCTCACGAGTTTCGTTTTGCAGTACGATGTAGTACGGCGCGGTTCTTATTCACGAACCGCGCCGCTAAACAACGCTTCCAGCCAATTCGACCTGATCACTCTATTCATTCACAAAATAAGGCGCAACACGATCTTCGATGACGGCTTCTACTTGCGCTGCGATATTGCGAGCTTCCTCCACGTCTCCCTTTTTCTGGGCTTCTGTCATACTTGTGATGGCAGTATCGATCGACGTCAACGGTGCCTGGAGAGCCATCTCAACGTTTTCCTTACTCGTCAATGCGAGCCCGTTCACACTTTCTCGGAGATTGCCGAGAACCTCGCCAGCCAGTTCGAGATTTCCCATTGCCACACTCTGTTTGAACCTTTCCAGTTCGTCCTTCACGAGAGCGGTATACTCACGTGGATTTGAGGCGCTCGGCACGATCTTCTCGTTTTCCTGACCTTTCACGATGGCTGCTATGGTCGTGCGTATTTCTGCTTCGGTGTATCCGTCCGCTGACAATTTCAGTATCACGTTTACCGGAGGTTTCACATCCTGAAGAAGTTTCGCGGAGAAGTACTTATAGTTCAGGGCAGGATAGAGATGTGCCGGAACACTCGTACTGCCCTCCACGAGAACACTTCCGCGAATGGATGCTAACTTATTGCCTGGAAAATCTCGGGCAACGAAGAGCCGCACTTCATTGGGTTTCGCCAAAACCAGTGACCCCAGAATTGCTTTCGCGTCCGAGGTCGGTTTGTCCTCGCGCTTTGGAGTCTTTTCTGAAACAGCAGTCTCCTGAACTCTAGTCTGCCGCTGCACTTTATTGATTTTCGGTGATGCTTTCGTTGCGGATGGCGTTACGCGAGTTTCTTGTTTTTTTGGTTGTTGGGCTTCTTTCTTTTCCGTGCAGCCTGTAAGAGCAACGACACCAGCAGTTGCAACTACACAGGCAAAAATCATGAACGCGCTTCTCATCACTTTTCCCTCCAGTTTCGTTTTGTCTCTGAGTGACTGTAAGAATTCGGCTCCTCTCACAAACCGGTCAATAACATTTCATTGGTAAGGCAAAGCAACACGTTCCAGACTTTTTCTCTCCAATGGAGAGAGCCGAAGACTCCATTCCTTGTATCGCACGACAAGTTCTCCTAGGAGATTGAATGCCTCTTTGTTGTCTGGCTGTTCGGACAACGTTTTCGCGAGTAATTCTGCACACGGTTTCCATGCCCCTCGAGCATAGCACCAGCCTGCAAGAGCAAGGGTCGCGGTTGACGGAGATGAACCATCCTTCGTCTCAACAAGCAAAGCGTACGGAGGGGTGAGAAGTGCCCGACTTGTCTCAGGCAGGCGTGCTCCCATCCGACGAGCTAAGTGCCACCAGCCAAGCTCACATGCAGCGCGGTACTCAAGCGACAAACAGACGTCCGTAGGGGCTCCGAGCTCTCGCGCTTTTTCTGCATAGTACAGGCATCGCTTCGCATTTCCTCCGAGCAATGCAGCGTTCGCGCGCGCAAACATGCTTCGCGCCGGATCGCGTTCGGCTAGTTTCTCGCTCTCGATCAAAAGTCTTAAGCGTTCCGCGTGATTTTGAAATTCTCCGCTCTCCGGGAGAATGAGAGAGGCGCGCCGCGCAACTCTATATGCTTCCTGGAGACCTTGCCTCTCTTCTGCCACGGCGAGCCATACCCGAAAAACGTCCAACGGCGCAACACCCCGCGCGAGTGCCTCTTCCAACAATTCTTCAGCACTTGTGGTGTCTCCACAGTGGGCGCGAAGCGCAGCTCTGCAGAGCAAGCTAGTGGTTTCAGCATCTCTGACGACGCTCTTTTCCAGTTGAGCACCTCCAACCTCGAACACAAGTCCAGCTCCTCCAACACGTTCTGTGGGCTTTAGCCCACGGAGCCATGCGTATCCATCTCGCGCAAGCGAACGGAACCCCACCAACTCGTTCACACGAATGGCTAGCGTACCAGTCGTGGGGACATAGGGTGGCGGATGGATTGCTTTGCCTGTTTGCCACACATTCGAAAGTGCTTCGTTTGCCTGTCCCCAGTCATAATTTGAATCGGCAAGTAACCGATAGCCGTTGCCGGCGAGAAGAATGCTCTCAGCGGTCAAGGGATACGGAAGAACAAGGACACAGCTGAGAAGTGATCCTGCTGCCAACAGCCATGCCCCGCGGCGAAAGACAAGATCTTTTGCCGTTGCTAAAAGTGCCACTGCCGCCGCACACAGGGGAACAACCGGCAAGAGATGACGAACGCCAATTTGGGCGCGATTAAACAAAGCAGTTCCCAGAAAGACAAGCGCAGCTGCCGCATAAAGCTTGCCCCACGAACGTCGGTTCCTCAGAGCATGAAAGATCCCCACCCCCCACAACAGTAAGAGCGGAAGGGGCGTCTTCACCACGAGAACAACTGGATAATACCACCACCACCCCCCATGGCGAGTCTTCCCCAGAAGAAACGCTTCATTTCCGCCAGTAGCATAGCGAAATTTGCCGACGACCTGCTCGATAAACTCTTGTGGAAGGAGAGTAAATTTCCCGGGCAAAGCGTCAGTGGAAGCAGATCGAAAACCGTACGCGCCCCAGATGACGATGACCGCCACCGCAGCAGCTGCGCACAAGCCGCGCAGAACAAGCCCCAGAATACCAGCCCTTCCCGCCCGCGCATACCCTTTTCCCCCGTGGAGAAAGAGAGTACAGACCGCAAGAACAACACTCACGGGGAAAAGCGAGAATGCGCTGATTTTGATAGAGAGTGCTGCACCCAAAAAGAGTCCAAACAAGGACGCGTCCTGCCACCGCAAACGACGGACAAAGAGAATCCAGCTCGAGACCGCGCCGAACAGTGCCACTGTCACCGGCAAGTCGAGTGTCGCAAGCGTCGAGTGAGCGAGAAAATCGGGGCACGCGACGAGAGCAATTGTACCGAGAAGTGCTCCGGGTTCGGTCGCGTACTTGGCAACGACGCGACCAAACATGAGCACGAAAAGTGCTCCAAGCCCTATATTTGCTAGCCTCGGCAGAATTGGTGGAGCATCGGAGAAGGGAAACAGATCCAGCCCTGCGCAGAACTGCGGCAACGCCACCCAAAGCTGCCCAAGAGGAGGATTATCGACGCCACCCGCAAAACGTCCGGTAGCAAGATAGAGATAACCGCCGGAGATGTGCGCTGCGTACTCGTCGTTAACGCTCCCATTGGCAAAAGCACACCACAGAGCACACCCCAGATAGGCGAAAAGGAGCGCGCATCTGCCCGCCTGATATCGTTTGTCACAAGCTGTGTTCATCGCCGCAGACGGGCATAGTCAGAGAGTATTTTCTCCAGCAGTTTTTTGCGCATTTCCTCCCCTTTGTCGTTCATGTAGCGCCGCTCAACAAGGTCGCGACACTCTTCAAAAGGACGTGGCTGGGAGGCGCGTCGCGCTTCTACCCATCCAAACGCAACTCCGTCGCGTGTGGGGAAGACATCCGTGTAGGACTGCTCCTTTGCGCCAAAGAACGCCTTGTCGAAATAGTAACCATTCGGTCCCTCTCTAAACCAATCAAGCTCCTGGGCAGAATCTGCAAGCTTGCGGAGATCATCGCGTGTGAGTTTTCCACTCACGGCTTGCTCTCTCAACTGACGCACCTTTTCCTCGAGAACCTGGCGGAGATAATGCGTCGAGAGGCCTTCGGTTGTCGCGGCAGCCTTAGCAAGCGACCAGCGGAAGACCTCCCCTTTCGCCTGCGGCGGCGTCACAAAAACGTTCTTCATCTTTTCGTAGAATGCCCGTAATTCCTTTTCGTTCGGCTTCTGGGCAGGGGCAAGTCTTTGCCAAAAACGCTCCCCGGATAAGCGATTTTCAATGAACCTCAATTTTAGCTGAACGCACGGGTTGCTGAGAATGCCATCCTCCTCTGCAGCAAGGACAACCTGCCGGGTCAGAATAAGCCGCGGCAGGGCAGCTTTGATTCGTTCTCGCTCATCAGAAATATCGTTGTACGACCACGTCGCGTAGATATCCGCAAGAACAGTCTCAACGGTTGCTGTTGTTCCCTTGATCGAGTACACCCATTCTGAGCGCGGCAATGGACCACTCGATTCCAAGAGCTCTTTGTTCACCTGAGCCGGATACCTCTTTGCTAACTCTCTCGTGGCTGTCGCTTGCAGTTCGCGCGCCTTCTGGTGCCGAAGCTCAGAGCGAATGATATCGCGAACCTCATCCAAGGACTGAACCCGAGGAGGATTCTTTTCGAGCAACTGCAGGATCTCCCAACCGTAGGGTGTTCTCACAGGCTCGGAAACTTGCCCCGGCGCTAACTTCTGTAACGCGGCTTGAATGGCGCTGTTGAGCTTGGAGAGTTTCTCTGGCCCGACTACACCCTTATTCTGTTTTGCGCTCGGAAGCTCGCTGTATTCAGCCGCAAGAGTTTGAAAGTCAGTGCCCTTAGCGAGTTTATCTTTTACTTTTTTAGCAAGAGCTAATTTTTCTTTCTCTGCCTGGGCATCGCCTTGGGGCACAAGGAAGAAGATATGGCAAAACTTCACTGTTTCCGTTGTGGTGAATTGTGGCTTGTGCCTTTCATAGTACTCGACAATCTCTCCTGTTGTCACAGCATCCTCGGGAACATGGAAACTCAGCCACTCGTTGAGAATTTCCTGGCTTTGGTAGTAGCGTATGTCGGCTTGAAGAAGTGGATCAGTCGTAACGCCCGCAGCAGCAGCTTCCTTTGCCAGTTTTTTCTCGATGTAGATTTCCTCCCGAACAGCTTCCCGCGGGTCAGGTTCTTGTGAGAAGCCGATCCCGCGAATAACGGATGACTTGTAGAGTTCCATGTAGCAGGAAACAGCGGCATCGTCGGGGACGCGCGGTGACTCTTGCCTGGCCACCCCACACGTCCCGCCCCCTAAAATACCCACGACAACGCCCCACGCCACAACTTTTCTCATCTCTGTTCTCCTCTCACACACGCTTTGCAAACTTGTGGTAGACCTGGACATTGGGGATATCCCACTTGGGCGGCAATGCAAGCTTTTTCCGCTGCGGCAAAATTCCCTGACCGTGCGTAGAGTTTCGCCATAAGAACTGCAGCCTGCCAAAAGCGTGGTTCTTTCGCAAGCAGTTGATGGAGCCGCCGCAATGCTTCGGACTGATGACCTGAGGCGGCTAGCGTCTCAGCAACGATCAGCTCGAGCTCCAGCGCCGAGGCACGTGCAAGAGCATCTTGAATCTTCGTGTCTTCAAGGACAGGAGTGCGACGGATACCACACCATTCCCGATCGTAGAGAGGATACCATCCATAGGTTGAGCGCGGGCGACTCGTCTGGGCATTATCTCCGCCAAGGAACGCAAAAACACGAAAACCCCTGTTCTGGTAAACGAGCTCAAAATCGTCCAGCTCGTGCGGCCAAAAATGCATGAGAGCCACTGACGAGGTCGATGGAATTTCAGTAACGCCTGCCACGTAGCGATAGCTCTCTTTGCCACTATTGAGAACCATTGGCGCCTCATAGACAACATAGCGAACCCCGTATTTTCGACAGTAGGTAGCCAACTCGTCAGGGGAACCATACAAGGCTCGGGCGAGAGCCACAAGCTTCGGGCGAATAGAGGGGTTCTCGAACTTGGACTGCACAACCACAGGCCGCTCTGCGTAGGCATAAATCTGCGATGACAATCCGAACCACGCCAGGATCACATCAGTAGGCGCTGTGTACTTTCGAAGCCATGTGAGAATGTCTTTTGTGTCGGCGTAGCGATTGACGAACTGAGTGGGTGAAGAGGGCGCTGCTGGTGAAAGCCACGGAACGCCTCGCAACACACCAGCTCCTTGTGCGCCCAGGAGAAAGGACACAAGAATCACTCCCGCAGCAACAGCGATTCGACGGCGCGAAGCGGCGACGGCGTCGCTGACCAGTACTGCCCAGAGGACTGCCAATCCAAAGCCGAGAAGGATGTGGAGTCGATAAATGAGAACGAAAGAAACAGTCCATACCCCAACGAGAAGACAGAGGCTGCGCCACCCAGCATCCCTTCGCCACCGTGCGACAATCCTGCGTCTTGCTGCGACAGCCAACGCCGCTATTCCCGCAGCGAGCCATCCCCACAGAAAAAGCGCTTGTGACAGAGAGGGCGAATTGAAAGCTTCGATCCACATAAGCCGAGCTTCAGGCGATAATGCGCGCGGGTCCGCCGGCTTAACTAGCAAATGCAAGATCTTTGCGACGATGACTTCTGACACGTGGGAGTCATGAACCGGAGCCACCCGGAGAAAATGCGCTGCGCCCCACGCGCCAGCTGCTACAAGAACCGCCAACATCCGCGCCGTGCGCTTTCCGGCAACCACCGCTCCCCACGCAAGAACCACCATCGCCACAATCTGAGGCGAGAACCAATAGCGCCTCTCTACGAGGGGATCGATGACAAAGAAAAGCGGCAGATGCGCGAGGAACCAGAGGCCAACGAGTCGCTGAGCGCCTGGGGAGGGGAAAAAGCCCACAACTGCAGCGAAAACAAAGACACCGGCTTGAAGCTCAAACAACGCTCGCGACATGTGCCACGATGCAAAGGCAATCCCCTGCGACACTACCGAAGCACTCAGGAGGACGACAGCAAACAGACGGGCGTTCCGGCTCGCGGAGAGACCGCAACGACGGTTGAGGCGAAGAAGCGCCCACAGACAAACGATCGGACAGAGAACGAAGACAAGTGCGAAGTTTTCCCTCCCAAAGTTGCGCACGACTCTTTCGAGCGCGGAAGGTTGAAAAGCGGCGACGAACGCGCCGCAAAAAGCGCCCCCCCACCGAGCCCCAAGCCCCCTGGCAGCCCAGTAGACGAGTAAGATCGGAAGCGAAGAAACGAAAGCGACAAAAAAGAGCGCGAACGAAAAAAAGTCGGGAAAGAACCCTTTCGCCCACCGCCATGACCACCCCGCAACAAGCTCCATTGTCGGGAGAATATCGGTCGAAAAACGCAGGCCCTCGGGCCATTGCGCGTGAAAATCTCGCGCCTCCAACGTGCCCTTTTCCGCAAAAGTCGCAGCCCACCGGTACTGCATTCCAGCCTCAGCAGGGAAAAAGGCGGTAGGATCTCCCGGAACATAGAAGGGGCTAGAAAAAGATAAGAGAGCACGGAAAAGCACTGCGAGCGCAAAAAGGGTCATCAGGAAGACTATTTCGGCAGCAAGCGAGGATGTCTTGTTCACCGGGCTAGCCCTGAAGCGATGAAAATGTAGCGAGAACCTTTAACGTAACAGCGCGGAGAAAACATACGGAAAGAACTGGTAAAGCTCCGTCTTTCCATCGAAAACTGTGCAAGCGGCTGAGGGAAAAACGAAGAGGGCGCACCGCTTGGCGGTGCGCCCTCGTACTTAACGAATCATCCTTCGGTGCCGAATCGATCAATAGACCGACCAATCGGAAACACCAGCAGGAATCGGGGTCAGGTCAGGGTTGCGCGTTGCAGCGGTGAAGGAAATATCATCGAGATAGTAAACCACCGAACCGGCAGGCGCTAGCTGGTACCAGAAGAAGCCACTGAACGAGCAGGTTGGACTGAGTACGCCGTTTCCATTGACCCAGCCGACAACGGGATCGGTTAGGATATTGCGCTCAACAACTTTCCATCCAGTGAAATTCAGCAGGTAGTCGCCCGAGAAGCGCTCATAGGGGCCTGCGCCATTGCCACCGGCACCCTCGCCCATGTAGAATGCCATTTTATCTCCGCTCGCGGAAGCATAAATGGCAAAGCCAATGTACGGCTCAGAGGTGTGGTCCACTGTGGCATTGTTATTAAGACCCGCCGCAGGCTGGATACGGACCAAACCGCCACTCGCACCGGTCCAGTCCCAACCGAGCTTTCCGGAAAGACTTCCCGTCTTCACCTGTTCGTTGCTGTACTGATAAATGGTCGTTCCGCCGGCGCCTGCCGTCGTACCACTATACGTCGGGTTCCAGTTGCTTACGAGGTTTGCCCCCGCTGTGCCACCCTCAAAATCTTGCAACACAGTGTCGGCAAACGCCATGCTGCCTACTGCTACGAGTGCTACAGTCGTGATGAGAAATGTTTTCTTCATCTTACACCCTCCATTGTGTTGTGTGATTTTTGCACCTGAATCCAGGTTGCTACGAATCCTTAAATTATGCTTAGAGCGCCTTCGCAAGAAAAAAATGCACTCTCATGCATTTTTTTTCGCGACGAGTTTTTTCTCGAATTTACCGAGGGGCAAAGAGTGCGGAGAATTGGTAACATACGATTCGTAGAGGCGGGCTAACTCCTCGAACATGTGTGCCGTTTCGCTTTCGGAATTCGCAGGATAAAGAGGTGAAAATACGATATCGATGCCGGCAGGTGTTGTGTGGACAGAAGCAAGAGAAACGGGAGTGCCGACGAACCTCGCCGCGCCGAGAAGCCCTTCACGAAGATTGACGACTGATCCGAGGATATTCACAGTGGTATGGCGTTCGCCATAGATGCCATCGAGATAGACAAAGAGCCCCTCGTTACGTGATAGCCTCTGGACGGCAGTTTTTAATACCCCGCCGAGCGGTTCCCCCTCCTCAAGAAACACAGGTTGTGCCCCGTAAAAAATCATTTCGTGTGCGCGACTCGCCAGCAAACTCGCGCGTTGCCTCTTCCTCAATGAGGTAAATTGCCAGCCTTTTTTCCGGATGAGATATGCCGCTGCGAGATGCCCCCAAAGACTGTGAAGGCTTGCCACAATTACTCCTTTTTTGCCCTCGAGCGCCTCTTCGATATGCTCCAGTCCAGAGACTCGCACAAGTTTCTCAACATTTTCAATCTTGCTGAGAGGAATGTATGCCTGAGCCCATTTGAGCCGCCACCACGAGCGAAAATACGGCAACGTCCTCACACGCTTTTGGGGATGCCCTACTGCAGCAAAAAGCCCATGCAGGAGTCTCCGCGCGCGCTGTCGCCGCTTCGGATGAAGAAGCCACTCAAGGGTGCCAACCACATCGCATGCAGCAAGATAAATTGTAGGCGGTGTCGCTGCAAGAATTTCAGCCCCTATGTCGCTCAAGCCCAGGCCAAGCCGTCGATATTCGAGATACCGTCGAATCATCGCAGTTTCTCTCGCTGCAGTTTGCCCATCGCATTGCGCGGAATTGTGGCTCGGAAATGAATCACTCTCGGCACTTTGTGGGGAGCGAGATGACACGCGCAATGGCTGAGCACGTCCGCATGGGAAACCCCGCCCTTGGTGCACACATAAGCAACAATCTGTTCAATTCCGCGCTCGTCGGGCTCCCCCACCACGGCTGCATCGTTCACCGCCGGATGGCGAAGTAACACCTGCTCGACTTCGAGCGGATCGACCTTGTGCCCAGCCGCAGCAATGAGCATCTTCTTACGCCCCATAAAGTAGAGAATGCCATCCTGGATAAAACCGAGGTCGCCCGTGTAAAAGGTGCTGCGATTGAAGGTACCGGTCCCCACTTCGGCGCCATCGTAGCCCAGGCTCACAGCAGGCGACTCGATAACGATTTCTCCTACCTGACCATCCGGCAGCTCGTGGTCCTCCTCATCTCGAATTGTGACGCTTACTTTTGGCAGAACTTCGCCCAACGCAAGGAATTCGCCATGAATGGTGCCGGTGCGGTTGAGCGCCACGGGACCACTTTCGCTTGTTCCGTAACTTTGCCACAACGGCACGTCAAAAGCAGAGGTAAATGCTTCGTATATTCTACGAGAGAGGGCGGTTCCTACTGACACGCATGCCCTCAGGGGAAGAGGTCCACAGTCGGGCGCCCCACACCGCGCAAGGAGATCAAAGAAAACTGGTGCTGCAGGAAGAAGTGTGATGCCTTCATTCTGAACCAGGGAGAGGACGGTTCGTGGATGGGCTACAGACGATAGTATCAGTCGCGCTCCATACCTGAGAGTCGCAAGAAGGACATAGTGGAACCCGTAGCTGTGCTCCAAAGGAAGAACTGCTAGGACAGAGTCACTTTCTGTGAGAGAAACCGCTGAGCGATAGATTTCCGTGGAAGCGAGGATCTGTTCGTACGTTCGGAGCACAAGCTTCGGCTTTCCTGTTGAGCCGCTACTCAGCAGTCCCAGGACGGCCGCATCCGAGTGCCGCTGGGCATCAGTCGCGACAGGAAGTAGTTCCTTTTCTCGCAGGAGGGCGTAAGCTTTCACCCGCTCGATTATCTGCTGACCTTCGGAATTGGTCAACTGCGGTGAGGCAGGCACCTGGAAGACGCTCATCTCGAGAAGAGCAAGGCAATTCACCACTGTCTCGATAGAATGGGGCACGACATGAACTACCGCGTGACCTTCCTTAAGTCCCGCCGAGTGCAACTCGCGCACACGAACCTGAACTCGCTCAGCAAGCTCAGCAAATGTCAGCGCGGTGTGAGGCGTCTTTACAGCTACTCTCTGCCCGTGCGCTTCCAGGTAGGGAAGAAATCTCACTTCGCTCATCCTTTACGCAGAGCAAGATTGCAGTCGTTTGCGCAGATAATCAGCAACATGGCCAATAGTAAGGAAATTCTCGCGCGTAATATGTTCCGGCGGGATCTCGAGGCCGAATTCTTTTTCGAGAGCGAGAACGAACTCGAGCTGCGCCACACTGTCGAGCGCGAGATCGGCCCCGAGTAACTTAATTTCCGTATCGAGCTTCATTTGTTCCGGAATCTTGAGTGTTGCGCGAATTACTTCATAAACGCGGTCAAGGCACCCCCGTGCAACCTTTTCTGAGAAAGGTTCGATGCTCCACCCGTCGCCCTGTTTCTCCACGACAAAATTCGGTTGTGGGTAGGGCGCCCCCTCGCGGTCAGCGCCCGTAATGTTGAGCATGACCACATCATCTTTTTTGAGCCAGCCTGAGGCAGCAAGTTTACGTGCTGCAACCACCGTCATTGCCGAAGTGTAACACGCGTCGATGCCTTCGAGCTCGTAAAGCAACTTCCGGGCTTCCCGCATTTCATCCTGCGTTGCCGTGACCATTGTTCCTCCCGTGTCGAGGACAACTTTTCGAATATAGGGATAAACCATGGAAGGATCTCCGCGGAGTGTGGACTTAGACAGACCGCGGGGATATGGGATAATATGTTCGGGACGTACCGTCTCAGCGTTATCGTCCCACGCTCGAACCATGGGATTGCACGTCTCCTCCTGCACACAGACGAGTCGTGGCATGTGGGGAATCTTTCCAAGGCCCAGGAATTGCTTGGCTCCTTTATAGGTCGAGTACACTCCCAGCGCGCTACTAACTCCCTGAATGTAGATGTCGATGGGTTCGGGAATTTGCTCGGTCGCCTCGAAAAATGCGGTCTTCAGCCCTTCTCGCTGGCCAAAGAAGAAAATGCCACGTGCAGAGGGAATTCCGCTTTGCTTAGCAAACCAGGCGGCGGCTTTGTGTGCTTCGACGAAAGTGCCGTTTTTCAACCAGTAGATAATCAAATTGGGTGCGCCCACCACGTTGACCCGGTTGAGGAACTCATCTCCGACAAAAAGGTGCATGCGCATGTCTGGGAAACGCGCAACGATCCGTGCAATAGCCGTCGACGAATTGCCCGTCGACGAAGTTATGAACTCACGGATTCCTAATTCGCGAAAGACTGCAACCGGGAGCGCTCCTTGGCGGTCTTTTGTCGTTCGAGTGGGGTTCTTTGTCTCGTCTTTAAGATAAAGCTTATTAAGCCCAAGCAAGCGTCCCAATTCTTTTGCGTGGATGCATGGGGTATTTCCTTCTTCCCCGTCGATTATCGAATCTCTCTCGAGAAGGGGCAATAGATCGAAGTAGCGCTCCATCAAGCACCCTTCGGATCGGATGCGAACCTGTTCGAGATTATAGTCGACGTCGACGAGCGCACCTTTACAAGGCTCACATTGTAGCGTAAACGACCAGGGGTATTCTCTCCCGCACGACAGGCAAGCAAGACGTAATTTATTGCGCTCCCACATATGATTATCTCCCAGTAAGAATAAATAAAATATCGAATTACAAATTACTTCGACGATTGACTTTTAAGAACCGTTGTCGTGCCGAAGGGAACTAACCCTATCCGTTGAGGGGCCGAAGTCAAGTCCTTTGCAATGTGAATTGCTTCGCGCAACGTTTTTGCAGGGTGAAAACCGAGTCGTTCAATTGTATCAGCCTTCAGTGCCGATACCATAATTACTGCGGCATGCGAGCGTATTTTTTCTAGCCACAAGGCGTTGTGGCTGTTTACCACCTGTCCAGCCGCTATCTTTGCTCGAAGTTTCTCAGGACTCTTTATCTCCGTACTTTCCAAAAGCCATTCGGGAAACCCCTCGGGACACTCTGCCGTCAAAATAAGAGCTCCCCCCTTGCGCACCCCTGCAAACGTATTGATCGGTGCTTTGATTGCCTGGATACCATTAACGTCGTAAGGGGCACCACCAGAGCTCACAATAAGCCAATCAAAAGGTTCGTCCACAGAGATAAAATCTTTCTCCCGGACAATTTCGACAGCAGCGCGGTGCGCCTCGAGCATGTCGCCTCCAAAGGCGGCGACTATACGGTGCGCGGGATCGAGAACAGTATTGAGGCAGAAATCAGGGATCGCAAACTTGGCTGCCTCAACCATATCCTCGTGAATCGGGTTTCCGTCGAGAAGACCATTTACCGTATGGGGGTTGAGTTCCACGTCACCCTTGTTCCTAATGACGGCAAAGCTGTGGTTGTAACGGATTGTTTTTCGGGCACTTACACCTGGAAGTATGCCTTTTCTCCCACCAGAAAAGCCCGCAAAGTAATGACACGTGACTCGGCCCGTCACGATTCTCAGATCTGCTTCGAGATACGTTTTGTTGAGGAAAACTTCAGTTCCTCTGCTCGTAGTGCCCACGTACTCGAGCTTTTCGGGGGAATCGCAGTCATGGCCCACAAACCTCACCCGTCCGGCAAGCTCCTTACCCAGAAGAAGCTCGGCATCTTGCGGGCGAAAGTTATCGTGCGTGCCAGTGGCAGTAATAACCGTGATTTCCTCGTAAGGGATACCTGCCTTCACGAGCCTTTCTACGATGAGGGGAACATAAATGTGGCTACCCGTGCGGCGAGTGCGACAAGCAATAAGAATGACCGCTCTTTTTTTTCCGCGACCCAACTCCGCGAGGGGCGGCTTGCCGAGGGGCGTGTCGAGAGCACGTGCAACAAGCTCGACCTCAGAACAGGGAGGCTCGGCGTAGTGGGGCATCAGTTTGTGGGGTGCGACAGGCAGTTCGCAGTCAAGAGTACCCGTCCCATAGGGAACTTCTACTCGCGTCATTGAAGCTTCTCCTTATCTTGATGTCTGACTTGTGGGGTGTTCCGTATGGTTTTCGCGCGCAGTGCACCTGACAGCGGGAATTCTTTTGTCATCGCTCAACGGTGCAAGCGGAGAGGGAGTATTCTGGTGCGTCGCCGCCGATGTCGCCAGGGTCTTCTTTTCTCTCTCCATGTCCGCAAGCTTGGTCTCGAGTTCCCGAATGCGCTCGCACAACCGCCAGCCATAGAGAGCCAAACCAAGGGCAATCCCAATGAGGAGCACATTGACAACAAGTGACCAGTCGAGAATTGCCACCAGCTTTCCAATAATCGGAATATTTACTACGTACGGTTCGGTCATTCGACGTTCTGCGCCTGTTCGCGAATTTTCTCGATTTCGTTTTTAGCCCGCAAAATTGCAGGCGTCAGCTCAGCACTCCGGACCTTGTTGCCGAGCGTCGTAATTTCCCGATGAAGCTCCTGAACGAGAAAATCCAGTGTTTTGCCAACGGTATCAGCAGTGTCATCGGTGAGAATTTTGCGCAACGCATTCAGGTGCGTGCGAAGTCGAACGAGCTCCTCTGTCACGTCTACCTTGTCAGCAGCGAGAGCCATTTCCATTTCTATGCGTCCTTCATCGGGGGCGACGCTCGCCGCTTGCGCGAGCGAACGAATCCGTTGTGCAAGGCGCTCCAGGAGCGCTGCGTCGATCGTGGGTTTCATCTGTTCGATCGTGGCAACAGCTTCTTCCACTGCCTGAAGGTACTCGGAGAGCGCTTCGGCAAGGGCTTTGCCTTCTGCCAATCGTGACTGGTCAAAGTTGTCGAGTGCTATCTTGAAAGCCCTGAGAGCGCATTGCTGGATCTCGTCCGTTTCCATCGTCCATGGAGTGGGAGTGAGAACCCCTGGAAGAGAAAGAAGGCTCGTGGTATCGATAACAATATTTGCAGGGGTCGCAGGAGCTGCGACATTATGAAGCTGGGTGACATAATGCGTAACGAGAGCCGTATTAATTTCATAGAGAGGCGGGCTGGAGGCGAGAGGCACCCAGCGCACAAAAATATCTACCTTGCCACGCCGAATAGTTTTTCGTGCAGCCTCGCGCAACGGCAATTCGAGAAAACCGAATTCTTTCGGTACTCGTAAATTGAGGTCCAGATATCGATTGTTCACGGAGCGGATTTCGACGGCAAACTCCCCGTACTCACCGGCAAAGGTTCCTGCTCCGTAGCCAGTCATGCTTCGTATCATGGGAGCAACATTGAAAAGACGAGGTCCAAAAATCCACAAGAAAGAACAACGGCACGCCGTGACGAGGGGTTGTCACACCAGAGAAAACTTAAGCATCCCGGATAGCGTCAATTTCTCCCGCGACTGAGCAATCAACCAGTTGGCGCGTTGTTGCAAGGTCAACTGGCGTTTGCAGCCTTCTTTGCTTCCTGAAGAGCTCGCCATTCGCGATCCAGTATTCCCATAACGTAAAAGTCGCAATACTTCCCATTATGCATCATTGCCTCGCGCAAAAGCCCTTCGCGGACAAATCCTGCTTTTTCATAAGCACGAATACCGCGCGTGTTTTCCGTCCACACGTGAAGCTGCACTCGATGGAGATTTAGAATATCGAAAGCGTAGTGCAGCATGAGTTCGGTCACCTCGCTTCCATACCCTTTGCCCCAGTGCCCTGGGTCGCAAATACGAATGGAATACACAGCGGCATGGCTGACAAGGTCCACACGGTGAAGTGCAGTAATGCCAATCCCTTCATCTGAAGGTACCTCGAGAGGACAAATGACAAAGGGGATGTAGTCGCAACCGGGCTGATAGAGTGACTCTATGTGTTTCGTCTGCTGGTAAATGTTGGTGGGCGTGTGGGTAAAAAACGAAGCGCGCACTGCAGGATCATTATTGCACGCAGCAAGAATAGGTGCATCGGCAAGCTCGACAGGCCGCAGGTAGACTTTTTCGCCAACGATAAAAGGATTGCGCATTGCGGGTTCCTTTCTATGTTCGGTCTTGTTTCATAACAACCCTCAATGGGAACTGAATAAGCAGATTTCAAGAGTGATAGCATTTGCGGATAAGGAACTGAACGCGGAGAGGTGTCCGAGTGGTTTAAGGAGCGCGCCTGGAGAGCGCGTATACTGGGATAACCGGTATCGAGGGTTCGAATCCCTCCCTCTCCGCCAGAAAGTTTCTCTCAAATCGGGGCCTACCAAAGACTATCAGAGTTTCCCGTAAAAAACACATCTTCAGGAGAAGGATGAGTCGCGGCGAGGATAGGTTACTTGGCCCCTCCTTGCACGAAATACACATCGAGTTCTCCACAAACGCTTGACAAAACCTTACATCGTCCCTTGTGGTATGAATGTATTTAGGTTGCTTACGGTGAACAAACTCAGCCGCGAGCTGGGAGAGAAAGGAGTGTGATTCAGTGCCACATCGATCATCCTCCGCGGGAACAAACATTGGTGAGATTCTATTGCGGGAAGGGCTGATCACGAATGCACAGCTGGATATGGCTCTCGCCAAGCAAAAAGAAACAGATCAGCCATTGATGCGTGTGCTGGTCGAGAGCGGATATATCGACGAGACGAGACGCCTCAACTTTTTCAAGCGTCAGTTTGGGGTCCCGCTTATTTCGCTCGAGTCGGTGAAAATTGACCCAATCCTCTACACTTACATTCCCTCGCACTTGGCCCGGCGTCATCATCTCGTTCCCGTCAAGCTCGATCGTGACGGGCTCGTCGTCGCAATGGAAGATCCTTCGGACCTGGTTCTTATCGACAATCTCAAAGAAATTGTGGGATTGCGGATCAAACCAGTTGTAGCTCCGAGTGCAGAAATTCAAGCTGCACTGGAAGGGTACCCCGAAGAAGAAGCGCCGGCAAAAGGGATCGAGCGAGCTGAAAAATTCGATCCTGCAGTTCGATTTTTCAGCTGGTTCTTTCTTCCGATCATGTCGGCAGCTCTGTTGCTTTTTATCGCTGGGATGTTAGGCTATTATGAGCCGTTCCAACGCTGGCTTCAGGAACAACTCGCGGATAATGTCACAAAAAGCGCCCAGGCTTTTACCGTCTTTCTTTATTTCTTCCTTACCTGGGGCGTTTGGACAATTATCATGTACGAAATCCGCGGACTTGTTTTCGACGACCTGCAGTGGAAGGATCCTGAAAAAGTTGGACCGCCTAAGCAGCGAAAAAAAGCACTTCTTTTAGCTCTCTTTTTCGGTTGGCTTGGCTTAGACCGCTTCTATCTGAAGTATACGTCTATGGGAGTGCTCAAGCTGCTGACGCTCGGACTCTTTGGCTTTTGGTGGATCCTCGATTTCATTCTCCTTTTGGGGAACAAAATCCCGGATGCCGCTGGACGCCCGCTCGAATAACTTAATTTGTGTATGGCTCACAGCACGGCACACGAAAATACGGGCACTTCTGAGTGGAAAAGTGCGTCGCCAGTTTCAAAGCGGCGCGCTTTTCTTTTTCGGCTGCTCGCTGTCGCTGGAGGAATTTTTGCAGCCCTCCTCATTCTTGAGGTTTCCGCCCGTATTTTTCTCTATCGATATGGCGTATTCATCGACGATTTGCGTAACAATATCGCGCGAGCCGGCGGGGGGCCTCTCACCCTTCGAGATCTCATCCGAATGAGTAGCAATGAGCGGCGATGCTACGAGCTCATTCCAGGAGCGCGTGGAACCTTCGTAGACGTGCCCGTCGAGATCAACTCCGCTGGATTTCGTGACAAGGACCGCGCACTCTCCAAGCCGCCACAGACATGGCGAATAGCGATCCTCGGAGACTCAATCGCTTTCGGGTGGGGCGTCAAACAGGATGAACGTTTTGGCGAAGTTCTTGAAAATCTCGTCAATTCTCAGTTGAGCGGGACGACATCAACACGCGTCGAGTGCCTCAATTTCGCTGTCCCCGGCTACAACAGCGTGATGGAGGAAGCCACTCTCAGGGATGTCGTGCTTGGCTACCAGCCAGACCTCGTCATTGTACACCTCGTAACAAACGACGATGAAATTCCGAATTTCATCCGCATCAAACCTCACGTCTGGTCGTTGCAAAAATGCTTTATAGTGGAAATAGTGAAAGATCGGCTTGTTGGGCGCCCAGTGGGCGACACTGCACGGCTTCTGATAGGAGGCGTTGTCGAAGCAGGAGGACGGGGGCACGGCCAACATGTCGTCGGTTATCGGCCCGAGCTGGTGCCACCAGAATACCGTTTCCTTGTAGGTCGGGAGAACATGCGGCGCGCGCTCCACACAATGCGAGATATCTGCAAAGAGAGAGGGATAAAAACACTTCTCGTTCCCCACTACGAGGTGACGGATCTCGTGGCAGCACTCGAGCACCCCAGTTCAACTTCTCTCGTGATGCGAGAGTGGCTCGACGAAGCCCACAGAGCAGAATTTGACGACGTGGTGAATCCGTTGCCTCATATTGTGAAATATGCTCTCGAGCACAAGATTTCTCCGGACGCCTTGTCGCTCAGCCGTAAGGACCACCACCCGACTCCGTTGGCGCATCGGCTTATCGCAGAGAGTCTTGTGGAGCGTGTGCTGGAGCTCCTCCGGACAAAGCATTAAGATACCGCCCTGCGCGGCTGAGGAAAGTGAGACGGCACAAAAATTCACGCGATGAGAGCCTCTTTTGCAGTCTCACATAGTCGACAAATAAATTAATAACATCATCAGCACCGAACGAACAGCCTGGCAATGGCCTGAACAAGCATATGGATTCCTCGCCCAGCCACTTTGAAAAAATGTCACTCATCATAAGCATTTCGCTTGAAAAACGCTCCCGGTGACTTTACGAAAGAACGTGAAGTGTGTTTCAAAATTTTTTGTGCATGGAGGTATACACCATGAAGCGAGGCTTTACCCTCATCGAGCTGCTGATCGTGGTAGCAATTATCGCGATCCTAGCGGCAATTGCAGTACCCAATTTCCTTGAGGCCCAGACACGTTCGAAAGTTTCGCGTGTCAAGGCTGACCTCAGATCACTTGCCACTGCTATCGAGGCATATGCGGTGGACAACAACAAAGTGCCGAGGGAGTGGAACACCACACGATACGGAGACCCTCAATCGAATGGCCAAAATGTTTCTGGCGTCTTGTGGTGGGGAATTTCAACACCGGTGGCATACATAACTAATCCTTATATGAACGATCCATTCCAAGACAAGAATCTTATATCTCCGTTCGACGAACGCATATTTACCTATCAGGACATGAAGACCCGAGCGCTTGAGTGGTATCCCACCTCCACATTCTGGCCTCCGGCCTACGAGTTTTACGGTGCATGGCGGATGTGTTCCGTGGGACCGGATCGGAGCTTCACCCACAACTGCCCTACAAATTCGGCTCAGCTCGAGTATGATCCGACCAATGGGACAGTGTCCCCGGGAAATATCTGGCGCTCTCAGAAAAATAGCGGAGTCCAGCCGCCGCCGCCCCTCTGCGGATGTCAGTGACAGTATTGAGACAGTGGTGTTGACAGCCTCGGTGGGAGAAGCACTCATGTGCTTCTCCCGATTTTTTTTCGCGAGTAACGTATCCCGCCGATTCTCCCGCTCTTAAAACGAGAGAGCACAAGTTGCTCAACCACTGTCGGGAGATGTAAGGCAAACCTCAGAGCCGCCCGCTACCTAATCAGCAAAAGCAAACTTTTGGCAAACAACGGTACATATAGAAGACTCTCCAACTTTCTCTCAGCGGCGGGCATCGTTGGGTGGAGCTGTCTCCAAATCACTGGATGAGTGTGATGGAAGTCGCTGCTGAAGAAATGCTTTCGTCTGAGAGGCAACGAAGTGGATGACCAACTTCAGTTGATTTTGAACAAAGTTCAGGCCCGGCACACTACGCAGGTCGACGCTGAGGAGAAAAAACACAATCGAGAAAATAAGGAATAATTGCACAGCCCGGGGAACACGTGAGAGCCGCCGCTGGTGCACGGGGGACGTCAAAACGGAGTCATCGTCATCTTCTGCTGGAAGCCATGATGAAATAAGCTGCTCGCGCTGCTGAACTGCTTCTCGCAGAATCCGCGCCCGCAAATCGGCTGGAGGCATGAGTCGGGGAACGCGACTGAGATGGTCCTCCAGGGCTTCTTCAGCTTCGAGAATCTCTTGGCACCGGGAACAATGCTCGAGATGCTCGAACAGTTCATCGCGTTCCTTTGGCGACAAGTCCCCATCGATATGACGTTCGAGCAGTATTTCAAAACGCACATGATCCTCGGAGGATAGCTCATTCTCATGATCGTCCGAGGGCCACTCATTCTCTGGATGCCGGCTATTGTGCGTCACAACTAGTCATTTGACATACGAAGCAGACTCAAAGATTCAAGCTAAAGCACACAATTCGGGAGAAACCACACGCAGCCGCTCATCAGGAATTCGATGAGCGCACGCAGAAAAAAAAATACACTCTGTGCTCACGCCCCCGCCCACGCACCACGTTCGATAATTTCGTTTACCTGTAATGTCAGGGGTGAGGGAATAGGCACTTTAGAGATAATCGCGCATGAGCTCGCGCAGCTCCGCTCGTGCGCGATGAATCCGGGATTTCACTGTGCCCAGCGAAATGCGCAGAATCTCAGCGATCTCTTCGTAAGAAAGCTCTTCGATATAGCGAAGCACGAGCACCTCACGGTATTCTTCGGGCAGCTTTTGCAGACATTCTTCGAATCGGGAGATCGTCTCCCGCCCTGAAGCGACATCGCTGGGACCAGGGTTAGGCGACGGGAGTTCCGTCAGGACCTTTTCATCCTGTTCCGGATTTGCGCTATCGATGGATTCGGTTTTCTTGATTCCCCGCGATTGCTGATACTTCCAACGGTTCTTGGCTGTGTTTACTGTGATCCGATAGAGCCACGTAGAAAGAGCTGAGTCGCCCTTGAAACTCCCTATTTTCCGGAAACAATTGAGAAAGACTTCCTGGGTAAGATCGAGCGCTTCTTCGTAGTTGCCCATGAGACGATAAGCGACGTTGAACACGCGTTCCTGATGAGCAGAAATAAGCTCATCAAAGGCAAGCTTATCGCCCGCCTTGCAACGCGCAACGAGTTCAGCCTCGCTTTGCGTCAGCTCCGACGCACCACTCTCAATGTTTTCCAGCGGCCGTCCCGCTGCATCAGCAAACGCTGCCACTGTGCGCTCCTAACCTCTCGTCGCGTGATGTGTGCGACGCCTGCCGACCATATCTTTCAGCCGAAACATTCAGAGAACATTTCGACAGTGGTCAACTCACTTTTTCTTTACACCGGAAACGCAATTCTATGTAAACCCTTTTTTAAGCGAGAAATGCCTTTTTTCTCAGCAATTGTCGCAAGCAAAGCTTCTGTGCCTCCTGCCTTCTCGTCCACCCTTTGGAAGTGCAAGAAAGCACATCCTACAAGGTGGAGTGAATCTATCGCGCTTTCCGTTGTTGTGGAACATGGCTTTTGCGTGTGGAAGCAAGGGCTGTACTTTTCACAGATACCGGCGAACTCGACGGTTTGTCGGGTCAGTCAATCCTGTGTAACTTTAAAAATCTCAGGTAAGGATGGAGACTATGGCAGAGATTACTGCACAAATGGTCAAAGAGCTGCGCGAAAAAAGTGGCGCTGGTATGATGGACTGCAAGAAAGCACTCGCCGAAGCCAATGGCGACATGGAAAAAGCCATGACAATTCTTCGGGAACGGGGCGCTGCTATCGCTAGCAAACGTTCTTCACGTGTCGCAAAGGAGGGAGTCATTGCCGCAGCCATCACGCCGGACCGGAAAAAAGGCGCGTTGGTTGAACTCAACAGCGAAAGTGACTTTGTGGCACGTAATGACGAATTCCGCAAGCTCGTTCAGGACCTCGCTCAACATGCCTTGTCGCTCGACGATCCATCGACCATGCTCGAGTCCCGAACTGCTGCTGGGGAGACTGTTGCTGACCTTGTCAAACTACTCATCGGGAAAATTGGAGAGAACATAGTTCTGAGCCGTTGGCATGTGCTCAACTGCACAGACAAAGGCTACTGTTTCTCCTACATTCATCCGCCGGGGAAAATTGGTGTGCTCGTGGAAATCGAAACGAGCATGCCAGGTCTCGCCGACAATCCTGAGTTCCGCGAGTTCGCTCGTGACATCGCTATGCACATCGCAGCAACAGCCCCGACGTCTGTCCGGCGTGAAGACATTCCGGCAGATATGCTGAATGCCGAGCGCGAGATTTACCGGAAACAGGCTCTCAACGAAGGCAAGCCCGAAAAGGTCGTGGACAAAATCGTCGAAGGGCGAATTCAGAAGTTCTTCGCTGAGGTCGTGTTGCTCGAGCAGCCTTTCGCCAAGAACCCCGATCAAAAGGTTGCTGACTATATCAAGCAAAACGCTGGGAAGTTTGGCAGCGATCTTGCTGTTCGCCAGTTTGTGCGTTGGAAGCTCGGTGAAACAGCGGAAGAAAAAGCTGCAGAATAAGACAAAGTTGCGAGCTTTATTCCAGCTCATCACGTGCTGTGGGATAACTTCTTCCCACAGCACGCGTTTTTTTTTTGCTCTGTCTCACAGCCGTGCGCAACAGATCTCAACGGGTAATCAAATGCAGCTCCGCTGGGGAGAGAGAATGTCTCAAGGCCACCAGGGGCGTCCCATGTTAGCTGGGATCTCAGAGATGAATCTGAACGTGCTTTTCTTCAAAAAGGCGCTTTTTGAGTTCGTCGCGCATTTTTTGGCGCCGCTCTTCCTCGAGAACACGCTGGATGCGTGACTTCACCTCTTCGAATGGCATAACCGGTGCGGCAGTCTTTTCCTCCACCATGACAATCATTATTTCTGGTCCGTATAGGAACGGCTCGGAGATTTCTCCAGGCTGGAGCTTCTCGATCTGGGCTTTAAACGTATCGCCGCGGAATCCGAGAGGCACGACGCCAATGAGGCCGCCCCGCGAACGACTAGCAATCGAATCGCTTTCACGTCGTGCCATTTGCTCGAAATCCTGCACGCTGTGGATTTTGCTCCGGATCTCAGCAAGCGTCTTTTTTGCTTTTTCGATTGCCTCAACTCGTTCTTTGTCGGGCAGGAGAATATTAACCTTCTTCGTGATTTCGCGGAGCTTCACCTTTGGTGTCCCCATAAATTGATCAAGATGCTTCTCGTACCACTCGCGCATTTCTGCTTCCGAAATAGGCGGGAAAGTTGATTCAAGCTTTCGGAGGTATGCAGTTGTCACGTCAATGACAGCTTTGGAATCCATTTCCGCGCGGTACTGTGGGTCTTTTTCGAGCCCTTGAGATTTCGACTCGAGCTTGATGAGATGTTTGAGGATTTTCGGGGAGCTCTTTATGAAATCGATACGCTCCTGGGCAGAAAGCCCTCGCCAGGATTTTTGATATGGAAGCAGTTCTTGGCGGAAATCGTCGAACGTATAAACGAAATCGTTTCCGACTCGAGCAAGCCATGTGGAGGCAGTGAGAGGATTCGTTCCCTGAAAGTCGTCCTGCCGCAGTGCATCGAGATTAAGCTCTAAATGGTATTTGTCGCGAAGTCGTTCGACGAGATTCTTGCGGGCATTTTCCTCCGCTTTGCGAACCTCTTCTGGATCGAGTTGAATACGGTCGCGTACTTCCTCGAACGAAAGCGTTCGCGTCTCAACTCTGTCGAGCACCTTCACGATATGGAAGCCATGAGGACTGTGCAGAACCTCGGAGACGGCTCCCGTGGATAGTTTATCCACCGCTTTGCGAATAACCGGAGCCATGAGAGGATCGAGGTCGAATGCCTCGGTTTTCTTTGCATCAGGCACTTCACTGTACTTTTGCGCTAACGAATTGAAATCTTCGCCCTTGCTCGCACGCTCCTGCAGCTGTCGTGCCAGCCCCTCTTTTGATGTTACTGCATCCGCAGCAAGCGGAACCAGCAGCTTCTCCCCCGGCTTGACATCGACGAAATCTACAGCTCCTGCAATTGCACCGGGAGACTTTCGATAGTAGTGGAACGGCTCGTCCCTGAGAATTCTTGAGACCGCTTTTGAGTCACCACATTCTTGTTTAGCTATACGATCGAGAGTATCTCCTTCCTTTACTACGTAGGGTTTGTACGTGCTGAGATAGATTTCGGCGAGGCGGATAAAGCCGGGGATTGTAAACTTTGTAGCTTTGTCACGCTCGTAGACGACTTTGAGCATTTTCTCGCGGTTAGCTTCGAGCTCAGGTTGAAATATCCGTTCGTAGTAGAGGCGGTTGAACACCTCGTCCTCGTACTGGGCGAGTTTTTCACGAATACCGCTGGTTGTCTTGTCGATCCCCTCTTCGAGCGCCTTTTCGACAAGAATTCTTTCGAAGACAAGATCACTGACAACTTGTCTCAGGCGCTCGGGTGGAAGAGAAATAACATCGTTCGGTGCCATGAACTCAACACCACGGGGACGCCGAAGCCGCAGTGTCGCAGAAAGTTCCTGTTTAGTGAACTTTCCTCCATCGTAGGTTGCCAACACTTCTGGAAGTGCATCAAAATGCGCAGCGTGGACAGCTGCCGCAGTAGTTGTTCCGCTTTCTTGTTGCGCTGCCGATGGTTGTGCAGCAATGAGAGTCGGCGCGAACACCACACACAGTGCTGCAACCATTGCTGTTTTACTCAGTGACCACTGCATTGTTACCTTCCCACCTTTCACGGCTCGGGGAGCGTCATTGTTCGCACGTAAACATAAAAGAAATACCAGCAAATCCTGTGCCTATGATCATTCGATTTGTTCACTTGGTATCCGTTGTTTGGTGCTCTTCAACCTTCAACGGCGAGGTAGACTCAGCGTCGCTGCGATGCCGCTCTGCACTCGTCTGCGTCGGTGTGGTGCGCAATTCCTCTGGCACTGGCGAAATGCCCTCGCGCGCAGGGGGAACCAAACGCGAGGAGAGGGCAAGCGCCTCGGCGGCAGTGATAGGTTTTATCTCCATATCCCAATTCCACTTATCAAAGTAGAGGTTGTGACCATCGGCTTCTACTTCTCCTCTCTGGAAATCCACGGTCTCGCTGCGGAAATCTTGCTTCGGAGGAATGAGGGGCGCGCCAAAATCACTGTTCGTTGCTAAACGGAAGTGATCCATGCTTCCGAACATGAAGTCGACGAGTTCCCGTATTTCCGATGCCGTGAGCACCTCGCGACCATAGTGGATGAAATTCACCGCCATATCTGGATCCGCTGGAAGCCACCCGTAGGGCTCAACGTAGAATTCGCACCAATCATGCATATTGTTGCCTTTGTATTCGAAGGACTCCCAACCAGATTGCCAGCGCGCAGGAATCCCATTGAGGCGGCAAAGAGCAATGAAGAGCATGCCGTGCTGACCACAATCCCCCGCCCGACGCGACGCCACATAGCATGAAATGTTGTCCAACGTTGAGTACTCACGTGCGTACTGATAAATAGTATTGTTTGCAATCCAGTCGTAGATGCGGCGTGCAATCAAATAGGGATTCGTCTCATCACCAACAATCTCACGGTTGAGCTTCACAAGAAGTTCGTTTGATAGATCTAAGTGAGGCTTTCGGTCGGCCGTATAATAGGCATAGTCAGGGGCATCTTTCCGATAAGGCTGAATAGTTGCGGGATCTACAGAACTTGCGCGTGCCCAGCAACGGTAAATAAAATGTATTGAGAAAACCGTTGGTTCATCTTTGCGTGCCACTTTTTCGAGGTACACCGTGCGGTGTGGTGCCTCTGGGGGGGCTATGAGAACATTGGCAGGATCGGATCGCAGAAGCCATACGTCACTTTGGAAAGGAAACATCCGCACATACGGCAGCCAACACCGAATGACCGTTCCGTCAGCAACGACATTGGGTTTGACGCTCAACGTGTACGTGACCGCGAAATCTTGGGGCAGGACGAGAAAATCGGAACTGAGTTTCCTGGCTTCGCGCACCCGTTGCATGTGATCGTACAGTTTACGATAGGTTAGATCGGGCTTCCTGTCCTTGTCACGAGCACGAAGCTCAGGCACCCGCAAGAAGAGATTCGAAACGCTCGAATTCACATACAATTTTCGCCCGTCGATAAACTGAATGTCAAAGTGACCTTCCTGCTCGAGACGTTTGAATTCATCCTCAGTAAAATTGGGCACTCGTTTTCGAATGCGCTCAAAGACATCTTTCTCAGACAGAGTATAATCGAGGAGTATACGTCGCATGCGTTCGATTTCGAATTCCGCTGCCCTCTTTTCTTCTGGAGAGAGCGACGGGGACGTTTCTTCCAGATACGCACGCAGAAGCTGAGTCGCTTTCTCGAATTCGCCTCTCTGACGGAGCTGGAATGCTTCTTCCATGGGGGAAGCAGCCCACGCTGTACAGACACAACCAACAACGAAGAGGGCTCCACAGTACACTAACACTCTCTTGGGAAGACGCATTGTTTCAATCCTCAGCTTTAGCTTTCACACACGATTCACGTTGTGCGATGATGATGGTGTGCCTCGGCGGGGCTTTGCAAGTTTCTTTCGCCGCAAGGACTGCGCAAGATCACTGGCATCGTGTGCTAGGCCCCCTACTCCCCAAAAGCCAAGAGTTCAGCCCCGAATGAATAATATACCCCGCTGTCGTCTTTGGAGAATATTGAGCGATACTATGAGAAAGGACGTAGCTGCCCCGCCAGCTCACTACTATGTTTGAAGTATATCCTCTTGAAACGCCTGCAGTTCGAGCACTCGACATGCATCCCGCTCGTCTTGACGGGAAGGACGTCATTATCGTACGTGACCCGCTGGGAATCATGCCGGGCACAGCTGTCCTTGCCGCGCACCCGATCCTCCTCGTTTTTTTCCAGTTAGCCAATGGCCACACAACATGCGCTCAGATGGCGGAGACTGTCACACGTGCGACAGGCCATATTATAGGAAAAGAGGTTTTCGAGTCGATTGCGAAGCAACTCGATGAAGCCCTGTTGCTCTTGAGTCCGCGGTTTCTTGAGGCATACGAACGCAAGAGACAGGATTTTGCCAACCTTGCTGTGCGCCCACCCGTTGTCTTCCACGCGGACGGAACGGATAGACTCGAATTGATCAAAAATCTTGCGACAATGCTGCGTGGGCATATGTCAGGAGCCTATGCCCCACCGGCACAGCTCGATCTCCCCCCGCAATCTGTGACCGGCGTTCTTGTTCCGCATATCGATTACGAACGAGGCGGTGCCCTTTACGCGTGGGCATACAAAGCTCTCAAAGAACATGGGACCGGCGCGAAAACCTTCATTGTGCTAGGCACATCACATAAGCCCATGGCTCATAGATTTGTAGCGACACGCAAAGATTTCGATACCCCCCTGGGCATCGTAAAAACAGACGGAGAAGTGCTCAGCACTCTCGCCGATAGTTTCGGCGGCGAGCTTTTTGCCGATGAGTTTGCGCATGCAAGCGAACACACCATCGAGCTCCAAGCAACCTATATCCGTCACACTTTTGCCGAAGGAGAGATGCCCACGATCGTTCCCATCCTTGTGGGAAGTTTTGAAGAGATGCTTGGCGATGGAACGACCCCAAAGGATAATGACGAAATAATGCAATTCTGTCGAGCTTTGCGAACCGTTCTCGACACCTATGGAGATAAAGTGGCAGTCATCGGCAGTGTGGACCTGTCACATTGTGGGCCTCATTTTGGACAACCCATCCTCAACGATGAGGACCGCGAAAAGGAAATCGAGGCGGGGGATCGAGCTACGCTTGCTGCGATAGAAACGGGAGATGCAGAAAAATTTTTCGAGCGTTTCCGCGAAGATCAGAACGCCCAACAGGTCTGCAGCATCGCCCCTATTTACTGTGTTCTTTCGGCAATGGAGAATCGCGCGGTACCTCGTGTCCTTGCATACAAACAAGCGAACAGTGAGGATAAAACCTGCCTGGTAAGCTTTGCAACCGTGGCATTTCTCAAAAAAGAAGCAGTGGAGAAAGCTCCTAAAATTCTCATCGTCCCCGGATGAGCGCGCTGCCCACGAACGTTGATGAGTGAGGCAGAAGGCAATTAATTCAGAAGTGTGCTCGAGCGCTAATCCGCGATATCCAGGTAGCCGCGGACCTCGATCCTATCGAGGATGAAATCTCCTTCTTCGAGATACCGAAGAGCGCTTCCTGAAAGAGTGTCGAGGTTATCGAAGCATACGCGAAGGTCTCTCAATGAGTAAGCGTCGACTCCGTTTCCGGGCTCTGCTGAAAGCGTAGGCATACGAACAGAGACAGGGGTTCCCTCTGGGAATTCTGGCCGAATTCTTTCATCAAGCGGAGAGTGGAAGATCAGGGTGTACCAGCCGCCGTTTTCGTCGCCAACCTTATCAGGATTGAGGCAGCCAACGCCAGGAAGAGCCTGGGCAGCGGCCATATTATTTTCAGGTCCCGCACCCCAGGCACCTCCAATTTCGAACTTCTGGCACCAGAGGTAGCGGATTGACCTCACGCGCAAGCGCATTTGTGATTGTCTGTTCGAGTTTTGCGAAGAAACAATGTGATATTTTATCTTATATACTTTACCAGGTTCAACGCGAATACGCTGTGCATAATCTCCAGGCCAGAACTCTCGCTGAATAACACCGTAGCGATCGGCACGAACACTCCGAGTGTCGAGGCGAACACCCCACGATCCCTCTGAATACTGCGGCCGCGGCGAATTTGGATCCTTATCTTCTTGAGGAAACTCACCCACACCCACGCTGGGGATGAGATTCATGACACTGAGATCGGTTGCGGCGTCCCGCACTGCTAGATTTCCAGCGTCCGAAGCTCCAGGAGCATAGACGGCAGCGGCAGGCGTGTTATCGAGCAGTTTGGGATATGCGCCAACGCACACCTCGGTGAGAGCCACTGCACCCTCGTCTTGGGGATCAACTGAGTACGCCTCGAATCCACACGAGATGCCTTCCGTCGTCCCATTCTCGATTAGAAACGGGACATCCACCGGGTCCATATCTACACGATAGATGGAAGGACGTGTCGCATCGGTGGAGGGTCGAATTTCTGGACCGAAGCGCGTAGAGGCTTCGGGATCAACGTTGATGTGATTGTACACCTCAAGCATGGCAGTCTGAGAGAAACGATGGGAGACACGAAGTCTCAGATTGGGCATAGCACCTGTAGTTTGCCAGTTGTCGCTACTGGCTGAGGCGTAGACACAAAACTTGGCACGCACATACTTGTCGGACCCTATTGCGCTATACGGCAAAACCAACGCTGGGCGTGACATTCTGCCCGTCACGCGATAACGGGCTGGATCAGCATAGATTCGAGAGAGAATTGCACCATCTGAGGAACTCCATGCACTTTCAGCGAGTCCAGAGACATTATATCCGAGCTCAACCTGCCACTGCTCGCCGCTCGTTGTGAGCGGATCGTCGGACAGCTGGTGAAAAGGTGGCGCAGCGTAGAGAGCAAAGCGAGGTGATGCTTGCCCTCCAGCGCGCGTGAACAGCCCTCCTACCCAGAGGTTGCCCACACCATCCATCTTCAACGCATGAACACAACTGTCGCAACCAGAGCCCACAGACTGCCACCCCGAAACTCTGCTCCCCCGCGCGATGAATGGCGCATCGATCGACGGTTCCCCGGCGCGAGTAAAATAACCTCCCGCAAAAAATGCAGAGGGATCCCTCTCGTCAGCTTCGAGTGCGCTCACTGTCCAGTTGACCCCACCATGGACACTCTCAGGTCCACTCGGTAAAATCGCGCAAACGTACGGCAATGGCGTGTCGCCACACCGAGTGAATAAGCCCCCTGCATAAACTACCGAGTTATGAGCGAGAAGCGCTAGCACCGGACCGTCAAGGCCGGCCGTAAAATTATACGGTTGCCACCCAGTCCCAGACCACTTCGCAAGATAAGGAACAGGCGACGTAAAATCTCCGCCGACAAGAAACCCGGCGGTGTCAGGCAAGCCTAGCAAAAGAGCGTAGCCGAAGCCATCGGAAGCATCGGGAAATCCCTCCCATGCGGAACCGTTCCATTTCCCGACAATTGACCGCATCGTATACCCAACCTTTGCGATGGAGAACCCAGCTGCATAAAGAGTTCCGCTGGAATCGAAACACACCGCCTTGCCATCGTATGTCGTTCCGAGACTCTGCCAGGAACTTCCCTGACACCTGAGGACGCCTTTTCCACTGTCATCGAATACACTCGCATAGAGAGCGCCCGTGCGTGGGTCGACAGCAAGCCCGGTCACAGGACTCGAGCTAGGAATTCCGCCGCCAGGGCATGACCACTGGGTCCCATCCCATTTTGCAACCCGATTGGCGGTCGTCACACCGTCACCCGCACACGTAAATTCGCCGCCAACGTACACATCACCCAAACCACTGATGGTAATAGCAGAAACATTCCCATTGAAGCCTGGACGCAAAGGATACCATGTCGTGTGTTCTGCCCATGCAATGTTTCGCATCAGCAGGGAGTTAGCATGCGTAAATTTGCCCCCAGCGAAAAGTCTTCCCGTGGCAGAAGAAAAAGCTAAAGCATTTACAGAATATCCAGAAGGAGATGATTCAAACTCAAGTCCTGCAGAAGACCAATTGTTTCCATCCCAGACGGCCAGACCCGTGACCGGATTTCCCCCAGCCAGTGAAAACCCGCCGCCAACATAAAGATTGCCCGACGTATCACACGCGAGAGAAACAACAGGACCGTTGACCCCATCGATCAACGGCGCCCATGTTGCATGGGACCATTGCGCAACGTAATTCGCGCTAAGAGTACCGGCTCGCGTGAATTCCCCACCGACGTACAGCACATCACCCGTAGGATTTACAGCAAGCGCCGCGACCCGGCCATTAGTACCAGCACCGAGGGGATACCATTGGTTATCAGTGCGACTCCAGCGAGCAATATGACTGTACCCCTGTCCGCCAGCACTCAAGAAATCACCTCCTACATAGAGCGAGTCGTTGAGCCAGAGGAGTGCCCGCACAGTACCGTTGGTTCCACCACGCAATCCTCGCCAGGATGTGCCATCCCACGCTGCAACATTATTTGCAGTGACAGGACTACCGCTTCCCACATACCCAAAGTTTCCGCCCACGTAAAGCGTGCCACTCGTATCAATCGCCAAAGAGTACACAGGGCCATTTGTTCCCCCGCCTACAGAGGACCACGCCGTGCCATCCCATAAAGCAAGATAGCGACATGTCGTGCCATTTATAGACGTAAAATCGCCACCTGCCACAAGCCTCCCATCTGGTAAGACCGCAAGTGCATAAACGTTGCCGCTAGAACTTTGCGCTAGCGGCTGGAAAGTCGGGGATATCCACGCAGCAATTTTTGCTACCTGTTTTCCTCCCGCTTCGGTAAAATGACCGGCGAGGTAGAGAACCTCGTCACTCGAACCACCTTTTAGAGCGACAGCATTCACTTGGTCATTCGTACCAGGCATGCCCCCAAACGCGACCCACCTGTCGTTCGGAAGAGGTTCGGCAAAGGCTTTTGCGGAGGGAAACGTTACGACTGCCACGCAGAAAAGGAAAAGCCAGAGACTATACAGACAGACATTAAAATCCGAGGTGAGGTAGGCACGGAGGACAAACGCATTCTGCTTTAGTACTTCCCATCGCATCGTCCTGCTCCTTTGCGAAGGGTTACGCGAGAGAACCATTCAAAAGATACTTGTGCCCCACAGAGAAAGAAATATCAACAATTTTTAACGGGGATGCAGAGCGCTTGACATACGCCACGGGCAGCATAAGTAAATAGACACCCACTCTGCTGCGACAGAGTGAGTGTCCTCACAACACAAGACTATCTGTAAAATACAGGCGAGAGCTAACCCTCAACAACCTCGATGCCCATGGAGCGCGCGGTGCCTTTGATCATGCTCACTGCACTCTCGAGACTAGCCGCGTTAAGGTCGGGCATTTTCAGCTTTGCGATTTCCTCGACCTGTTTGAGAGTCACCTTCGCAACCTTAACCTTATTGGACTGCGGACTCCCTTTTTCTATGTTTGCCGCTTTCTTCAAAAGCACAGCAGCAGGGGGTGTCTTGGTAATAAACGTGAATGAGCGATCCGAATAGATCGTGATGATGCACGGAATAATGAGCCCTGGCGTATCCTTGGTGCGGGCATTGAACTGCTTACAAAATTCCATGATGTTGACGCCATGCTGCCCGAGCGCAGGGCCAACTGGCGGTGCGGGATTCGCCTGTGCACCGGGTACCTGTAGTTTTACCTGAGCAACAACCTTTTTTGCCATTGTTCCTTACTCTCTCTCGATGTCCAAATTAGCAAACACTTTATTGAGCCTCTTCCACCTGCAAGACATCCAGCTCAAGGAGTGTATTGCGGCCAAAAATACTGACCGCGACCTTGAGTTTGCCCTTGTCTTCTTCCACTTGTTGGACAGTACCGATGAAATTCTGCAAGGGACCCTGGGTAACTCGGACCTGGTCGCCCTCCTGGAATTTCACAACAACCTTCTGGCGATCCGTTCGCTCACGAATCGCTTCAAGAACTTTGTTAACTTCCTCTTCACTGATCTCCTCGGGTTTGCCTTCAGGACCGAGGAAACTTGTCACACTATTGACTTTCTGGATGATGTTAAAGAGAAGCGGATCGGGTTCCATGTGCAGGAAGACGTACCCAGGCATAATATTGCGGTACACTTCCTTTTGTTTGCCGCCTTTTGGCTCGATCATCTTTCTGAGAGGAATGAGCACGCGGTCTATTTTCTCAGCTACTCCTTCCATCTCGGCAAGATGCTCGATGTTTGCCTTCACACGCTTTTCGTGGCCAGTATATGTGTGAACAACATACCACCGCAATTTGCTCTCGTCTTGGCGCTTTTCTTCCTGCTTATTTTGCTCGGGCATCGCCGCTCAATCCCTCTCCGATTCCGTCACGTTCCCAGTGTGATAATAAATTGCATAAGCTGACCAAGGATGGCATCCACGACACCTATGCCAAAACTCAGAAGGATAACAACCGTCAATACAACGGCGGTAGCCCCATAAAGCTCTCTTTTCTTTGGCCACGCGACTTTTTTGACTTCCGCAATAACTTCATCAATGAATTTGCGGATCTTATTTCTCTTTTCGATTTGTTCCATTGAAAACCCTACCTCATCGAGCCCTCGAGGAAATTCTCCCCCCATCAGTCACACACGCCGCATGCTGGCAACGAAGATGGCAGACCAGGAGGGACTCGAACCCCCAACCTGCGGTTTTGGAGACCGCTGCTCTAACCAATTGAGCTACTGGTCTGCGAACTTTGCTTTCGTTACCTATCATGACAGCTGCAGCCAGCTACTTCGTTTCTTTGTGAAGCGTATGTTTGCGGCAATGCCGGCAATACTTCTTAATCTCAAGCTTTGCTTGTTGTTTCTTTTTATTACGCGTGGTCGTATAGTTGCGGCGATCGCACTCAGAACACGCTAGTGTAACAATGTCGCGCATTTTTCTGTACTCCGCAGACTTCTGGCTTATTCGTCAACACGAAACAAGGAAATCTGCCCAGAGCACTGGGAATCACGGGAAAGGCGACCGAGATGTCGCCCACGCAGAATCCGCGCCGCGCATGAGGGCAGAAAGCCAAGCAGTTTATATGAACTCCGTCAAAAAAAATTCACTGCCTACCTTGAAATTTGGTGTTTGGAACCCTCCGCAATCCATTGAGGAAAAAGGCACTGCTGAGATCTTTGACGTGACCAAATCTGGATTCCGATGAACGAGTTTGTTTGTCGCCACCCAGAATAATGTGGAAATTCCTGGGAGGGGTGCGCTCTGTAGGAAGAGCGAGGAGAAGAAACACTGGGACGTGTTTTTTTGGAACGATTTAAATTGACGACGGTATTCTCCGGTCCTAATGTTCCTTTAAACAATGCAAAAACGTGGACTTTGGTTCTAAACCGAGTCACCAGGCGCATTGTAAGAATACCTTAAAGGATTCAGTGAACAGTGAAAGCCCTATCCCATCTCAGAAGATTTGCGTTCGTTACACTGGGAATAGCTCTCCCTCTTAGCGTTTCCGCCATCACCATTGGTCCTGGCCCTGTTATCGGAACCGATACCGCTGGAAACACGTATTACGAGGAGTTTCAGGACTGGAGTGCTTCCGACCTCAGAGCCCTCGACCCTGTCGGACCAACAAGCGGCCGGTACAACTTTAACGACGGCTACGACAACTCGCGGGACCTCGCAGCTTTTTACACGCACGAGGACCCACAACCAGATGGGAATTACTATTTCAGGGTGGATCTTTACGATCTTGCACTTGGCGCAGAAAACGGGAACCTCGACCTGTATGTTGCGATTGACACGGGAAGCACCACTGCTCCCCAAACGCCATGGCTGCCGGACTGGACTGATGTGCAGGTCGACCCGGCACATCAGTGGGAACTGTGCATTGCTCTTTACGATTCCACGCACTTCACACTGTATAAGGGTGATTTCTCAACTCTCGCCAGCAGCTATTTCGTCGGAGCTTATTTCAACTCCGAACTCGATGCAGTCGAATTCGGAATCCAAAAAGCGGCTCTTTACCAGGCAGGCTGGAACGGTGTAAGCCCGCTGTACTTTACAGTTGCGACCACGAAGGATGGCACGAACAGCGGTGCAGGGGAAATTTGCGCCGGTGGGAACGGTCCCGGATGTGGTGATACCTCGAAAAGCGATATTGCTGACACGTTCAAAGATAAGGACAGGGGTTTTTCTGACGGTGTTATCAACGGGGTTATCTCTTCGTCCGATACAGCCGGCCGTGCCAAGTACGCCTCGATTGCCCACGGGAACCAAAGCGTCAACAAAGCAAGCGACATCACATGGCATATCTACGACCCATCGAATAGCTATAAAACAGGCTTCGTGCGAACACTCGATACGCACGAGATTTTCAAGGTGCCACTCAACATCCATCTGAGCGGGACGCTAATCACCGCCGCTCTGTGGGCTGCACAGCCAGGAGGAGCCAGCGATCCGTCGGATGGCCCATCCTTTATCGCTCGCATCCGTCGGCTTTTGGACCCCTCGCAAACAAGTGTCCCCCTCTCGCTTATTGGTGGGGTCGAGGCTGAACATATCATGCCTTACTTCGAAGGTGCAGTGAACCAAGTTTCGATGGCTCGTTTTGAGGAAAAGTGCCAAAAGGTGTTCGGACTCACGGCGGCTGACATGAAAGTGATGCATGTTCCAGAGCGAGTCATCCGCAGTTACGCCACAGGATATAGCCCCCTCAATGGTTTCACGTTTGCGGATATTACAGCCGCCGGCTATTCTGCTACCGTGCTGGACGAGGTGACACATTACCACTGGTGGTTCGACAGTTCCAACACGCAGTGGAGCGGTGAAGGAGGAACTGAGGACAAACCAGCAGAGCATAAGATTCACAAGATCAATGGGGTCTACTGCTTCCTGATCAACGACAGAGAAGATCAGGCAAAGTTTGGGAATTGGGATGGAGGCATGATTCTGGATACGCGCTACACCCTGTTGGACAAAGCGCTTCAGTCTGATCAAGCGCAAATCACGGTAGTTTTTGACGACTGGGAAGCACTGGCAGGGAAATCCTTTAATCCGGGATCAGGACTTCCCGAAGCAAACAACAATCAGATGCAATACCAGCGCAATATTCGATGGGCTGCAAACCATCAGTGGATCGAGATTGTGAACCTCAAGGACATTCTTGATCGGGCAACGAATCCGTCGAATCCCCGTTACGATCCCAACTGGGTGATCGACCACGGCACACAGTCGAACCTCACAATGCAGACCTATGAGTGGCTCAAACACGCCTGTGAGCTGTCCTATGACTTTTGGTACTACAATCAGTTCAACGGCAGCCCCGGGAACGAGCAAAGCTTTTACAACCTCGTCCCAGTTCTCACCGGACTTCAGGGAGATTACCGTTCGCGTGGTCTCACAATTACAAACGACGCTCAGGCGAACGCCGCCGATGGTCCCAAACTTCCGAGCGGCAAAACTCTGGGTGACATGAACACTCCCGGCACGATTATCAGAGACACGTGGGATGACGTTGCCGCGGCGCCCAACAATGCACTCAAAAAGCTCGCCGAATACATGTATGTGACAATGATCTACGAGACTGCTTGGCACGAAGAAGATAATGGCAATTATCAATCGCACAACTACCAGAACCCGTTCACCAATCCGGACACAACCTGGGATGGTCTCGTGAGCTGGAATCTTCGTCTCATCAATCACCTCCGCGACGTCGGATTTATCACCTACGCAGCGCGTTGGGCTCAGGAGGTCACGAACGGCACACAAGGCGCTACGACGGTTGTCACGAGTGGGGATTGGGATCAAGATGGTCAGCTTGAATACGCTCTGCGTAACAACAAAGTGCTCGCCATCTTCGAGAGCCGTGGAGGGCGGATGATTTACGCCTTCCATATGCATCCCACAGCGGGACCGATTTCTATCATTGGTGCTCCGGTTTCAAACCCCAGTGCGCAAGGAGAAGAAGAGTTTACCGGACCACAAGCAAACCGATGCAGTGCTCTCAAGGATATGAACGACGGTAGTTACGTTGATGCGGTGTATGCTGTTCAACTCAACACACCTGATTCGAAGAGCATCCGGTTTGTTTCACCCGATGGGAAAATCACGAAAACAGTCCGGCTGCCCGATAATACGGCGCGCTTCGATGTTAGCTACGTGGAAAACGTCAGCGGAGCTCTCTACGTCAGGATTGGTGCGAGCCCCAATCACCTTGATCTGCTCACAAGTGGCCGAAGCCACCTAAGTACAGTGGCAACAAACAGCTACTATGGCGTGATGAACTCTGCAGGCGGGGCAGTCATAGTGAGCCTTGACCATGGCGCCTCGTACAATCCCACCCCCATGTATGCTGGCTACCAGAACAGGAATCTGCCCCTTACGGAGGAAATTGAAGTGAGTGGCAGCACGTCCTTTAGTTTTGCCATCGCTGCCGATGTGGCAGATCTTGCTGCACGCGTATCCTTCTTCGAAGTGTACTGAGCGGAAAAATGAATGGTCGGGGCGGGCGGATTTGAACCGCCGACCTCCTGCTCCCAAGGCAGGCACGCTAACCAGGCTGCGCTACGCCCCGAAAAGACAAAGTGCTGCCGAGTTGATTATGCACAAACGCACTGCCCTATTCATTGGGCGGAGATGGTTCTTCACTCTTCTCTGCGTGCTTTCGCTCATGCGCATAAAGCTCTCGGAGGAATTCACGGTAGAGCCCCTGTGAAAAAAGGCTTTGGAGTCCTGGTTCCTCGACATTGTATTTCCGCATGAAATAGCTACTGAGTTCACGCGCAATGTCACGGGCCTGCAATTCAGGCATAAAAGCCTCTCGCAGGACAAATCCCTCGAGCAGGGCAGCATCAGGTGATGTGCTATACATAGCGTCCCCGATTCCGGCTCGCCACAACATTTCGCGGAAAGGCTCGTCATAGCGGACTATCGTGCGCCCAAGCCTATCGCCCCAGCGCCGAGCAGGTGCGTGAAAAATTGCAACTGTCCCGGCTGGAATCCAGAGAAGCGCAGCGCCCTCGAACAGTCGGCACACGTTACGAATGAGTATCTGCCCCACTGATGGAGAGGTTCCATCGACAGAAACAACTCGAATGCCGACGATGTTTTTTCCGGGAGACTGACCGCGCGTTAAGGATTCCATAAAAAGGTGATAAAGAAAATCTAGACTAACAGCGAGAACTCCATAAATTACAGGAGGAAAACGAAATTGGAAGAGAGCGAGTGGGACGACGACGCTCGCGCACACTGTCGCTTCGATAAAAAGATCGATCATGCTTGAGAGAAATCTCGCTCCCACACCTGCCACGAGATGTGTTCTCACCCTGAAACCATCCAGTGGGCAATCCACCACATAGGTGCAGCGATCTAGCCTTCTTACTCGATTGGTTACTTGGGCACACATTGAAAACAGTAGTTGCTCCGTCGCTTTCACATGACAAATGAAAAGTACAGTAAGACAGTGAAGAATCCTTGGCAACACACACGTATCGGCATAGATAACGATCAACAATGAACCAAACAGTGGATGATCTGGCACTTTGGATTGAGCTCCACCAGCACCTCGGAGACAAAAAGCTTCGTGAGCTCTTTTGGGCACAGTCTCACGAGAATCTGCGCGAGGCGAGGCTTGCAGAACAGATTGCTGACACGACAAGAATTAAACCATCGAAGAAAAGTTTTCGGATCGCAGAACAACTTTCCGAAAATGGAGGCTGTTTGGTTCTCACCTGCCAGAACTCGCTCTACCCTCAAAGGGTCAGGTCTGCTTTAGGAATCGGAGCTCCGCCCTTGCTTTATTGCCGAGGCAATATTTCCCTCTTTCAGCAACCAAACTTTGCTATCATCGGAACCCGCCGTCCAACTAGGTATGGCCGGCTTGCTGCTCGCAGCTATGCCGCCGAGATTGCGCATTTTGAATGGGTAGTAGTCAGTGGTAACGCAATCGGGGTGGATGCTTGTGCCCATGAATCTGCGTTGCGTCACGGCGGGGCGACAGTAGTGTTTCCGCCCACACCGCTCGACAGCTACTCCCCTTCCTTTTTTTGCCCTCCAGAGAGCGAGGAAAGAGTGCTTGTTGCGAGCCGACATATTCCAGGTTTTCCCGTAACACCGTGGCATTTTCTCGCACGCAATGAGCTAGTTGCGGCGCTCTGTCGGGGCGCACTTGTCGCTGAAACAGGAACGAGAGGAGGAACTCTGGATACGGTAAAGCACCTGCAGGCTTTCCGCCGACCCATCTTTGCCGCTGAACTCCCGGTCGACGCACATCATTACAAAGCGTTTCGTCTCCTCACTTCAAGCGGTGCTCGCCCGGTTCCGCTTACCCCTGATCGTCAACAGTTGAGAGAACTCCTCAACTCTCTACTCGCCGTCCCGAAAGAAAATGACGTCGTAGATCAAGATGATCTCTTTAGTGGAGAACCACGATCGTGAAAGATTGGTTCCGCCATGCGTTCGATGCAGTCTATTTGCGCCTTTATGCTCATCGAGATGAGCGGGAAGCATCGCAAGCTGTTGCGTGGCTCATAAATACGCTCCAACTTTCAGCCAATATGAGTGTGTTGGACGCACCATGCGGCGCAGGGCGACATGCAAAAGCACTCGCAGAGCACGGAATGACTGTCACAGGCATCGACCTCAGTACCGATCTTTTGGCGGAAGCACGCAAGAGGTTGAAGGCATACCGTGGAGCTGCTTTGGTTAGGGCGGATCTCCGTACGCTACCGTTTTCGAGTGAGAAATTCGACGTAGTTGTTAACTTCTTTTCGAGCTTTGGATATTTCGCCGACGACGAAGAAAACTACCGAGTTGCCCAGGAACTTGTGAGGTGCACGCGGCAAGGCGGTTCCACGGTTATCGATTTCATGAATGCTCCCCATGTACGAAATCATCTCGTGGCTGAAAATCGTCGCCAGACAAAGGATGGCTGGGAAATTCTCGAGAAGCGGCGCCTTACAAGTGCTCCTGCCCCACGCGTTGAAAAGACCACAACAATCCGCTTCGGCGAGCAGCACCAACGCGTAATTTTGGAAAGCGTGCGTCTCTATGAACCAGAGGAACTTGTTCAGATATGCGAGAGAGCCGGGCTCTCTATTTACGGCATGTATGGGAATTATACCGGTGAGCCGTGGAGTGAAGAGAGTCCGCGCTGCATAGTTGTCGGCAAGAAGAAGAGGAGTTCCCTCTAGTGGACTTAAGAAAAGGACTTATTGCGCTCGTTACCATTTGTACGGTACTCCCTGTCGTATCCCACGCGGAGTTCATGTGCAAACGCTCTGTCCATGGAGAAACCCTCTTTAGCTGGAGACGGGACCCTGAACTTTTTATCTTCGCGCGCGGCAACGATCTTCCCACGAGCCGGGGAAGAGAGATGCATGGATTACGACAAAAAGCTCTCCGCCGCGTGCTGTCGCACGGTAACACGCTGCGTTTTTCTTGGGAAGCTTTGTCAGCTTCGTCTCGTTCCCACGAGACAAGCGACACCCTTCTCGTAAGCTTGCTCGGTAATGGAGGTCCGTTCGATTTGCCAACCGAGCTACGAATCGGAGAAAAGGCGCTTGCGACACCCCAGTCTGCACAGAGACTGGCCCACTTCCTTTGCGCAGTTTTGGCTCAAACAAACAAACCACTTCTTACTATAGACGAAGACGTATCCGCCACGGTCGCCCTCACTTTTCGACAGATGTTACGCGAACAAGGAATTGGCGTCCCTGTGGGAAAGGAGGGCACGCTTCCGGCGGATGCTGAGCTACTCCGCTGCTTCGACTATGCTGTCGTAAATCCCAATTTGTTCCCTCGTGTATGGAGAGACCAAGCTGCCGTTTCGTACGCACGCTCTCTCCTCGATGATCTTCCGATCATTTTTTCGGTTTCCGAAGCTCGCTTCTTGCCCGAACTCTTTTGGGTTTCCACGGGGGTAGCCGGTATTCGCTACGAGATAGAACCAGAAAACGGGGAACAAAGACTTCTCGAAGACATCCGCTGGCGACGCGCACTCTGCTCTGTCCTTAGCCTCTCGGGGTTTGCTCCTCCTATCTTGGACAGAGCTACAGGTCCGATGCCCCCGCTTGCGGTATTGAGCGTGGGGAGACTTTTTTGGCTGGCGATTCCGCCGACTGGGGGAAAGTTTGTATGGGAGTTCTCCCCTGGACCAAAAGCGGTCAATGTTTATACTTTTTGGTTCGATGCCAACAACGATGTCTATGTAATCCGGCCTCCCTATACAGAATGCCGCCATCTTTTGAAGTTTGATGAAAAGACACCTCGGAGCGACAGAATTTATATTTTTGGGACTGCCGTTGTGCCATCGAGCGACGATCGACAAACTACGATTGGTCCCATCCTTCCACTGGAGGGAGAGATTCCTGAGCCAGACTGATTTCTGATGCTCAGAGAGTGCCACGTTTGTCTACCGCTCCCGTTTTCTTGAAGGTTTCTTTCTCAAGAGGCTTGACCTTCTTTGCGCCAGAACACTCAGCTTTTTGTACATGGCTCGAAAAACGCTGAAGTGGAATCGATCGCTAACTATTGCTGTTGAAGTTTTGGGACTGGGTCTTTCGTTCTACCTGCTTCTCATATCTCTGAAGATTGTTTATCCTGGCGAGGTGCCCTGCCCAAGAGGCAAAATCTTCCATTGTTCTACAGTTCTTCGTGGTCCTTGGAGTAAGGTGGGTCCCATTCCCATTTCCCTCTTAGGTGTGTTGTACTACCTGGCTCATCTCTTCCTGTCCGCCACATGGGAAAAGCGTCGCGTGTGGATCACTCGATTAAAGATAGTCTTTGTGCTAGGTGGACTTGGCTATATTGCGTGGCTCCGCGCCATCGAGTTTGTTTGGCTCAAAGGTTTGTGTCCGTGGTGTTGGGCCGTTGCCCTTTCAACTTTAGTTCAAGCTTTTCTCGTTTATCCTTTGGCTTCGCCTCCTCTACCCCGCGGCACATTTTGGACACGAGTGGGATATGTGGTCGGTGGGTGGCTAATCCTTGTTGTCTTGTCGGTAGGAATTGGCGCAATACTCTATACGAGAGAACAAATCCGCGCCCGTGAAGAGCTCGGCGTCCGAAAACAACCGTCGCCTGGAGAAAAGAAATCAGCTACGCTCCCCAAACCAACTGCCGCCCCAATCAAAGAAACTGTGCGACCAGCATCGACTGCTACTCCCACACCTTCTCACAAAACACTGCCGCCTACCAACGATGGTAGCGTCGAAGAAGGGGTCGCCATCACGAACGAGGTGAAGCTCCTTGTGAAGCATGGCTGGACGGTGGTTGCATCAACGGAGTCTGTTAATCGCTATATTAAGGAAGAAGCTCCCGTGTTACTGCTCGTCTTCGATCCCTGGTGCGAAGAATGTCAGGCGTTTATCCGTGGGGGGCTCGAGACCGATGTTATTCGCCGGCAACCCGTTAAACTCGTTGCGATTGAACAGAGCAGTCTGGACGGTCCTCTCAGCAGTGAGGTCCAGAATGTGCCAACTCTTTTCCTTATCGATAGGAACAAGAATATATTGTTCAAGCACGTAGGGCGAATGACCACGGATGAGCTCGTTCGAGCAATCGACGAAAATCTCCGTCCACATTGAGACAATCCGCTCGCTCACCTTGCCCGCTAGAAGTAAAGTTAAGTTCTTCCATGTGAGCGAGGAGCTACGTTTATTTGAAAAAGCTCATGGGGCGTGGGATGTTAGGCTTACTGACTTGTTCTATCGAAAAGCCCCTTTATCGCGCCCTGCAAATCCGCCGGGAACAAAACTATTTTCCCGTTGGTGCTCGTGGAAAGTCTGTCAAGCGCAGCAATGTAGCGTTCGCCAAGGAGGTACCACATTGCTGCCGGATTCGCACCGACACTCTCAGCAACACGGCGGATTGATTCGGCCGACGCTTGCGCAAGAGTAATTCGTGCCTCAGCGTCCCTGCGAGCGGACTCGAGTCGCGCCTCGGCCATGAGAATAGCAGATTGCTTCTCTCCTTCCGCGCGCGTGACCATTGCTTTTCGCTCGCGCTCAGCCGCTGCCTGTTGCTCCATGGCTTTCTGCATCGAGGGCGACGGGCGAATATCTTGTATCTCTACCGACTTGACGGTAATACCCCAGTCGGCAGCTTCGTCCACAATGGCTTCACGCAAACGCGCCTTGATTCGATCGCGGGAGGAGAGAGCCTCATCGAGCTCCATTTCGCCAATGATAGAGCGAAGGGTTGTCATGATGAGGTTGCGGATAGCCTGGGCAAAATTGGTAACACCGTAGGCAGCGCGGACAGGGTCTGTAACCCGTACAAAAGCCACTGCATTCGTTAAGATGACGGCGTTGTCGCGTGTAATAACTTCCTGCTCTTCGATGTCTAGAATTAGGTCTTTCGTAACAAGTTTATATGTTATCCGATCCAGAAAAGGAACGATGATGTGCAACCCTGGATCAAGCTTCTTTCTGAATTTTCCGAGGCGCTCAACCAACCACTCTTCGCCTTGCGGAACGATTCGCACTGCGAGAGCCAGAACTATAAGCAGCGCTCCAACAACGATGGCAAACAGCACCAACAGTTCCATTTTTCTTACCCCTTTCTCGTAGTCTCTGGGAATTGGCTATTGTGATAATCACATCGCCGTACACGAAGAAGCTGACCTTCGATCGCGGTTACCTCGACTCGCCCTCCCTCGGGAATGAAATCTTCTGCCAAACATGGCCACTCGTCTGCCCCCAGAATCGGCCGCGGAAATTTCACTTTCCCACGCTCACTTGGACTTGCAGCCGCCGTAAGTATTCCCAGCTGTCCCAGCACTTCTCCTGTAGATGTTCCAACCGGCGAGCCATCCTGGCGACGAGTGTAGTAGAGTTGAAAAAGCGCAAAAAAAGTGAGACTCAAGAGGAGCCACAGCAAAATCTGCAGGAGCAGGGGCATCGAAACCATCAACAAGAGCAACCCCACAACAAGAGCTGCCACACCGAACCAGATGATAAAAAATGAGGGAATGACGATCTCTGCCACCGACAGAACGACACCAACAACCATCCAGACCACCCAGGCTGATGCTCCCCCTAAAGACATCCTCTCTTTCCTTTCCCGGCGAATTTCTTTCCAGCTTGCCGAATTATCATTTCTCGGAACTAGAGCTGCAAGGCAATTCCTGCGTCGTGCGATCGTGGGAGAAACGCATCCACAGCAGAGTTCCACTCGCGACCATAAGCAAGCTTAGCCACTGAGAGATGGACAGCACCCCCCAGAAGCCTCGGATAGCGTCGCCCCTCAAAAACTCTAGAAAAAAGCGCATTCCCCCATACAATACTAAGTAGAGACAAGCCACTGAGCCATCGAAGGGACGTTTGCGCCACACAAAAAGCAGCGTTGTGAAAATGATTGCGTTACCAGCACTTTCAAAAAGCTGCACAGGATACACGGGAAGGGAACACACGTCGTCGGCTTTTACAAGCCCCTGCATGAGATGATCCATGAATGGCCAAGAACCAATGATGCTGCCATTGGAATCAAGGAGGCGAGGAAAGCGTACGCCGAACCAACTTCGAGTCGGTGCTCCATAGCAGCATCCTGCAAGAAAACATCCGATTCGCCCGAATGCGTGGCCGAGAGCAAGTGCCGGGGCAAAGATGTCTGCGACCAGGCGCATGGGAATTGTGTACTTCTTGCAAATAATGAACAAGCTCGCAACAGCGGTGAAAAGTCCCCCCAGATAGACTTGGCCGCCTGACCCAAGGAGTGTCTTCAGCGGGTCTTCAAGAAACGCCTGCCATTCCACGATGATGTACGTGAGTCGGGCACCGACCAACCCACTCAGAACCATCCAAAAGACCGCATCGAGTACAAAGTCGAACCCGACCCCCACTTTTCTCGCGAGATGTAAAGCGACGAAGAAACCCGTGAGAATACCAATTGCAACGAGGACTCCATACGAAGGCAGACTAACCGCCCCTATTCGCAAGAGCTCCGGATGCATCGTTAGTACCACAACCACCAATCGTCAGCAGCGCTTGAATAGCCAGTCCACCCAACTCCACCGAGTGCGACTCGCTCGACCTGGACTTCGCGAATGTTGTAACTCACCAATCGGATTTCGCCCGCCCGCTGGCCAGTGTCATTGATAGCTGAAGTCCCGGACCAATCGAGCACAAGAGACTTCTCGGGCAATCGCCATATTTTGACTTCGATTTTCGAACCATCTGCGATAACACGCACTTTGAACGCATCTCCCGTAGAAATGCCTCCGGCAATTGTTCCGGAAGCAAGCGTCTCGGACCAGTTATTTGTCCGACGGAGGAAAACCTGACCGGGACGAACCGTTGAGTTCGAGGAGTAAAACGTTAGAGAATATCCTTTCGATCCCTCACGAAAACGGAGGTCGAAGTTGGCTTCGTCTGTGGCAATGCGCGAAGCGTTCGTGAACTGGATATCTGCTTCGAGCGAGAAATCTGTATAAGCATAACCGGCTGTTCGAACGCTTCCACCTTGATATGAGGAGGTCCCTGCGAGCCGCAATTGCCCATTGCCCGTGAGGCTTGCACTTCCGCCGTTTACAGATTCAACCTTCCAGTCTGGAAGTGGCGCACTCTGGTCTATCGAGGAACCGTTGAACTCATCAACCCACCAGAACGAGAGCGGAGGAACCTGTGCCCCGCCGCCCCAGAGCCCTCGCGGATAGTTAAATCCACAAGCGTACTGAAACGCATGCCACGGATCCGTATCCTGTGTCCCCGTAGGCGACTTTTTCGCAGCGAGAGAATAATTATCCCACCCGACTCCAGCGGGATATACAAACCAGGTGGCAGCAACGATGTTATGGTTGGGAAGGCCTGGCCATTCTCCTCCGCTGGATGTATTCCATGTATGAAGCGCGGTGAGAGTGGTGTGAAGGAATCGAGCGCCGCGCTGGGTCTCGGTTGAGTTCGGCATGTAATGGTTCCACTCGCCAATGAAGACTGGTCGATCATGAAGCCCAAAGGAGTCGATAATCATGAGCTGGGCTCGCAGGGAATCAAAGAAGTCTTCACGAAGCTCTTCACCCCCACCAGCATAGGTATGCAGACAAAACCCATCAATTTTTGATTTATCTGGGACGGCTTCTATTTGCCGCGCGAGGAACTCAGTTGAATCCATAAATCGCGTTGTCCCATCGGCAATGCCAGGACTCGGAGGCTGCATGAGAACGAGCTGTACGGCAGGATTAGTTGCAGGTGTGACTTCATGGATTCTATCGCGGCAAGCTAGATAGGTTGCAGCGTATTCCGCAGGAGTTGGCTGCCATACGGTCGTGTAAGCGCTCCCCGACCATCTATGATTTTCATCAGACAGATTTACTTCGTTTCCAATTATCCAGACGTGACAGAGATTCGATAGCAACGCTGCTGCAGCTTTACAATCAGCCGCGTAATTTGCGAGAGTATATGGATCGCTCGCGTGGGGCACATTTCTTCCCCATCCGGGTTGAAGGCGATAAATAAGCGAATGGCCTTTCCCCGTAACAATTTTCTGCGCATGCTGAGCCCGATAGCCGGGGACAGTCTTATTGCCAGGTTGCCAAAGCAAATCCCACCAATTATTAGCATTTTCATCTGTCAACGCAATGTCGAGAACCCAGATTCCTCGCCCTGCCGTCATATCCTCAACATCCGTAGACTGTCCAATAGCTATGCCATCCGTGTTCGCGTACCAGTGTATGCCGTAAAGATAGGGAGAATCCATAGTTTGTGAGATTGCTACAGAAGCACAAAGAACAAAAAGGCATAGCTCGAGCAAGTTTCTCATCTTCTTTTCTTCTTTCTCGTCTTACCCCTCCAATAGATAGTGACGTTATGAAACAGCTGCAAAGAGCGTGGCCTCAAGACATAAATTTGCGTCTGCGACAATTTGGCACATGAGTTTGAAAATCGCAGCCAAACCGCTACAGTCAGTGGTGTTAAGTGGTTGTATTTAGCGACTATCCGCATGTAATATTTGGCATACGATTTGCTTAAATACAAGCCACTGGAGGAAAAGAGCGAATGAGAAAAATTGCACTTGTTATCAGCTTGTTACTCGTCATGCTACCTGTTTCAAAGGGTTTCTCGTGGCTTTCGGGTGGAGGAGATCAACCAATTACACGAGATACTTTCCGCAATGTTGCCAAGAAGGTATCCCCTTCCGTTGTTAACGTCAAAATACGCACAAATATCAATTTGGGGGATTCAAGCCGTAGCCGGGGACCATTTCTTCCGCCGGAACTAGGTTTGGATGATAAGTTGCGTGAAGAACTCGAGAGGCTCCATGAACAACTTGCGCCAGAATTGACCCCGAACGAAGAACAAGAGTTCAAATACGCTCGTTCGGCTTCAGGCGTCATCATACGACCCGATGGCTACATTGTTTCGAGTAACCACGTAGTCGCCGACGTTGACGCTCAAGATCTCGAGATTTCTCTTCCCGATGGACGAACGTTTGACAAGGTCGAAATAGTTGGGGTAGACGAGCTCACCGATTTGGCTGTTTTGAAGGTAGATGCGAAAGATTTGCCAGCTGCAACGTGGGGCGACTCCGACAAACTGGAAGTGGGCGATATCGTCGTAGCGATTGGAAACCCCCTCGATTTTAATAACAGCGTCTCAGAAGGAATTGTGAGCGCCAAACATCGTGTCATTCGGAAAGCTCCTCTCGAAGACCTCATCCAGACAACTGCGATGATCAACCCTGGAAATTCCGGCGGAGCACTGGCGAACCTCGATGGTGAAGTCATTGGGATCAACATGGCAATCGCCACGAGCACAGGGCTGTGGTCCGGCCTGGGATTCGCAATTCCAGCGAAGACAGCAAAAGATGTGACAGACCAGATCATAGAAAAAGGCCATGTCTCAAGAGGGTATCTCGGTATCGAAATGGATCGTCTTACGAACGCTCTCGCGCGTCAGTTCGGATACACAGGCAAGGTTGGAGTTGTTGTGCGCGACGTTCATCCAGGAAGTGCAGCGGAGAAAGCAGGGATTCAGCGCTACGATATCATTGCGAAAGTCAATGGAGCTGAGATCAAAGACATCTACGACATGCATCGCAACATTGGAGCACGCGCTCCTGGCGAGACCGTAGAACTTGAAATCTGGCGTGACGAAGGCGGCACACAAGCCGTACGCAAAGTCATCAAGGTTGAACTAGGCGAGCGCCCCACGCAGAAAGAACTTGCAGCAAAAAAGCGAGGGCTCGCTGCTCCTTTGCCAGGAACTAAAGCTTCCACGAGCGACACGTTACTGGGTCTTCATGTTTCACCTGCCGATGACGGACGGGGCGTGATCGTCACAGACATTGATGCGGGCAGTAAAGCAGCGATCGGTGGGTTAAAAAAAGGAGATAGGATTCTCCAAGTTAATAAACAGGACGTCAGAACCGAGGATGACGTGCGAAAGGCTCTCAATTCGCGACATAGCGAGGGACATCTCTTTTTTATTGAACGCGAGGGAAATTCTGCTATGGTGACAATCGAAAAATAGATGAGCTTCCCTGAACTTGGCGTGCGGTGGTGGAGCCTCCCTCCTCCCCCCTGCCCCCGGCGCCATCACCGCCGCCAAGCACCACTCAATCCCCAACCACGCGAAGGAAACGTAGCCAATAATTTTCTGAAAGGAATTGGAGACTATGAACACAGAACTCAGCGCACTTCTCGAACTCATCAAAGAAAAAAGCGCTTTTGTCGACCGTATCACGAATGAAATCTCGAAAGTGATTGTCGGCCAACGACCGATGATCGATCGTCTGTTAGTGGGCTTACTGTCCAACGGGCACGTTCTTCTCGAAGGCGTCCCTGGTCTGGCCAAAACACTCGCTGTCAAAACAGTAGCTCAGACCATTCACGCAAAATTTCAGCGCATTCAGTTTACGCCAGATCTTTTGCCGGCTGATCTCATCGGCACGCTTGTGTTTAACCAAAAGGATGGAACATTCGTTCCGCGCAAAGGGCCGATTTTTGCCAACATTGTCCTCGCTGACGAAATTAACCGTGCCCCCGCCAAAGTCCAGAGCGCGCTGCTCGAAGCCATGCAAGAGCATCAAGTGACCATTGGCGATACTACTTATAATCTTCCTAGCCCCTTCCTCGTTCTTGCGACACAGAATCCAATCGAACAGGAAGGAACATATCCTCTCCCCGAAGCACAAGTTGACCGCTTCATGTTGAAACTCAATGTGGGGTACCCCTCACGCAAAGAAGAACGGCTTATTCTCGATCGCATGACAGAGGAAGGCGAAACCGGGGAAGATCCAGTAACTGAGTTCGCCGTGCAGGCTGTCACTACGCCGGAAGAAATTCTCGAAGCCCGTAAACTTGTTCGACAAGTTTATCTCGACGAGAAGGTCAAAAACTACATACTCGACCTCGTCTTTGCGACTCGCAATCCTGAGGAAGCCAAAATCGATATCGGTCCCTACATCAAGTATGGGGCAAGCCCTCGAGCAACAATCTTCCTGGCTTTGGCAGCAAAAGCGTACGCGTTCCTCCGTCACCGCGCGCACGTCACGCCGGATGACGTGAAAACCATCGGGATGGATGTTTTGCGCCATCGCATCATTCTCACCTATGAAGCCGAAGCAGAAGACATCCGTCCTGAAGATATCATCAAGAAGATCTTTGAGGAAGTGCCTGTGCCGTAATTGGCAAATGAAACCACAGTCAGAGTAAAGGGCGAGAAGATAAATGGCAAAAATTCCACGGGAAATACTGGCGCAGGTCAAACGGCTGGAGATTGTTACGCGCCGCACCGTAAATGAAGTGGTCGCGGGCCGCTATCACAGCGTATTCAAAGGCCGCGGAATGGAGTTTGTCGAGGTGCGGGAATACTTCCCAGGCGACGACATTCGGACCATCGACTGGAATGTCACCGCCCGCACAGGAGTTCCACACGTAAAGACGTTCGTCGAAGAACGTGAGTTGACGGTTCTTCTCATGGTGGATTTGAGCAAATCCATGAAATTCGGCACCCAGCGGCGGTTGAAAAGCGAAGTCGCAGCCGAGCTTTGTGCACTACTTGCCTTTTCCGCTATCAAGAATAATGACAGAATAGGTTTGCTTGTTTTTTCCGATGACGTGGAGCTTCTCATACCGCCTCGCAAGGGGCGCAATCACGCTTTGCGAATTGTTCGCGAAGTTCTTGCTTACGAAAGTAGTGGCACCCGCACAAATATTGGTGTTGCAGTCGAAACGGCCATCAAACTGCTCAAGCGGCGAAGCGTAGTATTTCTCATCAGCGATTTTTGGGCAGACGATCTCCGACGCCCATTGGCGCTTCTCAACAGAAAACACGATCTCATTGCTTTTCTCATGCGCGATCCGCGGGAACTTTCACTTCCCTTCTGCGGCATAGTTCCTTTTCAGGATGCTGAAACAGGAAGTGTGAACTGGGTCGATACCAGCGACATCGCCTTCCGTAATCGATATGCGACAGTTGCTCGCGCAAAACACGAACAAATTGAAAAACTTCTCAAACAGTTGCAGATTGATCATGCCACCATCGAGTGTGACAAGCCTTACGTTGATCGCATTGTCCAGGTCTTTGAAAAACGCGCAATGAGGTATTGACTCGATGAGAAAACGACGACTTCTCAAATCACACGTACAGGCAGAGGAAGAACAGCAGGCATCTTCTCGTCGGTTTCCGCATGGAATCTATTGGACTCTCTTAGCCATTCTCCTTCTGGTTGCGGTTTGGCAGTACGATCAGGGAGAGAAGAAGATCGCTCGACAACATATCTCGTCCGCGGAAACATTTGCTGCGCAAGCTGAGTATATTTCCGCGATTCAAGAATATCGCCATGCGATGGAGAACCCGCGGCTCTCACGAAAGGAAAAAGCTCAGATAGCAATCAAGATTGCACAACTCTACGCGGACAATCTTCACGATGCCGAACTTGCGTTGGCATTCTACAACCAGGCGCGCCGCTTCTATCCGGCTTCCGTGAGTCGCCCAGAAATTAAAGCGAAACTTGCGGAGCTCAAGGACCAGATCGGGGTCTTACGCAGTGCAGAACTCGCTGAAAAAGATGAAGACACCTCCGAGGCAACA
>Ga0078972_1002279_pt1 | contig 64635 bp, 73 predicted proteins | sample YelNatPaOPGAMG01_FD_67568 | JGI IMG/M metagenome (GOLD analysis project Ga0078972, IMG submission 67568) | Hot spring thermophilic microbial communities from Obsidian Pool, Yellowstone National Park, USA - OP-RAMG-01 (SPADES assembly) (version 2) | ecosystem: Environmental > Aquatic > Thermal...
CAAGAATGTAGGAATACTGGTTGTAACGACGACTAAAGGCGTAATGTCGCATATCGAGGCAGCAAAAATGGAATTAGGCGGAAAACTACTCGGCTATGTATACTAATATAGAGTAATCCGATGCGAAGAATATTAAAGGTACCGCATTTTCATACATACAGAAAGAAAATATGCAGGCAGTCAGCAAGCCAAAGTACGTCGAGGACACGGTCAAGATACCTAGCGACGTACAGGTAAGCCTCAACTCGCCGAACACGTTGACAATCAGCGGCAAGCTCGGCCAAATTACAAAAAGCTTCATAAACGCAGGAGTCGAGATAAGCATGTCAGATGGCTCTCTAAAAGTTAGAGTCTATGGAAAGGGAAGACGCGCAGTCGCTATACGTAACACAGTTATCTCAATCATCAAAAACATGATGACAGGAGTAACCTCTGGCTTTACCTACAAAATGAAGATAATTCAATCCCACTTCCCAATAAGCGTGAAAACAAGAGGAAATGAATTATTGATCGAGAATTTTATCGGCGAAAAAGTACCTAGGAAAGTAAAGCTTCCCGAAGGTGTCAAAGCCGCCGTGAAGGGTGATGAAATAATATTGACAGGAGTTGATAAGGAAAAGGTCGGACTAGCTGCCGGACTAATTGAAAACGCAACAAAGATTAGAGATAAGGACCCGCGAAAATACCTAGACGGAATATATCTCTACGAGAAGAAAGTAGGAATTGAGACGTAGGGAATAATTTCGTACAAAATCGTTGTTCTCACACTTAGGTCAGCACCGATAAATTATGAAGTACTCCTTCAGGACTTAGCGAAGCGATTATGTAATATTAATGACTAAACGATGAAATACCTTTATTGAGGTGATCATTTAATTAGGATTGAGAAGCTTGAAGGATCATAAAGTTGAACATAATCATGCATATTTTCGTCTAATCTCTTTAGAAGATGCTTTAGCCGCAATTCAGGGCTCACTAATAAATCACAGACCAGAAATAGAGGAGATAAGCATAGTTGATAGTCCTGGAAGAGTTTTAGCTGAAGACATATATGCGCCTAGCAATGTTCCAGCACAAAACGTAGCTGCCCTAGACGGCATCGCTGTCAATAGTGAGGACTTGGCAAATGCATCGCACCAAAACCCCGTAAAGCTTTACTTGAAGAAGTCATACGCAGACTCAATAAATAGGGGTGAAGCCGCGCCGATAGCTACTGGCATGGTCTTGCCCAAAGGTGCTGACGCGGTTGTCAGGTATGAGCGATTTAGAGTAGAGGAAGACTACGTAACTATAATCGAAAAAGTCAACTCGGGAAAAGACGTCATGATGATTGGTGAAGAAGTAAAGGAGGGAGAATTGTTGTTGAGGGCCGGATGCATAATAACTCCGGAAATTGCCGCAATGCTTATGGAGTTCTCCATTAAAAAAATACGCGTAGCACGCAAACCGAGACTTGCAATTATTTCTGTTGGTGACGAGTTGTGTGAGGGATATAAGAATAGGGGGATAGAGGCCATCAACTATTCCTACATAATATCGAGGAAAGCCTTAGAAGACGGCGCAGATGTAGTATCAGTCGACGTAGTGCCTGACGATGAGAATGAATTTACTGCTAGATTATTGGAACTTTTAAAAGTCTGCGACGTAGTATTTGTTAGCGGCGGATGTTCTATCGGGCCCAATGACATTGTTCCTAGAGCAATCAAATCAATAAGTAACGTTAAATTGGTTTTTCACGGAATTAAGTGTTATCCAGGCAAGCCAGCAGGGTACGCAATGATTAATGATAAGCCACTCTTAATGATGCCTGGGCACGTCGTCTCAATGTATGTTTCATACCAAATATTTGGAAAGAAAATACTCAGATCGTTGATGGGCATCAAAGAGCCTACCAACGCATACCCAGCAGTACTTGGCTCCGAGGTTAGGGGTAAGCCAGGATTAACAAGCCTCATTCTTGTGGATTTAGAGATTAGGAATGGCGAGCTATACGCAATACCGCTCAGATCAAGCTCATCATCTTTCAAGAGTTTACTTAAGGCTGATGGATACGTACTGGTAGACGGTGATAAGGCGCTAAGAGCAGGTGAAAAAGTCCTCGTCAACGCGGTAAGATGATTTATCAAAGTTTTTAATCGCTGCGTAATAGTTTTTACAGGATCTTTTGATTGTTTATTGGAACCGGCCTAGACGTGACTTTATATAGTTAATTTTTTCATCGATAATATTTGCTTTATCATTACTGATTCTCCCGTAGCATGTCTTTGCATCCTTGTAAGCATGTAAAGCTAATGTGTATAGTTCTTCTTCTTCATACCTTGATCCTTCTGATAAATAGTACTCCGCAGCCAGAAATGCGTTGCTCCTTAGCAGGTTGGTCGCCTGCAAAAATATGCATGTAGTGCTTTTATCAATGTACTTGGCTTCGTTGCTGGACGATAAATCTATCGTTCGGATTTTTTGTATGTCATCTGGAGTATTTATGTTGATGAAGGTTTTACCATCCTTGGTGATGCTGGACACCGGGATGTAGCAAGCCATATATGCCGCCCGTAGAAGGTCTGAAGACCTAGACATTTGTCCCCTAAGAGTTGAAAAATGTATGTTCCTCATCGCGTCTTCTCGTTTATGATACTGTAGAAGTAGGCTTACCCATCCGCTCGGCCAATAGACAGATCCTGAGGAAGCATCTAGACCTCTGCAGACGTCAATAAACTTAGACAGGGCCTCAGAACTCAGAAAAGGCATGTCTCCAGGAATAATTATGACTTCCTCGCACTGCAGGGCTTTGAGTGATGTTATGATACCGTTGATTGGGCCGCTGACCTCTTCATAAGAATCCACGATAACCCCTCTAAACTTGTCGCAGACATTTTGTAAAGTGTCTGCCTGCTCTCTGTTTTGTACTGATAGATAGACATTCTCGGTGAGTCCCGAGACTGCCTTGAAGACTCGATTAATAATGGCTTCTCCATCAATTTTATAGAGAAGCTTGTTCGTCCCGAACCTTTTTGAGAGGCCTCCAGCTAAGATGACGGCTGCAAGCATAGCAGTTTTTCCATCATTATCGAGACGGCTGCGACATATAGAATTATTGTCAGCTCGCTTATGAACGTGCAGCAAGGCCTCAGCACGGCTCGTTACTTTTTAGATATTTGCCTGCTTATGGTTCATGCTTCAAGGAAGGTTTTATAGATGGCTGATTATTAGGGGCATAGGAAGGCGAGAGTGAGCTCAGAGAAACAAGTCAAGAAGCCAAAGGCAGCCATCAAGATACCACGTAAAGTACTTAGGATTAGAAAGGAGAGGCCGGAGTTTAGGAGGCAAGAATCTTGGAGATATGTCAGGTTAAAAGATAAATGGAGAAGGCCTAGGGGCAAGGACAGTAAGATGAGGCTGCAGGTCAGTGGCTGGCCACCGCTCGTAAAAGTCGGCTACAGAAGTCCTAGAAAGTATAGGGGGCTACACCCGTCAGGTTTCAAGGAAGTTCTTGTGAGCAACGAAAACGAGCTTAGGGGACTTGACCCCTCTATACATGCCGTGAGGATCTCTGGAAGTGTGGGAAGAAGAAACAAATTAAAGATATATGAGGCTGCATTAGCGGCTGGCTTGAGGGTTCTAAACCCGCCGAGAGGTGCGTAGTAGATGTCCATGAAGATTCAGAAAAGATTAGCGGCAGACATCCTGAAATGCGGTGAAAATAGAATAAGGTTTGATCCAGAACGACTTGACGATATTAGGGATGCTATTACTAGGGCGGAGGTCAAGGCACTGATTAAGGATGGAGCCATATTTGCCGAGCCAGTTAAGGGACATCAAAGAATACGCGTAAAAGAAAAACGTGGGCCCGGCAGGAAAAAGGGCGCTAAACACGCGGTAATCAGTCGTAAAAGAAGATGGATCATGCGTGTTAGGTCTCAGAGAAGATACCTCATGGGCCTTAGGGCTGCCGGGCGATTAAAGGAAGGTGCCTACAGGAAGGTATACCTGCAAATTAAGGCTGGTAGGTTTAAATCAATAGCAGACCTCAAGGCATACCTCACAGAAAACCAGTTACTAAAGCATGCAATAAGTTGAGGTGATGTGAATATGCCTAGACGCGTGTTTTATCGGAGGTTTCCACCTCGTAGGAAACGTGAAGGGAAGACTGATTATAGACTGCGTCTAAAGCTCGTCAAGTCTGGTCTGCCGAGAGTCGTAGTGAGGCGCTCTAACAAGTACATAACCATACAGATAGTAGAATCTAGACTCGGCGGAGACAGAACTTTGCTGACAGTGACATCGAAGAAGCTTACGTCGTATGGCTGGAAAGGTGGAACTAAGAATCTGCCTGCGGCCTACCTGACTGGACTGATTGCGGGTAGGAAGGCAGTCGAGATGGGTGTAAAGAAGGCTATTGCAGATATTGGAAGGTACAGCCCAGTACCTGGATCACGAGTGTTTGCTGCGATAAAGGGAGTAATTGACGGTGGACTGGAGGTGCCTATGTCTGATGAAGTGGCGCCAAGCGGAGAGAGGCTTAAAGGAGAACACATATCGGCTTATTACCAGAGCATCCCACACGATGGAACAACATTCCAGTTTTCATCGCTTCCAAGCGAGGTTATAAGCTCATTGCCGCAGCATTTCGAAGAAGTAAAATCAAAGATCCTCAGCTGACTTCGTACCCTGTCTTGTTAGCCTGTTTCGGGGTATTTGTGGATGGACAAGGCCATCCCTACCGACTCGGCCTGTCCCTAGAAAAACATCGCCACACTTAGCGACGACGTATCTTGAACTTGAGGGTGCATCGATTTTTAATGCCTCTCCACGCATCCATCTCTTGGCATCGTCTAAGCTGAGATCGACGACGTTCTTTTTAATCATGCTTGAGAAGAGCTGAGCGCCCTCGATGGATAAAGACAGCTCATCCTCGGAAAGTTTTGCTACGTAGAGGCCAATGTTCGCAATATTTTTCAGTCTCCACGAAAACTCTAAAACTTCTCTATGTGTAATTCTTATTCTATTTTCGCCGCTGGCTATGACTACATAGTTTTTTAGCCCATCCACTATTCCATACTGATTAGCCAAGAGCTCCTCTATTTTCTTCTTCTCATCTTCAGTCAATACTCCTTTCATGATTTACGACCCCTTCTTGATTTTCGCTATGAAGAATCCCTCGGCAGAGTTATCATGTGGGTAACACTTAAAGCATTTTTTAATTTCTGACGAGAACTTTATGCCCGCCCACTCTTCAAGTGTTTTCCTTGACTTGACACCATCTAAATAGATTGGTTGGAGCTTTGCATCCATCTTCCTGTCCAGCAGGTAAGAAATTACTCCCTCATTCTCTACTGGATGCAACGTACATGTCGAATATACTAGTATGCCGCCCGGCCTCAAGCAGTCGTATGCAGACATTATTAGGGATTGTTGTAGCCTACTAATCTTGTTTGAGATCTTCTCAGAATAGTGACTTGCGGCCGACCAGTCCTTGGCCACTATTCCCAACGAACTGCACGGTACGTCTACTAACACTCTATCGAATTGCTCTTTAGTCCACCTATAGAATAGGCGACCATCCATCTGGGTGACGACGACATTAATCACTCCGCATCGTTGAAGATTAGCCACGAGAGGCTTTATCCTACTTGACGAGACATCATTAGCCACCAATATGCCTCTATTTTCCATCAGCTGGGCTAGCTGAGTTGATTTACTGCCAGGCGAGGCGCAAAGGTCAAGCACGGTCAATCCCGGCATAGGCTCCAGCACCTCGGCCGGAATCATGGAGATAGGTCCCTGAATGTAGATAAGCCCCAGCATATGCTCCATGGAGGAGCCTATACCAGCCTCGGGTCCATCTAATAATCTATAACCAAACTTGGCCCAAGATATTCGTTCAAAGCTCCATCCCCGACTTTTCAGCAAATCTATTATTCGGCTCTCTGGGAGCTTTAGCGTATTGACCCTGAAGCACTCCGGAAGAGGCCTAGAGACTGCGTCTAGATATGACTTGATGTCCATGTCTGGCAACTCTCTGAGCAGACGCAAAAGATCCTCAGAAGGACTGATGACACCCTGTTTTTTCCACTCGTTCACTTGAACACTTCACCCGTTGCTCTGTACCATAGCAATAAATCAAGACTCTCAGGACTCATGCCTAATGTTTGGGCGGTGGCGATGAATATTTCCTCAAGATCGAGATAACGTTTCCGTGTCAAAGATTTAGGTATTTCTTCTATGACCCCCATATACAGCATATTCCTAAGAATGTGCCTATCAAGGATTGCCAATCCCGTGAATCCTATGTTTCTTAAGAAATGAGAAGCTTCCTTATAACCAAATCCCCACACATTCTCCACTAATAATTCCCTACACTCAAACGGGCTCGTCCTAAGCATATTTTTAAGATATTCTCCATCATCTCTCAGAAGATACCTATTTTGAATAATGTGGCGGGCCTTAACTTCGTAAAACCTGACTCCCCATTTCTTTAACACTTGAGCTACTCGATCATAACTACCACTAAACAGCAATCCACTCGTCGCCAGCTCATTCACAGCCGCATCTGCAGCCCTCGCCCTCGACTGCGGAGTCAACACGCAGAAGCTCATCTCCGCAAATAGCTTATTAGTATCGTTTCTATCAAATGACTTAAATTCAATCAGTCTCGACTGGATGATGCCTTCCACTTTAGCATATAGATTTAGAAGCTCGGCGCGGATGCTTTCGGGAATTTTGATAAAGCGGCCTTGCATATCACTAATAATTAGTCTGCCTTGCCTTAAAAAATAGCTTAGTCTCGCCCCTCATGTCTAACTCCGAGTCTTTTACGTTCAATATCACTGGCACTCCATAAGCTACTCTTCCGATAACCATGGCCTGCCCCCTCTGGAGGCTTGGTGAAATCTTCTTAATAGTGTCTGAATCAACGTGACTATACTTCGCAATAGCTTCTAGGTCTGCGTCATTTGTAAAGTTGAACAGAAAAATATTGTCTGCCTGCCGATAGATCATCTCTGGAATTGTGTCAGGCTGATTGGTTATGAAAACTGGCGAAATACCTATGTGTCTCATCCTCGTGACTATGTCTTCCCAATACGTATTCCTAAGATACAGGTGCGCCTCCTCGGCGAAGAGAAATACAGGCTGGATTGTGCCTGAAAATAGCAATGCGTTCAGCCTGCTCAGTAAATACTCCACGACAACCCTACGTAGGTGAGGCGCAACCCTGCTCAAATCAATAACAAGCAATAATCCATCCTTATGGTCTAGGAATATGTCTGTAAGACCATCTCCCTCGTCATCGACGAAAAATCCAGAATTGATCAGCGACATTAGACGGCTGAGTAGGGCCTCCCTTACCGCCTCGTTCATCTGGAACCTACCAACAGCGTTAATCAACTCGTGCAGCGATACCGTCCCTCTACTCTTAAGAGTATTCCAGATCCTAGCGAATTCGCGAAGACTAGTAATTGGCGTGCCATACACATGATCAAGTATGTCTAATAGAACGCTAAGATCAACGTCAGATATGCCTACCCTGAAGTTTTTCGCCGGTTCAAGAACAACAATTTTCTCTCCTATTGGATGCCTCTTCCCAAATCTGTATCTCCCCAGATTGACGTATTCACCATTTATGTCGAGGACAACTACTCTTCCACCATTAATTGCGAGCTCTGTCGATAAGATCTTCGCTAGATGAGACTTCCCCGACTCTTTCTTTCCAGTAATGATTGTGAGCTTGCCCTCCAGCTCCATTGCGTCAATGTAGAACTCCTCGTCGCAAGTTTTTCCAACAAGTATGGGTATGTTTGGCCTTCCTCCCAACATTGATAGGACAGTGTTTACGCTTACCTTTTCAAGCCTCGCGGTAAACCTTGAGGGCATCCATATCTTACCCATAGAAAGCCTGCCATTTTCTATGACCGCTCTTATCTTTGTCAATATTATCCTCGAGTCCCTGATAATCATGGTTAGAGAAGAGATGTTAAAGGGATCAAACAGTCTAGTCTCGCCCATCGACTCGATAGAGACTTCTCTCAGAAGGTCCTCAAGAACTCCAGGAATATCAGCATACTCCATGTCTATTACTTGGAGCAGCAACGATCTACTGTCCTCACTCGCTAGTAAAAACTCGCCTCTCTCTAGGTCGGCGTCTCCGGGGAGCGCCAGGATCTCGACCGTGTTGTTGTGCTTACGAAGGATCTTCAATCCGCATCATTCATGAGAATGGTGACAACAACGCGACCCGGCACTCCGGCTCATCTATTAGTATGGATGCGGTATCCTCAACTAGTGCCCTCTGAAGCCCAACCACGTCAAGCCATGTGAAGGCGCACATCGAATGAGCGATGGAGAGCGTCTCCGGATAGCCATATATCAATGCGTCGGAGGATAGTAATGATCCGAAGCCTTGGAGTGCTGCTGAGCGTGGATAGACATCTACACGGTAGGGGAATAACTGTTTTGATAGCCTTGAGAGATATGTGTTTCCAGCGAGCTTCAGCGAGGGTGATTTGTACCTTATGGAGCCTGTAAGATCAATTATGAACGGGGGGTCTGCGTCGTTGTCAATGCTGTATAGGGCATTGCCTGAGAGTATTATGCCGCTATCTTTTGAGAATGCCATGACTATGTTTGAGTTGCTGCTAGCGGCCTCAAGCATCTCTAGGAGTAGGCTGCCTGGCTTATCAGGCGCGACCGTCAGTGAGTGGTCTAGGAGCATGATTGCGTTTTTTGTCTTTGAGGCTGCGTAGAGTTGGATTAGTCTTTCGAAGATTTTTAGTTCTGTCTTGATTGTTGATTCAATGTTGGATGTGCTCGTCATGCCCTCGTAGCTTATGTATCTCATCATTGGCCCTATGATCTCTACTTTAATGTTGTTTGATCTGTGTATTATCGATCCTCTCAGAGCTATTACGGTGCCTTTTCCCGAGTCTGCTATTCTCATCACTGATGCGTCAATCGCTATGATTTCTCTTGGGTCAGTCGGCGTGATCTTGATTAGCTTCGTGTTTTTTGGGTCTATTAGCAATTGTGGCGTGTCATCTTCGTTTTCGCTTATGAGTGGTTTAGTCCATGCTTCCTTGATTTTTGTGTTTTTGAGTTTTTTGATCGTGTGTAAGCACTCTTCTGAGTAATCTATAAATAGGCGCATCTCTTGATTGATGTTGGTGTTCAGGTTGATCATGATGTTGTTCATGGTCGCATGTGTCACGATTATTTGTTGGTATTGGTTGCTTATTAATGTTGCGCAAGATGGTCAAAATGAACACGAGTGAGCGCATAAAAGTAAGAATCACGGTCGGCAACGCGACAGTCGAGATTGAGGCGCTTCCTGACCAAGTTGAGGAAGTAGTTGGGCGTGTTGTTGCGGCTTTGGAGCGTCAGCAGTCCGGGGCTAGCGTGGTTCAGGAGCGGCGTAGGGGAGTGACTACTTGTAGAGACGTTTTGGAGCGTCTTATCGATGAGGGTTGGTTTTCCGTCCCTAGGAGTTTGTCTGACGTCGTGGCCGAGATTGCGCGTAGAGGATATTCTTATGACTCGACGGCTATTGCTCATGGTCTTCTTGACTTGGTCCGAGAGGAGCGGCTTGTGCGGGATGGGGCGCCTCGTCGGTATACGTACAGGGCGCGTCAGGCCGGTGGGCCGGTCATGGGCAGCGGTGTCGAGGAGAAGGAGGGCGGTAGTCTTGGCGCTGAGGTGGTTTAGGGGTTTTCAGGCCTTTTTAGCTTCAGAAGCTCTTGTAGGCCAAGGGTCGTTATTGCGTAGTCTCCTCTCTCTAGTCTCTTGACCATGCCTTTTCTTATCAGCTCCGTTAGTCTCGAGGAGGACGTTCCTTCTTTTAGTCCAAGTCTCTCTGATATCTCGCGCATGCTCATCGTTGGTGTCTGAGCTATGCCCCAGATGTTTTCGAGGTGTCGAGTAGCTAGTAGGAGCAGTATCTGGTCCGATGATGGTAGTTGCTGAAATCCTGGCTTCAGGAAGAATCCGTCCTCCTTGCTGTATCCAACGTATGATTCTAGAGCGTCTATAAGGGACTCTATGTCGACTGTCAGGGTTATTCTGCGTGCGATCGAGTATGCCGGGATGTTCTGCTCGATAAACCTTACTAGGAGTTTCATCACTTCTTCAGGCGTACCCTCGAACTCGGCCTTCAGGTCTCCGTACTGGAGGCTTAGCCTCATCTTATCATTCATCGTGTATCCATTCTCAGGGCCTATATAAAAAGCTCTTTAGATGGCAGTAACACGGGTCCATTCTTTCCACAAGTTTTTCCTAAACATTGCGGCTTTTAACTCTCTAACTAAGATTGATTATCCCTCAATTCTCACTCGATATAAATTATTGGAAAGATTGAATACGTTTCTTTGCGATGAGTTTTAATAACTTAAAGTTTGATCCTCATCACCTTACACTCAAGTAATTTATGGTTTGTGGTGTTATTCTTGATGTAATGCTTTTTTGGCCTTGTAGAGGTCTCCGACCCTAGGGCTGAGATATGAGGTGAATATTATATTTCCAATCGTTATGACTCCTAATAAGACTGCTATTGGTTGTTCTGTATAGACTAATGCGTATGCGAAAGGAATCAGTGGCGAGAGCATAGAGGCGAAGGCTCCTGAAGCGTATGTTATGCTTCTGCCACATCTCGAAGTGTTTGTGAGTGATGATTTATCAATCTTTATTCCTAGTACTGGGATCGGTTTTATCAGGGATGTCACGATGGGTAATTTTAATTTGACGAGGCTCGACCTGCCGATGAAGTAGTAAAGAAATCTTATTCCTACGAGTTTTCCTACTATGAAGTGGGCCAAACAGTGGGAGAAGTACCAGAAGCAAAACCAAGAAAATAGCAGTGTTACAAGTTTTAGAATAGATATGGATGTGAGGCTTGAAAAATATAAAAATGCAAAGCCAACAACTAGTCCGGTAATTTCTATTGCGTTGCCGGCCCACGTCGAGATTATTCTTTTAGGATAACTGGCGCTTTCCATGTTTTATAATTCTTATGCGTACTTAATTTGGTTTTAGTCGCATCATCCATATTCCCAGCATTATTATGGGGATTGAGATGAGGCACATCCACTGTGATACCTGCTCGAACGGTCTCCTCTCAGTCCTCGTGGAGTCTACTATCCTAAGACTGAGGTATAATGTCTGATTCGTTAGGTTCTTAATCTCTATAGTTATCGGGCGTTGAAAATCATAGAGCGTCCATGCGAAATACGTGTGTGCCTTAGTCTCGACTATTTTGGCCCTTGCGTCAGAGATCGCCACGTAAAATTTGTTTATGACTTTGCCGGCCGGGGTGTCCTCTTCTAATATGTAGCCCTCGATCGAGACTGATACATCGTAGATTCTCCCTTCTTCAACTTCTTTTATCTCGTGACTTGCGGTGCCACCTGACAGCATTGAGAAACGCCTCGAGAAAACCTCCTTGTAAACTGGCTCGGTTTGGACGAATGCGAAGTATAGGTAGCCAGCAGTTATGAGTAGGATGGCCGCGATGGTTAGGACAATTGCCCCGCCAACGTTGGGTCTCATTATTCTTAGGAATAACTTTGTCGCTTATAAACAACTAGTTAGAAAATCGTTAGAATTTCCTAGTTATTAGGAATTCTGTGAGTGCTCTTAGGAGTTCTTTTGCTTTCCCCTCGATGAATATGTCTTCCACGTCTCTCCAAGCGTTAGTTACGAGTTCCCTGGCCTTATTCTCTGCGTATCTTAATGCTCCTGATTTCTTGATCAGACTGATTGCTTCTTTTATTAGCTGTGGATCGCTTGTCCTCATCCTGAGTATCTCCTCCAGACGTTCAGCGTCCTTCTTCTCCAGCGTCCTTAGCGCGTAGACGACCATTAGTGTCCTCTTCCCCTCCTTTATGTCGCCTCCTATCTCCTTGCCGTAGACTTCTTCCTCTCCAGCTATGTTCAGTATGTCGTCCTGTATCTGGAAGGCCACAGCAACAGCGTCTGAAAAGTTCGAGACTTTCTCTTCGTCGCTCCTAGATATTTTTGCTAGGCTGCAGGCCATTCTCGCCGCGAGCCTGACGAGTGATCCCGTCTTTAGCCTACACATCGTGAGGTACATCTCCTCGGTTATTGGGCCGCCCAGCGATCTGTGCCACGCTATGTCGAGGGCCTGGCCGATGCTGAGGTTAAGCATCTCTTCTATATACACTTTGGCCAGTTTATCTATTACGTCTTGGCTGTACTTGCCTGTCCTCATGAGCTGGACCAGGGGTAGGTAGTAGAGGGTGTTTCCCATGTTTATCGCGATGTCTACTCCGTATATCTTGTGAATGCAGGGTTTCCCTCGCCTCAGGTCGCTGTTGTCCTCGACATCGTCTACGACGAGCGTCCCGTTATGAATTAGCTCTGAGACGATTGATAAGTCAGCTATCTCTGCTGGGTCTCCTCCGAGCGCCTCGTATGTAAGCAACATTATTACTGGGCGCCATCTCTTTCCGCCTCTTGATAGGAGGTCCCAGGCGGGCTTGATGATCGACTCGTTAATCGCCACCTCGTCGAATACTGCGTCCCTTAAACCAGTAAGCATCTTCAGGTACTCAGAAGTGGTTTCTCTTGGAAAGTGCCTGGCAAGCGCGTTATTTACTAGTTCGATGTATTTGGCTAGCTCCTTATCCAGATCCACGTAGATATTCAATATTGACTAATTTATATTCGTGTCTTTCGCGTAAAAGTTTCCTTTAGATCCTTACGCCGTTGGAGTTTAGGAAGCTGGATATCAATGAGTTCAGCTTCTCAACCTGCTTGTCCACGCTTATCTTCTCCAATAGGAATTCTGAGTAAGTCTTATTGACATTTGCATATTTTTGGAGGTAGTTCTCCTTTGCGAGCTTCTTGGCCGCCTCCTCGATGTATCGCCTCAGCTCCTCGACGCTCGGCTCCCTGTAAGAGTTAAAGTGAAGAATCATGTCTAGTGGGAGCCGGGGCCTTAGGGGCGGCTTCTCTGAGGGCGCACCGATGCATAAGAATATCAGCGGCGTTACTCCCTTGGGCAGCCCGAGAAGCGATGATACTTCCCTACCCATCCATAATGCATAGTCAAGCATGACTGAGCCGTACCCTAGCGCCTCGGCCGCAATGACGATGTTCTCAGCGAATAGGCCGGCCTCGAAGATCGCCTCGATCGTCTCAACTGGGTGCTTATCGCTCCTCAGTACGTGTCTCTCGCTCAGAGTGTCGAACATTAGTGATGTCCTCCTGAAGTCTATGCATATTAGCAGTAATAGGGGGGCCTTGACGAAGAGTTGGTCGTCGGCGAGTTCGGCAAGCTTCGACTTTAAGTCTTCGCGATCGATAACTATGACGCAGTATGACTGGTATGTGCATGGCGCCCTCTGTCCCGCCTCTACCAATAACCTAACCACCTCCGAGCTAATCCTACCCTGCTTAAAGGCCCTGATCGACCTTCTACTCATCAGGATCCTGAGTATGCTCCTACTCCTCGCAGCCATAACCAACAGAGATAAACACGCCTAATTATTAATCGCTAATCTGATCAAAGGGCAACATCTTATATAATGGGGCCGAGTAACTTCATGTATGCCGTTAACCGGACTCGAGGAGGCAATCACAAGCGCGGTCGAGAAGGTGACGACGAGCGTCGTCAGCGTAAGCACCGTCAAGATATTCCACGATTACATCTTTAGGCCCCTGCCAGTCGAGGGCATGGGCTCAGGTCTCATAATAGGAGAGAAGGGCTACATAGTAACGAACTACCACGTTGCTGGAAGATCCAAGAAGATACAAGTGATACTCAGCGATGGGAGAAGATTTGACGCAGCAATTGTAGGAGGCGACCCGTCGTATGATGTCGCCCTACTAAAGATAGACGCGGACGGCTTAAAGCCCGCAAAGCTAGGAGACTCAGACAAGCTCAAGGTCGGACAGATAGCAATCGTCATAGGTAACCCGCTCGGATTCATGCTCGGCGGACCCACAGTAACAGTAGGCGTCATAAGCGCGCTGAAGAGAAAGATAAAGACAGAAGCAGGATACATAGAGGACCTAATACAGACAGACGCGCCCATAAACCCTGGAAACAGCGGTGGACCGCTACTCAACACCGACGGCGAAGTGGTCGGGATAAGCACCGCAATCGTGCCATACGCGCAGGGAATAGGCTTCGCAATACCGATAAACATCGTCAAAGACGTCCTCGACCAGCTCATAAAGTACGGACGTGTAGTCAAGCCATGGCTGGGAATATATGGAGTGACAATAACGCCGCAGCTCTCAGAATATTACGGACTCCCAGTCAGCAGCGGAGTATTGGTGGTCGACGTAGCGCCAGAATCGCCAGCAGAGGAGGCCAGAATACTGAGGGGAGACATAATTACGAGCATAGATGGAGAAGAACTAAGCGGAATCGAGGAGCTGAAGTCTAGGATCGAGAGGATGAAGCCCGGCAAGGCGGTCAGCCTAAGGGTCATATCGTATTATGGCGTCAGGGAGCTCTCAGTCAGGCTCAGAGAGCAAGAGTGAGTCCGCTTACTGAGACATTGCGAGCGCCAGGAATCCACCATCAACTACCAAGACCTGCCCAGTGATGTATGAGGCATCATCACAGGCGAGGAAGACCGCGGCCCTGGCTATCTCCTCCGGCCTACCAAGCCTGCCCAGCGGGATCCGCTTGAGCGCTGCGTCAATCTTTATAGATCCCTCCGCGACTCTCTGTCTAAGCATCTCAGTCTCGACGAGGCCCGGAGCGATCGCATTGACTGTTATTCCGTAAGGCGCCAGCTCGACGGCGAGCGTCCTCGTCAGGCCGAGTATGCCTGCCTTCGATGAGTTGTAAGCAGACCTGCCTGGAAGGCTGACGAACGAGGCGATAGAGGCCAGGTTAATGATCCTGCCATATCTCTGCTTCTTCATCAATTCTGAGGCATACTTTGAGCAGAGGAAAGGTGCCCTGAGGTTGACGTTGATGACCTTCTCCCAGTCCTCGAGCGATGCTTCGTCAATGTTCTTAACGATGTTTATTCCCGCGTTGTTGACCAACACGTCGACTCTGCCCATCGACTCTGCAGCGGTCCTGATGAGTCCTATGCATCCATCCGTCGTGGAGAGGTCTGCTGGAACCATGAGGTAATCGACGCCCATCTCTCTCAGCTCTTTTTCAAGCCCGGCTAGGCTGCTGCTCGAGGTTGCGTTCCCCACGATTCTTCCACCCTCCTTAGCCATCTCTATCGCTATTGCCCTCCCAATCCCCCTAGAAGCTCCCGTGACTAGGCAGACCCTATCACTCAGCTTTCCCAATACTTATCTACCCCTTAGCTTAGTATTTCTCGTCCTTGACTATTCATATAAGGATTTGGCTATGTGAGGACTCTTAGCCGCATAGGCAATATTTTTTATCTTGAAGTGCTTCGTTATAGATTGATATGGCTGAAATTAGGCTTGAGTCGGTTAAGGTTGAGTTTCCTGAGGGCTGCAACGTCGTCTTCGGGATAACCCACTTCATCAAGAGCGTAGAGGATCTCTATGAGGCAGTCGTCAATACTGTTCCCGGAGCAAAGTTCGGCGTCGCTTTTGCCGAGGCGAGTGGCCCCTGCCTGATTAGGCACGAGGGGACGGACGAGGAGCTGAGGAGACTGGCAGCCGAGAACTTGCTGAGGATAGGATGCGGCCACACCTTCCTCATCATCCTCAAAAACCTATACCCCATAAACATACTGGGCAGACTCAAAGAAGTGCCTGAGGTATGCACTATACTCGCAGCCACGGCTAACCCGCTGACAGTCATAGTCGCCGAGACTGACCAAGGCGAGGGCAAGACAGGGAGGGGCGTGGTCGCGGTTATAGATGGCTACAAGTCGAAGGGCATTGAGGGGTCAGAGGACATCAAGCATAGGAGAGAGTTCCTGAGAAAGATAGGATACAAGTTCTGAACGAAACAATAGTTGACTATAGTTCTATCGAATACATATGATTTTTTATGTCTCAATGGTTAACTCAAAAAACTTCAGTATTCCCAAAAAATCAGAATAATGCCGGAAAGAATGAAGGGTGTTTTTCTACTCAAACTCTTTACCCAACTACTTAGGAGCTTTGCGAACGATATTAGGACAGTGTTGGTCAGAATGACGGCGAGTACAATCCATAAAATAGGAATCCCCAAAAAGGGATAACTAATCCCTACAGCCCCTTCGTCCAAACTCCCTAAAGTACCCATGACTGATAATGACCAAAAAGATGAAACAGTCTTATTCACTCATTTAGACTCTTCATCACCAAATGCTTCTTTAATTATCCAAATTCCAACCATCGCAAAAACAATTAAAACGGCCCAGGCGCTAAAGGAGACAATCCATCTGTAGATTGCTAATCCCAAAACCCAACCTAGCAGAGGCAAAGCAGCGGTCGATATCGAGAATGCGGTCGCCATTTTACCGGTATTAATTATCCGTTTTAAAAAGTTTCGCTCGGCATTCGTAGACTCAGAGCAAAAGCAAGCCCAAAATCATCTAACGATAACCCTAATGATAATAAAATGAGAGTCAAATGTTCCATGTTTTCTATCCCGCTAATCCTTCTTATAGGACTTTTTAAATCAATCCTCCTAGCTCCATCTGACCCTTCATGTTTCTGTAAGAAACATAACATCTGAATATTTTTAAAAGCTATTAAATTGTTGATTTTGTGAAGTTCACATTCTTTATCAGTGCGTATGGTGCTTTTACAGGGGTTTCTACTTCCCACCACTTTATCCAGTACTTTTCATGAGTCATCGACTCGATGTTTTGAATCATTCTCAGCATGTTGTCGCTTATTCTCAGCTCCCTTATCGGTCTCTCAATGCTTCCATTAATTATCAGGAACATCCCATCTCTAGGTATCGTCGAGAAGTCTCCGCTCGTGGTGTCTCTGTACCTAAGGTACCAGTCATTCGTCACTAGTATGCCTCTGTCCAGCTTGGATATTAGTCCGCTCAGCGAGTCTGTTCCTCCCTCGACGACCAGGTTGAAGGGTGTAGGGACTAGTAGTCCTGCGTTAGCGGTGCTCTCGACGTTGAATTTCTTGGCGGTGTAGGAGTTGTGGAGATACGTCTTCAGTACTCCGTTCTCGATGATTGGGTTTCTCCTAGTAGGTAGTCCCTCGTCGTCGAAGGGCTCCGCTCCATAGGATCCATGAATGGTTGGGTCGTCGACGAGTGTAAGAATATCGTAGGCTACTTTCTGTCCGAGCTTATCTTTGAGGAAGGAGAGGCCTGAATCCACATGAAAGGCGGACGCCATCTCACCAACCTCTTCCAGAATGTTTGCAAATGTCATCGGCCCAATTATTGCGTCATAGACTCCAGGCTCACCCGGGATGGGCTTATCAGCCATCCTAGCTATCTCGCCCGCAGTCGAGCCTACACGTTCTGGCTTAAATTCCTCTAGCGTGCCTGCCGCGGCTGCGAACTGTCCACTCGACTCTCCGTCTAGGAATGCCCTGACAGAGATCTCGACAGTGTCCTTCCTACTCTCTGCCTCAACCTTCTCGGAGGTCATCAAGAATCTATAGCTCCTCGAGAATACTAAAGATCCGGCGACTCGCTTAGCTCCCTGATTCAGCGCGCCGCTGATTGCCTCATCGACCCAGCTGACGAGTTTATCGTGGCTTATCCTTCCGAGCGATTGGTCGAGTAGCTTCCTATCATACTTGAATGGCCCCCTAGGGAGGGGGGCATAGACCTCGCCTGGTGGGGCATTCTTAGCTATAGAGACTGCGTTGTCGACTAGCTCCTTAAAAGATTTAGCGGATATGATGCTCGTAGAGGATACCGCGCGTCTCTCCCTTAATGCGACGTAGAGGTCGGCCGACTCATCCATGAAGACCTTTGATACCGTGACCTCATTATTCGAGAACCTCACCATGTACGTCTTCGTCGAGTAGTAGCTCAGAACCGCGTCAGTTGCTCCCAACTTCTTAGCCATCCTCAGCGCCTGTCTTGAAAGCCTCTCGATGTCCACCATGCCTGAGAGATAACTAATCATCATTCATATTAATCATTTCTCATGAAGCATCGGGTAGCAAACAATATTTAATGGCATGAAGTATATTTTATGTAAAGGAGACAAGTTTGAAGATGAGGGAAGGCATCGTTGCCTGCATAGAATATCCAGTAAAGACGCGGAGAGGCATAAAAAACGAATTGCTCGAGATTCATCAGAAGCCAAGAATAGCGATATCCACGACTGATGATGATGGGTCAAGGAGAATAATCGTCGGTCTAAACCTCATGGTGAGGGACATCGAAAAATCAGATATGGGAGAGTTCTTCGCTTCTAGACTCCTAACCCCATACGAGACACATTCAGGTGAGGAGGAAGTGAAAACCCTAACGCAGAAATACATCCGAAGAACAATACGCGAAATAGTCTACGACGCCGTCAGCGACTACGGCTTAGGAGTCTTCAACATGCGCTTCCTCCCCCAATACTTTTTATACAAAAAAATCAAAGCTAGAATATCACTTTACCCGCCAGCCTATCGTATCTACTGGTGGGTCACCGTTGAGTCTAGCGATCTATTAAGAGCCGTTTTGAAGAGAGTGGAGAACGAGCTCCAGGCCCTCTGCAAGGAGGGATTACTGACTAGGAGCGTTGATGGATACTACTCGGTCAATAGGGAGGTAGCCAAGAGCCTAGACCTCAGTAGTCTGGATAAGTCGCTCCCAAGCCTAAAAATAAACCCGCGAATAACCAGTCTCTTCAAGGCGGGAAAAATAGGACTGATGAGTCCACTACTATTAATCTCGGAGACTGTTGACTTGCCGATTGAGGATCAGCCGCTAGATCCGGACGAGTACGCATACATCACGACTTCGACTGGCATCCACTCTTTGGCGTCCAGCCAAGATATCTATGAATTCGTCAGCAACTATTCGGGGATGAGGAGCGAGAAGATAAAGATAACGAAGAGGGGCGCACTCTTCAACTCGACTTACGTGGCTTTCGTCCGCAAAGACTCGGAGCCGGCAGCAAGCCTCTTCATCAAGAGGTATGAGTCTTGGACAGACGTCAAGTGGGTCGTCGCTAAGATTTGGACCATGCATCTCAGAAACTTCTACTACTCGGCCTCTGTAAGGCTTGGAAATGAGTTGTTCTTCCTCAGCTACCTAAGGGAGCGTGGATTTAACGTACCCAACGTCATCCACGTGGACTGGGAGAGAAAAATAATAGTGGAGGAGGCAATAGACGGCGTCGATCTCACGTATTCTTGGGTTAAAAAATCGAGGGAGGACCTAGAAGAAGTGACGAGGACCTGCGGAGCGACGCTGGCCAGGATTCACAAGTGTGGCGTCGTGATAGGTGATTGCAAGCCAGACAACTTCATCATAGATAGAGATGGAAAGGTGTGGGTAGTAGACCTGGAGCAGGCGTCCTTGAGGGGAGACCAATCATGGGACCTCGCCGAGTGCGTCCTATACATGGGACATTACCTGGACGGCTCCGAGCTGGAGGAATACGTCAAGTCTCTCATCTCTGGATATCTCTCAGAGGGCGATCAAAAAACAGTCGAGAAGGCGTTAGACCCTAGGTACCAGTTAGTAATGCTTCCATGGACGCCTATCTGGAACCAGCTAAGAGTAGTCGAGGCGGTCAAGAATCTCCTTAAGAAGTAATCAATCAGCCGGCCCGAGAAGCTTGACGTACTCTCGGCCAGAGCCGCTGAAAGAGCCTACTAAGAGCTGCCTCCAAGCTAGTTTTCCATTTCTGTATGCGTCCTCGAGCTTGCCTGATGCCTCGACTACGTCGCCCGGCCTAAACTTGCATGCAAGCATCATGTCATAGGTAACCAGCCTCTCGACTCCATGCTCGTTATCCTCGAGCATGTATATGGCGGGCGTGAATCCTGACTCCTCAGAAGACTTAACCCTAAATACGCCCCTGTGGCTCCCCCTAGATTTGTATATCACCTCGCCGTAGCTATGAATCGGTCTATTCCTGACGCCGTAGATCGAGAACTTCCTGCCCCTGAAGAACCCCTTATTCACCACCCTCCTAGAAAGTTTTCTGACGTCTTCTAGGCTCAGCAGCGGATACTTACTCGAGGCCCTCTGGATCCAGTCATCGATGCCGAGGTCTCGGAGCAGCTTGAATTCGCCGCTCCTAGAATACTCATTTATCAGCTCGATGACCCTCCAGAACTCTTCACGTCCATATACAACTAGGTCGATGTCAGACCCTCCGTGTGGATTTCCAAGAAGGAGCGAACCAGTTATTCCAAAGCTAGTGAGCGGTGTATCAGTATGCTCAGAGAGGAATGATAGGAGCCCCGCGGCGACTTCTTCCAGTCCGCTTCTATTCTTGTTACTCATTATTCGCCACACGGCCTCGTCTGCGTGGAAGGCCTTGCGAATCATGGATATAGGCGGTGCAGTGATTGTCTCCGAGACAGTCTCGTCGTAGAAGAGGTACTCGGGTCTCGACTCCTTGATGAGATTCATCGTCGCCAATAGCTCCTCGACGCTGTATATCTTCATCAGCCGAACGTAGCTCTTCTCCGAGAACCTCCAAGGCCCCTCTCCGGGAATATACTTCAGGAAGCTGAAGACCCTGCCCGGCGGATGTACATCGCCGATCACGCAGAAGATCCATTCATCGACCGTCTCGAAGTAGTCACGATCCCTGAGGGGCCTCCCCATCTCTAACCATTACTGAATGCGGCGTTTAATAAATCTGGGATGCGGCGGATTGACTATATATTGAGAGACGCGTGTGAGTTATCTCATGAGGATCGAGCCTTGGATCATCTACGCATTCCTAGCGATATTTTCTTGGGGGATTTGGGGTTTCGTCAACAAGCTGGTGCTTGAGAGGGCCTCGTGGGCATCAATAATCATTTACAATCTGCTGGGCTCCTCCATGATCCTTCTTGCCTACATGTTCTCTCAAGGGCCTCCGAGGCTGCCTGCCGGTACGACCGCCATGCTCGCAGTCCTCTCAGGTGTCCTAGGAGCAGTTGGGACGACTTGCTTCATGCTATCCCTCAGCGCTGGAAGAGCATCCATAGTCGTGCCTCTGACATCTGTCTATCCAGTCGTCACCGCCGCCCTCTCGGTTCTCCTTCTCGGAGACGTAGTCTCTCCCAGACACGCGGCCGGGATAGCGTTTGCAATAATCGCAGTGGCGCTCCTCTCACTCGATTAGAATCTATGATGTGTCGCTGAGCGTTAGTAGGTAGTCGTCTCGGTGGTTTCCGATAAATAATCGGTAGCTCCTCGACTTGAGGTCGACCTCAAGCCTTCCAGAGACTCTCACCCTCTCCCCAATCTTGGCTTGCTCTGCAAACCTAGACCTCGACGAGGCCAGGACGCGGCATCTATACCCCTCATCTGGGCCTTGGATCACTTCGAGCACCCTTATGCCATATTCGTTGGGCGTGAAGATTGACCTAGAGTCATCAGTAACTTCAGCTGTGAGGACGACTCTGCCGAGTTCCCGCCAGATCGCTGAGCCATATCTTTCCCAGTATTCGTCTGGAAGTGGGACGATCTTAGCTGAGTACACTACGCCTCTGTAGGTGCCGTATAGGAGTTTGCGGGACTCATGTCTTATCCACTCACTGAGGGGCACTGAGCTGTCGCTTCTCTTTGCCGCTAAGTCTTGGGAATGCCTAAGGTCGACTGGTCTCGTTTTCCCCTCTCTTCGAAGCGTAGCTAGTGCCTCGATGACTGCGTATGCGTTTTTCGCGGAGTAGAATACGAGGTCTATGTCTGAGGTCGGCCTGTGGAGTCCTAGGAGTATCGAGCCCGTGAGTCCAACCATCTCCATCTCTATGCCCGAGTGTCTACAGACCGTCGCGGCGAGCTCAGCGGACAGGCCGGCCAGCTCGTCTCTAGGCTGATTATTCTTGAACCAACCCCTAGCTACTATGTACCTAGATATTTTCTCTACTGGTATCTGTGGCAGTACTTGTCCTGAGTGGTCATCAAAGACTATTGCCTCCGGCATTCTCTCTCTTAGATATGCGTAGGCATCTTCTAGGCTTGCTATCTTCGATATGTATTGGCTGCTCTCTGGATATTTTGGAATCGCGATAACTCTCCTAGGCGGATGCACGACTCCCTTCACGGCTAGGTATCCGACCCCGACGGAATAGACGTAGTCGCCCTCCAGCAGCGTGATCACACTTATAGACTTGCTGTGCTACATGATAAAACTGATGCGTATTCGCCTCGGAGAGGTAGTGCTAGACGTCTGGAGCGGTGTTTATCCCCCGCGTAGGTCGACGAAGATGCTGGTAAAGAACATGAATACTCTCTCCGGGCGGACTGTGCTAGACCTTGGCTGTGGGTCGGGAATTATCGGCATCGTGGCGGCGCTTAGGGGTGCTGGCCGAGTCGTCTGCCTCGACATCTCCCTAAGGGCTTGCAGGAACGCTGTAAGAAACTTCAGATTGAATGAACTCGCTGAGCGGGTTGACGTCGTTGCTGGTGACGGATCTTCATGCCTGAGAGACTCTGCTTTCGATGTCGTGGTTCTTAACCCACCTATGACCCCGTATCCTAGACCGCTGCCGAGATACACCTGGGGAGGTGTAGATGGCAGAGAATTCTTGAGGAGATTCCTATCAGACATTCCGAGGATCCTTAAGAATGGTGGGCGCCTCTTAGCTACTGCGTCATCGCTGGTCGGCGTCGATTGGGTTGCCTCCACGCTTGAGAGCCATGGACTATGCGTGAGGGTGCTAGAATGCGAGCTAGTAAAGTGCGGCAAGATGCTGAGGGAGTTATTAGACTACATACGTAGCCTTAACCACGCCTCGGTAATCTCCTTAAATGGTGAGCCACACTGGCTCCTAGCCGTGCTAGAGGGAGAGAAGAGGGGTCAGGTCCTCTAGAGACTTTAAGGAGCTAACGGACTTGTAATCGCTAAGCTTTAATTATCGTTGGTTCATCTTGGCTTAGAGTGTCTAACAGATGACTGAGTCTTGGCATGGATATAGGGGCCTGGCTCGAGACCTGCTGATAAGTGCTGGAGTCGATGTGGGAGACGAGGTCGAGGTAGTCAAGCCCGACGGCGAGGTCTACAGGGGATACCTAATGTCTAGATACGAGCACGCCGAGGAGGGATACATCGTCCTAAAACTCCGGAATGGCTACAACATAGGCATAGCGATCACGAAAGACACGATAGTAAAGCGTCTCGGCCCCGGGCCTAGGCCTGCCTTCAGGAGGCCGGAGCCGCCACACTTAGATCCAAGCCTACCCCGCGTCTCGATCGTCAGCACGGGAGGAACAATCGCGAGCAGGATCGATTACAGGACAGGCGCAGTCAAGCCCGCGTTAACCTCCGAAGACCTAATTACGCTTGTTCCAGAGATCGCGGAGATAGCGTACGTCGAGGCAGAAGTGTTGCTCTCGAAATTCAGCGAGAACATGACGCCCAGCGACTGGGACGTGATTGCCCGTAAGATGGATGAGAAGATACGCAATGGGTATTCTGGAGTGGTGGTCTCGCACGGCACAGACACGATGCACTACACCGCGGCGGCGCTTAGCTTCGCGCTGGCGGGCACGCCTATACCGATAGTCCTAGTCGGAGCGCAGAGGAGCAGCGACAGGCCTTCCAGCGACGCCGCAGTAAATCTGGTCGCGGCTGTCCGAGTAGCGGCGCATGCGCCCTTCGGCGAGGTTGTGATTGCCATGCATGACTGGCACTCCGACGACGTCATCGCTGTCCACAGGGGTACGAGGGTCGTGAAGATGCATACGAGCAGCAGGGACGCCTTCAAGAGCGTTAACGCGAGGCCAATAGCCTATGTCAGGGACGGCGAGATAATACTCAACGATCAGACAGTCAACAGACGTGGAGGCGATGGCTATTCCTTCAGGCCTGGCTTCAGCGATAAGGCAGCCCTGATTAAGTTCTACCCATCGCTAGGCCCTGGGATAATTGACTACTTCCTAGATAAGGGGGCTAGAGGGATTATACTTGAAGGCACTGGACTGGGGCATGTTTCGTCAGAATGGATCCCAGCCCTGAGGAGAGCGACGAGTATGGGCGTGTTCGTCGGCATGACATCGCAGTGCCGCTACGGAAGGGTAAACATGTATGTCTATGAGAATGGGCGAGACATCATGAGGGCAGGTGTGACGCCTCTCGAAGACATGCTCTCCGAGACAGCGCTGGTCAAGCTGATGTGGGTCCTAGCGAGGGCGAGCGACTTGGAGGAGGTGCGGAACTACATGCTCACGCCTATTGCCGGCGAGATGAGTCCTAGGACTCTTCCGACAAGAATGAGGCCGGATGCGGCATGAACTACCAAGAACTCGGTCTCAGGGTCGGCGTAGAGATTCACAGACAGCTCGATACAGATAGGAAGCTCTTCTGCCACTGCAGGACATCTCCAACCGGGGACGAGAAGATAATCGAGTTCACGAGGAGGCTGAGAGAGACGCAGTCAGAGCTGGGCGAGATAGACCCGGCTGCAAGGTTTGAGATGAAGAAGATGCGGCGAATAATTTACAGGGCAGACCCTGGATGCACTTGCCTAGTCGAGATGGATGAGGAACCCCCACACAGGCTGAACGAGGAGGCAGTAAGGATAGCGCTCACCGTCGCTAGGCTACTGAACGCTAGGCCTGTGGACGAGATACACGTAATGAGGAAGATAGTCATAGATGGCTCAAACACGACGGGCTTCCAGAGGACATGCATAGTCGCGATGGGTGGGAGAGTGGTGGTTGATGGCCAGGAGATACCGATACAGACAATAACACTCGAGGAGGACGCCGCGAGACTAGTAGAGGCCAAGCCCACATATGTCGTGTATGACCTCTCGAGGCTTGGAGTACCGCTGATAGAGGTCTCAACAGCTCCGGTGATCACGAGTCCGGAGCAGGCTGCAAAGACGGCCTACGCGATTGGAAAGATACTCAGGGCGACCGGGAAGGTAAAGAGGGGAATAGGCACGGTCCGCCAAGACCTCAACGTCTCCATAAGGGGATCGGGAATAACGGAGGTCAAGGGAGTGCAGGAGCTCGACCTAATACCAAAAATAATCGACTACGAGGCTAGGCGACTCAACCACCTGCTAGGACTCGTGGAGAAGCTGAAGCAGCGAGGAATAACTCCAGAGATGGTACAGTCAGAGCGCCCAATCGACGTGACCGACATCTTCGCATCAACGTCCAGCAAAGTAATCTCGAGGAAACTAGCTGAGGGCGGAAGAGTGTATGCGCTCAGGCTCCCAGGCTTCGCTGGACTGCTGAAGAGCCACGGAGATGAGGCAGTGAGGCTTGGGCGCGACCTTTCAGAATACGCAAAGGCTTGGGCGGGCGTCGAGGGAATATTCCACTCAGACGAGCTTCCAGGATACGGGATAAGCCATGCAGAGGTCGGCTCGGTGGTCACGAGGCTAGGGCTAGGAGAGCATGATGCCTTCGTCATGGTTGCTGACAGGCAGCACGAGGCCCTCGAGGCGATGGAGGCCGTGAGAAATAGGGCCGCGGAAGCAACAGTAGCAGTGCCGGGCGAGACGAGGGGTCCGAGGCCGGACGGCACCACTTTCTACATGAGGCCTAGGCCAGGCTCCGCTAGGATGTACCCGGAGACAGACATTCCTCCACTCGTGGTTACTCGGCAACTATTAGAAGAGATCGAGTCCAGCCTGCCTCCAACCCTAGACGAGCTCGCGGCCAGGCTCTCAGAGAGGTACGGATTGAGTAGGCAGCTTGTCTGGGAGCTGATAGACTCTGAGCGTCTCTCAGAGTTTGAGGAGCTCGTGGGGATAGGTGTTCAGCCGAGCTACGCCGCCAGCTTCCTTACTGAGGGCTACAAGGAGCTGAGACGGGAGGGACACCCAGTCGACGAAGTGAGCTTCGATAAGGTCAAAGAATACTTCAGGCTGGTCGTGGAGGGACTGACCGCGAAGGAATCAGCGAAACAGGTCCTCACATACCTCTCCCACAACCCGGAGGCGTCTGCGTTAGAAGCAGTTGAAAAGCTGGGTCTCAAGGCGCCGCCTATGGAGGAGGTGGTGGAGCAGATAGACCGTCTGATAGCTGAGGCGTTGTCTGCGCAGCCCAAGTCAGATCCAACTGGACAGGTGATGGGCAGGCTCATGAAGACATATAGGGGCAGGGTTGATGGCTCGCTCCTAAACGAGCTCATTAAGAAGCGTCTCAAGCTGCTTAGAGAAGGACGGGAGTAGAGTTGAGGTTTAGTATTAGGGGAATATACTCCACCTCGATCACGAAGTACCTACTAGACCTTGGACACGAGCTTGTTAACCCCACGAGGAGCCAGCAGGAGAGGTTCGGGGCCTACGCATCCACGACGGCGCCAGAAGTAGTGATAAACGACACAGGCGACAAGGAGGGCGTCAAGCTTCTTGGAAGTCCAGACGCGGTAGGAGAAATTATGCAGGAGCTCAGAAAGATATCGTGGCAAGTAGTCACCACTCCGGTAAGGCTGGTCGGAGGAATAGCCAGTGCTAGGGTCTATTTCCCGGCGGAAGCCAAGGCATCCCTAGACACTGTCAGGTCGAAGGTTGCTTATACTTTGCCCAATCATCATCTATGCAGGGCCGGTGGAGAGACGCTCTCAAACGTGGTAAGCATGCTTGAAGAGCTCGTCGAGTCGGGAGCGCTGGACAGAGAGCTGGCCGAACGTAGGATAATCGACCTCGTGAATAGGCTTGCTCCGAGGAGGGGGTGCTCAGCGATGATCCACCACACCAAACCCCTCACAGGAAAAATACTGCTAGGCCCGTTCAGGTTCTATCGCAGTGGAGACGTGCTGATAGGTAAGCGGGTAATCAGGGGTTTCGGGAAGTACGACGGCCTCGAGGTTGATAAGACTCCGGGTGACATATCGATAAGCAGGATCAAGAGGTTCAGCTGGCGGATGGATACTAGGTACTATGGATTGGGCAACGCTGAGAAGGGCAGATACATAAACATCTCCACGCCTATACATGTCTACGAGAGCCACGCGTGGTACGTCGACCTAGGCATAGACGTGGTCGAGAAGCCCAACGGCGAGAAGAAGATAATCGACGCTGAGGAGCTTGAAAAGCTGTTAGATAATTCATGCATAAGTAGGGAGCTCTACGAAAAGGCGATAAGCGAGGCAAAGAACATAATGAACGAGTAGGCTTCAGAGATTTTTTGATCCATCCCCACCTATGGCCCTGACCATCCACGCGCCACGGTAACTAATCATCGAGCCCTCGCTGGATATCTTCTTGACTAGTAGCGCTGCGGGCATCATTGATAGGGGAGTGTGCAGGGCGTTGAAGACCGCTGTCAGCGCCAGCACTACTACTAGTACCTCTGTGCCTGACGAGAGGCTCCAACCAGTTATCACTCTCATCAGGCTGGCCACGTACTCGACTTGAGACGTCATGGTCAGGACTGCGTAGTTGCCTAGCGTCATGGCGACTATCCTCAGAGTCATGCCGAGAAGTGTAAGCTGGATAAAGAATGAGGCGTATCCGCCTCTCCTAACTAGGCGGTAGGCTCTGAATCCGAGATACATGCCAACTACCTGCGACGCTACGGCTAAGAATTTGAGGAAAGGCCCGACGGGCCAGAGCCACTCTCCCATAGTTATTGGTAAGAGGACGCCGAGATATGTAATGCTTGTAAGCAGGCCTGCCAGCGGCCCATATAGCATAAAGACAACAAACACAGGTATCTCGGCCAGGTCAAACCTGAGGTAGGGAACGAGCGGGAAGGGAAAATCAAGCGGTAAAACTGTGAGGAGCGCTGAGAGCCCGCCGAAGAGCGCGACGACGGAGATCCTGAACGTCGAACTGAGAGGCGCCGTGGACATCAGCATGCCTATATTAATCGTCATTTATCAATCATGGGTAGATACTCAAAAAATTGTAATCGATAAAAGCTCTTATATCTCTTTTTGCATCGTTCTATGTGAATGAGGAAATATTAACAAATATTTCAGTAATTTTTAATGCGCTTGGAAACCCAACTAGACTAAAAATACTGAAGATAGTTTCTGAGAGTAGTAGGCCTTTGCACATAAAGGCTATTTCAAGGATGCTTAAGATGAGGTACACGGCGGTCTATCGCCATGTATCGATCCTTAAGAACGCTGGCCTAGTTACCATCTACGAGGTTGGGCGATCAAGAGTTGTATCAATAGCTAAGCCAGAACTGATAAATGAGTTGTTAAATTTTGCAACAAAATTAACATAAAAATTTGATATGATTACTAAACTTTTTGTCAAATATTATCATAAATCGGTATAATAAATGACACGACTAAATACGGGGAGACTTGTATAACTGTGAATGTAGTTGAGGATGGGAAGCAAGGAGTGGAGCTTCGTCCTGATGATGTCGGCGCTGGGCAACGTGCTTGCATTCATAACCATCGCTCCCACAATGATCCAGCAGGTAGCCCTTGACTTCTCGCTTCTTCCAGTATTCGTCGCGGCGATTTTCGGAGGTCCAGTCATCGGAGGAATCACGGGACTGCTAGCAGGCATCGTCCCGTCGATATGGTTCGGCCCCCTTGGTAACCTCGGCCCCCTAGGAGTAACCACGTCGATAGGCAAGGCAATCGTCGGAGTCACAGCGGGACTACTCGCGGGGGTCTTTAACCCAACAAACAGGAGCAGTCTCTACTACGCTCCAGTCGTCCTGCTGAGCTACATTCCCGAAGCAGCATGGATCTACGCCGTCTTCTCAATCTTCGTGCCCCTGCTTCTTCCGGGCGCGCCTGAATTTCTCTACGGGCTTTGGCTTCCGATCCTGATCAAGGGCACTTTCGAGATATGCGTAATGGCAGCCTTCATGAGCGCGCTCGGCGGACACGTAGGATTCAGAAACTTCGTCCTGAGCAGTCTGAGATCAGTGACCATCAAGCAGCCTGAACACACCAACAACTAATCCTCATTTTTGATTATTTTTCTGGCAGGCTCAGCGAGAGGAATAGCTCGTTCTTTATTATTTCCTCCCACCTTAGCCTCCCAACCGCGACCAATACTTCTGATGGCAGTAAGAGTGGCTTGGAGAAGCGAGCCTGGTCCTCTACGCTGAGTCTGGGGCAGGCCGTGTTTACATAGGCGTCGTACCTGCCCTCCATTATGAGGGGCTCTGTTACCTCGTCAGTCACTAGGATGTCCGCCTCGTATCCATGCTGTCTCAGCATGGCTCTCAGTTTTCTCGCGAGTCCGAGATGCGTCTGGCCAGGCTTCACGCTCACAATCACGCCTATCCTCCTAGCCTCCCTGAACTTGACGATGCTGGCGTACCTCTGGGAGTAGACCTTCCTAGCCGTCTCCTCCATCCACTCCAGTCTCTGAGACTCTGGATCGACGGCAAGCACAGGCTTCGGCGAGGTCAACGCGAGGCCCAATGCGTGAAACATCGATCCAACGACGACGAAGCAGTCAACTATCTCCTCTATTGACTTGAGCGATGAGTAGTCGCAGCCTAGCACCTGGCCCTCATGCGCGGCTCTCGCCCCCCGTCGGCCAATGAGGATCCTGAAGCCAGCTCTCTTCAACTCCTCCGCAAACTTCGGTAGGTGTATCGTCCACTGAGCTGTCGATCCTAGGCCCACAGAGCTATAACCAGAGAGCGTCTCGACGACCCTAGGAGCAAGTCTCAGAAGAGGCTTAGCATCAGGGTACCATGCCTCGATGAACAGTACTGGCAATGGATGACTTGCTAGGAACTGCGTGTGTCCGACGTGGATTATTCCGTCGGCGCCGATTTCCTCGGCCTCCCTGACTGCTACGTCGCATCCACCCCAAGTTGCTCTCATCGAGACAAAAGCCTCAACACCCCTCTTACTAAGGGCGTCGACAATGAGTGGTATAATCTGCCTCAGTCCGAGCGGCGCCTGTATCAAGACGCGCCTAGGCCTAACCTCGTCTACCCACGCCTCTACTCTCTCAATCGGAACCACTACCTCGACGTCATTCAAAACTAAGGCATATAGATGCGGTTCATCGATATAGATTTTCCACTAAGCGTTATGGATGCGTAGGTCTAGCTCCTCCTCAATCCACGGTCAGCGACGAGGACGCCGAAACCCGCAAGCGCCAAGGCAAAGACTGCAAGTACACCAAGGTCTAGGAGCAACATGGAGGCGCTTGCAGATGATCCAAGCAAGAGCGCCTGTCTAACTGCGTCGACTGCGTAGCTGATAGGATTCGCGGAGGCCACGACTTGAAGCCAGCTAGGCATCAGTTTTATCGGGTAAAGCGCATTGCTCGCAAACATCAACGGCAGGTTCAGCAGATTCATAACCGCCATCTGCGACTCCCAGCTCTTCAGCCTAACAGCTAGAGAGACGAAGAGGGACGACAGTCCAAGCGAGAGGAGTGTAAGTGCGAGCAGGACCACGAGAGGCGCCAGCGGACCTGCGAGGTTGTATTTTGCGCCGAGGGCGGCTGCGAAGAGCATTACGAGTATTGCCTGCATCACCGACTTAACAACGCCCGATAAGACCTTGGAAATAATTATTGATCCCCGCTTTATCGGAGATACCAGCAGCTTGTTGAGGAATCCTAGACGCCTGTCCCAGGCTATCGACATCCCGCTTGACATCGATGTGAACAGTATCACTATCGAGAGCATGCCGACCGACATGTATGAAAAATAGTCCAGCTCCGCGGTGCCGAAGAGGTTCACCATCATTCTATTGAAGAGCTGAGCGATCTGCGAGGTGACGGCTGGGGGCAGCTGACTAAGGAGCTCCTTAGGTATCTGGAACATGCCTGTCAGGTTCAGCGCCTTTCCGAAGAGTCCCATCCATATGACCGGCTGAATGATCGTCATCGTCATCAGGAATGGCGACCTATACCACTTCTTGAGCTCCCTGTCAAGCAGGACGTAGACCTCAGTCAAGACGTCCATCAAGTCCTCATCCTCCTGATTATTGCGTATTGCCTACGGGTCTCCTCCCAGTTGCCCTGCTCCTCCCTAAGCGTCCTGCCAGTGTACTCGAGGAAGACCTCATCAAGCGTGGGCTTCTTCATGACTACCCTAGTCACTCTGTGCCCCTTTCTAAGCAGCGCCTCAAGCATTATCGGCAGCGTCTCCTCTCCCCTCTCGACTGTCACCCTGAACAGTCCGCCCGTATACGTGGTCTTCTTCACAGCGTCAATCATGCCCAACAACTGCACGACTTCTTCTGGATTATTATGAGTCACCTCGAGCTCTATTATGTCCCCTCCGAGGCTGTTCTTGAGGTTCATCGGCGTGTCTATGGCCCTTATCCTTCCATGGTCTATTATTGCGATTCGGTCACAGAGCGCGTCGGCCTCATCCATGTAGTGGGTCGTCAGGAAGATCGTCATTCCTAGCTCGTTCCTCAGCTTCTTCACGTAGTCCCAAATAGCAGACCTTGTCTGCACGTCTAGGCCCAGCGTGGGTTCGTCTAGGAAGAGGATACGTGGCCGATGCATCAGGCCAGCCGCAAGCTCCAGCCTCTTCCTCATGCCTCCCGAGTAAGTCTCAACCTTTCTATTCGCGGCGTCAAGCAAGTTGACGAGCTCCAAGACCTCCCTAGCCCTCCTCTTCGCCTCCTGCCTCCCGAGGTGATAAAGCCCAGCATGGAGCATCAGGTTTTCCCAGCCGGTCAAGTCGTCGTCAACAGTGATGTCTTGAGGGACGAGCCCAACTATTCTCCTCACCTTATCCGCCTCCGTCACGACGTCGAAGTCTCCGACGATGGCTCTGCCAAACGTGGGTCTGATAAGCGTCGTTAGGATGTTGATCGTCGTTGTTTTTCCAGCACCGTTCGGGCCGAGAAACCCGAATATCTCTCCGTCTTCGACGGTGAAGGATACGTCATCGACTGCGACGACCTTTCCATAGCTCTTAACTAGTCCCTCTACCGTTATCGCGGTCATCTACCTCATCATCAGCTCGGCTATTCTTCTCCTCGCATCCTCAATTATCCTGACTGCTTCTCTCAGCTGTTCATCGGTCGCTCCGGGCATCAGTAGTAGGATTGTCTGGGCAAGTCTCCTGCCGGCGTTGAGCAGCTTTAGCCTCTCATTCTCCATGATGCTCGTGCATGCGTCTAGCAGTCTCTTGACGCTTTCCTCCTTCTCCTCTAGGAACTTTAGCCCACTCTCCGTTATGCTGTAGACCCTCTTACCGTCTACCTGCTCGGCCTTGACGTATCCCTCGTCCTCCAGCCACTGAAGCGTAGGGTAGACTACTCCCGGGCTCGGCTCGTAGAAGCCTCCGAACATCTCGCTTATCTCCTTGGCGACCTCGTATCCATGCATTGGCCGCTTCTTCAGGACTTCAAGCACTAGGAGTCTGAAGTCTCCCCGCCTCAGCGGCTTTAAGAACCTGCCCCATAGATGCTTGGCTCTATGCAATCCGCCCATGGTCCAGGGCTCGAAGAAATTACCCGTATGCATAAGATATATCTCGTAATATCTCTATATATAGATAACATAGGTCTCCAACTATGATGGGTAAAACTTAAATACAGAAGAGCGGCCGCGGAAAGCCTCGCCGAGTTTATTGATTAGCGAAGACCCAGAGAAATAGAACTTGGGGAGGACTGAAGTGGCTCGGTGAAGATTATGTGGAGGCGGCTTCTACTATCCGTCTTAGCGGCTTACGTGCTTTGGCTCTTTACGTTCAGTACACGCCTAACCACGTTCTGGCTACGCCTAGCATTCTCGGTTGCCGCCCTAATCCTGATCTCGTTTTGGATGAGGGGCAGAAGGCTTCTCCAAGACTTCAGAAAAACAAGGCCACTGAGCCTGCTTAGCGGAGTACTGGTCGGGCTTGGACTTTACATCCTACTCCTCGCTGGATATGCATTGCTTGAACCATACGTCGCTTCGAGCGCTGGAGAGGTATATCTTTTGAAGATGGAGGCCGAGCCGCTCTACATAGCCCTCCTACTAATCTTTACGAGCATCGGCGAGGAGATTTTCTGGAGGGGATTCTTACTGCAAGAGCTGAGGGAAGCGTTGGGGACTGGCTACGCGCTGCCGGCTGCGTCGCTGATCTACTCCACGGTACACGTCTGGACGATGAATGTTCACTTAATGATCATAGCCTTCATCGCCGGCATGATTTGGGGACTACTATACGTTAGGACCGGCTCGCTGACATCTGCCTCCGTATCACATATAGTCTGGACAGAGCTAGTACTCATAATTGCGCCCCTTCAATAATTCTTAAATAAAAAGTACCTCACTTTCTTCTCTTGATGGGCCTGAGTGCTTGGATCCAGTATGCTAGGCCTTGGTCATTCGTCATGACTGTCATGTCTGTGGGTCTCGGAGGTGTCCTCGCATTTGTACGGGGCTGGCTCGATCCCCTACTCCTCACGCTCACGCTCATCGGCCTCGTAGCTTTTCACGCCGCTACCAACATGGCTAACGACTACTTCGACGTCAAGCATAGGGTCGACACGACGGAGGCGCCGACTGCTAGGTACAGACAGCATCCACTCCTCGGCGTCGGCATATCTCCCAGCACCTTCGCCCTAGTAGTAGCTGGACTATACGCATTCGTATTATCCATCGCGGCGTTCATCGCAACCCTTAGAGGACCGATAGTCGTGTTATTCACCGTTGCCGGACTCTTCTTCAGCTACTTCTACACCGCGAGGCCGCTGATGCTTAAGTATCGAGCTTTGGGCGAGCCCTCAGTCATCTTGGTCTGGGGACCATTAATGACTGGCGGGACATACTACGTCCTGACTGGGCAGATAGACATAGGCGTAATGGCTGCCTCACTTCCACTGGGCATACTCGTCGGACTAGTGTTGTTCGCGAACAACATACGCGACATCGAGTATGACCGTTCAGCCGGCATAAAGACGCTCGCAATAATGCTCGGCCAGGAAAGATCAATAAAACTCTACATCACGATGATAGCCTCGACATACATAATCACCGCATTTCTAGTCGTTTGGAGAGTTCTAACACCCCTAGCATTGCTTACCTACATAACATTGCCGAGGGCGGTCAGACTCGTCCGAGTATTTAGACGCGCTGTCCCAGTCGCCGCCGACCCTATGACCGCGCAGTTAACCATGGAGTTCGGCATAACTATGATCACAGGAATATTCATAGGCTCATTGATCGGGATTTAACGAAGCAGCTGGATATTAATCGGCTTAGTTAGCCCGCATAATTTTATGTGTCTGCTCAGATAACCTAGGAGTCCTCATCTATTCAGGACTCGGCAAAATCATCACAGCGTATAGAATTTTTTGATAGCCTTATTTAAATTTATTCAGGCTTATAAGATTCACACCTGACGCCATCCTGCGGTATACCAACCTTGTAGACGTTGTAGCTCCTCATCAACTTCTTATAAACCATGTCGATCTCCTCCTCCTTTACGACAGCAATTACGCAGCCACCTCCGCCGCCCCCAGTCAATTTTCCACCGATCGCGCCTGACTTCACTGCGAGCTCTAGAGCATTGTCGAGCTCCCTTGTGGAGACTCCGATCGCCCTCAGGATGTTGTGGTTAATAGTCAACAAGTCGCCCAGCCTCTCGTACCTGCTATTGATGAGCGCTAACTCGCATTCCGAGGTAATCTCCTCAACGGTCTCCCTCAGCTTCTCGAAGACCGATATGTACTGTTCCCGCAGCTGCGATACGTGTCTAACCATGTCTCCGGTCCTCCTCGGCGTTCCGACGTCTATCAACAGCAGCGAGATCGGCTTCTTAATATTGATCATCACTGGATGGCTCCCACGCCTGTAAGATATGACTCCACCATAAGTAGAGACGGCTAGGTCGACCCCTGACGCCCTATAATGGATAATTCCCTCAGCAATCGATGCGAGATCTATTATCTCGCTTTGAGACGGCTTGTAGCCATAGGCATGAAGACCAGCAGCCACGCACGAGACAGAGACAGCAGCAGAAGAGCCGAGTCCGGAAGCCCTCGGAATCTCGGAATTAATGCTCACGGAGATTCCATTGCCGCTAACCTTGTTTAGAACTGCCATCAGCGCCTCTCGGAGGGGCCTAAGCCTCTCCGAGACGCCGCGCTTAGACTCTTTTACGAGCTCGGCCCCACGCCACTCGGCGGAGATGCCCATATCCTCCGAAGTGATCGAGACCACTCCGTCATTCCTAGTAGTAGCCTTGGCGTATGCCCTGAGATTAATAGCACCAGCGATGGCCCTTGCTCCATATACAACGAAGTGCTCGCCCGTTAGTATGACCTTACCAGGAGCAGAACACGTCGCCTCTCCCAACTCTCAACGAATAATCAATTGTGAAGAGGTAATTTATAGTTTGAGTATATAGAATATGGGTCTTTGCAAAAACGGTTTTCTGGCTTTTCTAAGTATTTCGATAAGCTCTTGGTTATAAATAACTTTGAGGCTCATTATTATTGGTACCTATGGGTGAAGAAGTAGGCGGTGAGGTGGAGATTAAGGTCGGCTCGCTTGCAAGGCGTATAAACATAATGATTGATTCTGAAAGAACGGTAAGGGAGGTGGCAATAATGATGGACCGCATGAACGTGGGCTGCCTCCTCGTCACTAAGGAGGACAAAATAATCGGAATAGTAACTGAGAGAGATCTTGTCAGACGAGTACTAGCGACTGGAATAGACCACACATCGATCAAGGTCAAGGAAATAATGTCCTATCCGGTGATCGCCATAGAGCCTGATTCCAGCCTAATAGACGCGGTCAAATTGATGGCGAGTCATGGCTTCAGGAGACTACCTGTCATCGAGAAGGACGGCAGGCTTGTCGGAATAGTGACGATCAACGAGCTGGCAGAGGCGTTGGCAGAGACTAGAGAGCTGTGCAGAGAATTACTAGAAATGATGATGAAGGCAACAAAGCCTCCGGAAAGCATGTATCAATAGCATCAACGGCCTGCAGCGTCTCATGTCTCAGCAAATCTCTCTAATCCCTTTCTTAGCAGGATAGTTGTAAGCCATCCACCAGCCGCTCCACCTAAGACGCCGGCCACCATGATGATGAACTCCATGACTATGTTCCTCGGCAGAATCCCCATGACGTAGACCGTGAAGTAATACGATGACAGCCCGACAAGAGCTGTGCAGATGGTAGTTGACAACACGAGCCTACGATACCTAATTCCTAGCGATGATCTAACGACAAGAAGTATGAAGAACACATCTATCATTAAGCCGTAAATAACTGCGAATAAGAGTGTTAATGGAAAGAATGCCGGCCTTATGATTGTTGTGAGTAAGCCTCCAATGAATGCCGTGTATGTGGCCCCTAGCTTTCCAATCAGAACACTCGCTAGGCTGAGAACCAGTGTCTGGGCGATTATAAGGATCTTATCGAGCGGAGTTGGTAGCATGAGTTTCGGGATAAATACCAAGACGCCGAGCAGAGTCATCAGGACTACCTTTCTAGTCTTATGCTTCTGGATCGTCATCTGCATATTAGTTGCCTTAAATTCTAATAACTCTTATGGTAATTACTCCAGCAGTACTCTGACGTCTGCGACTATTGCTCCGTCTGGATAGGCGAAGACTGGGTTGAGGTCTATCTCCTTTATGCTTGGTTGCTCCATCAATAGGTCTGAGAGTCTCGTCAAGATTCTTGCTAGGGATTTCTCGCTGACTGGGGGCTGGCCCCTGAATCCCCTGAGGGCTTGATACCCCCTAATCTCCCGGATCATCTCGAGGGCCTCGAACTCTGTTATCGGAGACTTCCGGAACGTGACGTCCCTCATAAGCTCCACGAATATTCCTCCGAGCCCAAACATCACGACTGGTCCGAACTCCTCGTCTCTCACTCCTCCGACTATTACTTCCAGTCCCTGAGGCGCCATTCTCTGGACCAGTATGCCGACGACTTTGGCCTCCGGCGTTCTCTTCTTGACGTTCTCCAAGATCGACCTGTATGCCTTTCTTACCTCGTCTCTGTCTTTCAGCCCGACGATGACTCCTCCCACATCGCTCTTATGGATAATGTCAGGCGAAACTATCTTTAAGACGACTGGATAGCCAATACTGTCCGCCAGGTCCGCGGACTCGCTCTCGCTCCTCGAGAGCTTGCTCTCCGCAACTGGGATGCCATAACTCTTCAGGAGTTCCTTTCCCTCGTGTTCTAGGAGGGCTCTTCTCCCCTCGCTTAGCGCGGACTTGACGATTTCGTGAGTCTTCCCAGCATCGACCTGAATTTCCGGAGCCTTAATTATTGCTCTCTTATCGATCGTCGCCCTATACTCGCTGAGCCACATCATGTATGACGCGACTGATATCGCCCTCTCCGGCGACCTGTAGAAGGGTATGCCACGCATCTGTAGCTTCTTCGCGACTTCCCTCCCATAGATGCCGCGTGAATAAACTCCTAGTATTGGCTTTCCGTATCGCTGCATCTCTGGTAAGACGTCGATTATTCCCTCGTCGAGCGGCGTGTCCTGAAAAACGAAGAACGGCATCAGGAGGTCTATGCCATCGTCGCTCAGCAGGGCCTCCATCGTAATCTTGTACTCCTTAGATGTGGCGCTTCCGGTCAGGTCCACGACCTCTCGGACTAGAGCAAACTTCGGGAGTGCGTCCTCGAGCTTCTTTCGCGTCTCCTCGCTGTAGGTCCCGACGAGTATCCCTCTCTGCTCTGCTGCGTCGCAGGCCGAGACGGTCATGCCCGCTCCGTTTGTCAGCATGCCGACCCGTCTGCCCCTGGGGAGTGGTTGGAGTGCGAGTGCCTTTGCTGTGTCGTATAGTTCTTCGAAGTCCTCAGCGACGACTATTCCTGCCTGCTTGAAGACAGACTTGGCGACTTGGTATGATCCGGCTAGCCAGCCGGTGTGTGATTTTGCAGCCTTGACTCCTAGGCTCGTCCTCCCAGACTTCAGTATGACTATTGGTTTTTTTGCGCTGACCTCGCTTACGGCCTTTATGAATCTTCTACCATTGACGACCGCCTCCATGTATATTGCAATTACCCTCGTGTCCTCGTCCATTCCTAGGTATCTGATCAGGTCTGCCTCATCTACGTCCGCCTTATTTCCGAAGCTCACCATCTTGCTTATGCCAACGCCGTCCTCTGCAGCCTCTTCAAGGAAGGCGACGCCGTAGGTCCCGCTCTGAGTAATGAATGAAACCGGGCCGTGCGGAGGCCTGACCATTCTTTCGCGAGACTGGAAAAACGTGTCAAACCTGCTCTCGCCGTCGAAGACGCCTATGCAGTTTGGGCCGATGATCCTCATGCCATATCTCCTCGCTATGTTGACGACCTCCGTCTCGAGGTCTACGTTTGAACCGCCCACCTCCTTGAATCCTCCAGAAACAATTATGACGTTCTTCACTCCCTTTCTGCCGCATTCCTCGATTATCTGGGGTGCGAGGCTTGAGGGTAGTGCGTAGACTGCTAGGTCTACTGGCCCGGGTATCTGCGAGACAGTCTCGTAGCACTGGAGCCCTAATATCTCCTTCGCAGATATCGTGACTGGGTATATCTTTCCTCTGTATCCTCCCTCGACGATGCTTCTCAGGATCTCGTGTCCTATCTTTCCCCTAGTCGCTGAGACGCCGATGACCGCTACTGATCTTGGCCTGAAGAATAGTTCAAGCTGGCTAAGCCCCGACATCGAGTCTTCACTGGCTCCTTTCATGATCATCACTTGATCGTGATTCTTTTATTAATAGTTAAATAAAGGACGGCTGCATTATTAGCGATGAGCTCTACTCCTTGGATTGGTGATAAGTGGTTCGTCAGTCCTTTTAACTTTGCTCCAGAGGTTCTCTCCAGCATGAATTTGCCGAGGAAGGTTGAGATATATGACGTTACGCTTAGGGACGGCGAGCAGTGTCCTGGGGTCGTCTTTAGGTCTGATGAGAAGGTGAGGATTGCCCAGCTACTAGACGAGGTCGGCGTGCATAGAATAGAGGCGGGCATGCCTGTTGTCTCTGAGGACGACTTCAAGGCAGTTAAGCAGATCGCCCAGCTGGGATTGAAGGCTAAGGTAAAGGCATTCTGCAGGGCTAGGAGGGATGACATAGACACCTCACTGAGAGCTGATGTGTGGGGAGTATTGATAGAACTACCCTCCTCAAAGACACTGATAGAGCGGGGATACAGGTGGGACGAGAAGAGGGTCCTAGAGCTGGCCGTCGACGCGGCTCAGTACGCGAAGGCTCATGGACTACACACTACTTTCTTCTGCGTTGATAGTACGCGTGCGAATCCTGAGTATCTCAAGGCACTGATAACAAAGGTGGTTAATGAGGCCAAGGTTGACGCAATAGCGATAGTAGATACGTTCGGAGTGACTGCTCCCTGGGGCTTCGCCCACCTGATCAGGCAGGTAAAATCTTGGGTAGACGTCCCAATAGAGGTTCACTGCCACAACGATATGAACCTTGCAGTCGCCAACTCTGTCTCTGCAGTTACTGCGGGCGCGGAGGTAATTCACACAAACGTGAATGGGATAGGTGAGCGCTCAGGCGGTGCGGCGCTTGAAGAGGTCGCGGTGATCTTGAGAATATTGTTGAACATGGATATTGGTCTTAGGCTTGAGAATCTGCGAAAGCTCTCGAAGTACGTTGAGGAGGCATCCGGAGTGAAGATGCCGCCGATCAAGCCGGTCGTGGGCGACCAGTCGTTTGCTTATGAGGCCGGAATAGCCGTGATGTTCTCCGTGAGGTTCAGGGACGAGGGATACCTGCAGGGAGCTCTCCCATACCTTCCAGAACTGGTCGGCAACGAGTTCAAGATAATCCTTGGAAAGAAGAGTGGAGGACACTCAATAGCGGCCAAGCTGAGAGAGCTCGGCATTCAGGCAAGCGAGGAGCAGATAAACAGCATTCTAACGCAGGTTAAGAACCTCTCAATCCAGAAGAAGGGACCAGTGACAGACGAGGAATTCAAAGAGATCGTCCAGAAAACACTCAAGACGTAAAACAGCAAATTTTCCAAGTATTTTTAATCCAACAATTTCTTATGAAATTGGGTCACTTAATGAATACCCTCTAACTACAGAGACGATGCTTGATAGACTTACTTCTATGCTAAATTTTGCGATGATGCAAATAGTTAATACGATGGCGGAGTAGGTATTATTTGATGTCATCGTCAGAGCTCGACGAGATTCTTGACCACTACAGGAATCCGAGGAACTACGGCGAGCTGGAGGATCCAGACATCCATGTCAGGGACTCAAACCCACTCTGCGGAGACGTGATTGAGCTCTTCATAAAGGTGAAGGACGGCGTGATAAGCGACGTAAAGTTCAAGGGCAGGGGATGCGCCATAAGCCAGGCCTCTGCCTCTAAACTCACGGAGAAGATAATCGGGATGAGGTTAGAGGACGTCAAGAAGCTCAGCAGGCAGGACATCCTCGAGATGCTCGGCATAGAGCTTAGCCCAGTCAGGCTCAAATGCGCCCTTCTCAGCCTAAAGGTCCTAAAAATCGGAGTATATTCATACCTAGGACAGAAACTAGAGAGTGGACAGACAGAGGAATAGCATCGCCATAGACTGCATATCCTTAAATAAGGCGTGAATTTGAGTTGTAGCGACGTCGAAATGACGACTAAAAGTACTGTACAGTCAGGCTCTTCTTTTCGCTGGATGCTTGTCGCGATAGGATTCGTGATAAACATCTGTCTAGGGTCGATCTACTCATACAGCGTCTTCAGGAAGCCGCTCGAGGTGCTCTGGAAAATATCATCGACCGAGAGCGGCCTGCCCTACATGGTCTTCCTCGCCATGTTTGCCTTCACGATGCCGGTCGTCGGCGGATTCTTGGACAGATTTGGCCCAAGGATAACAGTGATGATAGGTAGCATTCTCGTCGGAGCGGGTTGGTGCTTGGCAAGCCTCTCAAACAACATCATCCTACTGACGATACTCTATGGAGTGGTGGGAGGGGCTGGCGTGGGCGTGGTCTACGGCGCGCCGATAGCGGTGGCGGCCAGATGGTTCCCAGAGAGGGCGGGCACAGCCATGGGACTAACACTACTGGGCTTCGGTCTCTCACCGCTGATAACTGCGCCGATAATGTCGAGCCTAATCTCATCAGTCGGCCCGCTCCAGACATTCCTATATCTCGGCATAGCCTTCCTAGTCATTCTCCTAATCCTGTCAGTGCCCCTTAAGTTCCCATCAAGCAGTTCTGTGCCATCTGCAAAGCAGATGACGGCTGCTCAAGCTGCGGCGAGGGAGGAGGGCCAGTTTGATAGGTCGGAGATGCTTAGGACAAAGACGTTCTATGCACTCTGGACTGCCTACACGTTGGGATGCCTCTCGGGACTGATGGCTATTGGAATTGCCGCTCCATTCGGCCTTGAGGTAGCCAAGATAAGCCAGCAGGTATCATCGATAGCAGTATCAGTATTCGCAATATTCAACGGGTTTGGAAGGCCACTCTTCGGCTGGCTCACTGATAGGCTCAAGCCCAGAAACACCGCGGCCCTCTCATTCCTCATGATCTCCTTGGTCGCCGCGCTTCTATACGCCTTCGGAGAGGGCAATGCAATAATTTACTTCGTCTGCTTCGCGGTCCTTTGGTTGAACCTTGGAGGGTGGCTGGCCATAGCGCCTACAGCGACTAAGATCTTCTTCGGGACAAAATACTACGGAAAGAACTACGGCGTGGTCTTTACCTCCTATGGCGTAGGCGCAATCCTCGGAATGCTCTCATCGGGGTGGCTAAAGGACACTACAGGCACATACCTCTCGGTCTTCCCAGTAGTCAGCGTACTCGCAGTAGTTGGACTAATAACGGCATACATGGGTCTCAAGCCTCCGAGAAGATAACCGACACGCAGAAAGGCTTCATTCAATAATGTTTATGAAAAGACTCTATTCATTTTTCGATGAATAAGAATTGTCACGGGTCTCGAGAGGAACTTTTTCGACGGGTCGCTATCGCTGGGTAATTGTTGTCGTCGGATTCATAATCAATCTATGCCTAGGAGCAATATACTCATACAGCGTCTTCAGGAAGCCTCTAGAGAAACTCTGGACAATCACATCCACTGAGAGTGGGCTGCCCTACATGGCCTTCCTCGCGGCCTTCGCCTTCGTCATGCCGTTCGCCGGCAGCTTCATAGACAGGTACGGGCCCCGCCTCACGCTGATTCTCGGCAGCGTGCTCGTCACAGTTGGATGGATATTCGCAAGCTACTCAAATGACATCTATACGCTAACGCTACTTTACGGAGTAGTAGGAGGAGCGGGTACCGGCACGACGTACTGCGTACCCATAACGACAGCCGCCAAGTGGTTCCCAGATAAGTCTGGGACAGCTATCGGACTCACGGTTCTCGGGTTCGGCCTCTCACCGCTAGTAACAGCTCCAGCAATATCTGCATTGATAGAGATGGTCGGCCCACTAAAGACCTTCTTCTACCTCGGGATAATAATCCTAATGGTACTCGTAGCGTTTTCATTTCTACTACGCTTCCCACAGCAAGAATTAGGCTCCTCGTCGCTAAATGAAGGGATGCCTGAAAAGCAGATAGAACTCGGCGCATCTGCAATGCTTAGGAAAAAGTCTTTCTATGCGCTCTGGATTGGATATGCAATCGCATGTTTTTCTGGCTTCATGGCTGTTGGAATATCGGCGCCGTTTGGAATAGAGGTAGTCAAGATAAGTCAGACGGAAGCATCGATAGCTGTCTCCGTCTTCGCAATATTCAACGGCCTTGGAAGGCCATTCTTCGGCATGCTCACCGATAGGCTTAGGCCCAGACTCGTTGCTGTACTATCCTTCTGCATGATTCTCGCGGCATCTCTTTCACTCTACCTATTCAGCGAGGGCAACCCCATCATTTTCTACGTTGGGTTTGCGCTTCTCTGGCTAAACCTCGGCGGATGGATAACACTCGCACCCACTACCACTAAGATGTTTTTCGGAGCCAAGAATTATGGAAAGAACTACGGCATAGTCATTACTGCAGACGGAGTTGGCGCCCTGTTGGGACCGCTCTCCTCCGGATGGCTGCGAGACACGACTGGAACATACCTCTCAGTGTTTCCGCTCGTAGCAGCACTAGCGGTCGTCGGAGCCATAACTATGCTCTTTGGGCTCAAGCGCGGAGACTAGAGCATTACAGGTATTGAGGGAGAGTCAAGAACTATCTCTCCATCGACCTTTAGATGCATCTTAAGGGAGTATAGCTTTACTCCGAGTCTTCTCGCCTTTAATAATAGCGCTCTTAATAGTGGGTCTGCCTCGCTGCATGGCTTAAACCGCCTGCAGAGTGGGTGGGCCGAGATGAAAACTATGAATGATTGGTAGTGCTTGTTTCTGGCCCTGATTAGCGCCTCTACGTGTCTCCGTCCCCTCGTCGATACGGTGTCAGGATACATGCAGTAGTTATCCTCCGAGTGGTAGACGGCAGACTTGGCCTCCAGTAGCCCCCTGGATCTATCCTTCACGATGAAGTAATCTATCCTCGAGTCCTCGAAATTGTATTCACGCTTGGCGATTCTCCAACCCTCCAGCCATGGAATGAGTCCTCGCCTCCACGCCTCTTCGAAGGCACTTATTTGAAGAACAGGATCAACTATGGCCGCCCGCACTTCATCAATCATTACTCCGATTAGTAGTCCATCCGTCTTTACTCTCTTGTTGGGAATGAAGAGTGCTGTCGAGCCACGCTGGATTAGGTCTCTAAGCCTGCCGGTGTTTCTTAGATAGAGCCTGATCTGGCCGAGGTGCGTTTCAGCCAGTACTACGAAGCGGTTTATACGCTCCAAGAGAGACGCCGTGCGCACCTCGACCTTGAGTAATGTTGGCCCGCTGGTCGACAACCTTACTAGCGGCTCAACTCGCTCCTCAGCTAATTTATACATTATCGGCTCTTCCAATCTTGATTTGCCAGAACAAAGTATAATTGGGTTGCCAGTACCTGGTTTTCACGGGTGGTCTCCCACCCCACTACTCACCAGGCGGGCAGGGGCTTAACTTCCGGGTTCGGAATGAGACCGGGTGTTTCCCCCCACCCTATGACCGGCAACCCAGGGATATCAATAAGTTGAGGCTGGATTTAAGGCTATGCCGAGGGCGGGGCGGCATTGGTTGGGCTATTCAATATCAAAAAAGTATGCATAAATATTTTGATATCCACAAGGTTATTTACTTACCTCTAGTTATACACTAATTGCGGATGAATTATGGGTAGGATGTCGCTGGCTGTTGAGTCAAACCTAGGGGAGGAGCTCTCCCAGCTGGCTAAGAAGAAGAACATGACGCTCTACGCCCTCACTAATGAGATAATTGAGGTAGGGATTGAGGCAATGAACGAGGGCATGGACATAGACTTTCTGCGAGACCTCTGGAAGACTTACCGAATCCTCAGAGACTTCGATGCAATCCTGCTACCATCGGAATTCATGGACAACCTACTCTCAAAACTATACGAAAAGGATCGCGACTTCTTATTGAATAGCTTCTACAAGCTCGGCAGAGAGGTGGGCAAGTACATAAGGATACTCGCAGACACTCCTGAGCAGCTGTTTCAGCTTGGAAATAAGTTGCTTAAGTTCTATCCGTTGAAGACCGTAAACATAAAGAGCATCGGCCCAGGGCTTTATGAGGTGAGTGCCTTCGGCGTCGGAGGAGTGATCGAATCTACACAGTGCGTCTTTGAGCTCGCCAAGGGCATCTTCGAGGAGTTTAGGCTGAGGATAGTTGAGTCCGAGGTCTCGAAGGGACTGCTGAGACTCAAGCTACAGTACGAGCCCAACAAAGCATGAATGACCCACGTTAGAGCTAAATCCAACCTCTTCTCAATTGTTATTGAAGCATAAAACGACAGGCACCATCTGGGGGCGTAGCCTAGTAAGGTCTAAGGCGCCGGGCTCCAGATGTGCTAGCTGGCCAGAGAAGTAACCCGGAGACCGTGGGTTCGAATCCCACCGCCCCCAACTAACTAATATTAGTTAGATGATAAGTGTGGGGATGTTTGGGAAATGGTTGGAGGAGGGGTAGGTGTACTAGTGTTTCTCTTAACGTAGTTTTCTAGCCGCGCCTGCTTCCTAGTAATGGTGAAGCCCACGTTTCTGTAGAAGTATATATTGCTGCTGGCTCGAATATAGATGTAATATTCGTCCTTGTTACGCGTGTATTTCTTCCCCGTCCTAGGATCATAGAATATAGTTCCTCGTCGGGCTTTGAGCATTGGCCCCGTAGATTCAATGTTAAGTCTCCTAAGAAGCTCCCTGACATATGTGAGGAGTCTTAGGTCGGTGTTGTAGATAGTTATGTTTCCATTCTTGTCAACACTTCCTTCCGAGTCTGCGAAGCCCCTCAGGAAAGCCGCCACGCATCTCTCACAGTGCTCAACGTAAGGCTTTGGTCTACCGAGGTCAACTGGCTTTCTAAGGAGCTCGTATAGCGTCTTCGACTCAACCTCAACAACATACCTTCCTGAAGATCTCATGTATCTCGGCCTTATTGGTCTCCTGCCCAGAACCTTTGCAAGACACCTACCGAACTCCTCGACGAACTCTCTATCCCTAGCTTTAAGACCTACCACGATGTCGCTGTAGCCCTTGATAGTACGTCTTCTCCTATAGGCGTATCCATCTCCTAGGGCTACGCCGATCACGTATGCTAGCTCTTCAGAGGGCTTCAAAAGTTCTAGTGAGGGTATCCTCCTACCGTTGTATGGGCTATGCACTCCACGTAGCCACTCGCTTATCGACGATTTGGAGATCCTGACTCCGTATCTTCGCCACACCTCCTCGATAATCCCATTATACGTCAGCCCACCTCTACGAAGAGCAACAACGTCATTGTACAGCTTGATCCGAAGCTCTCGTGGCAGGTATCTCCCCACTTACTACACCTCCTCATTTTGTGTCTTTATCTCGTATGGCCTCGCTACCTCGTGGAACTTCTCGACCAGCCATTTCTCTAGGATATATATCTCGAAGCGGTGGTATTCTGCCGGAAACCTGCCCCTCATCGACGCTAAGGTGATGACGCTGATTAGGTCTCCTCTCGATGACAGTAGCCATGCCTTGAGCCTCCCCCTCCACATGTTGAAAACTATTATCTTACCATCTCTTCTACTGACTATCAGCCACCTCTCCTGTCTCCGAAGGCCCTCCAATAGCAGTCTATCCTCCTCAGCTTTGGTCTTCGCCACCTCAGCCCACCTCCTCAAGATATGTATCCACCTCTAGCTCGTTGGCGAGAGTGTTGGGGTCGGCGCATACCTTCTGAGACACCACCATCACCAGCGGGTCATCGCCCCGTCGCCGAATCGTTACCTTGACATCGAACTCGAAGACCTCAACCGTAACGCTGACGTTCTTAAACTCATACACCATCACCTCCATATCCCCTCCCCTCTCTGCTACTGCTTCGACGGCCCCGCGCTCCTCTATCCGGCCAGAGGCCGTCTCCCTCCTATGTGAGCCGGGAGCGGCTCCCCCCTCAGCCCCTCCCGCCACGTCCCCGGGAGCGGGACGCCCCGATCCCCGCTCCCCTCCTTCAGCCATGTTTCCACCCGTTCCGGGAAAGCCCCCTCATTAGACGCGACACGACTAGCTACTCCCATCCACCACCCACAACCATGATTAGAGACGCTACATAAGCGTTGGAGACTGGGCTGAAAGTGGTGAGATTGTAGGGTGCGCTAACATGCTTGGCAGTCCTCTCAGCTGGGAGGGATAGAGCTGAACGGCCCCGTCCGTGAGGATCAGCCTGAACTATACCCTCAGGAGAATGATTGAGAGGATTGAGGAAGGGGGAAATAAGAAGATAACCGTAGGAGTGTCGTGGAATAAGCATTACTGGGCAATACACTACAAAACAGGCATGGAGATAGATGGAAACATACTATATTTTATTGAAGGCTCTAGGGAACTGCTACCAGGATACGTAAAGACATCTAAGGGAATAATACTGCCAAGAGAAATATACCACACACTATCAAGCATGGATGGAATAGTGAAAGAGACTGGAGTAGTGATGAAGGAGAAGTCAAAGACTAAGCACCTACTAGGGCTAAAACACATCAACATTCCCATACAATTGGATCTATGGGGAAACGAGGTAATATTCAGGGGAAAGGGACAGACAACAATATACGGATACCCAAGACCAGAGAGATAAAGGATGTAAACATAATACTCCCCCCGTTCCTAGCCCCTATCTCCATACCTACGTAATTATTGGACGAGCTTGGTGAGGAGGTTTTTTCTTCTAGTGGTTCTCTTGACGTGTTTTCTCGCCGTGTCTGTTTCCCCCAATGGCGATGATGCTGACGCTTCGAATTAATTGCGTTATTGCATTCGTAGAAAACTTATTACTCAATACTGATGGATTTACTAACATGAGCAGCGTCAGTGAGGGTGTACTTCTCAAGTTAATCCATTGTTGCGGAGTTCTGGAGGAGCGGGTGGCTGAGGCTTATAAACACATGGCGGAAAGATCCGTGGACTCAGTCTTGAAAGCAGTGCTGGCTTATGTGGCGAGCGACTCGCGGAAGCACGCAGAGACGCTGAAGAGTGTGGCCGCAGCGCTCGGCGCGGAAATGAGCGAACTCGAAGAATGCAGACAAGTTGCCGGAGAGCTCTGGGCCGCGACTATGCGGGGAGTGGAGCTAGAGCTAATGCAGACCGGCAAGCTCTCAAGAGAAGACCTCGCATCCATGATAGACTCTCTGACTGACTTGGAGAGCGTAGTCATGGAGGAATATTTGATGATGCTCCAGGCAGAAGCGATAAAAATTCTATTGGAAGCTAAGCCCGAAACCAGCTGTCTCAAAATGATCATCGAGTGGATAGCGGAAGACGAGAAGAGACACATGCAAATACTTGAAGCACTAAAAAAGAGTTAGTCCGCAATATCAGAGCGTGATTCCAAGAACAAGGATACAGAAATAGCAATAATAAGAGATTCAAAAAATTGAAACATCGCTAGGCTTTGATATATATATAGCAGTGGTCAGTTATATTACGCTGAAATGTCGGGGCCTAAGAGAAGTTTCTGGAGAGATTATCTGCCGGTCATTATTCTTCTGCTTGGATTGGCTGGCGCACTCGCGTGGTCACTAACTACGCATTTGGGCGGAAACCCAGAGATTGACGCGCTGACTGGCTCGCTGTTATTGGTTACCGGCTTTGCTGCTGGACTCCTAGGCGGACTCATAGGTACGGGAGGATGCAGCATAATGCTTCCAGTCATACATTTCTGGTTCGGCTACTCCGTACCCATCGCCGTAGGGACCACTCTTTTTGCAGTAATATTCACCACCCTGTCAGGGGCCTATGGACACTTGATTCGGAAGAACCTCGACAAGACTCTATTCTTGTGGATTGGAGTAATGGGGACGATAGGCGTGATTGTGGGTTCATGGGTCTTCACACTACTAGTCGGCCAAGTAGCTCTGCTGAACTTCATTCTGGGGCTAGCGTTCCTCTTCCCAGCCATCAGGATGATAATTGAGGGGTTAGGCAGGACGCAGGCAAAGAAAGCTCAGGGAGAAGGCGGGCAGGCAAAAATCTCCAAACCACTCCTATCACTCTTCGGATTCGTGATCGGCATACTGACTGGGATTGCCGGCCTGGGCGGAGGCTACGCGCTGGTTCCAGGACTAATATACCTGTTCGGCACACCTGTATACATAACGATGGGGACATCGCTCGCATCCATGATTCCACTAGCGACGATAGGGGGCGGAATAAAACTAGCCCAGGGATACGTCGCGCTCAACACTGGACTAATACTAGGCATAGGCACCGTAATAGGAGCACAGCTAGGAGCAGCAATAATCAAGAGGTTCAAGCCCAACACGCTCAAGCTAATATTCGGAATCTACTTCTTCTACGTAGCGCTGAAATTCATAACGAGCTACTTCGGAGTACAGATATTCTAGAGACACGTCAAGCCGCGGTGTCCCTGACAAGTTCGAGGAGTGTTTTTGGAGGCGCGTCTGTCTTAATTGCTGAGTTGTCGTGATGCATCGTAGATGCCTTATAGCCTAGCTCTCTGAGCTTCTCGACGAGTCTTGAGACCTTTGGAGGCGAGGTCTTGGCCCGCCTGGCAAGCTCGGCGACTGGATAATAGTACGGGATATCTTGGATCTCGCCGGCAATTCCCCTCAAGATTTTATACGCGTCCCCATAGGTCGGATCATCGATCTTACTGTTCTTTAACATTCTATTTAGGACTGCTTCGTCGCTGAGCACTCCGAGCCAGAGCGGCCCTAGAACCACGAGTTGTCCTCCACACTCTTGACACTTGCCGTCAATCAATGCTGGAAATGCTGCTTTACGAGTCGATAGGCATGCCCTGCAGTGGACGAGGTATCCCATCTCCGATGAAGCTTCTAGTGCCTTGCTCCTTCCACGGTCCAGACTAGCGAAAACTCTTACGAAGTGTCTGTGGACGACGGTGAGCACCGGCCGGGCGGCAAGACCCAGCCTCGACGCTGACATGACTATGAATCCTGCAAGAGTCCTAGCAGCGACCTCCTTCAGAAAGACCGTCTTAGCTAGGTGTACGCCATATCTCCAAAGCGCAGTCGAGGCAGAGGCCCCCGACAGTGCTGCGAGGTCCGTTGCAGATGCGCCCAAAAGCCCATTCCTACTCGTGGCCCTACAAGCATTCTCTAGGAATCTTGCAGGCGACCCCGCGGGATCTATATCGACGTAGTCCACCCTCTCGTGCTCTGCATGCATCTTTGCGAGCAGTAGGTTGGCATCGATATGCAGCGCCTTGACCCGCTCCGACAAGCCATTAATCGCCGCGTTTGCAGAGATTAGCTTTGCGGCGTTCTTGTTGATGTCGCCTGCGACTGCCCGCTCCATCACTCCAGATTCCAGCATTATTCTGATTGTCCTCACGCCGCATCCCGCCAGCGGCTCGCACATCGATAGCCCAGTCTTCCCAGCGAAGTATCCCTCCACCGCCAGAACAGCTAAGTCTCTAGATATTTTCGATGCAGGGTTGTAGAAGACTGGGAGCGAGGATGGATCCACCTCGCCCACGCCATGAGGTACAAGTATCTTCGCGTGGCCCTCAGAGATGCACTTTACTGGAAATCCAAGCTCATCTTCCAGCGACATTTTTCCTTGACCTTTGTTCCACTTCAGTTGCGACATCGCTGACTATCTTTTCCAACACGTCTCGCGGCATTCCTCTCCTGAGCTCTATGAGCCGCGTGGCTTCGCGTCTAACTCTCTGTGCAAGGGGATGACTCGACCTAAAGTGGACAGTAACTATTGATGCATTCGACTCTCTGAGCGCGAGCTCTACAGAGTTGATGAATCTCTGGCTCAGCAGCTCCATCGGCCCAACCTCGTCTATCACCACCACTGCGTTTTTCTCGACCGCCTGGTTAATCGCTCTGACTCCAAGTCTCTCGAGGTTATCGGTGAAGACTACGTATTTCCCAATTCTCGGTTGCCCATCGCCTATCCTAGCGAGTGGCGCTGACTCTCCGCTCACGAGGTCTTGCAGATCGAAGCCGATCCTCGACCCGCCGCTCTTCACCTCGCTTGTAAGCATGCCTCCGACAGGTACTCCGGCAGCCATGAGCCTCTCAGCGATCGTCCTGACGAGGGTCGTCTTGCCGCATCCCGGAGGCCCGGTGAAAACATATACTGCGGCGGTCATTTCGTCATTCCCAATAGTCGTCTAAGCTCGGCTGTAGGTGGTCGAGGGTTCTCCAAGACATCCGCATGTAGCTACTCACGTATTTATCGGCTCTTAGTAGTTCCTTAGCTTTCCTAATAGTTCTCTTGTCGCTTGGATATCCTGATCCGAAGTCTCCGAGCATATTCTTGAGCCTCTCAACGGCCCTGTCCCTCACAACTTTTGCGACGATCGAGGCCGCACTAACTATGAGCCTCGAGGCGTCTGCACCGTGCTCGCATATCAGTCTACACCTGACTCCTCCAAGCCTATTCCTGATTAGGTTGGCGAACTGGCCTGCAATTCTCGTCGGCGAGTCTACGTAGACGACGTCTGGGCCGATCCTCCTCACTAGTGCTGCGGCTGCGTAGGCCTCTAATGCGTTTATCCCCGGTCCGCCCATGCGCCTAGCATACCTGTCAATCATGCTGGGAGGGAGCTTCACGAATTTGATGACTAATCCAAGAGTAGTGAGTTCCTCATATATGGCTTCCCTCCTCCTTCTCGATAGTTTCTTCGAGTCTCTTACGCCCAGCTCCATGAGAGTCCTGACTTTTTCCGGAGTGGCTGCGACGGCCGCGACTACGAGAGGGCCGATTAGGGATCCACGGCCAGCCTCGTCTATCCCAGCAACCAGTCTTATCTTATCACTCATACTTGACGCGTACCATTATGTGGTCTTCCTCGTATGGTTCTAGCCTGACGTGCTCCTTGACAGATAGTCCGCCCCTCTCCAGCACGGCTATCTCTCTCCTGAAGACCTTCTCTGGGTCTTCGGTGCTGTCTATGCTTCTGGCCTTGACCGCGAGAAGTGCCTCGCCGCCCCTCTTGAGATAAGCGACGCAGTTATCAATCAGTAGCTTTGCCTGCTCTGGCTGGGCGACATCGCAGTAGACAACGTCGACTTTCCCGACGAAGGCCATGTATCGCTCAGGCAGCCTAGCATCTTCGAGTATTGGGATCACGTTGCTTCTCCTCCTCGCCACTCTCTCGATGAACTGGGCCATCACTCTCGGCGCGAAGTCTACGGCGAAGACGATTCCCCTGCTGCCCACTATGTCTGAGACGTGACTCACGGTTGTGCCTGTGGCTGAGCCTAGGTACAGGACGCGGGACGAGGGCTTGATGGGGAGCTCCTTGAGGCCCGTGAGGATGGCGGCTGCTAGTTTACTCCTGTAGGGCACCCACTCCCTGTACTCTAGCTCTCCATGCCTAAACGTCCTCTCGCCGTATATTGATGTCCCAGGGTCTAGGCTGACCGTTGCTAGTAGCCTCTGACCCTGCTCAACGATCCAGTAAACACCCTCAAACGATTGGTGCCGCTCAATCATCATCTCCTAGCCACCCTCCTCTTTGCTTTCTGCCTAGGCGTCTGCTTGGCAGGAGGCGAGGCATACTTAGACTTCACCTCAGCTATCCTCTCCTCGAGAGACTTCCTAATCTCTGACGATCTGTCCTCTCTGCTGAAGTAGTCAACCTTGGCCGCGATGGATATCTTCGTCGCTAGGGCACGAGCTATCTTTCCACGCAGCCACTTTGGTGATCCATGAACATATGGGTGCTGAAAGATGACTCCATGCTTTGGCGCACCCCTGCCGGTCTTGAAGAACCTGAAGAGTGCCTTTTCTGCTCCCAGCACCTGTACCGTGCTTGCCGGAGCCCTTGCAAGCGCCTCAAGTCCGCCGGCCAGAGATATCAGCCTGGCTCCTAGGGTTGGTCCAGCTATTGCCGAGAGGTTCGGGGCCTCTATCTCCATCAGCGACTTTATGTAGCTCTGCACCTCTTCTCTGAAGTCCATTAACTCAAGGATTTGTCCCGCGAGCTTTCTTATCTTTGATTCGTCGACCTCGTTCAGATCAGCGCCGAGGCTCCTACTACAAGCGTCCAGCACCTTGCTTGCCAGATCTTCTCTCAGCAGCTCGCTGACCGTGGCTTCGTTATAGTTTTTCCTCGCTCCTATCTTGTAGACAATCTTTGCATAGGTCTCTGGGTTCTCTAAGTATTGATGCAGCTCGGGGAAGTGCTGTCCATACCAATCAACGAGACGGGAATATAGCATGTTGATGATCTTGTCCATGTCGTCCAGTAGCTTGACTGCCTGGACAATCATTAGGTCCCTCCTAGCGACTGCGGTCCTTACCTTCTCCTCGAAGAGCCTGAGAGCGACCTCGCGGGCACTTCTGTAGTACTCCTCCTCGTCAAGCACCCAACCACACTTAACGGCCAGTAAAGCCGCATCGTATTCGATTCTCGACTCATCGATAACCACTTTCATCTCCGGGACTGCTGACTTGACGGCCTCTGCTAATCTCTGATCGAGACACGAGACTATGTCTGAGTCTCTCTCCTTGATCTTTTCTATGAGGGCGACGAGCTCCTCGGTCGGTCTGCTCTCCATCAGTTCTCTAAGCTTCTCATGCTTCTCTCCCCTGAACTTCTCGCATATTGTCTCTCCCTCCTCGCTCATTGCTACTAGTCCAAGGGCCGTGACTAGCAATGTAACCCTCAAATCTGCCTGAGTATTTGTATTGGCCAGTATTAAAGAAAAACGGTTGCAGAGAGTTCTCTCCGCTGAGCTTGGAATTAATGTTTAAATCAAACAGGGCCCCAATATATTCGTCGGTGGTGTAGTTGCCGTCTCACGGCTCGATAACTAAGGCGGGCAAAGTTAGGAGTCAGACACCAAAGCTGGAGCCGAAGCCTAGAAGGTACCCCATACCGAGGGAGAGGAACAAGCTGAACTATATCAAGAGGGTGCTAAACGCAAGCCCAGCGACTGGCGAATAAAGAATTACTACCCTTCCCTAAGACGGTTTAATATATAGATAATCGCGCTCGTGATTAGAAATTTTTTATTGTAACTACCACTTTTGAGCGCCTGACTCAATGTTAATAGGATAGAGATAAGTGGAAAGAGGGAAAGAGTAGGGGAAGGGTTGATTAGTCTATATTCCCTCGGCAGCAAGCCTAGGAACCCCAGACACCGGGATTATAATTATGTAGCCCGCCGGAGAATATGCTCCGGCGATTATAACGTTGAAGCTCCCGGTGTATATTTCTGGATTTTTCCCCTTGCTGCCGGGCCTCCCAGTGCCTGAGCCGTCAACAGTTGCTTGATCTGTTTCACTAGCTCCCAGCACTGCCGTCCGTTTGGCATAGTCCTGTAGTGTGCCATCGCTAGTCTGATGGCCGCTTGATGTAGCCCACCATCGTATAGCTTCCAGTGCTTCTTCTTCGACGACCTAATCGGCTTGTAGAGCCCCATAAGTCTCTTCAGACCCCTCAAAGGACTGTTAGCGAAGTCAGCATACGTCAATAGCTCGGCCAGAGCCTCCCTGCCAGCCAAACCATCGCATATCCCCAGCCCCTCAATAATGATATTGTAGGCCGGATATCTTATTCCAGCCTCCTCGGCTATCTGTTTTGCCAATGTATCCATCTGCTCCTCCAAGGATTTTATTGCCGGCCTCAGAACATTCCTCTCAGCATCACTCAACGCCTTGTATTTGTTTAGTAGTTGCTGATGCGTCCTCAATAGAGACCTATATGCCAGTATCATCCTCCTCAATACTATGAAGTTCTCGGTAACTCTTCTGAACCATCTTTCTTCAATAGTCATTAAGGCCTTGATGTCTCCCCTCGTAGTCTTAGGGAGCTTCAGCTCCTCACGCCTCTTCCTAATCAATGTAAGCCTCCTCAGATAGTACACCTCTACACCTCTCCTAACGAGCTCTAATACGCCGTCCGCGTGCTGAATTGGTAATGTATCGACGAATAATTGGTCCCCGGGCCCTGCCGGAACTTCGTCGAAGTCGTCAGCATGCTTGAAAGAAACGCCATCCACTGTATATGTTATCCTGAAGCCCTCGCAGTTCCTCCTAGTCCTATGAACATCGGCGTAGTACCTCATCACTCGCCCACCTCCCCACGAATAATTCAAGCAGACTCGCTAATATCCCCTCACGGCCCCACCACCCAACTCAAAAGAAAGAAGAAATAAAATAGGCCTAAACACATCAATATCCCCATACAACTAGACTTATGGGGCAACGAAGTAATATTCAGAGGAAAAGGACAAACAACGCTATACGGATATCCAACCAAGTCATCAGGCTCGGCTTAAATGTCTAAGACCCCCTTATTATTCAGCCCTACACAAAATATGTTGGTGGACTGTCTCGGGAGTGTGCCTCTACTGGCCGTAAGGCGACAAAACAACGGTATAGATCTAAATCTTAATTATGTAGCAAATGCTGCTTATTACTGAAGATGTCACCATGTTTCTAGAGATTTTGTTTTTGGGTCGTGGTGGTCAGGGAGCAGTGACTGCGGGCAGAATATTAGCAGAGGCAGCACTCCGAGAGGGCAGGTACGTCCAGACTTTTCCCGAGTTCGGTCCCGAGAGGTCGGGCGCACCTGTAAGGGCCTACGTAAGAATCTCGGACGAACCCATAGAGATTCGGGCGCCGGTCGAGACTGTCGATATTGCCGGTGTCTTCGAGAAGAGACTGCTAGACTCCCAGAATATCCTGCCGATGATTAAGGACGGTGGCTTACTAGTGGTGGGCTCAGGTCAGCCGCTGGGGATCAAGTCGCCTGGAGTTAAGGTATTCACGGTCGATGCCAGACAGATAATCGAGTCTCTTGGCAGGCCGAGGTCTCTGAACCTAGCAATAATTGGCGCGCTAGCCTCTGCAAGCGGCATCGTCTCCGTCGATGTTCTCAGAGAGATAGTTGCTAGCAGGTTCGGCGAGAAGGACGCCGAGGTTGTAGTCGCGGCTAGCAGGAGTGTTAGGAGGGAGGGAGAAAATGCTTAAGACCGCTGGAATAATCTTCGAGCCTGGAAACATGGCTAGCCAGCTGAGGAGTGGCTGGCGCAGCCAGAAGCCGGTCATCGACCAGTCAAAATGTACAAAATGTTTGATCTGCTGGGTCTACTGCCCAGAGCCAGCGATCTATAAGACTCCCTCAGGGCTCATCGAGATCAACTATGATTATTGTAAGGGATGCGGGATATGTGCCGAGGAGTGTCCGAGAAAAGCGATAACGATGGTGAGTGAATGATGCTAAAGCAGGAGCAATTCAGGCTATTGTCTGGAGACGAGGCGATAGCATACTCCGTGAAGCAGTGCGACGTGGACCTGATAGCGGCCTACCCAATCACGCCGCAGACAATAATCGTTGAGAGGCTGAGCGAGTATGTCGCGAGGAAGGAGATGGACGCCGAGTATGTTGCGGTGGAGTCTGAGCACTCTGCACTAAGCGCATGCATAGGAGGCTCGCTCGCCGGTGCCCGTGTCTTCACGTCTACTGCGAGCCAGGGACTGGCGCTCATGCATGAGGTTATGTATATTGCTGCGGGTCTTAGGTGTCCGATAGTGATGGCCGTCGTCAATAGGGCGCTCTCAGCACCCCTGAACATCCATGGAGACCACTCAGACATGATGGGCTCACGAGATTGTGGATGGATCCAGATATTCTGCGAGAACGCTCAGGAGGCCTACGACAGAGTAATACAAGCATACAGGCTCGCCGAGGACCCAGAAGTACTCCTGCCAGTCGCGGTAAACATAGACGGTTTCGTCGTCTCGCACTGCTACGAGCCCGTGGCGACGCTTGAAGACGCCGAGGTGAGGGCATACTTACCCCGCAGAGATCGGCCGAAGCTCGATTACGAGATGCCAATTACTTTCGGGTCCTATGCACTTCCCAACACATACTTCGAGAGCAAGGTCGAGCAGACAAAAGTGCTCGAGAAGGCTGGAGAAGTGTTCGAGAAGGTTTATCGCGAATACCCGGCCGATCGTGGAAGAATTGGCAAGATGAAGGTTGACTGGAAGGGTGAGAAGATAAGCGTGATCTGCATGGGCAGCACCTCAGGGACAATCAGACATACGATTAGGCACTTGAATATTAATGGCGTCTCGTTGATTAGTCTGAGGCTTTTCTCTCCGTTCCCGAAGAAGGAGATAGTAGATGCGGTCTCAGATTCGGAGGCAGTTGTTGTGATGGATAGGGCGCTTTCGCCTGGTGCTGCTTCACCTCCCCTGGCATCCAACGTGAAGGCCTCGCTCTACGACGCTGGGCTACGCATACCGGTGATAAGCGTGGTCCATGGGCTTGGTGGAAGGGAGGCGACGATGAGCATGATATCAGGAATGCTTAGGGAGGTCAAGGAGGAGGTCAGCAGGGGCCAGGCGCGCAATAGATACCTATACTTGGGACTGAGGGAGGATGCGCTATGATGCAGGTAACAAAGCTCGAGGACCTTTATGGCCGGGATGGAATAAGTCCAGGCCACTCGGCCTGCGCCGGATGCGGAATGATGGTCTCGGTGAGGCAGATACTGCTGGCCGCAGAGCCTCCATACATCGTCGTCAGCCCGACTGGCTGTCTCGAGATAGTCTCGTCGCCTTATCCCTACACGGCTTGGAAGGTTCCGTGGGTCCACGTTGCCTTCGAGAATGCTGCCGCGGTCGCCTCAGGCATCGAGGCTGCGCTAAAAGTGCTGGAGCGTAAGGGTCTCGGGAAGCGTCACAACATAATCGTGCTTGGTGGCGATGGAGGGACATTCGACATCGGCTTCCAGGCGCTCTCAGGGGCGCTGGAGCGTGGCCATAGGCTACTCTACATCTGCTACGACAACGAGGCCTACATGAATACTGGCATACAGAGGTCTGCGGCAACCCCACTAGGCGCATCCACGACGACCTCGCCGATAGGTAAGCTTGAGCCAAAGAAGGACATCGTCTCGATCGCGGCTGCGCATGGCATTCCCTACGCAGCTACTGCGTCGCCTCATCTCTGGAGAGACCTCGCAAACAAGGTAAGGAAGGCGCTGAGCTATGATGGCCCATCCTTCATGCATGTCCTCGCTCCTTGCCCGAGGGGATGGTACTTCGACTCGAACCAGACGATAAAGATGGCTAAGCTGGCCGTCGAGACGAGGATATTCCCAATTTACGAGATAGAGGAGGGCAGGTATAGAATTAACGTCATGGTCTCTAAGCCAAGACCGATCGAGGACTACCTTAAGGCCCAGAGACGCTTTGTCTACCTCCTAAGACCAGAGAATGCCCACCTGCTCGAGAGGTTCAAGAAGCTCGTCGAGGACCGCTGGAACCACTTACTAAAGATGGCCGAGGCATTCCCGGCAAAGTAGGCTGAAACAGTAATTTTTATTTTTCACCCAATCACTAGCCATCAACGTAGATGAGCTGCTACAGGATAGGCCAGGTAAAGTTCATCGTCAAGCGTGGAGACGTAACGGAGGAGGAAGTAGAAGCAATCGTCGTCCCCGCCAACAGCAGATTAGTGATGGGCGGAGGCGTCGCTGGAGCCGTTAAGACTAGGGGCGGAGAGATTATCGAGAGGGAGGCGATGAGCAAGGCGCCGGTAAGGATTGGCGAGGCAGTCGCGACCAGTGCTGGAAGGCTCAGAGCCAAATACGTGATCCACGCGCCTACGATGGAGCGGCCTGCCGGAGAGACCGACGCCGAGAAAGTCTACAAAGCCACGAGGGCCGCGGTCGAGCTTGCAAACAGCCTTGGAATAAGCGAGGTAGCCTTTCCTGGAATGGGCACCGGCGTGGGTGGACTCGAGCCGAGTGTGGCGGCCCGTATGATGGTTAGGGCGATCTCAGATGCAGCAGCCGAAGGGAAAGGCGTAGAGAAGGTCAGGCTCGTCGCCTTTGATAAGAGGCTGGAGGAGGCGTTCCTCAAGGCGCTGGAGGAGGCATCAAGATAGATGGAATTTTCTCCATTCGAGGTAGTGGTCGATCCGGAGTTATCTTCTAGGTTTCCAGGAATTGAAGTGCTAGGAGTGTTGCTGAGAGGGCTCAGAGTCAGAGAGTGGAGTGAGGAAGTCGAGGAGGCCAAGAAAGCACTCTACGAGTACGTCAGGAAGAAGTACTCTCTCGAGACGCTTAAGGACGTGCATGCCTTCAGGGCCTACAGAGACTTCTTCTGGAGGATAGGGATCGACCCGACAAAGATGCGGCCATCATCCGAGGCGCTCGTGAGACGAATACTGCTCGGAAAAGAGCTGCCGAGAATAAACACGCTCGTAGACGCTTACAACATTGCGTCGATCGAGTCAGAGATAACGATGGCCGCCTTCGATGCCTCAAAGATTACGGGCAAAATTTCCGTCAACTATTCCTCACCGGACGAGGAGTTCCTCGGCATAGGCATGGATCATCCACTGACTCTGAGTGGAGGCGAGGTCGTGATTAGGGACGAGTCAAGAATACTCTCGATATATCCATACCGGGACTCTGAGCACTCCAAGGTCAGCCTCGATACGGTTGACTCTGTACTACTGGTATGCGGCGTTCCAGGAATTCCTAGGAGCAAGCTCGAGGAGGCACTAGAGATAGCGGTCAGGTATGTTCAGAGGCTCGTAAAGTAGCCATCGAGACGGATGCCACGATTTTTAAGCAGGAACAAACGATTTATTGATAGAAGCCTTGCTGGATAAGTCGCTGATCTGCCTCGGCGTCGAGTCGACTGCACACACAATAGGATTCGGAGTCGCGACCTCTGAAGGAGAGATACTCTCAAACGAGTTAGAGACCTACAGACCGAGGACAGGGGGCATACATCCAAGGGAGGCGGCACAACACCACGCATACGTCGCCCACGAGGTGCTGAGGAGGGCAATCCAGAAGGCCGGCATAAGCGTCGAGGACATAGACGTGATTGCCTTCTCCGTTGGGCCGGGGCTTGGTCCATGCCTGAGAACTGGAGCGACGATAGCGAGGGCGCTGGCGCTCAGGCTGAATAAACCACTAGTACCGGTTAATCACGGAATCGCACACATAGAGATTGGGAAGCTAGTGAGCGGTGGCGTTGATCCACTGGTCCTTTACGTCGCGGGTGGCAACACACTCGTGACTGCCTACCACGAGGGCCGATACAGGATATTCGGAGAGACCCTAGACATCGCCGCTGGAAACTGTCTAGACTCCTTCGGAATATTTGCCGGGATAGGGCCTATGCCGGCGCCGGAGCTTGAGGCAAGGAAGGGCAGCAGGTTGTATCCGCTCCCGGTGAAAGTGAAGGGCATGGACGTCTCGTTCTCAGGGCTCTTAACCGCGGCCGAGAAGCTCGTCAGGTCTGGCGTATGCGTGTCGGACGCCTCACTCTCGATAACGGAGGCAGTATACTCCATGCTCGTCGAGGTCCTCGAGAGGGCCCTCGCCTTGACGATGAAGAAAGAAGTGATGACGGTGGGCGGGCTGGCTAGGAGCAAGAGGCTGAGAGAGATGATAGACGAGATGGTTAAGCTTCACGACGCGAGGCAACTCTACGTCAAGGACGAGTATCTCGGAGACAACGGGGCGATGATTGCCTGGGCCGGCCTACTAAAATACATGCACGGCCTGATCGTCGAGGTATCTGAGAGTAGAGTGAGGCCAAAGCTCAGAATAGATGAGGAAGAGGCACCATGGATGGGCAAGAAGAATTCATAGAGCTAGATGTCATAAAGATAGGCGCGGAGGCCGTCATCCATAAAGTGCTCTGGAGGGGATTGACGCTAATCGCTAAGAGGAGGGTCCCAAAGCCCTACCGCCACCCCGACCTCGACAAAGAGATCAGGAAGAAGAGAACAATCAACGAGGCGAGAGTGATGCATAGGTCCAAGATGCTCGGCGTTCCATGCCCAGCAATCATACACGTCGAGCTATCCACTAGTACTATATACATGCAGTACATCGAGGGGAGAGACCTGCGCGACTTGCTGAATAGCGATGCGGATCAGTCCCTGAGACTGGCCTGGAGGATTGGTGAGATTGTTGGAAAGATGCATAGAGGAGGAATCTATCACGGAGACATCGTGCCGTCCAACATCATGATATCGGACAGCTTACCAGTGCTGATAGACTTCGGCCTAAGCGGCTTCTCATCCGAGATCGAGGAACAAGCAATCGATATCCACCTACTCGAGAGAAGCCTCAGGGCAAACCACCCAGCAATAGCTGACGACTTCATGAGCCGGTTCATGGATGGCTACAGATCCATGGTCGGCGAAGATTATGCGAGGCAGATACAGGAGAGAGTAGTCGAGATAAGAAAGCGCGCCAGATACGTAGCTAGGGGTCTGAGGCATGGCGAGTAGGCTGCGCGTAGTTACCAGCAACCCGGGAAAGTGGAGGGAATTCCAAGAGCTGCTCATCAGCAACGGAATAGATGCAGAGTGGATAAGGATAAGACTAACAGAGATACAGTCAGAGAGCCTCGAAGAGATCGTTAGGGCTTCTGCGAGAGAGGCCGCGGAGCATTTTGGAGGCGGTATCTTACTCGAGGATGCTGGACTATTCATAACGAGCCTCAACGGCTTTCCGGGACCCTACTCCTCATACGTCTACTCAAAGATTGGATGCGAGGGTATACTAAAGCTTCTGAGCGGAGTTAACGATAGGTCTGCGTATTTCCTCTCAGTAATCTGCTATGTCTCTGAGAGTCTTGATCAGAAGATCTTCAGAGGAAAATGTAGCGGAGTCATAGCGAGTGAGCCTAGGGGGAGAGGCGGGTTCGGGTTCGATCCAATCTTTATTCCCCTCGAAGGTGATGGAAGGACCTTTGCAGAGATGTCGCTTCAGGAGAAGAATAACTATTCGCATAGGTCCAAGGCACTAAAAGAATTCATAGAGTGGTATAGCTCTGCGGTTTGAGTTGCAGGGTTTATTAGAGCTGAGTATTGATCTCCTTAAGGTCGAGGTCTATTCGGGTTATGTATAGCTCCTCATCCATGCCTGGAGAGATGAATATCCTGTCGGGATAAACGACTGCTAGGCTGTTTATCGCCTCATGCACATTTTTCGGCGTCGATAAGTGATTATTCTCCAATAGCCTAAAACTGGTAACGATCTCTAGGAGCTGCATCTTCACTGGCCTGCGCTCTTGGTTAGACAGTGTATGGAAACTGTTGAGCAATTCCGCGATGATTGTCTGTCTATTCGGCTTTCCTGCGTATGAGGCGTATAGCGGCGCAATGTTGGTGAAGAGCTGATGGGCAATGCTCGTGGGAGAGTAGCTCAGAGTCCTAGTGAATAGGTCCTTATAGTTTTTCAGGAGATCCGTTACTACGTATCTCCCCCTCCCCTGGCGCTCAAGTATGTCCAGGTCGACCAACCACTCGAGCCTAGGAGGCGCGACGTGCCTATACTTGGCGTAGAGGCTGCTCCTAATCCACTCGGTCTTAGAGGCGTATTTCAGCCTCTGCTCTCTATAGCGTGTTGCCTCCTCAAGCTTAGCCATGATCTCGGCCCTCCTCTTCTTGTTCGCGGTCATCGACAGGATCTTTAGGGCCTGCGGGTAGAGCTCCTCCATGATGTAGTTCATTCCCTCCATCCTAGTGAAAGTCGACTGACTGCATAGCCACTTGATAAGCCCAGGCATTACTAGGTAGTCCTGCGTCGCTACGACGTATAGGAAGAAGAACTTCTCAACCTGATTAAGCATTATCAAGTCCCTATGCGTGAGAGAGGTCTCGCCCCGCAGAAACGCATCAAACTTAGACGAGCTCCTAAGCGAAGTATAGATCAGTCCATTAACATCAAGCCCCCGCCCATAAATGTCTAGGATTTTTAGCCCCCGCGCGAGCGTTACGTAGTTGCGGGCAGTCACCCTGCTCCTAATCAGACCAATAACGTCCGGCCTAGGAGAGTGGTTTGAGACCATTTCAGACTTCTTTACCGCATCTTCGAGAATCGAGGCCATGAAGTCTGGGCTAAGCTCAGAAGTTGTTCCGTTGCCCTTAGCGATCGAGGCTATCAGTCTGAGGTATCCCAGCCTGCATACCTCGCCGTGTGTCTCCAGCATCATGCCACTACCAACCTCTTCTCAATCGGCACTCCGCGTCTCCAGTCTATCGTGACTTCTCTCTCCGCTACTTCTCCCTTATGTAGCTCGAGTATCACTTCTTTGCTGACTCCCTGGTCCTCCCTCAGATACATTAGATACTTGTTCTCACGTGGAATGCTGTCCATTATTATTCTTGCAGGAGTGAAGCCTACCTCCTCGGCGATGGGGGCGATTATCTCCGCCATATTTATCCTCTCCCCCCTCAGCCTAACTATTCCAACCACCATTATGCAGGGCCTGTCCCACTTCAGGACCCTGTACATCTCCCTCAATGCTTCTCGGATGAATTCTCTAAACCTGCTTATCGAACCTGTGTGGAAGAGCCTCTTCGCCACCTCTTTATAATCGTGTCCTAGGAACCAGAGCCTTAGCCAGTTGTCCCAGGCATAGGTCTGCATGTTGAAGTATGGAGGCGAAGTAATGATCAGGTCGACTGACTCGTCCCTCAGTCCCGTCCACCTCGCATCCCTCATGAGCGCTTCTCCCCTAATCGGCGGGACATATCCATCCATGAGGCTGAGCGTCCTCTTGACTATGCAGTCAAGAACGTTCCTCTTCGGCTTCCTCAGCCCTAGCCTGCGTATCGATCTCTCAACATATCTAGGAGCCATCGAGAACGAGTGAGAGCACTTGACCGATAGGCTCAGCGTGCTTGAGCCGTGGAGAATCCCGAGCAGCACTGCTTTGATGAAGGCTCCGAGGTCAGAGTCATCGTTCATCAATAACTCCCTGACCGCCAAGAGCTGCCTTAGAGTATACTTACTGTAGAAGACTTCGACCACCTCGGGAGCGTCGCAGCTCCTATAGTTCTCCACAAAATCTCTATTTCTCCTGGCCCACTCAACCACCTTTTCGACACTCGCTGGACGCACCTTTGCACGAGTAATTACATATGCCTCGGGCGCCAGGTCGTTGCCTATGCCACGCCTATTAGTCCTGCATGCCTCTAGGGGGGCAGTGCCTTTTCCAGAGAAGGGATCGAAGACTACATCGCCTGGGCTTGAGAACTTCTCGATGAAGTAGTAGGCAAGTGATGGTGGAAACGATCCGGTCCTCGAGCAGAGTCGATGCAGGCCTATACCCCAATTGTTGCCCGCATACTTCCACGAGTCTTCTATCGACCAGCTTGAAACTATTCTTACCTTCCGCATCTACGGCCGGCAAAATCCGCGTCACCTCTTTTAACGATTGGCCATTCGGAAGGATTACAGACTACTATAGAATATCCACCGATATTATAATAAGAGTATGTGGAGGATGTTAGAATTGTAGTTTCGAGTTTATACCCTAAATATTCTTCTTGAATATTGGGAGAATACCTAGGTATTCTACGTCGTCATAGGTTGCACCCTCGACGAGTATCGCTACCTTCTTATAGATCACCGCGCCGGCCTTCCTTGCCAGCCCCTCGAGCGCAGTCATTGTTTCCTTAGTGCTGACGATATCGTCGACTATTGCCACTCTTTTCCCGCTCAGCCTCGGTACATATCTACCGTCTATACTTAGCTTGATCGTAGTCTTGCTCGTGATTGGCTTGCACTCGACGACGATTGGATTGCTCATGAAGGATTTTACCTCTTTCCTAGCAACTATGTAGTACTTGTGGTTTAGTAATCCAGCCAATTCATGCACGAGCGGTATGCCCTTACTCTCCGAGGTCATGAGGACCTCGCTCCCCTCGAGTTTTTTAGCAAGTATACTCGCGCAGTGCGAGATGAATTCTCTATCGCCTAGACTATCAAAGTATGCAATCCAAGTATCCTCACCGACCCTGATCAGGGGTAGCCGTCTCTTAAGCCCAGCAACATCAAGCTCATAATATTCTCTCCCATCATAAGGAAGTACGACCTGCGCCATTGCCGAAATATCAATCAATTCAAGCCCTACTTATATTTTTTCAAGCAAGAATAGGGGATTAGTTTTCAACAAATACGTCGATACGAAAAATAGTCTTAAATAAGAGGTTGAAAGAAACTTTTACGAAGTTGAGGAGGAAGATTGCATTAATTATTATCGCGACCGCGCTTATTTTATGGAGTGTTCTTCCGCTTTACTACATATTGATAGCTGCGTTTATGTGGGAGACCGACGTAGTCTCGAGGCCGCCGCAGATATTCCCAACGAATCCAACCTTCTCAAACATACTGAGGGTTCTTGGATTTCCCGCTCCTGGAATTACTGGAGAGATGCTGAGGCCTGCGGGTTATCCAGTAGTTGAGGGACTGACAAACTCAGCGATTGTAG